>Ga0164242_10005398_pt1 | contig 14243 bp, 10 predicted proteins | sample OricomgcompostMG_FD_108783 | JGI IMG/M metagenome (GOLD analysis project Ga0164242, IMG submission 108783) | Miracle-Growth compost microbial communities from Emeryville, California, USA - Original compost - Miracle growth compost (MG) ... | reverse complement strand
TAGGTGGAGGAGTATACGTATCTCAACTTGCCCTGCTTGGCCTGTGTTTTATCGCCGTTATACGCTATTGTCTGTCATTACACTATGCCCGGCTATTGGGAGGGCTTGCTGTATTTTCTGTGGCAGTATGCTGGGTGCTTGCGGCCAATGGGCAGCATAACATCCGATTCATCCAGGAATTCCTCAAGCTCATTCTGCTTTTGATTCCTGGGTTGCTCGTTGCTGGCTTGGTGAAGTGGAAAGACGTGGAGGCTATCAGTAGATGGGCGCCTGTTACGTTGCTGTTGATAATGCTAGCGGTATATACCCTGGGGCTCGGTGATTACTATGGAAACGAAGGCCGTTTCGGAGTGCCTTGGTGGGGCTCGCCTAACAATACCGGATTCGTAATTGCGATAGTTATGGCGCTGCTGCTCTATGAGATCAAGAGTATGGGGCGCGGTGGATTTCCGTCATTTCACTGGAGTATGAGGCGCTGGTCCAAGTGGATTCAATTAACTTTGCTGATCATATTTTTGGCTGCCACGCAAAGTCTTGGAGGGGTGTTGACTGCCGGCGTGGTGGGTCTCCGATATTTAGGGGTACGCGTCAAATTAATTATATGGGGCGCTCTGTTTTCTGTATTTATTTTTGTTTTAGTTGTTTTTTATGTCCATGTCATCGACATCCCCGTGTTGTTGGGTTCGGGGAGATTGATAATCTGGGAAACCGTAGTTACTGACCTCTTCAAGCGTGGTGTGTTGACATGGTTCATCGGTTGTGGCCCTGGGGGCATAGACTTCACGCCTTGGTTCACCGCTCGTGTTGAGTCCGGTCATTCCATGTACATCGAGATACTCTATGGCTATGGTTTGCTCGGCTTATTCTTGTTCATATTTGAAATTTGCCGCACCATGCACCTGCTGACGGTAACGAGTATGGATGATTCTCGACGCTTCCTGTTAGAGGCTATATTTTGTGCTTTGGTTTTCAGCTTTTTCGTGGATACGTACCTGATGACAGCCCAACTCACGTGGCTCGGCGCTTTGCTTCTGGGGCTCCGGGGGCTATTGTCTAGGGCGCCGGTGAAGCTGCGATGATGGCGGGGCGGTGCTGGTTTAAGCGCGCGTCGGCTTTCGCCATGGGTTCGCCACTATGGAAGAATCGGTATTACATCCTTGGGCTCGTTGCTCAGAAAGGCCTGCCACTATTGATTTTACCGTTAATAGTGGATATTTTTGGACGGGATGTTTATGGCGACTATGTGCTTTTCTTCACGATGGTGCAAGCCTATGCGACTATAAGCTCTCTAGCAATACCGCAGACGATCGTACCATTGTGGTTCCGCCGTGATCAGCCTCTGCCATTCGTTGGTATTTGCATCGCAATGTTGGGAGGGCTCGCCGTACTGTTTGCTATTATGATGCTGGCAATAGTGATGATTGGCGAAACTTTCACGTCAGGAACGCATATTTTACCGTTGCCCATGTCCACGTTGTTATCGTGGATAGTGGTATTCGCCTTGAGTTATAACCTCAACACGTTGGCAGTTGGTGTAGCCAGATCTCAAGACCGGCAGTATCACTTTTTTTGGGGAATGGCGGCGGGCGGGCTGGTAATGGCGGCGGGCGTCGGAATCTGTGCGTTGATTCATGTGTCCTCGCTGCATATATTAATTTTAATTCAAACCCTTTCGATATTCACCGCTGCGATCGTTTTATTCGGCCGGCAACCTCTGGCGATGTTGCGGTTTGATCTACCTACTCTACGTCGCGAGTGGCGATCATTACTGAAATTCTCTTTGCCCTTGGGATGCTACACACTGCTTGTGCTCTTTTCCATGGGGTTGGACAAATGGATGGCCCGGATCTGGTTTTCCAGGGACATATTTAATACCTATGTAATCGACTATCAATATGCGTTCGCCATGGTGTTTGTGCCTACGGCGATAAATCTGTATAACGGCCCACGCGTTAGTGCCTATGTGGCCCGAGGCCAGTGGGATTTATTGATGCAAGAGGAGCGTCGGGCGGCGCGTTTGGCCATTGTTGGGTGTTTGGTGGTTGCCGTACTGATGTATATATACGCTTGGATTAGTGGCCTAGCTCTCAGCAGTGGCTATTGGTTGCTGGTGGCAGGCTTCCTCTTTGAGGGGCTTTACATATTACGGACGAATCGCCTGATGGCTCAATTGCGATCTCTGCGGATGCTCTTTATATCAGCGAGTGGAATAGCGGTATATGTCATGCTGCTAGCTATTGCGGCAGCCAGCGGCAGCCGGCTGCTTCTTTATCTGGCGGTGCCCACCTACTTGGGCATTACCCTTGCTCTTGCATTGTTATATACGAAAATGAAGCACGATCTAGTCGTTGGCGTGGATAGCCAAGCTGGCAGAACCGAGAGTTCGGGCCCAGGGCCGGCCCGGCGCTCCTGATGATCTATATTCTGTCGGGCTATCGATTGGAATCTGTTCTTTTTTGAAGAAGAAAATACACTTCCGAAGCTGGTAAGACCCAGCACAAGAAGCGTTCATACAGCCTGGGCTGCTTGTTGACTAGCCATTCTATGCCTGACCATCTGAAAGGGTTGGATTTCGTCGTTTTCCGCCAGGAAGTTGCCTCTTCACGGAATGATATGCTCGATTTAATTAATTTGAAGCATTTTTCCGCATCAATATAGCGGTATCCAAAGTCGACGTTGTTCACGAAATAGTTCATGGAACGTATACCCATATGCGTGCGGTGGGTGGGGTCGGTGTTGAAGTTATCGGAAGTGTAGTGAGGCGCTACGATTTCCACAAAGCCGTTATTTTTTAGGATACGGTGACACTCTATCATTACAGCCGGCAAATTACTCAGATGAGAGATGGAGTGAGAAAAAACGATTCTATCAAATTGCTCGTCCTTGAATGGCCAGGGAAGCTCATCCAGATTATGAATAATGTCGACGTTGGGTAGCGATAGATGGTCAATGCCGACAGATCCTGGTATTTTGCTACTTCCACATCCGACATCTAGGATATGTTCATTCATTTATTTGCTCCAATCGACATAGAGACATAATGATATATCTGATTGGGCAACGTCATGTTTCGAGAATTCCCCTGTACTGTTCCGAGATGTGGTTCCAGTCATAGTGGCGTGCGGCTTCCAAGGCGCCTTGTCGCAGTTTTTCCAGATGCTCAGGGTCATTGAACAGTTCAAGCAGGGCTCTGGACAGCCCATCTGCCGACACCGTCTTCACTAGCACGCCACAAACTCCATCTCCGATCAACTCAGGATCAATACCGTCCCGACACTCAAAGGCAACGGCTGGCAAGCCAGCGGCATATGCTTCTAGCAACGTGATGCTACCACCACCTTCCTTGGTGGATGGGTTGACGAAAACGGCAGCCGTCGTAAGAATATCGTGAACTTGACGGTTCGAAGAAATGGCCCCTGTGAACTCGACTTGGCCTAGCAAACCCAGTGTTCGCGCTCGCTCTCTCAGTGCAGTCGACTCTGGCCCATCTCCTATGATGACAGCGGACAGGCGTATACGGCTTTGCTCCTTGAGCAGATGTAGGGCGTCCAGCAGGAGGTCGACACGCTTATGGTTTTTCAGGCGGCCTACGTATGCGATATCGTATCTGCGAGGAGAGCCTTGGGGGCTGGGCTTGAAAGAGGCTAGGTCAATACCATTGTGGATGAGAGTCAGCTTGCCGTTTGGTGCCGCCTCCCGTGCACGCCGAAGCGCTGTGGGAGCAATGAGCACCAGCGTCCCTCTCTTCGATATTTTCGAAATCAGCGTTTTTTCCAGTAAGTAGCCTATGGGGCCGGCCGATTTCGAATAATTAAACCAGGTTTTTCCCCAGATTTCCCACCAATCCACGACGAGTTTTGAGCCGGCTATAGCCTTGGGCCACATCAACCACCAAACTAGGTGCAGCATGGGCCATTGGCCTGACCAGATGTATGTGTATTGATTCAACGCCACCCTCGATCTCATCATGGCGATGAGGAACTCAATTGGTTCGAGTATGCGGCGGGAGCCGTTTTTCCGGTACAACCCACGATAGCCCGGAAGACCTATGTAGTGTATCCCCGAGTCGTCTACCTGCGTTGGCTCGCCGGCCCAAGTCTTGAAGCAGAGCCAGTCGACGGAATAGCCTTGCGCTACGAGCCTTTTGGCAACTTCATACATGCGCCGTTGGCCTCCACCCTCTATATGAGGATAGGATACGTCGTAGACCAAAAGAATTTTTGGCACGATAAAGGAACCTTGGTCGGTAAGTAGTTATAGTGGGTGGAGTAGCGGCAGGTATTTAGGCTTATGAAAGCACTTGCTTGACCGCGGAAGCGACGGTTTCCATTTGCTTTTCGGTAATCGCCATTCCGCTCGGTATATAGAATCCCTTGCGGGCTATGCGTTCCGAAACGGGATAGGACTCTTGCTTGAACAGGCCCATTCTTTGTAGAACAGGTTGCTCATGGATTGGCCAGAAGAACGGCCTTGAGCCGATCCCTAATTCTTGGAGACGCTTCATGATGTCGCGTGCAGACAGGTCGATCTGGTCGTCGATCACCAGGGGAAATACCCAATAATTGTTCTCGGCATGGGCGTTTCTGGCCACGGGAAGTTGTATGCCTGGAACTCCGTCTAAAAGCTGCAGGTATCTTGCACCCATTGACCTTTTGATGCTGATGAATTCGTCCAACCGTTCTAGCTGCGCGACACCTAGGGCAGCCTGTAGGTTCGTCATTCTGTAGTTCCAGCCGAGTTCTTCGTGTATGAAGCGCTGTTCGGGCTTGAAGCAAAGATTGCGATAGGATCGGCAACGTTGTGCCAACTCGGGGTCATTGGTCAGGATCATGCCACCCTCCCCCGTGGTGACATGTTTGTTGGAGTAGAAGCTGAAGGTGCTGATATCGCCGAAACTGCCGCAAGGCCTGCCTTTGTATGTCTGGCCGTGCATTTCCGCAGCGTCTTCTATGATCTTCAAGCCATGCGTCTTGGCGATCTGAAGCAGCGGGTCCATGTCTACCGGCAGGCCGAAAATGTGAACTACCATGATGGCCTTGGTCTTCGGAGTGATACGAGCCTCGATGTCCTGGACATTCATGTTGAAGGTGAGCGGGTCGCAATCAACTAGTACGGGTACGGCGCCTGCACGAACTACCGCAGCGGCGCAGGAGATTATGGTATGTGCCGGCATGATCACCTCATCACCCTCACCTATATTGAGGCTGACTACGGCGAGATCCAAGGCAACGGAGCCATTGCTGACTGCTATCCCGTGTTGACGTTGCATTCGGGCCGAGAACTCCGCTTCGAACTGTGATACGAAAGGGCCTTCCGAGGATATCCATCCTGTGCGGATGCATTGTGTGAGATATTTTTCTTCGTTGCCGGTGAGCAAAGGCTCATTGACGGGTATATAAGTTGCATTCATGTGATACTCGATATCAAGGAGTTTTCTACTTCGGTCGTTCAACCGAAGCGGGTCTTGTCATTTTCCCCGGCATAAGGGCCCTGCTTGGCTTCTATGATTTCGCTGGCTTCCAGCATCTCGAAGCCATGGCCACCTCCGGAAAGCAGAATCACGTCTCCGCCATTGAGCACCCGGCTATCCTGGTAGTGCTGTTCACAATCATAAAAATTAACTCGGACCTTTCCTGATTTTATGAAGAGGACCTCGTTGGTGTAGTGGACCGTTCTCTCGACAGCCTTATGTATATGTGGTTTGATCATGTAACCCTTGCTTCTGCTCATATAGCCAAGCTGCAAGGTATCGTCGTCCGTGGTGAAGAACTCTATTCCTGGGGAGTGGTGTTCCCGGCGTACGATGATGGCACAGATCGTGTCGCCGATTTTGATCGTTTCAACCATGGTTTGCAGGTCATCGGTCATTTTGAATGCAATAAATGCGTGTGGTTGCTCATTCGGGGATTGCCTGCGACACGATGGTCTGAGCACAGGCATACTGTAGTGAGCTTATCTGTAGGTCCACTCTGGCTTGTGAAATGAGGTGGGGCGGGGTTTATTCATAATGGCGTAAAGTTTTGAAACCGTGTGCCTTGTTCAGTGCATCCCGTTTGGCGATATTCAAATCTTCCAATACCATTTCCTTCACCAATTCTTCAAAACTTATTTTTGGGGACCACCCTAGATTTTCTCGAGCCTTGCACGGATCGCCTAGTAGGGTTTCGACTTCGGTCGGCCGGAAATATTCGGGGTCGACACGTACTATATTTTTACCATTAGTGTCGATCCCGACCTCATTGATTCCTTGGCCTTGCCAAGATATGCTCAAATCCAGTTCTGCAGCGGCGGCGGCGACAAAGTCTCGAACTGAATATTGTTTACCTGTGGCAATCACAAAGTCTTCTGCCTTGGTCTGTTGTAGCATAAGCCACTGCATTTCTACGTAGTCCTTGGCGTGTCCCCAATCCCGTTTGGCGTCTAGGTTTCCCAAATACAGGCAATCTTGAAGTCCCAGTTTTATTCTCGCTAGTGCGCGGGTAATTTTACGGGTAACAAAGGTTTCGCCGCGGATGGGGCTTTCGTGGTTGAATAGAATTCCGTTACAGGCATAGATGCCGTAAGCTTCGCGGTAGTTGATCGTGATCCAATATGCATAGAGCTTGGCAACGGCATACGGGCTGCGGGGGTAGAAGGGAGTTGTTTCCTTCTGTGGTGTTTCCTGGACCAAGCCGTAGAGTTCGGATGTACTGGCTTGATAGAAACGGGTTTTTTTCTCCAGCCCCAACAAGCGAATCGCTTCGAGGATTCGCAAGGCTCCGAGAGCGTCGGAGTTGGCTGTATATTCCGGCTCTTCAAAGCTCACCGCCACATGGGATTGGGCAGCCAGATTGTAGATTTCGTTCGGCTGCGTTTGCTGGATGATGCGTATCAGGCTGGAGCTGTCTGTCATGTCGCCGTAATGCAGGAACAGCCGGGTGTTTGCCAGATGTGGGTCTTGGTACAAATGGTCGATCCGGTCGGTATTGAAAAGCGAGGCCCGCCTGCGGATGCCGTGCACTTCGTAATCCTTGCTCAAAAGAAGCTCCGCCAGGTAGGCTCCATCTTGGCCGGTGATCCCTGTTATAAGTGCCACTTTTTTCATGTGTCGATCCGTATGAGAAAATGTGTTTGTTGTCGAGTGTGAGGAATTCAATCGCCGTTGGGAAAATTAATGAGGCCCGTAAGGCAAATATCGTTATGAGTGTTTGTGCTTGCCCCGCCACAATGGGGCGGCCATTCAAGTTACTCTGCGCAAAAACCTTATCCGAAAGAGGGCCAGAACATCGTCAAATGTGTTTGAAAGTGTCATGGATTGGTAGACGCACGGCCATAGGAATCACCATATCTTACGATATCGTCTTCCCCGAGGTAACTGCCTGATTGCACCTCGATGATTTCCAAGGGGATCTCACCTGGGTTCGCGAGGCGGTGAATTTCTCCCAATGGGATGTATGTAGATTGATTTTCGCTTAGCAATCGTTTGTTGGAGCCGCAGGTGATTTCGGCTGTCCCGCTGACGACTATCCAGTGCTCGGCTCGATGATGATGCATCTGCAGGCTCAGGCTCGCTTTTGGCTTGACTTGGATACGCTTGACCTTGAACCGATGGCCGTCGTCTATGCAGTCGTACCATCCCCACGGGCGATGTACTTTACGATGCAGATTGTGCTCTTCGCGCTTGTTAGCAGTTAGGAGCGCGACAATGTCCTTCACGTCCTGGCTGCGAGCACGGTCCGCGACCAGCACGGCGTCGGCTGTCTCTATTACCACCAAATCGCTTACACCGACTAGGCCTACCAGCCGGCCAGTCGTCTGTACGAGGGTATTTCGGCTATCTATTGTCAGTACATCGCCGCGATGAACATTGCCCGTCGCATCCTTGGGGAGGGCTTGCCATACTGAATCCCAAGTGCCCAGATCGCTCCATCCAGCCGTCAGAGGCACCATACTGATCGGCCATCCTGCACCAGGGCAGTGCTCCATGACTGCATAGTCTATGGACTGAGATGCGACATTCAGGAATTCTTCCTTGTCCGGACGCAAGAACGGTATCATTGCCGCTGTGTCGTTCTCCCGCTTGCTCCACGCGAGCCTTACGCTCTGCGCAATATCGGGCCGGAACAGCTCTATTGCCTCTAGCCAGCGAGACGCCTTCAGTACAAATATCCCGGCATTCCAATAATAATTGCCTGATTCGAGATAGCGCAAGGCTGTGTTGGCATCAGGCTTTTCCACGAACTCCGCTACTTGCAGCACTTCGCTCGTAGCCGGCCCCGGCTTCCGGGGGGAGGCCTTGATATAGCCATATCCGGTATTGGCGTGATCAGGCTTGATCCCAAGGATCGCAATGAGGCCCTTCTCGGCCTCTCGGATGGCTGCGTGCATGGCATGAGCAAATGCTGCCTGATCGGAGATGACCTGGTCTGCCGCCATTACGACCAGGATGGGGTCTTCGCCCTCATCGGTCGCCGCTAGGGCAGCCATAGTCAACGCAGGCGCGGTGTTGCGGCCGACCGGCTCCAGAATGCTTGCTTGGGGCTCGATGCCGATTTCGCGCAATTGTTCAATGACTAGGAAACGGTGTTCTTCGTTGCAGACCACGATAGGGGGGGCCACGGTGACCCCAGGGGCTTCAAGCGACATAGCCCTGTGTACGGTGAGCTGAAACAAGCTGTCTTTGTCAGTCAAGCAAAGAAACTGTTTCGGAAATCCGGCGCGAGAAAGGGGCCATAGCCGCGTACCGGAGCCTCCACATAGAACAACAGGTTGGACGGACAAGGAATTTTCTGGGCTCATGACTATCCGCAATGCAGAAATTTACGACGTTGGAAGATGGCCATCCTTGTGGCTCTGGTTCGCGAGCAGGTTTGCCGGCAAACTCCTGGGCTGGAACACTTTATGTGCGAAGAATAGCGGCCGCTGATTGTTTTGGCGGTGTTGGTAATACAAAACGATTTCAGATGCAATTTAGACGTAGAGCCCCGCAAAGGGGGCGTGGCATCTTGGGTTAGCTTATATGGGCATAATTATAAATCAGGACGACAGGTTCTGGGGATGGCTGGCGGGTGGCTCAAGTCTTAAATCTTCTTGTTCCATGTTGCGCATACACCCCCATAAAATGGCAAGAGTTAGTAGAAACATCATCACTCCATCATTGCGCCGAAGTATTGCTTGGCTCATGCTGAAGAAAAAAAAGCATGTGAGTAAGGCCGATCCACAGAACGCGAGAATCTTTACATTGAAATTCTCTGATTTGATTCTTTTGAAGAAAAAATAAAAAGAAATAAAATATAAGGCGAGTAGGGGCAATAGTCCTGCGATTCCTTCGAAAACCAGGATTTGTATAAAATTGTTATGTAAATTATTGGTGAATTTTAGCGCTATTGGTGCCAGGTTCTTTGCCGAGACCTCAGTTTTGATTTGGGCTGCATAGTCGCTTTCATTCCATCCAAAAATTGGTTTTTGAGGAATGTTAAGCAACGCACCATGCCACATTTCAAGGCGGGCTCCGACTGAACTGTCTGGGTTGTGGTGAACGAAATAGTTGGTAACATCGGAAATGGCGTCTTTGTACCGTGCTTCCATTTTTGTGCCGGGGATCGCAAACAAGACCCCGAAGCACAACACCAAGCCTATGGTAATGGCGACTGCTTTTTTGAAATTGCTCTTGCTCAGAAATGTCACCCCAGCAAGAATTGCTAATGCTGGAAATGCGGACCATGAGCCACGGCTGCCGGAGGCTATCATGCTGTAGATGCTAGCGAGTATTGCTATGGAAAAAATTATTTGCCATTGCTGCTTATTTCTTGATTGGTGGCTTGCCCACATCAAGCCGGCACCACAAAAAACTCCATACATAAGGGCTATATTTCCGAAATGTATAATGTTCATGTAGCCTTCTGCCCGGTCATAACCATGAGCTAGCTGCCATCTAGCAATTCCTACGGATAAAATCACGCCAATGGCAATGCCCAGCCATATATGTGTTACCCGTGCGGGGGTGTGCAGCAGTAAAATGAAAATGGGTATTGCCAGCAAGTAGCGTATCGATTGGTCAATAGAACTAGTGTTGTTGCCATGAATCAAAATCGTAAGTGTCGATATTGCGAATATACAGAACAATATCCAGCAAATAATTTTATCCTCTTGGCTTAGGCTTGGCTTGGGCCTGTGCGCCAAAAAATAAAGACTTGTTAACAACAGCAGTGTTGCCCCATAAGAATAGCCAGAGCGTATGATGAACGCGAGCGCAAAAACAAGAAATACGCCCAGCGATGCAACGGTAGACAAGTTTAGCTGTTTCCCATGAGGTTTGTGACTTGTCATATTGGGGTTGGATTGTGGTAATGACATTCATTAATGCGGGTGTTTGGGGCTGGCACGAAACTCGAATCAGCGCGCTCAAGTAATATTAATTGTATGCGCAGAAAAAGCGGTGATCAGTAGGCGCCACTCCTCTTGAATACCACGTTGATTGTCTTGAATAATATTGCAATATCTATCCACATAGACCAGTTTTTCACGTACCAAGCATCGAAATATACCCGGGTATCATAGTCCACATCATTACGGCCGCTCACTTGCCATAATCCTGTCATTCCGGGCTTGGCCATAAGATAATAGTCTACATTTTCCGTGTACCTGGCGAGTTCTTCGTCGACGACTGGACGAGGGCCGACTAAGCTCATATCCCCTCTCAGCACATTCCATAGCTGAGGGAGCTCATCTAGGCTGGTTTTTCTAATAAAGGCACCCAGTTTGGTAATCCGAGGATCATCCTTTAGCTTGAAATCTTGTTCCCATTCGGCACGTGCCTTGGGATCTGTCGCCAGCAAATTTTCCAGGATCTCCTTGGAATTGAGCACCATCGAGCGGAATTTGAGGCACTTAAACTTCCGGCCACCTAGTCCTATTCGCTCGTGACCATATATTGGGTTACCGCCATCGCGCATGGTCATAATCGTCAACACGGCCAATAAAGGGGAAAGCAATATTATGAATATCAATGCCCCAATCACATCAAACATTCGTTTAAGTACGCGCGCTGATAGCTTTACCAGATTATTGTGCACTCTCAAGATCAGCACTTCGCGGCTGAAAATAAAGGACATGTCAGTGCTATTTAACGGAACTCCACGTGTGGTCGGAATGATCGATACGCCTCGGCAACGATATCTGGCTAATGTCTTGATCCAATATTCGCGTTTGGCTTCTTCGTCGAACTCTACTGCTATAAAGAATTGGGTTGTTTTGGGGTCTGCGTATTCCCACAGTTTTCTTTCATCATTGATGACGGGTATGCCAAGTGTCGTATTCGAGTGGCTCTCGCTGGTAGCGAAAATATACTTGAAATCGAGCCCGAGGTTGTTTTCGCTGCTAAGCGCCTGATATGCTTCTTCTGCATTTGGCCCGTTCCCAATTATGACGCTCGGCTTGCCCCACAGCCCCAATTTTTTAAGGGCTTTTTTCGCATACTGCCGGCTTAGCGGCAGCAGCAATAAGATCGACCCCCACGTAAAAACCCATACATATCTTGAGACTTGCCATTTCGAAAAGGCCTCTATGGCTAAATCTATAATCGCAAAAATAATTATTGTTCGTAGGGTTTCTTTCAGTTCAAACCAGAAGGGTTTGCGATATGTATAGTGGCGAAGCCGCAGCCAGAACCAAGCTACACAGGCGACGGAAAGGAAAAAATGAGCCCGCATGCGGGATTCTATTTCTTCTGGGGGAATGTACGAATCCAAATGCCCCCAGAGTACATGGATGATAGCCGCCGCAATGAGCGGGCCGCTTGCAAAGAATATAAAATCGGTACATGCCAACCCATACTTGGTAAGAATGGCGCGGATAAATGGCCTTGGTGCATTCATGATATATGGCTGCTTTTTAATACATGTTCTTTAATGCGGGCTTGCCAAAATCAAAGCGGAGGCCTGCGGTTGCACAAAATTAATATACCGATCGACTGAATATATAGTTTTGTTTCGTATCCTTTGGCGATTTTATGTGTCGCGCTCAATGAGATGAAAAATGAGGTTGAGGGAATTTCCTTGCTGTTTGAAACTTACTGTTATGTTGTGAAAGGCCTACGGATTACTGCAACCAGAATGCCCAGCATAAAGCCGAAAACAACTCCGATGATCATTGCTAGCAGTTTTTTCGGACTTTTAAGGGTCGCCATGGACGCGTCGGCAACATGATCGATGTCTATAACCGAAAAATCAGACGGGTCCAGAGTTATCCTCGATAGGAGAGTTTTTTGGGTAAGCAGATTTCGGAAGGTTGCATTGCCAATATCGCTGGCCCGCATACCTCCCTCGTCGGGCTGCAGTTCTTTTGAATTTTCATTGCCATGCGACTTCAATTCTGTATGCATTATCTGTTGATAGGCATTAATTTGGCTGTCGACGGCTATGCTGCGGGTCTTGACCTGAGCATCTAAGTCTTTGATCAGGCCTGCCTTTGTCATATTGACGGCGGTAGTCACATATTTGTTGACCAAACTTGCTGTCACTTGTGGATCGTGTCCTTGCAGCGTTACCAGAGTGGCCGGATCCTGCGCATTATCCGGAAGTTTGATCTTGAGTTCCTTCTCCATGCGAGTTAGAAGCGCTTGTTTCTCAGATTCATTGGTGTTGTCGCCATGAGCGGGAAGGTATACATCGTTGAAAAATTTCAGTTTGGCAGTTGCTGAATTGAGATTGCGCAAGAATTCGTTATACACGAATCCTGGAGCTAGCTTTTCGATTTGCGTATTGTCTGGCGCGGCAGGGTTTCGGTAGCCCGCTTCATAGCCTCTGCTGGTAATTTGTGCAGCCAGATTGTAATTAGCGAGGTCTTGAATGGTCGGTGGTAGGAGGCGGGCCGATACGATGTATACTGCTGGCGCAAAAAATGTGTAAGCGGCAGCAATTGCGATGGCAATTGCTGTAATGGCCAAAATTAAGAATTTTGATTTCCATAAAATTGAACAGAAATCGTATAAATCAATTTGTTGGTATGGTGTTCTCGTGGGCATATCTGTGGTCATGTGATGTTCCGAGGCGTATGAGGGCTGGCCATTCTATCCTGCAGGTTAGTTGTAAATGCGTATCAGATAAGTTGGGATTGAGATGGTTGTCGGATACTAATTAGTCTTATATTTGCGTGGCTTAAAACATAATCTCAACCTCGGTATGCCTGTATCTATATGATGGATCTGGAAGGCTCGCGTTTTTCGCCTAATGTTACATCATTGTCGACTGACCACGTGTAGGTAGTCGGTGTCGAATTATTAGGGGAAGTTGCATTGGGCTCTGTGGCTTGACGGGCACGGAATCTATTGGCCTTTTCCGGTGATGCTTGTGAAATTTGCCTTGTATCTCTGCTTTCCTCGGTATTGCTTGGCTATTGGATTGATGAGAATTGTCAGGGTGGGGGCCAGTTCGCGCAGGGCAGGGTGCTAGGCGGTATGTGGTTCCGTGAGGTTGGCTGGCCCGCCCGACAGCAACCATTCGTGTTCGACGTCGAAGTTCCGTTTGTACAGCAATTGCTGTCTACATTCGAGTATGGCAGGCTCAGCCGCTGGTTGCTTAAGCCCGAGGTCAGGCCGAGGATCCGCACCAGTATCGGCGACGAATCCCGGCGGATGTGGGTTTTGCTTGTGTGATGAAATCCCCGCAGTGAGCTTGGAAAGCAGTAGTGTTGAAATGGGAAGTCCGCATTTCTCTAGGCAGGGGTAAAGGGCTAGGATGTTGGGTATAGGCCGCGCAATTGATGCCAGTATTGTTATATTGCCGTTTCATTGCAAACTGCATCTTACGATATTCGGGCTATACAATTTCCAGCCCCTTACGAGAGCCAGTCGTTTGACACCCGTTCGTACGGGACACGTTGTAACCTGACGACATTTTTAAAGGATACCGATCGCTACGTCGCATCAAGATGGCGCACTAATACGCGCGCCGGAAAGGCCTGCTTTCCATCTTCCTGCCATGCTCATATGTAGGCGTGCCCTATGCCTTGCTGGACGAACTTCGGCCCCGTGCGGACGGCAAGAGCTACCAAGACCAGATTACGTTCGTCGCAGACCGGCCCGGCCACGACCGCCGCTATGCCACCGATGCTCGCAAGCTGGAAAACGAGCTGGGCTGGAAGCCTGCGGAAACCTTCGAGACCGGTATTCGCAAGACTGTGCGGTGGTACCTGGATAACCAGGGCTGGGTAGAGGCCGTGCAGACCGGCGCCTACCGCGATTGGGTTGAACAGAACTACGGTCG
>Ga0164242_10005397_pt1 | contig 14245 bp, 13 predicted proteins | sample OricomgcompostMG_FD_108783 | JGI IMG/M metagenome (GOLD analysis project Ga0164242, IMG submission 108783) | Miracle-Growth compost microbial communities from Emeryville, California, USA - Original compost - Miracle growth compost (MG) ... | reverse complement strand
CTGGCGCTGGTTCACCGAGGCCGCATGGGCCGCGGGACAGATCCCGACGCCGGACGTCCCGGTCGAATGGTCGCCGCCCAAGTTCGAGGCGGTCGATCCACAGAAGGATGCGATGGCGAACCTTCTGGCGATCCGCTCGGGAACGATGACACTGGCCGAGGTGATCGCCCGGCAGGGCCGCAATCCTGACGCGGTGCTGGCTGAGATCGCCGCGACCAACGCCAAGCTCGACGCTCTCGGGCTTGTGCTCGACAGCGACCCCCGCCGCGTCACCAAGACGGGCAGCGCGCAATCGAGCGACCCGGCAACCGATCCGGAACCCGACACGGGGCAGCCGGACACCGCCCAACAGGACTGACTTCATGGACACGATGATCGAACTGTCGGCGCTTCGCCGGTCGGCGGAGCTTGCGCCGAACACCGTCGATGCCGACGCACGCACAGTCGAGGTGATCTGGTCGGCGGGCGCGCGCGTCCGGCGGGCGAGCTTCTTCGGTGAGCCCTACGACGAGGAACTCAGCCTCGACCCTGCCCATGTGCGCCTCGATCGGCTGAACGCGGGCGCGCCGTTCCTGAAGGTGCATGAGATCGACACGCTCGACGCCGTCATCGGCTCGGTGGTGCCCGGCTCGGCGCGGATCGAGAACGGCCGCGGCATCGCGCAGGTCCGCATCAGCGAGCGCTCCGATGTCGAGCCGATCTGGCGCGACATCCAGGCCGGGCACATCCGCGCGGTCTCCATCGGCTACCAGGTCCATCGCTTCGACATCTCCAAGCCCGACGGCGGGCGGGAGCTCTGGCGGGCGGTGGACTGGACCCCCTTCGAGATTTCAGCGGTCCCGGTCGGGGCCGACCCCGCTGCGGGCTTCCGCAGCCAGAGCCCTCTTGAAACCTGCGTCCTTCACCGCCGGGACGCGCCCTCAAACCCGCAAGGAGCATCCCCGATGACGGAGAAGACCCAGACCCCGGCCGCGACTGAAGAGGTCGTGGCCGACCAGACGAGCGAAACGGCAGCGACCGAGGAGACCACCATGACCGACACGCCCCCGAGCGCGGCCGACACGCAGACCCGCGCGCGTCCGAAGACTGCCAAGCCCGATACCCCGGATCCCGATGCCGCAGCGAACCGGGCCCGCGAAGCCGAACGTGAGCGTGTCTCGACCATCTACGATCTGGCCGGTCGCCTGAACCTCGAGCGCGGCTTCGCCGAGGATCTGGTCAAGCGCGGCACTGGTCTCGACGAGGCGCGTCGCCTGATCCTCGATCAGGTCGCAGCGAAGTCTGAGGAGACGCGGACCTTCGGCCAAGTCTCCGTCCCGCTCGGCGGCCGGGATGAGCGCATCACGCGCCGCGATGCCGTGGCCAATGCGCTTCTGCACCGCTACAGCCCGACGCTGTTCCCGCTTGAGGACGCTGCGCGTCAGTATCGCGGCATGACGCTGCTGGAACTCGCCCGCGAAAGCCTCGGCAATGCCGGGGTGAACACGCGGGGGCTCTCGCGTGACGAGGTGGCGACGCGCGCGCTGCATTCGACCTCGGACTTCCCCGAAATCCTCGCGGCCGTCACCAACAAGACGCTCCGGCAGGCCTACGAGGCCTATCCGCGGACCTTCCCGCTCTTCTGCCGTCAGGTGCTGGCGACCGACTTCAAGGCGATGCACCGCGTGCAGCTCGGCGAGGCGCCGCAGCTGCTGGAGGTGGGCGAGAGCGGCGAGTTCAAGCGCGGGACGCTCGGTGAGAGCAAGGAAAGCTACCGCGTGAAAACCTACGGCCGGGTCGTCGCCATCACCCGACAGGTGCTGATCAACGACGATCTGGACGCCTTCACCCGGATCCCGGCGATGTACGGCAACTCCATCGCCCAGCTGGAGTCGGACGTGGTCTGGGGCATCATCACCTCGAACCCCGCCATGGCCGATGGCAATGCGCTGTTCCACACCACCCATAAGAACCTCGCGGGCACCGGCGCGGCGCTCGACGTCACCAGCGTGGGTGCAGCCCGCGCCGCCATGGCCAAGCAGACGGGTCTCGACAAGAAGACGGTGCTCAACATCCGCCCCGCCTTCCTGATCGTGCCGGCATCTCTGGAACTGAAGGCCGAGCAGCTGGTCGCGCAGAACCTTGTGCCTGCGTCGAGCGGCAACGTGGTGCCGCAGTCGATCCGCACGCTCAGCCCCATCGCCGAGCCCCGGCTCGATGCCGCCAGCGAAACCGCCTGGTATCTGGCCGCCAGCCCCAACCAGATAGACACGATCGAGTACGCCTATCTCGAAGGCCAACAGGGCGCCTACATCGAGACGCGCAATGGCTTCGATGTCGACGGGGTCGAGATCAAGTGCCGCCTCGACTTCGGCGCCAAGGCGATCGACTGGCGCGGCCTCTACAAGAACCCGGGTGCCTGATCCGGCCAATTTCCCTGACAACTGAACCTTGACGAGACGGGCGGACCTGACGGGCCGCCCTTCGTCTTTGAAGAGGACTCTCGCGATGAAGAACTACATCCAGCCCGGCAACACCATCACCCTGACAGCACCCTATGCGGTCGTTTCCGGCGACGGCCTGCTCGTCGGCTCCATCTTTGGCGTGGCGGCGGGCAGCGCTGCCCTCGGCGAGACCGTCGAGGCGTCGCTCGTCGGCGTCTTCGACCTGAAGAAGGTCGCCTCGCAGGCGTGGGCCGCGGGCGACAAGGTCTACTGGGACAACACCAACAAAGAGGCGACGAAGACCGCCACCGCCAACACGCTAATCGGCGTTGCGACCGAAGCCGTCGCCGGTGGCGCCGGTGACGTCATCGGGCGGGTTCGCCTGAATGGCAGCTTCTGATGTCGGCCATCGCCGCTGCGTTCCAGTCACTGTTCGCCGACCCGAACATGGCGCGGGACGCGACCTTCACGCCAAAGGGCGGCAGCGCCGTCTCCGTCCGGGTCGTCTTGCGCCGGCCCGACCGTGTCTTCGAATTCGGCGAGACACGGTTGCATGCCGCCACGACGCTGCTCGACATTCGCGTCGCCGATGCGCCCAGCCTCGCCGAAGGCGACGGGTTCCAGTTCGACGGCGTTTCCTATGTCGTCCAGGGAGAGCCGAGCCGCGACGCGGAGCGACTGATCTGGACGGCGGAGTTGCGCGAGGCATGAGGTTCTCGGTCAGCACGATCGGCGACCTCGGCAAGCTGATGAGCGACGAGATCAAGGCCGCCGAGAAGGCCGTCACGGCCGGGATCTCACAGGCCACCGAAGGCTTGAAGACCGAGCTCCGGACGCAGGTCACCTCGGCGGGGCTGGGTCCGAGACTGGCGCGCACCTGGCGCGGACAAGTCTACCCCAAGGGCGAAGACAGCATCCGGGCGGCGGGTCTCGTCTGGTCCAAGGCGCCAGGCATCATCCGCATCTATGAGGAAGGCGCGACCATTCGCTCGAAGAACGGCTTCTTCCTCGCGATCCCGACGGCGGCCGCTGGCCGGTACGGGGATGGCGGCCGGAAGATCACGCCGGGTGGATGGGAGCGACGGACCGGGCAACGGCTGCGCTTCGTCTATCGACGCCGCGGTCCCTCTCTCCTCGTGGCTGACGGGATGCGTGCCCGGACAGGCAAGCGTGGTGGCTTCTCTCGCGCGAGCGCTTCCGCACTCCGGACGGGCCGAGGACTGGTGACCGTGCCGATGTTCATCCTGGTTCCGCAGGTCACGGTCCGCAAACGCCTCGAGGTGGCCGGCGCCGCCGAGCGCTGGGTGAGCCGGCTACCCAGCCTGGTCGTGCGCAACTGGGTTTCTGATGAGGACGGGAGCCGCTGATGTCTCGACGTGAACAGATCCTTGCCGTACTCGCGGCTGTTCTCGCGGGGCAGTTGGCGGCGCCGGTGCGGCGCAACGCGGTGCTGCCCGAGAAGGTGCCCGCCGCCGGTCTCGTCATCCTGCGCGATGGCGAGCCCGGCGAACCCGACATCACCCTCAATCCCCGCACCGAGTTCTACGCGCACCGGGTCGAGCTCGAAGTCTATGTGCCGCGAGATCCAAGCGGCGGCGGCGAAGTGGCGCTCGATCAGCTGCTTGGTGCGATCGGGGCCGCCCTGCGTGTCGATGAGACGCTCGGCGGCCTCGCCGAGAACCTGACGCCGTCAGCCCCGGAGACGGGTGCACTCGCTCCCGAAGGAGCGCCGCCGATGCTGACCGCGCGGATCATCGTCACGATCGAATACCTGGTGAGCGATCCGCTCACCGCCTGACCCAACCACGACCCAATCACGGACAAGACGGGAGTCATCCATGCCCAAGGCGCGCGCATATGGCGCGGACGCCACCCTCAAGGCGTGCCGGGAGGCAAGCTACGGGGTCGCGCCGCTCACCGGCTATCAGAGCCTCGATTTCAAATCGACCGATCTCTCCTCGGCCCAGCCGCTCGGGGACGACCCGCTGCTCGGACGCGGGCGCAATGCGCAGGATCCTTATCGCGGCCTCATCACCGACGAGGGCCAGCTCGACATTCCGCTCGACCTGCGTGGAACGGGCTTTTGGCTGACGGGCCTGTTCGGAGACCCGGTTACTACGCCCACGAACGCCAGCGGCTCGATCGTCTTCGCCGTCAATCCCACGGCGGGCGACACGATCACCTTGAACGGTACGGTCTGGACGTTCGTCTCCGGTACTGCCGGCGCAGAGGAGACGCAGATCCAGGGAACGGTCACGCAGACCGTCGATCAGCTGGTCAGCGACCTCAACGCATCGGGCGATCCCGAAGTTGCCAAATGCACGTATTCCCGGCCGACGAGCACGCAGACCCTCGTCATCGCATTCGATGTCGTCGGGCCAACCGGGAACGCCTTCACGATCTCTGCCTCTGCCGCGGCAGCTTCGGCGGGGACACTGACCGGCGGCGGCTACGCCCATGTCTGGGAGAGCGGCGCCGACGACATCCCGAGCTACACGATCGAGGTCGGCCATCCGAAGCTCACGACGCCGGTGTTCTTCCGTCACCTCGGCACGGTGATGGAGAGCCTGAACTTCGAGATGGGTCAGGAGGGACCGGCAAATGCCCGCCTCCAGCTCGTGGCCCAAGGCGAGGAACGCTTCTCGGCGACGGTCGACGCCAATCCGACGGCCTACGCGCTCCGCCGCTTCAGCCAGGGGCGCGGCTTCATCCGACGCGGCGGTGCGGCGCTCGCCGGCGTCACTGGCGGCAGTCTGACCTTCTCCAACAATCTCGAACGCGTCCGGGTGATCCGCGAGGACGGCAAGATCGAGGCGGCCGATCCCACTTTCGCCTCGGCGGAAGGGTCGATGTCGGTACGCTTCGATGGCGCGACGCTCGTGGCCGAGGCCGCCAATGGCGATCCTGTCGGACTCGAATACGGGTTCACCTTCCCGGAAGGCTACGCGCTTCGCTTCGAGTTGCCGCGGGTCTTCCTGCCCAAACCCAAATATGCCGTCTCCGGCCCCGGCGGGGTCGAGGCGAGCTTCGACTGGCGCGCCGCCTACGATGACAGCGAAGGCACGATGCTGCGCGCCCACCTCCTGAACGACGTCACAAGCTATACCTGAGGCCATTCCCATGATCCGCCTGAACCTGTCGCGCGAGCCGAGCTGGCTCGACCTCGGACATGACGTGCGCGTGCGCGTAGCTCCCCTGACCACCTCGCTCATGGCCGCCGCCCGCAGTGATCCGGCGGTGGCTGCCTTGCCCGAAGGCGCTTCGAACGAGACCATCGCGGTCACCATGGCCAAGGCCCTGGCACGGCTGGTCGTCTTGGAATGGGAAGGGGTGGGCGACGCAGAAGGCAATCCTGTGCCCGTCACACCGGAAGGCATCGACGCGCTGCTGGACATCCTGCCGATCTTCGAGGCCTTCCAGCTCCGCTACGTGTCCAAGGGCCTGTTGCTGGAAGCGGAAAAAAACGGCTCCGCGCCCTCGCCGAATGGCACTTCAGCGGGGGCGACCAGTATTGCCGATCCTGCCGCGGCATTTGCGGCGAATGTCCCGCCGTCCTGAACCGTCCGCAGACGGTCGAAGGCTGGCAGGTCTGGGACCTCGCCAAAAAGCTCACGGGGCAGCTGCGCGCCGTCCCCGGAGCGGTCCTCGGCCTCGACATGACGGCGGCTCTTGCCTGCGCGCACGCGCTTGGAGTGGACACCCTCGTCTGCGCGGAGCTGCTGCCCGAGGTGGAAGGCATGATGGTGCGCGGACTGAATGCGCAAATCCGGTCCAGTTACACAGAAGGTACTTAAGGACGAACTCCGGGCAGTCGGAATTCCAAGGATGTCATCTCGCAAATTAGCTCGTCGATGAACTGCGAAGGAGCGAGTTGGATAAACTCGGTGAGAAGCCAGTTTGCCTGTCCATCAAGATAGCTCGAAAGCCCCTTCGGATCATAGCGCGATAACTCGCTTAATCGATGCATGATTGCCATGATCATCGTCATTCCGTAGCGACGAATAACGATGTTTCCAGCAACGTTCCGCCGCAAATACCACAGATCAACCGGGGCAGATATGAAGCTAAGATCAAGGCGAACGGACCCGTGAAGATTATTCAGCCGCTTAATCGCTCGGTCTTTATCTTGTTGGTTCGCTCCACGAGAAAACCACTTCACCCGCTTCTTTGTTCTAATAATGCATTTATCTTTATAGCCAGTATCGACCTCAAAACGGCTTGGTATGGTTTTCAGGCTTCGCTTATCCGCAAATCGTCCCGTGATCTCTGCTGTAAACCAGACGTACTCGTCGGTGGGATGTTTTCTATAAACTACGTTCCGAAGCGGGATAAACATCTCTTTTTGGGATTTGAATGTGTGTCGAAACGATCGATGGATGAAGGGAAGGTTTGCCAGCATATCAGTCAATGAATGGGTGGGGCTGGTTTCGGGCTCCTGCAAGTAAGTTGAAAGGGCCGTCATAATTCCAGCAGACTGTATTTTTACCACCTCGTTCGAAAGAGCACGCTTTGCAGTAGGGTCAAAATTCCCTGAGACACCGTGCCTCTCACTGAATTTTACTCCCTTGACCGTAAGCAATGCTTTTGCCGCATTCAAAAAGCAGTAGTAGCTTGTCAACGGCGCTGAAACAGCAGGAAGATTCCGAGATGCCTCGTAATAGTTTTCGGCTTGCCGCCAAAATGGAAGCGCTTCCTTGCAATGCCTTTTCAACCAAAGCTCGGCGAACTGAAAGGCGTCTCGGGTCAGAACGCTTTCACTTTTGAAATCAGGAGTTTTTATTGACTTTCGGAGATATGTAGTTCTGTTCCCGATCCTTAGTTCCGGCGCTGGCATTTATTATTTCCCCAATCAGACGTTCACTGTTCTTGGCTCGCGGCGGGCGCGAACCGGCCGGCCACACATCATCCCCCTTTTCCGACGATAGCTGGCGGGATTACTCATGACTACGAAGAACATCTCCGTTCGCCTTGCCGTGGTCGGAGGGCGCGAGGTCCGTGCCGAGCTGCAGGGCATCGGCGACGCAGGGGAGCAAGGCTTCCGTCGGCTATCGCGGGAGATGGACGCCGCGAACAGCCGTGTCGCGGCCTTTTATCGGCGCGTGCAGATCGCGGCTGCCGCCGCAGCGACCGCCTTCGCCGCGGGCGCTGCGGCCATGATCCGCTCCGGCCTTCAGGTCGTCGATGCGCAGGCCAAGCTCGCCCAATCGCTCGGGACGACCGTCGAGAGCATTCAGGTTCTGGAACGAGCCGGCGAATTGGCCGGCGTGTCGATGTCCGGCATCGAGCAGGCGACCAAGGACCTCACCCGCCGCCTCAGCCAGGCGGCCGCCGGGACCGGTCCTGCCGTCGCGGCGCTCGAACGGCTCGGGCTTTCGGCCTCGGCCTTGCTGGCCCTGCCGCTGGATGAGCGTGTCGGTCGTATCAATCAGGCGATTGAAGACTTCGTGCCCGCGGCTGAGCGTGCAGCGGTCGCCGGGCAGCTGTTCGGGGAGGAAGGCAGCATCGCCATCTCCCGGATCGACACGGCGACCCTCCGGCAGGCGACACAGGACGTTCGCGATTTCGGCGTGGTCGTGTCCGAGCAGGACGCCGATCAGATCGAGCGGACGAACGATGCGATCTCTCGCCTTGGTCTGATCTGGCGCGGGCTGTCGAACCAGCTTGCCGTTGCCGCCGCCCCGGCGCTTGAAGCCGTCGCCGACGCGCTGGCGGCGATCTCGCGCATGACCGGTCCGCTTGGTCAGGGCATTCGGCTCCTGTTCGACAACATCGGCCGTCTGGCATCGATCGCCGCGGCTTTCGCCGCCTTCATCGCCGGACGATGGGTCGCCGGCATGGTCGCGGCCGCCGCCTCGGTTCGCGGTCTTGCCATTGCGCTGGTCTTCCTGCGTGGCGCGTTGATCCGAACCGGCATCGGCGCGCTCATCGTGGCAGCGGGTGAGCTGATCTACCAGTTCGGTCGGCTGGTGCAGGCGACCGGCGGCTTCGGCGCCGCGCTCGGCCTTCTGGGTGACGTGGCAGCCGAGGTCTGGGACAGGATCGGATTGCTGGCCGGCGTCCTGAAAGCGCGCATCGACGCCGCCTGGAGCGGCATTCAAGCGAGCATCGCCGACGTGCTGCAGGCGTCGCTCGAGGCCGTCGTCGCCTTCGGCAATCGCACCATCGGGACGTTCCAGGGCGCTTTCGATGCGATGGTCGTCATCTGGAGCAACCTGCCTCGGGCCATCGGCGATCTGACGATCCAGGCGGCGAACGCGCTGATCGCCGGTCTGGAGTCGATGCTGAACGGCGCGGTCGACGGCATCAACGCGCTCCTCGAAGGCGTCAATGCGGGTCTGGCGGCGATCGGCATCGAGCGGGCCATCGAACTGGTGCCGGACGTCGATCTCGGCCGGATCGAGAACGAGTTTGCGGGCGCCGCGAGCCGGGCTGGCAATGCAGCGCGTGATGCCTTCGCCGCCGCGTTCGAGACGGACACCTTCGCGGCACCGGATTTCGGGCTCGCGGCTTTCGCCGAGGATGCGCGCGCTGCCGCCGACAGTGCACGAGAGACGGCGACGACGCTGGGAGATCTGGCCGGCGCGCCCCTCGCGTCCATCGCCGCGCTTCGCGAGGCGATGGCAGGAGCGAACACCGAGATCGACAACGCAGCCGGGGCGACGGAACGCCTCGATGAAGCCTTCGCAGCCATCGGCGGCACCGGGGGCGATGCTGCAGGAGATGGCGAAGGCTCGACCGGTTCCGCCGCACGCGCCGCGAAAGCAAGCCGGGCCGCCGGGGAGGCAGCGGCTTCGGCGGCCACACAGGCGGCAACCGGCTGGGCGGCGGTTCGCGAGGAGCTGTCGCGCTATGCCGGCGAGGCGATGGATTGGGGCAAGGGGCTGGGAAGCGCTCTCACCAGCGCCTTTCGCAGCGCCGAGGACGCCATCGCCAACTTCGTGACCGGCGGCAAGATCGACTTCAAGGCGCTCGCTGACAGCATCCTCGCCGACATCACCCGCATCGCGGTTCGTTCCGCGATCCTCGGGCCTCTAGCCAATGCACTTGGCGGAGGCAGCGGCGGACTGCTCGGCGGCTTGTTCGGCGGCGGAGGCGGGCTGTTTGCCGGCATCTTCCATCAAGGCGGCGTCGCCGGGGGTCCCGCTCAGCAGCGGCTCGTCCCGGCACTCGCCTTTGCGGGTGCGCCGCGCTTCCACGACGGCGGCCTCGCGGGGCTTCGTGCCGACGAGGTGCCCGCGATCCTGCAGCGGGGTGAGATGGTGCTGTCACGGGCTCAGCTCGCCGCGATCGGCGCCGCACGCGAGACCCGGCCACCGGTCAACGTGGTGATGAACATCTCCACCCCGGATGCTGGCAGCTTTCGCTACGCCCAGGGGCAGATCGCCGCCGACGCCGCCCGCGCCATGGAGCGGGCCCGACGTAATCTCTGAACTGGGCAATCTCTGACGGATCGACAGATGAGCGGCTTTCACGAAGTTCAGTTCCCGCCGGACATCTCCTACGGGGCGTCTGGCGGCCCCGGCTACTCGACCACCGTGGTGACGACGGTTTCGGGACACGAGCGGCGCAACGCGAACTGGGCCGCCGCGCGGGGCAAATGGAACGTGGCGCACGGCCTGAAGAAACGCGATCAGGTGGCCGCCCTCATCGCCTTCTTTCGCGCGCGACGCGGGCGAGCCTACGGCTTCCGCTTCAAGGACTGGACCGACTACCAGGCGCTGGCCCAGCTGATCGGGCAAGGCGACGGCGCGAGCAAGACGTTCCAGCTCGTGAAGACCTACGCCAGCGGCGGCGAGGTCGAGACCCGGGTCATCACCAAGCCCGTTCCCGGAACGGTGAAGATCTACCGCAACGGCGTCGAGGCGGTCTCTGGCTGGAGCGTCAACACGGCGACCGGGCTCGTGACCTTCACCGTCGCCCCCGCATCCGGCGTCCAAGTGACGGCGGACTTCGAGTTCGACGTGCCCGTCCGCTTCGACAGCGATCAGATGGACCTCACCATCGAAACCTATCAGCTCGGCAGTTGGGGCCAGATCCCGGTGCTGGAGATCAGACCATGAAATCGACTTCGGCAGCCCTCGCGGCGCACCTCGCCGGACCGGTGACGACACTCGCCACCTGCTGGCGCATCTCGCGCGTTGACGGCAAGGAGTTCTTCTTCACCGACCACGACCGGGATCTGTCGTTCGAGGGCAACGTCTACAAGGCGAGTTCCGGCTATTCGCGCACGGCCATTGCCAACGATGCGAGCCTGAGCGTCGACAATCTCGACGTCGAGGGCGTCTTCGACAGCGCGTCGATCACCGAGGAAGAGCTGCGCGCGGGTCTCTTCGACCAGGCCGAGGTGCGGATTTTCCTGGTCAACTGGGCGGACCCCGCCATGGGCGCTCTTCGGATGCGCCGCGGCTGGTTCGGCGAGGTCGTTCTGACCGAGCAGGGCATTTTCCGGACCGAACTGCGTGGCATGACCCAAGCGCTGCAGCAACGCGTCGGCGAACTCTACAGCCCGGAATGCCGCGCCGATCTCGGAGATCATCGCTGCAAGGTGCCGGTCAATCCGCCAGAAATCGCCCGGTCGACGGCGTACTCCGTCGGTGACGTGGTGCGCGTGCGTACGGGAATGGGAACCGGCTCGCAGATGTTCGAGAACCGCGTCTATCGGTGCGTGACCGATGGAACGACCGCATCCGAGCCACCGAGCTTCGACACCAATGTCGGCGCGCAAACCACCGATGGCGGTGCGGTGTTCGAGGCCGAGGAAGCCTGGAGCCGGTCGGGCATCGTGACGGCAGTCACCGACCGGGCCGTCTTCAACGCCACGCTCGATGAACCGCGAGCGGCCGACGGTTGGTTTGCTGGCGGCGTGCTGACCTGGGAGACCGGCGCCAATGCCGGTCGCTCCATCGAGGTCAAGGGCTGGACCCAAGGCAGCGGGCGGATCGAGCTGTTCCTGCCGATGGGATACGCGATCGAGCCCGGCGACGCCTTCCGCGTTCATCCCGGCTGCGACAAGCGGTTCGACACCTGCATCGACCGCTTCACCAACGTCCTGAACTTTCGAGGCGAACCCTACGTGCCGGGCCAGGACGCCATGATGAGTTATCCCGATGCACGCTGACCGCCCACCATCAGCGACCGCCACCGCGATCGGGGATCTGGCCGATGCGATCGTCGCCGAGGCCCGGACCTGGCTGGGTGTTCCCTGGCGACACCAGGGGCGAAGCCGCGCCGGTGTTGATTGCGCGGGGCTCGTGGTCCTTGTCGCGCGGGCGCTCGAACTCGCCGACCACGACAGCACGGCCTATGGGCGCCGCGCGCAGGGACAGGGCTTCGTCGAGCACTTTCGCGGGCACATGGACGGCATTGCTGTCACACAAGCGAAGCCCGGTGACGTCCTCGTCTTCGCTGATCAGGCTTATCCCTGCCATTGCGGCTTTCTGACGGAACGGCTCGGACGGCCGCATCTCCTGCACGCGCACGCCACGCGCAGGCAGGTGATCGAGGAATCCTATGCCGGCGAATGGCCGGCCAAGATCAAGTTCGCATTTCGCTTTCGCTCTCCCGGACCCTGACCTGCCATGGCCATTCTCGTCGCAGTGGGCGGAGCCGCGCTCGGCTCCGCAGTCGGCCTCGGCTGGCAAGCCGGCTGGCTCGTCGGCTCGGTGGTCGGCAGCCTCTTGTTCCCGGCCAAGGGGCAGAATGTCACCACCGAAGGCCCCCGACTCGGTGACCTGACCGTTTCCTCGTCCGCCTATGGCGCATCGATCGCCATCGGCTACGGCACCTTGCGCATGGCCGGCAACATGATCTGGTCCTCCGGCATCCGTGAGCAGCAGAACGTCACCCGGACCCGCTCGGGCGGCAAGGGCGGCGGCGGAGCCACCCAGACCTCGGTCACGTATTCCTACTTCGCGTCCTTCGCGCTCAGCTTCGGCGAGGGGCCGGCCGCGGACGTGCTTCGGATCTGGGCGGACGGCAAACTCATCTACGACAAGACCGGCGCGAGCCCCGACGTCGCCAAACCGGATCTCAAGTTCCGTTTCCATTCCGGGGCGGAGGATCAGCTGGCCGATCCGCTGATCGAAACGCACGTCGGCGTGGGCCGTGCACCCGCCCATCGGGGTCTTGCCACCATCGTCTTCGAAGATCTGGCGCTCGCGGACTTTGGCAACCGCATCCCGAACATCACGGCCGAGATCACCTACCAGCGGGCGGCTCAGCAGCCCTACCAACTGCTCGATTTCATCACGACGGGCGAAGGCGGATATTTCGGCACCTACCAGATCGACGATCTGGCCGTCGATTGGCGCCGCGGATACGGCTACTTCCTGGACAGCGACGTCAACGCCGCCGAGGCCGGGATCCGCCGCTTCAGCCTGCGGACCATGAAAGAAGACCGCCAGGCGCGGATGACGGACATCACGGCCGTCGCGCCGAACAACTTCCCGAGCACGCTGTTCTGCGGCGAGGACGGCCACCTCTATGTCGTGACCGGATCGAGCAACTCACGCCCGATCCTGCGCATCGAACCGAACGCCCTCAAGGAGGTCGGTCGCTTCGGCTCCACCAGCAACGGCCTGACCAACTCGACCCTGCGGTTCGTCGCCACGACGTGGATGGGGATGCTTTCAGCCTACGGCCCCTCTGGCCGCGTCGACTTCGTTCTCACCGGATCGCTCTTCGACGATGTCGGACTCATCCGTGCCGACACCATGGGCTATGTCTGGGGCGCCGGGCAGAGCGTCACCGAGCCTCGCGTTCGGGGCGTCATTGGTGGTGAGGTCGGCGAAGGCTTCGGGGATGGCTGGATCCTCGGCAGCGGGACGAGCACGAACCATGGAAGCCTCGGCCTCTATCGCCTGCGGGTCTCCGCGCTGGCAGGGTACGACAGCCTCACCGGCCAATCCCTCGGTGTCACCTTCGAGAAGGTCGCCACCTTCTCGCCATCGGACGTCGAGAGCGGCGCCACCGGCTTCTACGGCAGCGCGGGCGGGCTCACCTACGACACGACCGACGACAGCGTCATCTTTCAGGCGCGCGTCTCGAACGGGGGATCACCCGGCGCGATCTATACGCTGAAATGGCGCAGCGACACCGGCATCGTCTGGAAGACGGTCGTTCCGATCCAGATCAACTACGAAGGGCCCTACTACGGTCAGTGCCGCCTGCGCGGGCAGCGTTGGACGCTGATGCGGGGCACGCGCGTCATCCAGCTGGACACCGCCACGGGCGCTCTGGTCCTGAATGAGATTTGGCCGGGTGCGGTCAGCGAAGGCGGCGCTCAGGTTTACGATGCCGTCACCGACACGCATCTGGTCCGCGGCAGCCAAGGCTGGGCGAAGCTCTTCCTCAATCGCGGCGGCGGTGGTGGAGAGACGCTCTCCGGCATCGTCTCCGACCTTTGCGCCCGTGCCGGCCTTGGTCTGTCCGATATCGACGTCGCCGATCTCGGGGCGACGGTTCCCGGCTATGTCATCGGGCGGCAGACCACCGTGCGGGGCGCGATCGAGCCGCTGGCACAGGCGTATTTCTTCGACGCTGCGGAAAGCGACGATGCCCTGCGGTTCCGGACGCGGGGACGACCGCCCGCCGCGACCATCGACGCGGATCTTCTGCTGCCGCTGGATGAGCGGACCGGCGAGAGCTGGCGTGAGCGTCGCACGCAAGAGGTCGAGCTGCCGGAACGGGTCAGCGTCGTCTACATGGATCGCGGCGCCGACTACCAGCAGGGTACTCAGAGCGAAAAGCGCCCCTCCCTGCCGCTGCCGACCATGCATTCGCGTAACCAGTCCAGCGTAGAGCTGGCCCTTGCGCTGGACGCG
>Ga0164242_10005396_pt1 | contig 14246 bp, 14 predicted proteins | sample OricomgcompostMG_FD_108783 | JGI IMG/M metagenome (GOLD analysis project Ga0164242, IMG submission 108783) | Miracle-Growth compost microbial communities from Emeryville, California, USA - Original compost - Miracle growth compost (MG) ... | reverse complement strand
GCCGAGGAACTGCTTCACGTCGGCGTCACCAGAGAACGCTGGGCTCGCCGGAGCCTTGGCAAACGACACCGAGTAAACGCCAGGGAACGCCGATGCTCCGCCCGGCCCGAGAATCGCGCCGAGGCTCGACGTGTTCGAGGGCAGGAACCAGCTGGGTGTCCAACCCAGTTCCTGGGCCTTCTTCAGCGACGCGATTGCCAACGGGGTGATCGACATTGCGTTAAAGAACACGTCAGCACCCGTCGATGCCAGCTCAGTGAGTTGGGCGTCCACCGAGGTGTCTGTGGCCTCATAGGTCAATTCCTTGGTGATCGTGATGTTCGACTTACCTTCGACGGCCTTCTTGAAGCCCTCGACGTAACCTTTGCCGTAGTCATCGTTCTGCGACAGGATCGCAACCTTGTGGTCGCCACTTGACGCTGCGAGCAGCTTGCCGAACGCCTCTCCTTCGTTCTGGTAGATGGGCACGAACCCGAGCTGCCACGGGCTTTCCTGCTGATCGCTGAAGATCGGGTCACCGGTTTCGACGAGCACCTGCGGCACCTTGGCCGTGATCGCCGCCTCGCGATATGCCCGGTTGGTCGGCGTGCCGAGCCCCGCGGTCATCGCGAACACGCTGTCCTTCAACTGCTGGAAGTTCGCTGCCGCCTTTTGCGGGTCGTAGCCGTCGTCTAGCGCCTTGATCTCGACCTTGCGCGTCTTTCCGTCGCCGAACTTGATGCCGCCCGACGCGTTCTTGTCGCCGAAGTACGCCTTGATCCCTGCCACGGTGCACGTGCCTGGCCCGGCCGTCGCGCCGCTCAGCGGAGTTGTGATGCCAAGCGTGATCTTCGTGTTGGTGATACCTGGACTGGCCGCCGCCCCGCCTGAGTTGTCGTCTGTGCTGCTTGGCCCGCGCGAACAGCCGACGAGCGTGAGCGCCACAACGGATGCCATGGCGACAATGCCGATGGCGCTCCGTGCTCTCTTGTGCATTTTCATTGCTGATCTTGCCTCTCTACTTTGGGTTCCTCCGCCGACGGTTCCGATGCCGGCGCTGTGGATTTGATGGTTGGCTGACCGGCGGTCGCCGGCCCGTGTCTTTGTTCTGGTCGCCTGCGCATCCGTCTGATCGTTCTTGGCAACGAGACGATCCCGCCTGGCAGCACGAACAGCACAGCGAGCAGAATGGCGCCCTGGAGTACCGCAGTGAGGCTCGGGTCGATGATGTTGGTCAGTTGCGGCACGAGCACGTAATACGCGCCGCCAAGGATCGAGCCGATGATGCTGGCTGCACCGCCGATCACCATTGCAGCCAGCAGTGTGATGGAGTGACCGAAGCTCATCGTCTCTGGCGAGGTGTACTGCACAACCACCATGTAGAGGAATCCGCTCACACCACCGATGATCGAAGCGACAGTGAACGCGAGGACCTTGTAGCGATACGGCGAAACTCCCATCGAGCCGGCCACCGCCTCGTTGTTCTTGACGATCGCGAACGCGCGTCCGAACTTACCTCGCACCAGGTTGCGGGTGAGCAGGTACGTGGCGCCGCCAATGATGAGCACGAGGTACAGCTGCCACTGGTCAGGGTAGAGTCCAGAACCATCCGGTGGCTGGGCAAAGCTCGTCGACACACCCTGCGAGCCGCCGGTGAGCGGCTCGAGTCGCTTTGCCAACGGAACCCCGACGATGGGCAGGGCGATGGTGACCATTGCGATGGCGAGTCCGCCGAGCCTGGCCGCCGCGAGAGCGACGAGCAGGCCGACGACCCCTGGGATCACGCAGGCGAGTATGAACACCAGCACGATGTTCCACGAGTTGGTGACTCCGTATGCCGTTACGTATGCGCCAAGGCCGACGAAGAAGATATGGCCGAGCGAGACCTGGCCGGTGTATCCCATCAGAACATTGAGTCCGAGCACTGCGACAGCGAACACTCCGATGCGCGCAAGGGTCTGATTGGCGAACTCGGGCAGAACCAGAGGGATGACCACCGCGAGCACGACGATGACCGCAGCAACGACCCAGCGCACCCACCTGCGCCGCAGAACCGCTGAAACTGACATCATCAGACGCGCACCACGGCCTTCCGTCCAAACAGCCCCTGGGGTCGCACGACGAGCACGACGAAGATCAGGATGAACGGAACTGCGATCTTCAGGTCGTACCCGATGAACGGCAGGTACACCGCGGCGAGGTTCTCCAGCACTCCGATCAGCCAGGCCGCAACGACGACCCCAACCGGACTGGAGAGCCCGCCGAGGATGACAGCGGCAAGCGCGTAGACGAGCGCGTTGTCCATCATCCCTGGTGTCAGCGTGAGCTGCGGAGCGACCAGTGCGCCTGCCACAGCACCGAGCACCGCTGCGAGCCCCCACCCGACCATCAACAAGCGACCGACGGGCAGCCCGGAGAAGCCGGCCGACTGCGGGTTGATCGCGACAGCCCGCAGTGCCAGGCCCAGCTTCGTGCCACGGAACAACAGCTGCAGCAAGATGACGATCGCGAGGATCACAAGGGTCGTGCCGATCGACCTGATGCTGATCACCGCTCCAAGCAGTTTCACGGTGCCGACCGGGAACAGCGAAGGGAACTGCTGGTTGTTGTACGACCAGATCCAGGCACAGATCCCCGTGATCAGAGTCAACAATCCGATGGTCATCACCACGGCGGTGTCAGGATCGCCACGTTCGAACTTACGCATCAGGTAGCGTTCGATGATTGCGCCGAGCACGAACGATGCGACGACGGATGCGAGGATGGCGATGATCAGCGGAACGCCGGCGTTTGTGAGTGCAAACGCGATGTACGCCGACAACACGGCCATGCCGCCCTGCGCGAAGTTCACCAACCCTGTCGCCTGATTGACGAGCACGATCGCCAGGGCAAGCGCCGCGTAGATCGACCCGGTCGAGAGACCGTCGATGACCAACTGGATGAATGTGCCCATCTGTCAGCCTCCCAGATAAGCACGTCGAATTTCGTCCATGCCTTTGAGCTCGGCTGTGGACCCGGTCAGCGCGTTCCGGCCGGTCTCGAGGACGGTGGCCGACTCGACAAGGGTGAAGGCAAGATTGGCATTCTGTTCGACCACGAGCATCGAGATCCCGGATTCGCGACGCAACCGTCTGATCGCCTCGTACACGGTCTTCGCTGTTCCAGGGGCGAGTCCGAGGGACGCCTCATCGAGTAACAGCAACTTCGGCCGAGCCATGATCGCCCGCGAGATCGCCAGCATCTGTTGTTCTCCGCCCGACAACGCCGACGCGTTCGAACGGATCCTGTGTTGCAGCTGTGGGAACAGGTCAAGGCAGTACTCGACGTCACCGGCAACGGCCGCCCGGTCACGTCGCAGATATGCGCCGACCCTGAGGTTCTCGCGCACTGTGAGATCGCCAAGCGTGCCACGCCCCTCCGGCACATGCGCAATGCCGAGCGATGCAACACGATCCGAGCGCATCCCACGGATGTCTTTGCCCGCAAACCGGATGCGTCCTCCGGCGCGCACCGTCCCGGTGATAGCGCGCAACGTGGTCGTTTTTCCTGCACCGTTTGCACCGAGAACGCCGACCGCTCCCCCATCTGGCACCGAAAGCGACACCCCGTCAAGAACCTGCACGGCTCCGTAGAACGCGGTTACACCATCGAGCTCAAGCAGCGCCATCTGCAGCATCCTTCCCGATGTATGCCTCGATGACCCGCGGATCGGACTGCGCTTGGGCTGCAGTTCCCTCCATGAGTTTGCGGCCGTGATCGAGCACGACCACCCGGTCGGTGAGAGCAGCGATGAGGCCCATGTTGTGTTCGACGATCACGACGGTGATGTCGTCGTCGTCACGCAGCCGCCGCACGGTCTCGATCAGTTGCTGCACCTCCGTGTGCGGCAGGCCGGCAGCGGGCTCGTCGAGTAATAGCAGGCGCGGCCGCATCAGAAGCGCGCGACACAGTTCGATGCCCTTGTGCAGTCCGTGCGATAGCTCGTCTGCTCGCGTGCCCGCCGCCCACTCAAGTCCGACCCTGCTCAGCAGCTCAAGCGCCTCCATACGCAACGCTTTCTCGGACCGAGTGGTGCGCGGCACCCGTACCGACCACTCGGCCGGCCCGCCAGGCAACCTGGTGTGCGCCCCGAGCAGAACGTTCTCGAGCACTGTTTCGTGCAGTTGAAGCGCCGGATGCTGGAAGGTTCTCGCAAGGCCGTGGCGAGCGAGCGTAGCTGGGCGATCTCCCGCAACATCGACGCCATCGATCATGATCGATCCGGCACTCGGCTTGTAGTGGCCGCTGATGCAATTGAACAGCGACGTCTTTCCTGCGCCGTTTGGCCCGACGAGTCCCAGAATCTGGCCGGGCTCAACGTCGAAGCCGACCTCGCTTAGGACCGAGACACCGCCGAAGTGCAAGCTGACGTCGCCGAGGACCAGTCGAGCGGCCATCGCCCATCCTTCCACCTCGTCGTGTCACTGCTTGCAATCCAGGAAGATGCACGTCCTTGCAAGGACCGTACGTATTTGTGCCGTGATTGTCAACGATTTTGGTGCGAATTTCCAAACATTCGGCTCGTCTGAACGGTCATGCCCGTTTCCTGCCGCCTGAGGTAGCCGTGCTCGCGCCACTGTCCGGCTTCCAGGCGCGCGCGACAACGAACGGTCGGCACACGGTAGTCCATTCGCCACCCGTGCCGCCCCTGATTTCGGCGCGGACGTGTCGATAACTCAGGCAGAAAGTGTGATCCGATACGCGGAAACCGCGTCATTACGCGGATGCCTGAACCGGCAACATCCGAATCAGCCTGAGTTAGCGACGCGCCCGGCCGCACAGTCGCACGCGGGTTCACACACAGAGCGTCGGGCTCGGCGGCCGACGATCACGCCCAGACGTCTGCCGCAATGTCGACGACAGAACGCACCTTGGCCCACTGCTCGTCTTCTGTGAGGTTGTTACCTTCCTCCGTCGACGCGAAACCGCACTGCGGGCTGAGTGCGAGCTGCTCCAGGGGCGCGAACCTGCTCGCCTCATCGATTCGGCGCTTGATCTCGTCCGGGTCCTCCAGCTCACCGGTCTTCGTCGTGACAAGTCCAAGAACAACTGTCTTCGCACCGCGCGGCAGGAAGCGTAACGGTTCGAATCCGCCTGCACGCTCACTGTCGTACTCGAGAAAGTATCCGTCGTATCCCGTCTCGCCGAGCAGTTGTTCTGCGACAGGCTCGTAGCCGCCAGATGCGATCCAGGTGGATCGGAAGTTGCCACGGCACACGTGTGTCGTGACGACGAGGTCCTGCGGCTTGCCGTCAAGAACCCGGCCGAGCAGTGTCGCATACCGTTCGGCGATCCCGTTTGTGTCGATGCCGCGATCTCGCGCCTTGGCAAGCTCAGCGTCCGAACACAGATAGGCCCAAGCGGTGTCGTCGAACTGCAGATAACGGGCGCCTGCGTCATAGAACGCTTGGATGGCATCCCGATAAGCCAGCACCAGGTCATCGACGATGGCAGCTCGGTCAGGATAGGCAGAGCTATCGATGTGACCAGGCTCGAGTCGGAAGTCGAGCACGGTCGGGGCCGGGATCGTGAACTTCGGCGTCGCCCCCGTGCGGGCGGCAAGCTGCTGCAGCGCGGCGAAGTGCTCGAGAAATGGATGCGTGCGCGAGAACCCGATCGGGCCAGAGATGTGCACACCGCGCGGGTTGGTTTGCACCCCCTGGAATTGAATGCCGTGATCGAGCTCGACGATGTCGACGCCATCCAGATAGCCGAAGAAGTCGAAATGCCACCACGAGCGCCGGAATTCGCCGTCGGTCGCGACCTTCAGGCCAGCGGCGGATTCTTTCTCAACAAGCGCCGCGATCTCGGTGTCCTCGAGCGAGCGCAGCGCGTCGTCGTCGATTTCCCCTGCGGCATGGAGCGCCCTGGCCGCGGCCAGGGCAGATGGACGAAGAAAGCTGCCGACGATATCGGCCCGGAATGGTGGTTCAATGCTCATCATCCGATGCTACGACTGCAGCGCATTCCTGTTTCACTAAAAGACCCGGTTCATTAAAGGACCCGGCGCGTCGCCGGGTCCAATGATCACCGCGACCGCAGCGCGTCGATGATGAGACCAAGCATTCGATCGCGTTGCTGCTCGTCCGGAGCGCCCGCCGTCGAGAGGAAGGTGCCGACAAGCATCGAGACGACATCATCCGCCTGAACGCCACTTCGCAATGTGCGGTCGGATGCTCCTGCTTCGAGGAACCGCGCGACGGCTTCACGAACCCGCGTGCGGGTCTCACTCGGCGCCATGGTTCCTGTCGCGAACAGGCCTTGAAGGCTCTCTGCCATACCGTGCTTCGTCGCCACGAACGTGGCGTAACGATCCATCCACTTGCGAAGCGCGACATCCGCGGCATCCACCGATAATGTCTCATCGACGGTTGCCGCAAGCGCATCCAGTTCCGACCGATAGACCGCTTCGACGAGAGCTTCGCGCGTCGGAAAATTCCGGTAGAGCGTTCCGATGCCGACGCCGGCCCGCTTGGCAAGCGTCTCGAGCGCGATGTCACCTTCGCCGGCGAAGAACGCGTCTCGTGAGACCTCGAGCAATCGGTTGCGATTGCGCACGGCATCCGACCGCTCTCGGGGCGCACGTGCTGGTGCGTGACTCGACATGAAAGTGGAGGTTCCTCCGTTTAATGCTATTGTGAAACACGTTTGCGGAGGACCCTCCGCTTTATTCTATTGTCGCATGAAAGCAGAAACCAGAATGACAGGCACAACAACGTCCACGCGGCTCTCCCCTGGTGGCGCCGCCCCTCTCGCGGGACGCAGCACCGCGAGAGTCGGATATGGCGCCATGCAACTCGAGCGTCATATCGCAGACCCCGACGTCGGGATCGCAGTGCTCAGGCGGGCCATCGAGCTCGGCGTCGACCACATCGACACCGCGCACTTTTATGCAGATGGATTCGTCAATTCACTGATCAGGGCCGTGTCAAACGATTCAGAACTTCTCGTCGCCACAAAGGTCGGCGCCGTACCTGACCCGAACGGCCCAAGGCCAGTGAAGCCAGCGCAAAAGCCGGCGGATCTTCGTGCTGGAGTCGAAGAGAACCTCCGCAGCCTCGGCGTCGACACCATCCCGCTCGTGAACTTGCGCCGCATGGAGGTTGGCCCAGGGCTGGCCGCCACCGGCGACCAGATCGTCGACATCGACGACCAGCTCGCCGAGATGATCAGTATGCGTGACGAGGGCAAGATCGGCGGCATCGGGCTGAGCGCGGTCGTGACGGACACGGTGCGCCACGCGCTCCCTGCCGGAATCGCGTGCGTTCAAAACCCCTACAACGTGATCGACCGTCGGTTCGAAGACATGCTGAATCTCTGCGCAGACAACGGCATCGCCTGGGTGCCGTTCTTCCCGCTCGGTTCGGCGTTTGAAGCATTCCCGAACGTCGCTGACAATCTGGTCGTGCAGCAGGTGGCAGCGGATGCCGGCATCACGGCATCGCAGGCGGGTCTTGCGTGGCTACTTTCGCACGCCGACAACGTGTTCCTCATCCCCGGCACGGGCAGCATCGGCCACCTCGAGCAGAACACTGCCGCCGGCAACATCCAACTCAGCCGCGCAGCACTGGATGCATTGGATGCCGTCGGCGCAGATACCGTGTCGATGCCCGTTGAACCGCCGGTCTGGCCGGCCGATGGCCGCTGATCGAGCCGCGGCTCTTACGGCAGGGTGTGCGCGATACCGAATGACGTGAACGCGGCACGGTCGACGAAATTGGTGTTCCTGCTGACCCGCGACCCCGCGATCGACAGCACCTGTAGCGAATGGATCTCGTAGCCGTCTGCGCTCTCTCCACCGCGAACGTATGCCGCAAGCGCGGGCTGCCCGTTCGCTGACGCAGGCAACATGCGCCAGTCGGTCCCGCGCAGCTGGAACGCGCGAGCCATGAATTGAACGTAGCTGTCACGGCCGACGTACCAATTGAGCACCGGGGGCATCTCGAGCACGACGTCGTCTGTGAGCATTTGCGCAAGCGCGTTCAGGTCAGCAGCGACGAATGCGGCAACGTAGCGGTCGACGACCGCTCGCTGGTCGGCCGACGACGGTTCGGTGACGGCGTCCTGATCGACCCCCAACTCCGCAAGCCGAGTGCGGGCCCTCTGCAGTCCGCTGTTGACCGCTGCCGATGTCGCCCCCAGTGCCGCGGCGACATCAGCGATCGGCAGCTCGAGCACGTCGCGCATGACCAGAATGGCCCGTTGGCGAGCAGGCAACACCTGCATCGCGGTGATGAACGCAAGCCGCAACTGGCCACGCGCCAAAATAGCCGCTGCCGGGTCAGAGCTGTGCGCGCCGAGCTGCGCATCCGCGATCGGTTCCAGCCACGGGATCTCAGGCCCAGCGGCCATCGGCGCGCGCGGATCATCGCTCGGCGCCCCCAAGCCGGAAGGCAACGGCCTGCTTGCTCGATTTCGCAGTTCGGTCAGGCACGCGTTCGTCGCTATTCTGTGCAACCAGGTGCGGATGGAGGCCCGTCGAGCATCGAATCGGTCGTATGAACGCCACGCACGCAACAGCGTGTCCTGCACGAGGTCTTCAGCATCGTGAACCGAACCGAGCATCTGATAGCAGTGGGCAAGTAACTCTCGACGGTATGGGGCAGTCGCGCGGTCGAACTCGTCACTGGCCATGAAACGCTCCTCGGCGACCATGGTTGCCGTCGTGCTAGTCATCCACGCTGCCCATGGTCAGATTCAGCGTGGTTCCGGTCAGCCCACTCGCCCGATCGGATGCCGCAAACACGGCGACGTTGGCCACCTCGTCCAGCGTCATCACTCGATGTGGGTGGGTCGTGCTCGCAAGATAGCCTTCGAACTGTTCAAAGGTTATGCCAGGCGTCTTGGTCGCATGCACTTCTTTCATCGTGCGGGTCTCTGGCATGCCGTGCGGGCGCAGTCCGACGACGCGGATGCCTGCCGGGGCGAGTTCAGCAGAGAGGTCGCGGGTGAGCGCCTCTTTGGCGGCCATCGCCGAACCGTAGCCGCCGTTCAAAGTGCTACCTGAGCGGGCAGGCAGTGCGCTCACCGTCATGATCACCCCCGATCGCTTCGCAGCCATGTGACGCGCGGCCATCCGAGCCGTCAGAAAATACGACGACGTGTATGTCGTGATCGGCCGAGCAAACGTTTCAGCGTCGAGATCAACAAGGGGAACCCCGAGAATCTCCGTGTCCGGGATGCCGATCGCATTGAATGAGATGTCAACACCACCAGCCACATCGACCACGTGCTGCAGATGCTCTGCGATGGCCGCTTCGTCTGTCGCGTCGACCTGCATGGCCTCTGCGGCGGCCGGCCGGATGTCGTTACTGATCTCGTCGACATCGGCCGCCGTGTGTCCGGTGAGGAACACCCGCGCGCCATCGGCGGCGAAAGCCCGAGCAACAGCACGCCCGATCGCACCTCCAGCCCCGTAGACCACTGCGACTTTGTCCTGAAGCAACATGTTGCATCCCTCTCGCTTTGCGGCGGGCCGCCTGTTGGCAACTCGTCCACAGATACATACCGGCGAGAGCGTCGTTTTTCATCGGTGTTGTTTCGCCACCGACCGAAATGAGTGTTCCCTACACGTGCTTCCAGTGGCGCAGCGTCTCCGGATGCAAGCGAATCCACACCACACCGATCAGGCGCGCCGTGAAATCAATCGTGATCGTCGCGAATTCCTGATCATTGTGGTTGAGGGTCAGCCCAGCTTGTCCATTCACGGCACGCTCATCAATGGACAGCCCAGGCCGCCCAGCCATGCCATGCAGAAGCATCGTGACAGCATCCTGGATTCCCGCGATAACCCTGATCGTCGGATGTTCGACGTCGCCTGCGTCGATGACAACGGCAACGTCCGGGGCTAACAACGACCCGAGTCTGTGTGCGTCTGCGCTCTCGGCCGCCGTTCGAAAGCGGTGTACCGCTCTGGTGTGTATGGGTCGCAGGATGCGCCGCAACGGCGCAACTCTGTTCTGCGCGGTGGAGGGCCCATCCGTGCGAATTCTCTCTTGCGACGCTACTGACATGGTGCTTCTCGGTCCTGCAACTCGAACAGCGACCCATATAAGACGTTACGTCGCATTGCATACTCTCCGCATCCCCCTTGCGACATTCGGTATCGCGGGGCTCACACGTTAAGACAGTGCACCAGCGGATTTTGTGACATCAGGCGACGATGCGTCGCGCACTCAGTGCGTCACGCCGAACTTTGCAGCCAATCCAATATGTCGGCGTTGATCGTGTCGGCCTGTGTCGTCGGCATGCCGTGCGGGAACCCAGCGTAGGTCTTGAGCGTGCCGTTCTGCACGAGTTCCGCGGTCAGCGGTGCCGAATCGGAGTACGGAACGATCTGGTCGTCATCGCCGTGCATCACAAGCACGGGAACGGTGATCTTCTTCAGGTCCTCCGTGAAGTCGGTCTGTGAAAACGCGACGATCCCGTCGTAATGCGCCTTGGCTCCGCCCATCATCCCCTGCCGCCACCAGTTCTCGATGATCGCCTCGGACGGCTCGACGCCCGGCCGGTTGAACCCATAAAACGGTCCGGATGGCAATGCACGATAGAACTCGGAACGATTCGCTGCCAGCTGTGCCTGCAAATCGTCGAAAACACTCTTCGGCAGCCCACCGGGATTCGCATCGGTTTGCAGCATGAGCGGCGGCACCGCGCTGATCAGCACAGCCCGGGCGACCCGGTCCTCGCCGTGGCTGGCAATGTAGTGGGCAACCTCGCCGCCGCCGGTGGAGTGGCCGATGTGGATGGCGTCGTGCAGGTCGAGGTGCTCGGTCACGGCGGACAGATCCGCCGCATAGTGATCCATGTCGTGCCCGTCGCCGGTCTGCGTCGAACGACCATGCCCACGCCGATCGTGGGCGATGACGCGATAGCCATGATTCGCAAAGAACAGCATCTGCGTATCCCAGTCATCGGCCGACAACGGCCATCCATGACTGAACACGATTGGCTGGCCAGAGCCCCAATCCTTGTAGAAGATTTCGATGCCGTCCGCGGTCGTCACAGTGCCCATGGGAGCAATCTATAGCCGCGCGCTCACAAACACCAGGGGTCAGGCGGCCGCACTTGCGGATGGCTCAGGCTCAATGGTCGACACGCTTGGCATGGATAGCCATCTGCGGCGGGATCAGCCGGGGTTTGGCGTGTCGCGAAACCGGTGCATATGCTCGTTAACCATCGAAACTGTGTTCGCTTTGCATTCGCCTGACAGAAGGAGTCGCCATGAGTGTTTTGCATGCTGCAGATATCGTCGTTGTCTGGATGAATGACGGCAAACCCGCTCGGCTGATCTGGGGCGGGACACGTTATCGCGTCACCGATGAGCCGACGAGATTGTCCGATCTTTTGTTCGAGGTTACTCATCCGCCGATGATCGACGGATGGCGGTTCCAAGGCACGGACGAGACCGGCCGGTCAAAGGTGTTCGACGTGCGCAGAACGGTGGCGGGCTGGGAGCTCGTTCGCGTTTACGACTGAGTGCGAGACGCCGGTGGCGCAACGCGTTGAGTATCAGGATCGGCCGCGGTCCAATCCCATTCGGTGATCGTGTTTCGCATCAGCCGAGCTGCGTCAGAAAGCTCGTGGTCTGCCTTCCAGAAGAGTGTGACCGTGCGCCGGCTGTCCGAACTGTCGATCGGGTTCCAGGCCAGTGGCGGGTGCGCCGCGATCCGCTGGGCGATCGCAGGAACGAGACCGATGCCGAGCCCGGCCACAATCAAATCAGCGACGGCGCTGAGTTCGTCGACCTCACACACCACTTTTGGCGTCAGACCGCGCTCCGCAAAGAGTCGATCGAGCAGTCGCCGCTGCCAGTGCCCTTTTCTTGCGGTGATGAACGACTCCCCAGCCAACTCGTCAACTGTCACGCTGCCGCGGCCGGCAAGCGGATGATCCAAGCCAGTGGCCACGCCCACCTGGTCGTTGAACAGACGAGCAGACATGAGCCCCTCCGCATAGATCGGCTGCGATGCGACGCACAGCTCGACCTCCTGAGTGCGCAGGAGGCGGAGCATGTCGTCGGCAGGAGCCCAGTGCAATTCGACCTCGACGGTGGGATGCGATCGCTTGAACGCCGCTAACGGTCCGGTGAGCGTCAGGAATGTCTCCGACGCCAGCCTGACGGTTCCGCCACCGTGCGCGATGGCATCCAGCACGGCTCGGCGCCCGGCATCGAGTTCGCCGAGCGACCGCTCGACATAACGCCGAAAGACCCTGCCGGTTTCGTTCAACTGCAGACGTCCGGCCCGATCGAACAGCGCTGCTCCGAGTTCGGCCTCCAGTCGCGCGATCGTGCGGCTCAGCGATGGCTGGGCAACATGAAGTTCTTCTGCTGCCCTGCTGAGATGTTCCAGCCTCGCGACCACCATGAACTGCCTGAGCGCGTTGAGTTCCACGCCTGCCTCCTCGTTTGCGGCATCCGATCATGACACGGCGATCATGACACAGCGATCATAACTTCATAGCGATATAGATCTTGGACATGATGCGCCACTGATCATAACGTCAGATGCAGGGATTCGGAGGAGGACGCCATGGGTTGGGTGTTGCGGGCAGTGGTCAGCGTGCATCTGGTGGCGATCTTCGCCCAGCCGGTATTCGCAGGCACGTTTCTGAGCGGCGACTACAACGGATTGAGCATGCATGAGGCCGGCGCCAACCTCACGACCTCCATCGGTTACATCCAGTTGATTGTGGCCGGCATCGTCTGGATTCGGCTGCGACGCGCGTGGCCATTCGTCAGTACAGCCGTGCTGGTGACGGCAGAGACGGTGGAGTACTTCGCGGGCATGTACGGTGCGCTCTGGCTGCACCTTCCGCTGGGCGTTTTCACGATCGTTTTGCTCGCCGTGATGTTCATCGCCGTGTGGCTTCGCCCGCCTCGTCGGCTGCCACGTCAGAGCACAGGTGATTTTCGGCGGACCGGCGTCTCGGCTGGCGTTCGCACAAGGGAACAACGATGAGTGAACAGGCGGAAAGCCAAGGCGACCAGCATCGCGTGACAAGGCGCCAAGTAATCGGCATCGGCGGCGCGCTCGGGCTGACCGCGATCGCCGGTCTGTCGACGGCTGCAGCGCTTGCCAGGCGTCCACCGGTCACCGGTGATGAATTGCGCAGTGCGGTGCGCCTTCCGCGCGCATTCGTGGTGCCACTGCCCGTCCCTGCAGTGCTGAAGCCGCTCAGCGTTTCCGGAGAAATCGATCGATACGAGATCAGCCAGCGCGAAGCGGCGATTGAAATCCTGCCAGGGGTCCGAACGGCGATGTGGACATACAACGGTCAGTTCCCCGGACCGCTGATCGAGTCTCGCAGCGGAAGGCCGATCATCGTGCGACATCGCAACGATCTGTCCGTGCCGACAGTCGTGCACCTTCACGGCGGCAGAACACCAGCGAATTCGGACGGTTATACCACCGACCTCGTGCTGCCCAGAAACTGGTCGGATGCTGCGGGCCGAGGGCCGCGCCAGATGGACGCTCACGGGATCCATGGCGAAAACATGCCAGTTGCGGCCGAGCGGATGTACGATCCGCGCGCTGTTGTGACCAGGCTGACGAGGGACTATGCATACCCGTTGGAGCAGCGGGCGACGATGCTCTGGTACCACGATCATCGAATGGATTTCACCGGTCCGGCGATCTGGCGCGGACTCGCCGGCATGCATATCATCCGGGACGATGCGGAAGAGGCGCTCGGTCTGCCTGCCGGAGCACGCGAGCTGCCCCTCATGATCACAGACCGCGCTTTCACAGCAGACGGGGGCCTGGACTATCCATCGATCGATCCGACGCTGCGCAAGCAGCCTGGCGTCCGTGGAGCGTTTGCGGCGGGTGTGCTCGGTGACGTGATCTTGGTGAACGGTGCCCCGTGGCCCGTGCACGAAGTCGACGCAGCGCGCTATCGACTACGTTTCTTGAACGCCTCCAATGCACGCCAGTACCGGCTCGAAGCAGTCACTGATGACGGGCGCAGGCTTGACCTCGTGCAAATCGGTTCAGACCAGGGCTTGCTCGCCGCGCCCGTGGCGCACCGTTCTCTGCCCATGGCACCGGCCGAGCGCTACGACGTCATTGTTGACTTTTCGACGGTGCCGGTCGGCGGCCGGGTCAGAATCATCAATCTGCTCGGCTCCGGACGCACACGCGATGTCATGGCGTTTCGGGTCGCGCGCAATGTCCGCGCAGACGGTAGCCGCATTCCGAAGATGCTGTCCACCGATCTTCCCGACT
>Ga0164242_10005395_pt1 | contig 14247 bp, 15 predicted proteins | sample OricomgcompostMG_FD_108783 | JGI IMG/M metagenome (GOLD analysis project Ga0164242, IMG submission 108783) | Miracle-Growth compost microbial communities from Emeryville, California, USA - Original compost - Miracle growth compost (MG) ... | reverse complement strand
TGCGCAGGCATTAGGGCACGTTGCCTGGCTCGTCAAGAGTTCGCGCGCGCCGCGCACCCGGTTCGGTCAGTCCTTCACCACGATGGCGCCGGTCACCATGTTCATCGGGCAGGCGAAGGCGATGCGCCCCGCCTTGCCCGCCTTCACCGGGACCTGCACCTCCTTGTTCAGCGGCAGCTCCACCTTGGCCTTCTGGTCGGGGATGACGATGGCCGTGGCGCAGGTCTCGTCGGTCACCCGGGTGATGTCGAGGATGAGGTTCTCGCCGGTCTTCGCCTCGATCTCGCTGGGCTCGAACCCGGCCTCGGTGACGCCGACCTTCACATGCCGCGTATCGCCCGCCTTGGCGCCCGCCGGCACCGGCGCGACCTGCACCGCCGGCTTGGGAGCGGGCGTCTCCACCGCCTTGGCGCGGTTCACACAGCCCCAGGCCATGAGCCCCAGCACCACCGCCAAAAGCGTCAGACGCGACATGAAAGGCTCCTCGGGAGTCGGCGCAATCTAAAGAGCTGGCGGGTGAGATTCAATTGTCTGACAGCTTGGAACGGCGCGGCGGCGGCCTTACTCTGCGCGGCACTCCGGAGGCCTGAGAATGCACATCGAAGAGAGCCACAGCTTCACCGTCGAGGAGGCCAAGCAGCGGGTGGAGCTCCTGGTGGGCGGCTGGCAGAAGAAGTACGGCATCAACGTGAGCTGGAGCGATGCCACCGTGACGGTCAAGGGCAAGGCCATGGGCGTGACCATCGACGCCACCGTGAAGGTGGAGCCCAGCCGCATCCTCGCCGAGGGCAAGGACCCGGGCCTGCTGATGCGCGGCGCGGCCACCGGCTACCTGAAGCGGAAGTTCGCCGAGTACTTCGATCCCAAGGTCACCCTCGCCGATCTCGCGGCGCGCCAGGGCTGAAGCTCAGCTGAAGCTCGGCTCCAGCGCCGGCGTGATCTCGCCCTCGGGCGAGAGGCTGCGCTCGCGCGCCTGCTCGGCCATGGCCAGCCCCAGCTCGAGCAGCTCCGGCTCCTCGATGAGCTGCTCCAGCGCCGGGAAGAGCTCGGCCTCCTCCTCCTCGACGTGCAGCTCCAGCCGGTCGCGGAGCTCGAAGAGCTTCACCTCGAACTCCGGCTCGCCCGGCTCGCACTGCAGCAGGTCGGCGAGGAGCTGCTTGAAGAGCTCGTGCTCGGCGAGCGCCTCGCTCTGGGCGTCGGGACGGCGGAACGCGGCCGCGCGCGGGTAGAGGTTCTCCTCCTCGAGCGCGATGTGCGTCGCCAGGGCGTCGGCGAGCTGGGCGAAGACATCGCCCCGCGCTGCGCCTTCGCTCGTCGGGATGCGCCCCAGGCGGTCGAACAGGTGTTCGATATGGCGGTGCTGATGCGTGAGCAAGTCGATGGCGTTCATGCGCTTCCCCCGCGGAGGACCGGCCGCGGCAACAAGCTGGTGCACGCGGCCTCCCGGATCCAAGCGACGGGCGCTCGCCTGGGTGCTCGTTGCGCCCGGCGCGCCGCAGCCGAACGTTTCGGAGAAGGAGAAAGCCCATGGCCTCGCGACCCATCTGGTCCGGCTCGATCAGCTTCGGCCTGGTGAACGTGCCGGTGCGGCTCTACAGCGCCACCTCGCATAAGGAGCTGCGCTTCCACATGCTCCACGACGAGGACGGCGGCCGCATCCGCGAGAAGCGGGTCTGCTCCATCGACGGCAACGAGGTCCCCTACGAGCACATCATCAAGGGCTACCCGCTGAGCAAGCACGAGTACGTGCCGATCGTGAAGGAGGAGCTGGCCGAGCTGACTCCCAAGAGCTCCAAGAGCATCGACATCGAGGACTTCGTCGAGCTGCGCGAGATCGACCCCATCTTCTACGACAACACCTACTTCCTGCTGCCCGACCGCGGCGCGGCCAAGGCGTACGGTCTGCTCCTGGCGGCGGTGGAGAAGACCAAGAGGGTGGGCATCGCCAAGGTGGTGCTGCGCACCAAGCAATACCTCTGCGCGCTGCGGCCGCTCGACGGCGCGCTCGCGCTCTCGACCATGCACTGGGCCGACGAGCTGGTCTCCGCCAAGGACCTCGAGGGTGTCGCCGAGGCCGAGCACCACAAGCCCACCGAGCGCGAGCTCTCCATGGCCACCAAGCTGGTCGAGAGCCTGGCCGCCAAGTTCGAGCCCGACAGGTACCGCGACGAGTACCGGGAGAAGGTGCTCGAGCTCATCGAGAAGAAGGCGCGGGGGGAGAAGGTGGTGCGCGAGGAGGAGGAGCCCGCGCCCACGCCCACCCGCGACCTCGCCGACGCGCTCGCCGCCAGCCTCAAGCACGTGGGCGCGCGGCGGCGCAGCGCCAACGAGCCGCCGGCCCACGCGGCGCACGAGGAGGTACACGGCGAGCGGCGCCACCGCCGGCCGGCCGCGGCGCGCCGCAAGCGGGCGAGCACCAAGCGCTGAGCTCGGCCCTTTTCCGCGCGCCTCCCGCTCGCCAGCTTTTGCAGTGGAGGCGCGATGGGAAGCGACGACCAGAACCTTCTCGGCCGCGAGGCGCGTGGACAGAACGGCTCACGCGTCGGGCGGGTGATCCGCAACGACGAGACCGCGCTCCAGGTGGAGCTTCCGGATGCGGGAGCGGTGCGCGTGCCCCATGGCGACGTGCTCCGCCTCGAGGCCGGCGAGGTCGTGCTGCGCCATGGCCACGACTGGTACGCGCCGCTCGCCGGCGCACCGCGCGGCGTGCCCGCTTCGCTGCAGGACGGGAGGCTGCATGACGTGAGCGTCGACGGCGAAGCGCCGATCGAGGAGCTGCAGCCGAGCATCGATCAGGGCGACGCGCCGCTGCGGCCGAGCACCGCCACCGACCGCGGCCTCCGCGCGAGCAGCTTCGGCAGCGCCGGCCCTGCCCCCGCGCCGGAGTTCCCGGTGCTCGACATCGCCGCGCAGGGGCTGGCCATCGAGAACTCGGACCGCATTGAACCGGGCGAGCCCGGCACACACCGCGGCGGGGTGATGCACGCGCCCCCGCCCGCCACTGGAGACACCATGAGCACGAGCAGCAAGCACTACCTGGTTGGGCTTCTGGCGCGCGGCAGCGACGGCCAGACGGTGGGCCGGATCATCGAATGCAACCCGGAGAGCTTCACCATCGAGAAGGGCCATCTGGTGCCGCGCGACCAGTTCGTCCCCTACGACCAGATCGTCCGGGTCGAGGAGGGCGTGGCCATCCTCCGCGAGACAGGCGCGTATTACCGCTCGGGCGGCGACATGCAGGATGGCGAGTGGACCGACGAGGTCGCGCGCCGCAGCCGCGCCATCGCCCACGACCGGCGCGGCGGGGACGAGGTCGGCCTCAGCGAGGAGCGGACGACCGAGCTTGCGCCCGAGGAGGAGGACGAGCGCGCGCCGACGCGTGGCGAAGCGGAGCCGGGCGTGCATGTGGTCTCCGGGCCGGAGCGCTTCCGCCCGCGCGACTGAGAAATTCCCAGGCGAGCTGCCAGGCGCCTGGGTGGACGGCACGCGGCCGCGCGCAGCGTGCTTAGTTTTTCCTGCAGACCTCCCCAAGGAGCATCCATGTTGCCCAACTGCGAGGGGAAAGAGGTGCGGGGCTCGGAAGGCCTGCGAATCGGCCGCGTGGTCCGCTGCGACGACGACGACCTCGTGGTCGAGTTCGGCGTCTTCAAGGTCCGCGACTTCTCCATACCCACCGACGAGATCGCCTCGATGACCGAGAAGGAGATCTACCTGCGCCGTCCGGCCGATCACTACAAGACCGATGCGCCGCACTCCCACTGGTCGCCGTGGCACACGGGCCGCCGGGACGCGGAGGGGCGCGATGACATGGACGGCCTCGGCCGTGCGGATGCCGAGCACCGCCTCGGCGCGCAGGGCATCGACGCCCTCAAGGACCACGCGCGCACGAGCTGCCCCGAGGCCGCGGATGCCTCCGCCGCGGAGGTCGAGGAGGGCGACCGGCTCGCGGGCATCGCGGGGACCGTCGACAAGGATCCGCTCACGCCCAAGGAGCCGCGCGGCTCGCCGCCCGAGGCACAGATGCCGCCGCTGGCCCATCCCGAGGATGAGCCCTGGCCCTGAGTGGGTTCACTGCGAGCAAAACAGGGGGAGCCGTCATGCCCGAAAGCGTCGAAGAGTTCAAAGTGAAGGCCGCGGTCTATCCGCCGGACGCGGAGCTGCCCACCTCGGAGCTGGTGCGCGAGATAGCCATCACCGCCCGAGCCCTGGTGCGCAAGGAGGTCGAGCTCGCGCGCCTGGAGCTGAAGGCCGACATGAAGACCGAGCTCTCCACGCTCATTGGCCTGGGGATCGCCGGGCTGTTCGGGCTGCTCGCGCTCAACATGTTCTTCGTGGCCTTCGCGCTCGGCCTGGGCACGGTCATCGCCGGCTGGCTGGCGGCAATCTTCATCGGCGCGGGCCTGCTGCTGCTCTGCGGCGGCGTTGGAGCCTGGAGCTGGGGCAAGCGGGTGAAGGCGCCGATGAAGACCACACGCAAGACCCTCGAGGAGGATGTCGAATGGGCCAAGCAAAAGTTGGCGTAGGCGCCACGCAGCGGGCGGACGCCGAGCGCCTGGAGACGGAGATCGCCGCGCTCCGCGAGGAGCTGGGCAGCGCGGTCGACGAGCTCGACCGGCGTCGACGCGAGCTGCTCGACCTGCCGCTGCAGCTGCGCAAGCACGCCACGCCGGTGCTCATCGTCGCCGGCGTGGCCGGGCTGGCGCTGACCGCGGCGGTGACGCTCAGCGTGCTGCACCGCCGGCGCGAGCAGCGGCCGATGGCGCGGCTCCGGCGAGCGCGGCGCGCGGCCGAGCGGGCCATCGAGCACCCCGACCAGGTGGCGCGCGGCGAGCCCTCGCTCCCGCTGAAGCTCGCCACCGCGACGCTGACCGCGCTGGCCGGAGCGATGGCCAAGCGGCTGGTCGAGCAGGCCACCCATCGGCCCGCGGCGATCCTGCCCGAGGTGCACGTCCGCGACGTGGCGATCGCGCCGGAGATGCGGGTCTAAGAGCGCGGCTCAGCGGCGGCGGCGGTGCGCGGCCATCGCGGGGCGCACGCGCCGCTCGCCCTTCTGCTCCCGCACCACCTCGTCCGGTGACTTGTCGTCGCGCAGGCCCTGGAACCGCGGGTGCCGCAGCTTGCTGTCGCGGGTCCACTCGGTGAACGCCACCTGGGCCACCAGGCTCGGCCTCACCCAGCGCGCGTCGCGCATTCGCGGCCGCTCCAGGACCGGCGGCGCGTCGGTGACCTCGCGCTGGAGCGTGCGGAAGAGCTGCGACCGGGTGGCATCGTCGAAGCCGGTGCCCACCTTGCCGGCGTAGCGGAACCCGCCCGGCTCGCGCACCCCGAGCAGGAGCGCGCCGACCTGGGCCGCGCCGTTGGAGATGGGCGTGAAGCCCACGATGGCCAGCTCCTGGCTCGCCGAGACCTTGAGCTTGAGCCAATCGCGGGTCCGCGCGCCCAGGTAGCGCGAGCCCTTCCTCTTGGCGATGAGCCCCTCCTCGCCCTCGCGCTTGGCGCGGGTGAGCGCGGCCTCGATCGGACCGCGGACCCGCTTGGCCAGCTCGATGGGCAAATCCACGTCGCGCAGGAGCTCCTCGAGCTGCGAGCGCCGCCGCTCGAGCGGCTGGGCGCGGAGGTCCTCGCCGTTGAGCCAGAGCAGATCGAAGACTGCATAGCGGTGCTCGGCCTCGCCGGTCTGAAGCGCCTGGAAGCGCGAGGCGCCGCCCTCACCGAGCGCGATGACCTCGCCGTCGAGCACCACCTCGCGCGCCGGGATCCCGCGAAGCGCCGCGGCGATCTGGGGGAAGCGGCCTCCCAGGTCGCGCGCGTTGCGGCTCTGCATCGAGACCTGACCGCCCGCGAGCGCGGAGATGGCGCGGAAGCCGTCGTACTTCAGCTCGAGGACGTAGTCGGCAGGCTTCGCGAGCTCGTCGGGTTCGCTGAGGGTGGCCAGCATCGGCGGCCAGACGGCGAGCAGCAGATCCATGGCCGTGCGGCGCTTGGGCCGCGTGGGGCCGCGGGTCTCCACCTTCCCGCTCTTCACCGACTCCGGACGCGCGGTCACGAGGTCCACCTCGGTCGAGGCGAACGCGTCGTGGCCCTTGAAGAGCAGCCACGCCGCCTTGCCGCCCTGCGGGCGCGTCCGCACCAGGTGCCATCGGCCCTGCAGCTTCTCGCCGTGGAGCTCCAGGACCAGGTGGCCCTTGACGAGCTGCGCCGCGGCCTGGCCGGGCGGATCGGTGTCGAAGGTGCCGCGATCCCAGATGAGGCTGTCGCCGGCCCCGTACTGGCCATCCGGGATTCGGCCCTCGAACTTGCCGTACTCGAGCGGGTGGTCCTCGGTCTGCATCGCGAGCCGCCGGATGCTCGGGTCCAGGCTCGGCCCCTTGGGCACCGCCCAGCTCGCCAGCACGCCGTGGATCTCCAGGCGCAGGTCGTAGTGCAGGTGCGAGGCGTCGTGCTTGTGCACCATGAACGTGGCGCGGCCCGCTTTGCGCGGCTTCACCTTGCCCGGCGCGGGCTCGCTTGTGACCTGGAAGTTCCGCTTGCTTCGGTAGCGTTCGAGCCGCCCTGCCATGCGCACCTCTTCAATGAAGCTGGACACGCGTCCCGGGAAAATGAACGCGGCCGGGCGCTGCGGAGGCAACTTGGAAGGCATCCGGGCAGCAGGCGGCGCGCTTCACATCGGCCAGGTCCTGGTGGTGAATCCCCGCGCGCCCGTCGCCTGCGCCGCGGTCACCCACGCCAGCCGCATCTCCGACGCGCTCGGCTCGGAGAGGCTCATCGTCCCCGAGCCGCTCGCCTACGCACTTCCAGCGCAGCGCGCCGCCTTGCCGGTACCGCTCGGAGAGCCGTTCGCGATCGGCGAGGCGACGGCGCGGTTCGTCTCGACGGGCATGGCCGGGGGCGCGCAGCTCTGCATCGAAGCGGAAGCCGGCCGAATGACCGTGCTCACCGGCGCGCTCGCTGCCGATGTTGCGCCCGCGGAGTGCGAGCTGCTCGTGCTCGACGCGACCTACGCCCTTCCCATCTTTCGCTGGCCGTCCAGCGAGGAGCTCGTCGACGCCCTTCGGATCTTCGTCGAGCGCAACGCCGAGGCCGGACGCGCCGCGGTCATCGCCGCCGAGCCGTCGGACGAAGCGCGAGCGCTCCTGCAGCTCGCGAGCCGTCCGGCCCTGGTCCACGCGGAGGTGGCACCGTTCGCGCCCGAGGCGCCGCGGCTCGACGAAGCGCGAAAGAATGACCTCGCCGGGAAGCTGGTGGTGGTGCCGCCGACCGCGCTCGCCGACGGAACGCTCTCGCGCATCGGCCCGCACGACACCGCGCGCGCTTCGGGGAGGATGCGCGTGCGCGGCAACCGCCGGCGCCTCGCGGTGGATCGCGGCTTCGTCCTCTCCAGCCGCGCCGACTGGCCCACCCTGCTCCGCGCTGCCGAGCAGAGCGGCGCCAGGCGCATCCAGACTTTCGGCAGCCATGCAGCCACGCTCGCGCGCGTCCTCGTCGAGCGCGGGTTCGATGCGCGCGCGCTCGAAGAGACCCCGGCATGAACCGCTTCGTCGCGCTCTTCGAGGCGCTCGACGCCACCAACTCGACCGCGCGCAAGGTCACCGCGCTCACCGACTACTTTCGCAGCGCCCCCGCCGCGGATTCGGCCTGGGCGCTCACCTTCCTCGCCGGCCGCCGGCTGCGGCGCCACCTGCCCGCGCGCCTGCTCGCGCAGTGGGCCGCCGAGCTCACCGGCACCCCGGACTGGCTGGTCGCCGAGTGCTGGGGCGAGGTGGGCGATCTGGCCGAGCTGGTCGCGCTGCTGCTCGACACCCGCCCGAGGCACCGGGAGGCGGCTTTTGCCGCAGACGAAGCGGAGCGGCTCGGTCTCGCCGCGTGGGTCGAGGAGCGCATCCTTCCGCTCAAGGGCCTCGACGAATCCGAGCAGCGCGCGCGGGTCACCGCCTGGTGGAGCGCGCTCTCCACCTCGGGAGTCTTCCTGCTCAACAAGCTGCTCACCGGCGAGTTCCGGGTCGGTGCCTCGGAGACGCTGGTGCTCCGCGCCCTGGCCGAGCTCGCCGACCTTCCGCGCGAGACGCTCGCCCACCGCTTCATGGCCACCTGGCAGCCCAGCGCCGACGCGTTCGAGGCGCTCATCGCACCCGAGCAGGGCCAGGTCGCGCTCGCCCAGCCCTACCCGTTCTACCTGGCCTCGCCGCTGCCCGACGGTCCGGAAGCGCTCGGCGATCCCGCGGCCTGGCTCTGCGAGTGGAAGTGGGACGGCATCCGCGCGCAGGTGATCCATCGGGGCGGCGAGGTGCACCTCTGGTCGCGCGGCGAGGAGCGCATCACCGACCGCTTCCCCGAAATCCGCGAGGCGGCGCGCGCCTTGCCCGTGGGGACGGTGCTCGACGGCGAGCTCCTTGCCTGGCGCGGCGAGCGGCCGCTTCCGTTTGCGTCTCTCCAGCGCCGCATCGGGCGGCTCGAGCTCAGCGAGAAGGTCCTCGCCGAGGCGCCGGTCGCGCTGATGGCCTTCGATCTTCTCGAGGAACGCGGCGCCGACCTGCGCGAGCTGCCGCTGCGCGTGCGACGCGCTCGGCTCGCCGCGCTCCTGGAGCACGCGAGGCCGGTGCTGCAGCTCTCGCCCGCGCTCACCGGCTCGTGGACCGAGCTCGCAGCGCGGCGCGCCGAGTCGCGCGACCGCGGCGTCGAGGGGCTGATGCTCAAGCTGCTCGACGGCGCCTACCGCAGCGGGCGCAAGCGCGGCGCGTGGTGGAAGTGGAAGGTGGCGCCGTTCACCGTCGACGCAGTGCTCCTCCTCGCCCAGCCCGGGAGCGGCCGGCGGGCCAGCCTGCTCACCGACTACACCTTCGGCATCTGGCGCGGCGAGGAGCTGGTACCCATCGCCAAGGCGTACTCGGGGCTTTCGGATGCGGAGATTTTCGAGCTCGACGCCTGGCTCCGCGCGCACACCACCGAGCGATTCGGGCCGGTGCGCAAGGTGGCGCCGGAGCGGGTGTTCGAGCTCGCCTTCGAGGGGCTCGCGCTCTCCAACCGGCACAAGAGCGGGATCGCGGTGCGCTTCCCGCGGATCCTGCGGGAGCGGCTCGACAAGAAGCCCGCCGACGCGGACCACCTCGAGCATCTCGAGGCGCTCCTGCGCGCGACCGCTGCCACGAGATGATCAGCGCGCCGCGAGCGCCTCGGGCCCGGGCAGCGCGCGTGCGGGGGCAGCGCTCACCCGGTCACGGCCCTCGTGCTTGCTCTGATAGAGCGCGGCATCCGCGGCGCGAACGAGCTCCGCCGCGTCCTCGGCGCACTCCGGGTAGCTCGCGACGCCCAGCGAGATGGTCACCCGCTCGAGCGTCTTGTCATCCACCCGCACCTGCATCTGGGCCACCCGCTTGCGGAGCCGCTCGGCGAACTCCAGGCACGTCTTCAGGCCGGCCTCGGGGCAGATGACGATGAACTCCTCGCCGCCGTACCGGCAGGGGACGTCGCTGGCGCGGAAGCCGCGGGCCAGCTCTCCGCCGAGCTCGCGCAGGAGGGCGTCGCCGGCGCCGTGGCCGTGGGTGTCGTTGAAGCGCTTGAAGTGATCCACATCGAGCATGAGCACGCTCAGCGGCGTTCCGGCGCGCTTCGCCCGGACCAGCTCGCGGCCGAGCGTCTCTTCCATGTAGCGGCGGTTGAATAGGCCGGTGAGGGCGTCGCGGACCGCCTGGTTGCGCAGCGTCTCGCGCAGCCGGAGGTTGGCCACCGCGAGCGCCAGCACCTCGGCGACCTCCTCGACCCGCAGCGGATCCACCGCGGCCATCGCCTCTGCGGTCTCGTAACCGAGGCAGAGCACGCCCAGGCTCTCGCCCTGGGCCGCGAGCGGGACGCAGTGCGCGTGCGCGTGCCGGGTGTGCGCGCAGCGCACCTCGCCTGCGGTGGCGTGTCCTTCGAAGCTCCGACCGCGGCGCACCGCCCAGCACTCCGACGGCGTGAACGCCGCCTCGTCGCCCTCCGCACCCCAGCGCGCCGCGCGCTCGAGAATGTCGCGTGAGGGCGCCATCAGGAACAGCGCGCCGCTCGGTGCGGAGAGCAGCCGCGGACCGAGCTGTTCGAGCGCGGCAAAGACCTCGCCCGAGGACTGCGCCGCCTGCAAGAGGTCGCGAAGCCGCTTGAGCACGCGCTCCGCCGCGGCCCGCTCCTCGAGCCGCGCCGCCATGCGGTTGAAGGCGCGCGCGGTCACCGCGAGCTCGTCGGCGCCCTCGAGCGGCGCGCGTCGCTCCAGGTTGCCCCGCGCCAGCTCCCCCGCGGCCTCGGCGAGCGCGCGCGCGCCCCGCTCGATGCGCATGCTGGCGAAGAGGCCGGCGAGGCAGGCCAGCAGGACCGCGGCCCCGGGTCCCGCAAGCGAGAACCAGCGCAGCCAGGTGGTGGCGGCGGTCCGCGTCTCCCGGCGCTCGGCGAGCAGCCCGGCCTCGGTGACGCTCACCTCCTTGCCCAGCGCTTGAACGCGCGCGAACGCGGCATCGGAGGCGGCGACGGCGGCAGCCTGCTCGCTGGGCGTCGCGGACATGGCATCGGCGGCCAGGCCCAGCCATGCGGCGAACGCGGTGCGCAGCCGTCGCACCCGGGCCACCTGCTCCGGGTTGTCGTCGACCAGCCGCTGCAGCTCGCCGGCCTGCGACACCCAGCCGCTCACCGCCTGCTCGAACCCGAGGTGCGCGCTCCTGTCGCCGGCGAGCACCCCGCGCTCCTCCGACTCGGCAGAGGTGGCGAGCTTCATCGCCTCGCTGGCCCGCGACATCACCTCCACGGTGTGGAGCAGCCAGCGGGTGTTGGCCTCTTCGGCGTCCAGGGAGCGGTACAGCACCGCGGTCGAGGCCAGCGTGGCGAGCACCGGCAGCGCAAACGCCAGCCGCAGCCGCGCGGCGAGGCTCCAGGCAAATCGGCGCTTCGACTCGGGCGGGCTCATGCGCAGTCGGACAGTCTCTGCCATGACCGCTTCGACGCCAAGTGCCGGCCGGTGCAGGCGCCAGGCATTGGCTACACTCCCACGCATGCGCATCGACTCAATCCTCGAGGCCATCGGCGAGACGCCGCTGCTCGCGCTGCAGCGGGTGCGGCCGCGCCACTGCACGCTGCTGCTCAAGCTCGAGGGCGCCAACCCGGGTGGCTCGGCGAAGGACCGGGCGGTGAAGAGCATGGTGCTCGCCGCCGAGCGCGAGGGGCTGCTCCAGCCCGGCGCGACGCTGGTAGAGGGCACCGCGGGGAACACCGGCATCGGCCTGGCGGTGGTGGCCGCGGCGCGCGGGTACAAGGCGGTGGTGGCCATGCCGCGCAATGCCTCGCCCGACAAGCAAGCGGTGCTGCGGCTCCTGGGCGCCGAGCTGGTGCTCACCGCGCCCGACCTTCCGCTCGATGATCCCCAGAGCTACGTGGCGGTGGCCGCGCGCATCTGCCGCGAGCGGCCGGGCGCAGTCCGCCTTGGGCAGTTCGAGAACCTGGCCAACCCCGCCGCGCACGTCGAGACCACCGGGCCGGAGATCTGGCGCGATGCCGGGCGGGTCGATGTGCTCATCGGCTGCGTGGGCACCGGCGGGACCCTGGCCGGCACCTCGCGCTTTCTCCGGGCGAAGAACCCGGCGCTCCGGCTGGTGCTGGCGCAACCTGCGCAGGACCCCTCGGGCATCGAGGGCGTGACCGACGACGACCCGCCGCCCGAGTTCGGCCCCGCCCCGATCGACGCGCGAATCCGGGTGAGCGACGCCGAGGCCATCGAGGCCGCGCGGCGACTCGCGCGCGAGGAGGGCATCCTGGTCGGGCTCTCCTCTGGCGCGGCGGTGGCGGCCGCGCTGCGCGATTCGGCGGAATGGAAGGCGGACACCATCGCGGTGGCCATCGCGCCGGACACCGGCCGAAACTACCTTCCCGTCCTGGCGCCCTCATGAAGCCGCGCGAGAGCTTTGCCCGCCTGTGCGAGCGCTGGCCCGAGCTGGGCGCGTTCGCCGGCGCGAACGTTCGCACCGCCGGGCTCTCCTCGCTCGGCCCGGACGCGGTCCGCGAGCGCATCGAATCGGTCCGCGAGCTGGACGCCGCGGCGGCCGGCTTCTTCGAGCTGCTGTTCGCGTCGAACCGCTGGCGAAAGAACCCGGATGTGCTCTCCGAGTGGTCGGCGCTGCTGCTGCGGCAGGCGCTCATCGCCGAGCAGGTGCCCGGCGAATCGGAGCGGCTCGCGGACTGGCTGGCCTCGATGCCGCGCGCGCTCGCCCACGCGCTCGAGGCGCGCGAATCGCCCGACGCGCGCGCGCTCGAGCTCGCCCGCGATGCGGCCGAGGGGTTCGGCGCGCAGCTCGACGCGCTCGCCGACCTGGTCCCACCGGTCGCGCTCCAGGGCGCGCTGCTCGCGCTTTCCGGCCATCGACAGGAGCTCGCCGCGCTCATTCCGGGCGAGCCGCTGGGCGAGGTCGAGGAGCTCGACGCGCTGCTCGCGGCGCGCGGCATCGCCCAGGCGCCGGCCGAGCTCGCGGCGCTCTTCGAGGCCGAGGTGGCGCGGCTGACCGCGGAGCTCGAGCGGTCTCCGGCGCCTGCGCCCGAGCCGGGCCACTTCAGCGGCGATGTGCTGCGCGAGGCGCTGCGCACCGAGCTCGAGGTCGCGGCCGAGGCCTGGAAGCTCGCCGGGCTTCCTGGGTGCACCGCGCGGTTCGAGGTGCTCGCGGTCCCGCCCGGGCTCGAGGCGAGCATCCCCCACGCGGCGGTCTTCACCCCGCGGCCGCTGCAGCCGCAGGAGCCGGCGCTGGTGGTGCTCAACGCCGACTCGCCGCTGGCGCATGACTCCGGCCGCCGCATGCTGCTCGCGGTCCACGAGGGCGCTCCCGGCCACGGCCTGCAGGCCGACCGGGCCAACGCCGCGTCGGCGCCGTGGCGCGCGGTCGACCTCTGCCCGATCCCGGGGATGGGCGCGGGGGTGTACGCGGGCGAGCTGATGGAGGGCTGGGCGCATTTCGTCGAGGCGCGCTACGCGGAGATCTTTCCCGGCGATGCCTGGCTCCAGCACGCGGTCGTTCGCGAGGCGCTCTGGCGGGCGGCCCGGGCCCGCGCCGATCTCGGCTTCGCTTCGGGCGAGCTCGATGCCGACGGCGCCGCGCGCTATCTGCAAGCCAAGGCCGGGCTCTCCGCGCGCGATGCGTTGGCCGAGGTCGACGACTTCCGGCTCAACCCCACCTACGGCCTCTCCTACACGCTCGGCGCGGTGCAGTTGCGCGGCCTTCGCGCGGCGGCGCGAGACGAAGCGGCGCTGTACGAGCGCATCCTCGCCCAGGGCCTGGTGCCGCTCTCCCGGCTCAACGCTTCCGGGGCTTGAGCCGCTCGTCGGCGGCGAGGTGGTTGCGCTCGGCGGCGGCCAGGCCGAGCTGCTGCTCCAGCCGCAACAGCCGCTCGAGGAGCTGCTCGTTCTGCTTCGCCAAACCGCGCACCAGCTCCTGTACCGGATCGGGGAGGCTGGCGTGGTTGAGCTCGTCGACGAAGGTGTGCCGGCCCGCCGACTTGGAGAGCCGGCCAGGAACGCCCACCACCGTCGCGCCTGCGGGCACGTCGTGGACCACCACCGAGCCCGAGCCGATGCGCGCCCCGGCACCGATGCGAATCGCGCCGAGCACGCAGGCGTTGGAGCCCACCACCACGTTCTTCTCCAGATGCGGGTGGCGCTCCCTGCGCTCCAGGCTGGTGCCGCCGAGCACCACGCCCTTGTAGAGGAGGCAGCCCTCCTCCACCACCGCGGTCTCGCCGATGACCACGCCCATGCCGTGGTCGATGAACACGCCCGGCGCGATGCGCGCGCCAGGATGGATCTCCACGCCGGTCCGCCGCCGCGCCTGGTGCGCGACGAGCCGAGCCGAGAGCACATGCCCGCGCGTCCACAGCCCATGCGCGAGCTGGTGCAGCCAGAGCGCGTGCAGCCCGGGATAGGCGAGCAGGATCTCGGCGCGGCTCCGCGCGGCCGGGTCATGACGGAGCGCGTACTCGACGTCACTTTGAACGCGTCGGAAGAACGCGAACGGGCTCACGCGCGCACCCACGGCATGCGGCCACTACAGCCGCAAGCCGCGGGCGTGTCAACGCGCGGCCCTGCTCGATTCAGCTCGTGCTTCAGGCCTGTCCGGAGAACTGCGAGGACCGCATCCCCTCGCCGATCCCGCCCACGAAACCCTTCTCGCCAATGGCCTTCTTGAAGTTCTCGCGCAGCTCCACGCCCTTGCTCGGCGCGAAGAACACGCCGGCCAGCGCGCCGCAGAG
>Ga0164242_10005394_pt1 | contig 14248 bp, 13 predicted proteins | sample OricomgcompostMG_FD_108783 | JGI IMG/M metagenome (GOLD analysis project Ga0164242, IMG submission 108783) | Miracle-Growth compost microbial communities from Emeryville, California, USA - Original compost - Miracle growth compost (MG) ... | reverse complement strand
TCGGGTATGGCGGGCACCCGAGGGTGGCTCAAACTTTGACCTTCGCGGATGGCGGCCCCCGCGGGTGGCTCAAACTTTGTCCTTCGGGATGGCGGGCACCAGCGCGTGGCTCAAACTTTGACCTTCGGCCAACGGCGCGGCCGACCAAGCCGGGATCGGCAAGGGCGGGGTAGCCGCTCCCGCTGGTGGACCAGAGCGTGGGCCCTGGTGACCCGGGTCACGGCGTGGATGGGAGGATATCGGCGCCGAACCACGTGGTCCGGTCCTGAACAGCTGGACAGCAGCATGCAGAGGAGTCGAGATGTCTGAACTCGCCCAGATCGGTGTCACCGGCCTGGCGGTGATGGGTCGCAACCTGGCCCGGAACTTCGCCCGGAACGGATACCGGGTCGCCCTGCACAACCGGACCTACGCCCGGACCGAGTCGCTGATTGCCGAACACGGCGACGAGGGCGATTTCGTGCCGAGCGAGTCGCTGGAGGACTTCGTCGCGTCGCTGGAGCGGCCGCGGCGGATCGTGATCATGGTCCAGGCCGGTCCGGGCACCGACGCGGTGATCGACCAGCTGGTCCCGCTGCTGGAGCCCGATGACATCGTCATCGACGCCGGCAACGCGCATTTCCCGGACACCATCCGGCGAGAGAAGGCGCTGGCCGAGCACAACCTGCACTTCGTCGGCATGGGCGTCTCCGGCGGCGAGGAGGGCGCGCTGAACGGCCCGTCGATCATGCCCGGTGGTTCGGCCAAGTCCTACGAATCGCTCGGCCCGATGCTGGAGAAGATCTCCGCCCACGTCGACGGCGTCCCATGCTGCACCTACGTCGGCCCCGACGGCGCCGGACACTTCGTCAAGATGGTGCACAACGGCATCGAGTACGCCGACATGCAGCTGATCGCCGAGGCGTACGACCTGCTCCGGCTCGGGCTGGGTGCCTCGGCCGGTGAACTGGCCGAGATCTTCAAGGACTGGAATTCCGGTGACCTGGAGTCTTTCCTGATCGAGATCACCGCGGAGGTGCTCGGGCATGTCGACGCCGAGACCGGGAAGCCGTTCGTCGACGTGATCCTGGACCGCGCCGAGCAGAAGGGCACCGGCCGGTGGACCGTACAGAACGCTCTTGATCTTGGCGTGCCGATCACCGGCATCGCCGAGGCGACCTTCGAACGGGCGCTGTCGGCGTCGACTCCGCAGCGCGCTGCCGCTCGGGAGAAGTTGCAGGCCAAGGCGACGACCTGGGAGGTCAAGGACCGCGACGCCTTCATCAACGACGTCCGGCAGGCCCTGTACGCCTCCAAGGTGGTCGCCTATTCCCAGGGCTTCGACCAGATCGCCGCCGCCAGCCAGGAGTACGGCTGGAACATCGACCGCGGGGCGATGGCCAGGATCTGGCGCGGCGGCTGCATCATCCGGGCCAGGTTCCTCAACCGGATCACCGAGGCCTACGAACGTGACCCGGAGCTGCCGCTGCTGCTGGCCGACGACTACTTCGCCGACGCCGTGAACTCCGGCGTCGAGGCATGGCGGCGGATCGTCGCCGGCGCCGCGATGAACGGTGTACCGGTGCCGGCCTTCGCCAGCTCGCTGGCCTACTACGACGGCATCCGCGCGGAACGCTTGCCGGCCGCGCTGATCCAGGCCCAGCGCGACTATTTCGGTGCGCACACCTACCGGCGGGTGGACAAGGAGGGCACCTTCCACACCGAGTGGAGCCGGGACCGCTCGGAAACCAAGCAGTGACCTCCACCCCCTCCGATCACCCGCAACCGACCGGGGAGAAGATCGCTGTTGTCGTCATGGGCGTCTCCGGAGCCGGCAAGACCACCGTCGCCGAGATCCTGGCGGGGCGGCTGGGCTGGCTGGAGGCAGAGGCCGACGACTTCCACCCTCCGGCCAATGTGGCAAAGATGCATTCCGGCATCCCACTGACCGACGAGGACCGGGAACCCTGGCTCGCCGCACTCCGGGACTGGATCGACCGGGCCCCGGGCAGCGTGATCCTGACCTGCTCGGCACTTCGTCGGCGCTACCGCGACGTGTTGCGTTCGGCGAAGGCCAGGGTCGAGTTCCTCCACCTCGACGGTGATCATGATCTGATCAGGAGCCGGATCACCGCACGTAGCGGTCACTTCATGCCTGCGTCGCTGCTGGACTCGCAGCTGGCGACGTTGGAGCCACTGCAGCCGGACGAGGCGGGCCTGGTGGCAGACATCGCCGACGCACCGGAGGTCATCGCGGACAAGGCGATCCGCGCATTGCACCTGGGGTGACCTCGCCCGGGAGTCGTACGACGGTTTGACGGGTAGGTTCGACACGGAGGATCTGATGGTCGAGGAGGACCAGCGGGGCAAACGGATGATCATCACCGGTGCCAGCTCCGGCATCGGCCTGGCCGCGGCGTCCCGGTTGGCTGCCCGCGGCGCCGACGTCGTCCTGGCGGTACGCGATCCCGAGCGCGGCAAGGCCGCCGTTAGGCGGATCCGTTCCGAGGTCCCCGACGCCGACGTCGAGGTCGGTGATCTTGACCTTGCCGACCTCGGCTCGGTACGCCGGTTCATCGATGATCAACTTGCTCGCGGGCCGGTGCATGCCTTGATCAACAACGCCGGCGTCTCCAATGTCCCGAAGCGAACGATCACGGTCGACGGTTTCGAGTTGCAGGCGGCAAGCAACATCCTCGGCCATTTCGTGCTCACCGCAGGCCTGCTGCCGGCACTGCGCGAAGCCGGCGACTCCCGGGTGGTCTCGGTGAGCAGCGTGATCGCCCGGGTGGTGCCGTCGGTCGACCTGTCCTTCAACGAACGCGGCCGGTACCAGCCCGGCCTGGCCTACGCCCAGACGAAATTGGCGTGCGGAATCTTCGCCCTGGAGTTCGACCGGCGATTGAAGGCCGCCCGCCTGCCCATGATCTCGGTGCTGACCCATCCGGGGTGGGCGGCCACCAACCTGTTCGCTGCGCATACCGATCCGGTCAACAGGGCGATCAACTATTTCACCGGCGCGTTGGCCACGCCCGCGGCGGACGGCGCCGAGTGCGAGGTCTTCGCAGCCACCGCGCCGCAGTTGACCGGCGGGGAGTACATCGGCCCGCGCTGGATGTCCCGCGGCAAGCCGTGGATCATCCGGCCGCGCCGGCTGATGGCAGATCCCGAGACGGGTCGCCGGTGGTGGCAGGCCGCGGAGCGCCGTACCGGGATCACCGTCGATCTCGACTGAAGACGGAGCCGAAATCACCCCGGGACAGCCGACGGACGGCGACAAGATCCTCGGGACGATCGACATCGGCGGTCAACGCCGACGGCAAACCGACGCGTACCAGCTCAGCCGCGCCGCCGAGCTCGTCCAGCAACCGGCGGGCGCGGATCCCGGCACTGTCGCCGAGCCCGGCCAGCCGCTGCAGCGCGGGACCGCGTACGGCCACCTGCAGCGGTTGATCAACACCGGCGTGGTCGACCCCGATCACCGCACCGACCGGCGCGGGGGAGTCGGCGAGCGTCCGAGCCAGGAGGACGGCCGCCGTACCGCCGAAGGGGGCGTCACCCGGAAGAGTCGCGATCATGGTGGCGCCGGCTGCCGTCGCGGCGCGGGCACCGGCGATCACCGCCGCACCGGGACCACCGCCCGGGGGATCCTCGCGGACGAAGATGGCGGTCCGCGACAGCCCGCGTCGTGGTCCGACGACGATCACCGTCCAGTCGGCGGGAATCGCCGAAACGGCGCGCTGCAGCAACGGGACGCCGTCCACCGACGCATCGAGCTTGTCAGCGCCGAAGCGGCGGGAGGTGCCGCCCGCCAGAACGATCGCGGCCGTCGTCACAGGCCGCGCAGGAAGTCGTTGTCGTCGTCGGGAGCTTTCGGTCGACCGGTGAATTGGTTCTCGCGGCGGGAGGTGGTCGTCGGCCGGCCGAAGAACAACCAACCGAGCGATCCCAGCAGCGGCAGCAGGATGATGAGCGTTGCCCAACCCCAGCGTGGCATCCGGCGAACTGCGTACGTCGGGGCCTGGGCTACCTCAACAATGCAGTAGATGGCGAGCAGGATCACCATCACGATTGGTAGATACCGACCCATGCCGCCAGAGTAGTCCGCTTCGCGGCACGCGAACCTCGAGCTGAGAAAGACGCTCGGTGAACCATATGCTGGCCGGTATGTCTGATGCCGCGACCCCCGACCAGCCTGTTGGGAGCCAGCGAGGCAACCATCCGTCGATGACCGAGCTGCGTGCGGTCTCCCAGCCTCCGACCGTGCTCGGCCGGCGGAACTCCGAACACTGGGCGGGCGCGCTCTACCTGCGCAAGGGCTCGATCTACATAACGCGGGCACTGTTGCCGACCGGGATCAGCGCCAACGCCGTCACCTGGTGGATCGCGATCATCGGCGTCGGCGCGGCCGCGGTGTTGATGCTGCCGGGCTGGTGGCCGTTCCTGGCGGCCGCGGCGCTGGTCCAGTTCAGCATCATGGTCGACTGCACCGACGGGGAGATCGCCCGCTGGCGGGGCAGGTCGTCGGCGGCCGGCGTCTACATCGACCGGGTCTGCCACTACGTGGTCGAGGCGGCGTTGCCGGTCGGGTTCGGGCTGCATCTGGACGGCGGGCCGGCGCACGCGGGCGGCTGGACGATCCTCGGCATGGCCACCGCGATCCTGGTGTTGCTCAAGAAGGCCTTCGGCGATCTGGTCCACGTCGCGCGCAGTTACTTCGGCTGGGCGAAGCTCTCCGAGGACGCCGAACTTGCCGCACCCCGCTCCGGCGGGCTCCGGTCGATCCGCGGCATGCTGCGGTTCTTTCCGTTCTTCCGGGCGTTCGGGGCGATCGAGTACTCACTGATCCTGTTCGTGATCGCCACCGTCGATCTGCTGCAGCCGCTGGGACCCGACGGACTGTTGAGGATCTGGGCGATCATCGGCGTGCCGCTGGCCGCCCTCACCGCGCTGGGCTATCTGATCGCGATCCTGGCCTCCAGCCGACTCCGTCCGCCGCCCGGTGCCTGACCGGGTCAAGGCGGGTCAGATGATCGGGGGCTGTCCCAGCCGGGTCAGCTTGGCGACCGTCTTCCAGCGCATCGGTTCCCGCGGGCCGGGAGAGGTACGCCACCCCTCCTGCCACCCCGACACCCAGGACTTCACCGATTCCCAGTCGTGGGCGTTGCGGGCCAGCGAGATCGCGGTCCAGATCCCGACGTAGATCGGGATCAGCGGGACCGGAAGATTACGCCGCGCCACCCAGACCCGGTTGCGGGCGTTGAGCCGCAGATAGTACGAGTGCCGCCCGGCCGGCACCGCCGGGTGATGCACCGTCAGCGACGCCTCGTACCAGGCGTCCCAGCCGCGGTCCCGCATCCGCCAGCACACGTCGACGCCCTCGTGCCCATGGAAGAAGTTGCCGGGGAAACCGCCGACGTCCTCCCAGGCCTCGCGACGGTAGAGCGTGACGCCCTCCGGGCAGGTGAACGCGGGTCCGGACTCCAGCGGATCACCGACATGGGCCCGGGGCACCCAGCGGCGCAACGTGACCCCCGACTCGTCGGACAGCCGCGGCGCCAGCAGGCCGAGTTTCGGCCACCGGTCGAAGATCACCATCGCCTTGCTCAGGAAGTCCTTGTCGGGCAGCCAGGCGTCGTCGTCGAGGAACATGAAGACCTCGCTGCTCACCCGGGAAGCGGCGTAGTTCCGGCCGCCGGGGGAACCCAGGTTCTCCGCCACTCCCTCGGATCGCACGCCGTCGGGGAGTCCCTCGGGCTGCCAGCCCATGCCGACGCAGAAGACCTCGAAGGAGTCGTACGACTGGGCGACCGCACTGCGCAGGCATCTGTCCAGTTCCTCGGGTCGGGTGCCCATCGACAACACGACGATGCTGACCCGAGGACTTCCCGACATGGACTCAACTCTACGGCCCGCCACCCGTCCGCCCGTGTTCCCTGCGACCCGGACCCGGCTCTGGGGTGTCAGCCCAGGGCCGACCCGATCACCAGTCCGACCGCCAGCCCGACGGCCGAGAACAGGCAGGCCAACCCGGTGGCCTTCAGCGGCGGAATCAGCTCCCGACCCTGCGCGCCGCGCAGCACCGTCACCAGCTGCGGCACCAGGTAGCCGATCCCGACCAGGGCCAGCAGCGCCCACCAGCCGGCGACGGCGGCCGCGGCGATGTAGGCGACCGCGGCGCCGGCCGCCAGACCGGTGAAGAGCACCCGCGTCGCCGGGGCGCCGATCCGGGTTGCCAGGGTGCGTTTGCCGGCAGCCTGGTCGCCCGGAATGTCTCGCAGGTTATTGACCACCAGGACCGCGACCGCCAGCAGGCCGATGGCGACCGCCACCAGCAGCGTGGTCAGGTCGACCCGGCCAAGCTGGACCGCTGCCGTACCGCAGACCGCCACCAGTCCGAAGAAGACGAAGACGAACACCTCGCCCAGTCCGAGATAGCCGTACGGATGTTTGCCGCCGGTGTAGAACCAGGCAGCCAGGATCGAGGCGATCCCGGCCGGGACCAGCCACCACTGCCAGGACAGCGCCAGCAGCACCAGACCGACCAGCGCGGCGGCGCCGAAGCAGCCGAACGCGGCGCGTTTCACCAGCACCGGCCGGGCGATCCCGGAACCGACCAGGCGCATCGGCCCGACCCGGTCGGCGTCGGTGCCGCGGATACCGTCGGAATAGTCGTTGGCGAAGTTGACCCCGATCTGCAGCGTGACGCTCAACACCAGCGCAAGCAGCGCGGGAACGAACCGGAACGACCCGCCGGCGAAGGCCGTCGCCGAGCCGGCGATCACCGGTGCGATCGACAGCGGCAGGGTCCGCGGCCGCGCCCCCTCCACCCACTGGGCGAAGGTCGGCATCCCGGGCGCTCCCGGCATCGTCGGTGCCTCACCGCTCACTGCTCCCCCTTTCCGCCGAGGGGTCAGATAATCCCTCATTTTCGCGGCGTGTCGTGGTCCCGTCGGCGCCGCGACGCAGCGCCTCGCGGTCAATCTTGCCGCTAGCCGTGCGCGGCAGGGCAGGAAGCACCTCCAGCCGGGCCGGGAGTTCGTGCCGGGCCAGCCGGGAAACCAGGTAGGACCGCAGGTCGGCGACGTCGGGTTCTCCGGCCCAGCATTCGGCGTACGCCACCGGTCGCGTTCCCCACTCCGGATCGGGTACGCCGACAACCGCGATCTCGCCGTCGAGCCCGGGCCACTGCCGGGCGATCCGTTCCACAGCCGCGATGTCGATCTTGAGACCGCCGGAGATGATCACCTCGTCGTACCGGCCGAGGATCTCCAGGCTGCCGCCGGACAGCCGCCCACGGTCGTTGGTCCGGACCATCCCGTCGACCAGGGTGGCCGCGGTGAGTTCCGGCCGCAGCCGATAGCCCGAAAAGACCATCGGCCCGCCGAGCCAGACCCGTCCTTCGTCCGGCCCGGGCGCCGGATCGTCCACGACACGCCGCACAGATGAGGGATTATCCGACCCCTCGCCGGGTTGGAGGGTGAGGGTGACGCCGAGCAAGGGGGTGCCGTCGTAGACGCAGCCGCCGCAGGTCTCGCTCATCCCGTAGGTGGTGATCACCGTGATCCCGGCGGTCCGGGCCCGGTCGAGCAGCGTCGGCTCCGCCGGTGCGCCGCCGAGCAGTACGGCATCGACCCGGGCCAGGGCCGCGGTCAGGGCCGGGTCACGCAGCGCCCGGGTGAGTTGGGTCGGCACCAGGGACAGGTAGCGGCTGTCGGCTGCTCGGTCGAGCGCCGCGGCGAGTCCGGACAGGTCCGGTCCGACGTCGTGTACCGGCCGACCGGCCGCCGCCGCCCGAGCGACCACCATGAATCCCGCCACGTAGTGGGTCGGCAGTGCCAACAGCCAACGGCCCGGGCCGCCGAGCCGTTGTTCGGTGGCAGCAGCCGAGGCGCGGATCGCTGCGCGGGACAGCACCACGCCCTTCGGTGTACCGGTGGACCCGGAGGTGGACACCACGACCGCCGCGTCCGGCTCGGCGACCGGGACGTCGGGCTGCAGCATCGCGCGGACCGCGTCCGCTGCTGCCGGATCACTCGGCAACGGCGCGATCGGCGACCCTCCGGTCAGCGTCTCACCGACCAGGGCGGTCAGCTCGGACAGCGACGTTGCCGGGTCGATCAGCCGCAGCCGATCCGGACCGACGGCCGAACCCGCCGCGGCGCCCGCGGCCGGGCCGGCATCGAGAAAACCCACCCCGACAGTCTGCCGCGCGGCCCGAACGGTCGCGAACGCCGGTCGCGGCAGGGCGGGCGAGCGCTGGTCCGGTCCGGACGGGCCACCCGGGCGCCCGTCCGCTCCTACACTGAGGCCGTGCCCGCGACCGTCATCACCACCTACGCGATCGCGATGCGCACCCGCTTCCGCGGTATCACCGAACGTCGCGGGATGATCTGGCGCGGGTCGGCCGGCTGGGCGGAATGGAGCCCGTTCGAGGACTATTCACCGGCCGAAGCCGTGCCGTGGTTGCGGGCGGCCCGGGAACAGGCCGGCAAGGATTTCCCGCCGCCGGTCCGGGACCGGGTCCCGGTGAACTGCACCATTCCGGTCGTCGATCCCCCGACGGCCTTCCGGATGGCGCGGGAGTCCGGCTGCCGGACCGCCAAGGTCAAGGTCGCCGATCCGGGCTCGGCTCCGGCCGACGATCTGGCCCGGGTCGCGGCGGTCCGCGACGCCCTCGGCCCGGACGGCCGGATCCGGGTCGACGCCAACGGTGCCTGGGACGAGGACGAGGCCGTGGCGGCGCTGACCGAGCTGGCCGCGTACCGACTGGAGTACGCCGAACAGCCCTGCGCCACGGTCGAGGAACTCGCCCGGCTTCGCCGTCGGCTCCGGGCCCGCAGGCTGCGCGTACCGATCGCCGCCGACGAGTCGATCCGGCGTGCCGAGGACCCCTACCGGGTCGCCGAACTCGAGGCAGCCGACATCGCGGTTCTCAAGGTGCAGCCGCTGGGCGGCGTACGGGCCTGCCTGGAGATCGCCGGCCGGATCGGTCTCCCGGTGGTCGTCTCCAGTGCGGTGGAGACCAGCATCGGGATCCGCGCCGGCGTCGCATTGGCAGCCGCGCTGCCCGACCTGCGGTACGCCTGCGGCCTGAACACCATTTCGTTGCTCACCGATGATGTCGCCCGCCGACCGCTGATCGCCCAGAACGGGATGCTGTCGGTCGGCCCGGTCGACATCGACCCGGACGCAGTCGTGCGCTGCACCGCACCCGCGGCGGTCGACTCCGCCTGGCAGGCCCGACTCGAGGAGACCCTCCACGTCGCCGGCCCGGACCTCGGCGATCCGGGCCTTGGTGCGAACCTTGGTGATCTTCGTACGGACGGGCCGGGTGTCGGCCGGCAGAGCGAGGACGTGATGCGGTGACCGGATCGACAGCCTGTGCCCGGGTCGTGGTCGAGGAACTGATCAGCTACGGGGTCCGCGACGTCGTGCTGGCCCCCGGATCGCGCAATGCGCCGCTGGCCTACGAACTCTTCGAGGCCGACAAGATCGGCCTGCTGCGGCTGCACGTCCGGATCGACGAACGCAGCGCCGCGTTCACCGCACTCGGTCTGGCGAAGGGCTCGGCGACGCCGGTGCCCGTGATCACCACTTCGGGAACCGCGGCCGGCAACCTCCATCCCGCCGTGATGGAGGCCTGGCATTCCCGGGTGCCGCTGATCGCGATCACCGCCGACCGTCCGGTGACCATGATCAACACCGGCGCCAACCAGACCACCCGGCAGCAGGGACTCTTCGCCGGCCATGTGCGCGCCGAGGTCCAGCTGTCCAGCGACGACGCGTCGCCGCGGGCCTGGCGGTTCCAGCTGAATCGGGCACTGGTCGCCTGTTCCGGGCTGCGCTCACTGGTCAGCGGCCCGGTGCACATCAACATCGGCCTGTCCGAGCCGCTGATCCCCGAAGACGTCGCGGCCGTCGAGGAGGACTACCGCGAGGTCGGGCCTGCCGCCGCGGAACCCTTGATCACCGAACTGCCGGGCGGACCGCAGACAGTGATCATCGCCGGCGATCTGGCACCCCACGACGGGACGGCGGTGGCCGGGATCGCCGAGCGGGCCGGCGTGCCGCTGCTGGCCGAACCGTCCAGTAACGCCCGCGGAGGCCGGACCGCGATCAGCAGCTACCGGCTGCTGTTGCAGTCGTCGCTGGTCGACGACATCGAACGGGTGATCGTCGTCGGGCATGCCACGCTGTCCCGCCCGGTCACCCGGCTGTTGGGCCGCCAGGACATCGAGTTGATCATCGTCGACCCGTCGCCGGAGTGGAACGATCCGACGATGAACGCCGACCGGGTGATCGCCGGGTTCGATCTCCCCGACAGCGGACCGGACGAGTGGCTGGGCCGGTGGCAGCAGGCCGACCGCGCGATCCGGCCGTTGATCACCGGGGTGACCGACGACGATGCCGTGATCACCGGGCCGGCGCTGGCCGAGCTGGTCTGGCGATCGCTCGGGACCGACGACCTGCTCTTCGTCGGCTCCTCCAGCCCGGTGCGTGATCTCGACCTGGCCGACCGGTCCGCGACGCCGCCGGTGACCTATGCCAACCGTGGCCTCGCCGGGATCGACGGATCGGTGTCGACGGCGATCGGGCTGGCGCTGGCGGCCGACCAACCGGCCCACGCACTGCTCGGCGATCTGACCTTCCTGCACGACTCCAACGGTCTGATCATCGGACCCACGGAACCACGGCCCAAGCTGCGGATCATCGTGGCCGACGATGACGGCGGCAGCATCTTCGCCACCCTCGAGCAGGGGCATCCGGCCCAGATGCGCGCCTTCGAACGGCTCTTCGGGACACCGCACCATGCCGATCTCGCCGGGCTGGCCTCGTCGGTCTCGGCCGATTACACCAAGATCACCGAGCTGGATGATCTTCGTCCGATCCTGGCGAAACCGCCGCAGGCTTTGGAGGTCATCGACGTCCAGGTCGACCGTGATCATCGGCGGACGATGAACGAACGGCTCAACTCGCTCGCAGCCACGCTCTGACCCGAGCGGTCGCGATCACGTCGTCCTCGTTGTAGTTGAGCACCCGTTCCCTGGCCAGGTCCCGTTGCTCGGCGGACTCGGCGTGCACCGCGTCGATGAACCAGCGCGTTGAGTTGAGGCCGCCGGCGTCGTCGTCCCGCCAGCTGAATCCCGCGCCCGCGCTGGCCACCGGCTTGAGCCCGACCCCGTTCACACCGAAGAAGTGCTGTTTGACCAGGCCGAGCAGGTCACAGAACGCCGTCTCGGCGAATTCCAGCGCCCAGCCGAAGACCGGTTCGTCGGGGTAGCTTTCGGCCAGCCGCCGCAACGCCGCCGTCTCGAAACCGCTGTAGTGGTACACCCGAACGCTGTCCGGCCCGTCCGTCTGCCGGCGCAGCCAGCTCAGCGCCCGCACTGCGAGCCGTCGCTCCGCATCGTCGTCGATGTCGGAGAAGTCGACGAACGGGTGGTAGGTGCCGTGGGTCGATCCGGAACGGTGCGTACGGAATCCCCACAGATAGATGGCGCCCTCGGCCGTCGTCTCGATGTCGAAGTCGATCTCCAGCGCGGCGCCCGGTACGTCGATCGGGCCGGCGGTGATCCGCTCGAATTCGACACCTGCGGTGATCAACTTCGCCCGTCGTGCGGCCTGCCGGAGCCGCTCCTCCGCACCGGCCCGGTGGGTCACCTCCGGCAGATACCAGTCGAACAACTCGTCGAGATCGACGCCGGCGAGTTGATCAACGGTGGAAATGCCGTGGGCGCGCAGCGTGGCGATCTCCCGGACGTCCAGTGACCCCTTGCCGATCCGCAGACTGACGTCGTCGTCGGGAAGTTTCGACCGGCAGTGGTCCCACCACTGACAGCCGGAGCATTCGGCGACCACGATCGGTTCCACCAGCGGCCGGGGATCGCCCGGGCCGCCGGTCCGGCGCCGGGCGATCTCGGCGACGTCGACCCGGAACGTGTGCTCATGGTCGTACCGCTCCAGAGCACTGCGCGCCGTCCAGCCGGAGTCGTCGCTGCGGGAGAAGGTGCGCAGCAGCGGCTCCGCCAGATCCATCCAGGTGATCATCCCGTCGGGGTCGGACATCCAGTCGTCGGTGCCGACCAGGCCGGCCAGCGGACGGCCGGGTGCGTCCCAACCGAGATCGCCGAGCATCCGTTGGTAGTGCGCGATCTGCAGCAGATCGGCTTCCCGGGAGGTCAGCCGGAAGCCGTACCCGGGCACCTCGTCGGCGTCGGCCGGCGCGGGCGAGGAGAACGAGCTGACCAGCACCGAACTGTTCGGCCGCGGTTGGGCGAGCGCCTTCTTCCGCTCATGGATCTTGTGGTGCTTGATGTCGACCACGTGATAGCCCGGCCGGCCGTCAGGCCGGTCCTCACCGCGGACCAGCACATCCGGCCTGCCGGAGCGGTGATGATCAAGGTCACGGGGCAGCAGGCCGCCGATGATCAGGTCCGCTCCAGACGCCACGGCCTCCGCCGTCGCGCCGGACTGGATGTGCGGCGGCAGATCGGCGGCCAGTCGGAGATCGATCACCCGGCCCCGGGATGCCGCGGCCAGGCGGCCGATCACCGCGTCCTCGAACTGTTGACCACCCTCGAAGAGCTCCGCCAGCCGGTCGTCGACCTCCCGGATGTGCAGCGGAATGGTCCGGTCGAAGGCGTTGTGGGTTTTGACGGCACAGCTGCGAGCGGCATAGGCGCCCAGGGCGAACGAGGTGGTGTCTCCGGTCGTTTCGCCGGTCGTCTCCCCGGTCGCGAGTCTGCCAGCCGTCGTCATGACAGCCTAGGTTGCCATCCGGCTCGGACAGTGGTGATCACCGGCGCATTCTCGGCGAGCCTGATCCGTGGGGCACAATGCTCTATATGGCTAAGCGCGGTTCAGTGGTGTTGAAGGTGTCCGGTCTCCGGCGCGCCTTCGGCCCGGTGACCATTCTGGACAAGTTCAATCTCGAGGTACGCGAGGGTGAGGCGGTCGCGCTCACCGGCCGGAACGGCGCCGGCAAGTCGACCCTGCTGCGCTGCCTGGTCGGCGCGGACAAGCCAGACGACGGCACCATCGAGATCGACGGCACCAAACTGACCGAGTCCGCGGTGGAGATCCGCCGCGACATGGCCACCGTCATCGACGACCTGGACTTCTTCCCCGACCTGAGCGTGGTCGAGCACCTCGACCTGCTGGCCCGGGCGCACGGCCTGAGCGACCCCGAGCCGGTGGTCGACGAGATCCTGCACGAGGTCCAGCTGATCCCGCAGTCCGGCCAGCTGCCTGGCACGCTGTCCTCGGGCCAGCGTCGCCGGTTGGCGCTGGCGACGGCGTTCGTCCGGCCCCGCAAGCTGCTCATCCTCGACGAGCCGGAGCAGCGGCTTGACACCGAGGGCATCTTCTGGCTGGCGCGTCGGCTGCGCGAGGAGCGGGAGAACGGCCTGGCCATCGTTTTCGCCAGCCACGAGCCGTCGCTGGTCAACTCCGTGGCGACCCGGATCCTGCATCTCGGCGCCGCCCGTGACGGCGAGATGGTGGGCCCGACGCCCGACCAAAGCCTGGCCGAACCATCGCTGACCCCGGAGACCGTGGTCCCCGGAGAGCCGTCCGCGGCGGTTCCCGGTCAGTCGGCCCAGAAGACCGCGCAGAAGCAGAAGCAGCCGGCCAAGAAACCGCGGCCCAGCCAGGGCCGCAAGCCCAAGTCGACGCCGAAGTCAGCCGCCAACCAGCGGCGGAACCGGTGAGCATCCGGTGACCACCGCAGACGTTCCGTTCGCGGAGCACGGGCAACGCGCTCCGCTGATCGCCGACGATCCGGCAACGGCCAAAGAGCTGAAGCTGATGATCAAGGACTGGCGGACCGGCCGTGCCACCCGGTCCCTCGGTCAGGCACTCTCCGACGGCTACATCGCCGTCTTCGGCTTCCTGCTGGTCGGTGCGATGGTCGCCAACGTCATCGTCCAGGCGCAGGGCGTCGTGTCGCAGTGCAACAGCCAGGCGTGTCTTTCGGCCCGGACGTTGTTGCCGTGGGCCACCTTCGCGCTGTGTGTCTCCGCCGCACTGGTGTTGAGCCGGCTCTTCGGCCCGGTACTCGCCTCGGCGGCCGAGGGTTTCTGGCTGCTGGACGCTCCGGTCCAACGCAAGCGGCTGCTGACGCCCCGGCTACTCGGCATCACCGCCGCGGGCCTTGGCATCGGCATGCTCGCCGGCGGGCTGATTGCGGCGCTGACCGGTTCCCCGTTCGACGAGATCGTCATCTGGGGAGTCGGTACCGGACTGGCAGCCGCCGCCTCGATCTCCT
>Ga0164242_10005393_pt1 | contig 14248 bp, 10 predicted proteins | sample OricomgcompostMG_FD_108783 | JGI IMG/M metagenome (GOLD analysis project Ga0164242, IMG submission 108783) | Miracle-Growth compost microbial communities from Emeryville, California, USA - Original compost - Miracle growth compost (MG) ... | reverse complement strand
TGCCGCGGCAGGCGACGCTCGACCTGACCGGACAGACCGTCCGCGAAGTCGTGCCGCGCGGCAAGCATCTGCTGCTGCGCGCCGGCGAGTTCACGCTGCACTCCCACCTGAAGATGGAGGGCGTGTGGGACGTGCACCCCGCCGGCGCCCGCTGGCGCCGCCCGGCACACACCGCGCGGGCCATCCTCGCGGCAGACGGCGTCGAGGCCGTCGGCTTCGACATTGCGCAGGTGCAGGTCGTTCCCACGCGCGATGAGCACACCCTCGTCGGGTACCTCGGCCCCGATCCGCTGCAGCTCGACTGGGATCCCGAAACAGCCGCTGAGAATCTCGCGGCCGACGCCCGCGCGATCCACGTGGCGCTGCTCGATCAGCGCAATCTCGCGGGGCTGGGCAACGAATATGTGAACGAGGTGCTCTTCGTCCGGGGCATCCACCCTTCCACGGCCGCGAACGAGGTCGACACCGCAGCTGTCGTCGAAACGGCGGCGAGGATGCTGCGCGCGAACCGCGATCGGCCGGTCCGCACTTTCACCGGCGATGCGCGTCGCGGCCGCGATCGCTGGGTCTATCGGCGCGAGCACCTACCGTGCCGGCGCTGCGGCACGCTCATCGAGCGCACCGAGCTGGGCGCCGACCCGACGCAGGAGCGCATCGTCTTCTGGTGCCCGAACTGCCAGCGCTGACCGCAACGAACACCCGGACAGAGTGTGCGGGCTCCCCCGCGCTCCGGCGGATCCGTCCGCCCCGCTACCCCGTGGATTGCGCCCGCCGCGCCCGCGGGATTGAATCGAACCACGGAGTGGCGTGACCCAGCGCCCGCCGAACTGCGCCCATCAAACAGGGAGTGATACCCGTGGGAACCACGGTCTTCGAGCGGGCGCGGCCCGCGGCATCCATCGTCGCCCACTCGTTGGCCGACACCGAGCTGTCGGTGTTCTGGCGCGACGACCTTCCCGCCGGCCTGCTGCCCGACCGGCCGGCGCTGCGCGCCGCGCACGTGGCCGATCTCGTGATCGTCGGCGGCGGATACACCGGCCTGTGGACCGCACTCGAAGCCACCGAGCGCATGCCCGGCGCGCGCATCGTTCTCATCGAGGCGCAGCGGGTGGGCTGGGCGGCATCCGGTCGCAACGGCGGCTTCTGTGAGTCGAGTCTCACGCACGGCCGCGAGAACGGCCTGGCGCGATGGCCTGCCGAGATGCCGATTCTCGAGCGGCTGGGCCTGGAGAACCTCGATGCGATCGAGGCGTCCGAGGCGAAATACGGCATGGACTTTCAGTTCGAGCGCACCGGGCAGCTCGCCCCAGCCGTCGAGCCGCACCAGTTGCAGTGGCTGCGCGACTGGCGCGACGAGACCGCCGACGACGACGATGTCGTGTACCTCGATCAAGATGCCGTGCGCGCCGAGGTCGCCTCGCCGACCTACCTCGCCGGCATCTGGGAGACCAGAGAGTGCGGGATGCTGCATCCCGCCCGCCTCGCCGCAGAGCTGGCGCGCGTGGCCGAGGTGCGCGGCGTCGAGATCTTCGAGCGCAGCCGGGTGGCCGAACTGCAGACGACAGACCACGATGTGACGGTGGTCACCGACGGCGGCCGCGTGCGTGCGAAGCAGGCGGTGCTGGCGACCAACGTGTTCCCGTCGCTGCTCAAGCGCAACAAGCTCATGACCGTGCCGGTGTACGACTACGTGCTCATGACCGAGCCGCTGTCGGCCGATCAACTCGCCTCGATCGGCTGGAAGAACCGGCAGGGCATCGGCGACATGGCCAACCAGTTCCACTACTACCGGCTCACGCGCGACAACCGCATCCTGTTCGGCGGTTACGACGCCGTCTACCACTTCGGCCGCAAGGTGCGCGCCGAGTATGAGGACCGGATGAGCTCGCACGAGATGCTCGCGAGCCACTTCTTCACGACGTTCCCGCAGCTCGAGGGGCTGCGCTTCACGCACCGTTGGGCGGGTGCTATCGACTCGAGCACGCAGTTCACGGCGTTCTTCGGCACGGCGCGCAAGCGCCGCGTCGCCTACGCCGCGGGCTTCACGGGCCTGGGCGTCGGATCGACCCGCTTCGCCGCCGACGTCATGCTCGATCTGCTCGCGGGCGAGAAGAACGAGCGCACCGAGCTCGAGATGGTCCGCAAGCGCCCCGTGCCGTTCCCACCCGAGCCGGCCGCAGCGCTCGGCATCAACGCCACCCGCTGGTCGATGGACCGCGCCGACCACAACCTGGGCAAGCGCAACCTGCTGCTGAAGACTCTGGACGCTCTCGGTCTCGGGTTCGACTCATGAGCAGAATGGATGCCGGAGCCGCCGTGGTCGCGGCATCCCTCGTTCTTCCTTCCGACGCGGTCGACGCGTCGCAGGTGCACGCGGGGTCGCCGCGGACGGGGTATGTCGACCTCGACGAGACCGGCGAGCGCACGATCGGAGTGTGGGAGCACACGCCAGGCGTCTCGACCGACGTCGAAGCCGACGAGGTGTTCGTGGTCGTCGCGGGCTCTGGCACGCTCGAGTTCACCGAGCCCGCGCTGCCGCCGATCGAACTCCGGCCGGGGGTGATTGTGCGGCTGACAGAGGGGATGCACACGGTGTGGGCCGTGCGCGAGACCCTGCGCAAGGTCTACGTGGCGTAGGGCGGTGCGACCTCGCGAAATGAGGTACGACCTCGCGAGATAAGGTACGACCTCGCGAGATAAGGTGCGACCTCGCGAGGTCGTAGGTAGATCCGCGAGGTCGTAGGTAGATCCGCGAGGTCGTACGTGTTTTCGCGAGGTCGTACGTATTTTCGCGAGGTCGTACGTGTTTTCGCGAGGTCGCACCGGGTCAGCGCGCGCTGCGCCGCACGAGCAGCGCGAGGTGCAGCGCCGTCTGGTTCTCGCCGTCGTCGAGGTCCATCCCCAGCAGCCGCTCGATGAGGGCGATGCGCTGGTAGAACACCGACCGGGAGAGGTGGGATGCCGCGGCCGCCGCCGTCCGGTTCGCGGGGTGTGCGAGCACGGCGCCCAGCACGTCGAGCAGGTCGCCGTCCCGGGTCATGTCGTACTCGATGAGCGGCGCGAGCATGCGCTCACCGTGCTCGAGCAGCCGGCGGTCGTCACGCAGGTTCGTCACCAGCCGCACGAGCGGCCGTGCGTCGGCGCGGCGGATCCGCGCGCCGCGGGCATCGCCCCGCAGCCCGCCGTGCGAGAGGTCGATGGCCTCCTGCAGCGACACCAGGCCCTCGTCGAGCCCCGCAGCCGGCGACCCGATCGATACGACCGCGCGATCGGAAGCCTCCCCGATCACCGCGGTTGCGAACGCCTCCGCGGTCCGGTCGTCGGACAGCGCCTCCTCGGGCAGCGAAAGCAGCACCGTCGCGCTCGGCCAGGGCGTACCTGCCGGGGCCGCGCCGACCAGAGCGCGTCCGCCGAGAGCGCGGGCCGCAGCATCCACCCTCTCCGTCTCCAGCGCGGCACGCGTGACGACCATGCCGTACAGAACGCGCCCCTGCACCGGCAGCCCGGCCGCTCCCAGTCGCGCCGCCGCGCCGGAGACGCTCGCGAAGCGGCCGGCCAGCAGCCGGTCGAGCAGGCGACGCCGCGCCTGGCGCTCCCACTCGTCGACGGGCCCGTCGGCGAGCCTCCCCAGCGCGAGCGCTATCGCGCCCTGCTGCAGCACGCCCTCGCGTCCGGCGGGATGCTCGGGCCCCGGCAGCGCGATCAGCCGACCCCAGCGGATGCCGCGGGCCTCGACCGGCACGACCAGCCATCCGGCCGCGTCGTGCACCGCACGCGAGCGGCGCTCCCAGTCGGCGAACAGCTCTTCCTCCTGCGCGGGAGGCACCTCGGCCGCGACCACCTCGTGCGCGAGGTTCTCGAGAACGACCGGCGCGTCGAGCGTCGCGGCCAGCTGCTGCACGACGAAGTCGGCCGGCGAACCGCGCAGCGTCAGCGCCGTGAACCGGTTGCGCACCTCGTCGCGGGCGCGCAACGCGATGGACTGCCGGTCGATGATCAGCCGGTGCACGGCCTCGGTGATCGCGACGTACTTGACCTCGCGGTGCAGCACGACCAGCACGAGCCCGTGCGCCCGGGCCGCCTCGACGATGACCGCGGGCGCCCAGCGGTAGTGTGTGCCCAGTTCGAGCACGAGGCCGGCCACGCCGACGTCGACGAGCTCGGCGATGAAGGCGCGCAGCGCCTCGGGTTCGGCCGGCCACCCCGAGCCCGTCGACAGCAGCAGCTCGCCGCCGTTGAGCAGCCGGGCGACGCCGGCCGAGTCGGAGACGTGCACCCATCGCACGCGTGCGTCGAGGTTCTCGGCACCGCTGAGCACCTCGGGAAGCCCCTCGGCCACGGCGTCGAGGCGCAGCAATTCGCGCACGGTCGGCAGCGCGGTGTGCGGATCGGATTCGCGGCGTTCGGGCGTCGCAGCGGGTATCGGCATCGATTCCCCTCCTCGGGTCGCGGGGACGCCTCAGCATAGCCCGGACAGTGCGTCCGATCCGAACCCGGGTTCGCGACGGACCGGCTCTTCGCTCGTGCACAGCGCGCTGCGACACTGGGAGCGACCCACCAGTGCCGCGCCCGGTCGATCTGTCCGGATGCCGCGGCCGGACACTTCGGAAAGGACCGCGCATGACCATCGCCCAGACCACAGCGCAGACCGAGCTCAGCGACCAGGCGACCGACGGGTCGCCCGTGGTCGGCCATTGGATCGACGGCGCCGTCGTGATACCGACGGGCGGGCGGACCGCCCCGGTGTTCAACCCGGCGACCGGTCAGGTGACCGCCGAGGTGGCGCTGGCCGACGACGCCGTGATCGCGGCGGCACTGGCGTCGGCCGCGGCGGGTCAGCGGGTGTGGGGCGGATACTCGATCGCGAAGCGGCAGGCGGTGCTGTTCGCGTTCCGTGAGCTGCTTTCGGCCCGGCGGGGCGAGCTGGCCGCGATCATCTCGGCCGAGCACGGCAAGGTGCTCTCCGATGCGATGGGCGAGATCGCCCGGGGGCTCGAGGTCGTCGAGCTCGCCTGCGGGTTCCCGACCCTGACCCAGGGTGGCTTCAGCGAGAACGCGTCCACGGGCATCGACGTCTATACGCTCAGGCAGCCGCTGGGCGTGACGGCGATCATCAGCCCGTTCAACTTCCCGGCGATGGTGCCACTCTGGTTCTTCCCCATCGCTCTGGCCCCCGGCAACGCCGTGGTCCTCAAGCCCAGCGAGAAGGACCCGTCGGCCGCCCTCTGGATGGCGCGGCTGTGGCGGGAGGCGGGCCTGCCCGACGGCGCGTTCACCGTGCTGCAGGGCGACAAGCAGGCCGTCGACGGGCTGCTCACCTCGCCGGTGGTCCAGTCGGTGTCGTTCGTCGGATCGACACCGATCGCCCAATACATCTACGAGACCGCGTCGAAGCACGGCAAGCGGGTGCAGGCACTGGGCGGCGCGAAGAACCACATGATGGTGCTGCCCGATGCCGACCTCGACCTTGTCGCCGACCAGGCCGTGAACGCCGGGTACGGCGCCGCCGGCGAGCGCTGCATGGCAGTGTCGGTCGTGATCGCGGTCGGCGGGGTCGCCGACGCGCTGCAGGCCAAGATCGCGGAACGCATAGCGACCCTGCGAGTGGGCAACGGGCGGGATGCCGCGGAGCCCGACCTCGGGCCGTTGATCTCGGCCGCGCACCGCGACAAGGTCGCCTCCTACGTCGACATCGCCGAGGCCGATGGCGCCGACATCGTCGTCGACGGCCGCGGGTTCACGGTCGACGGGTACGAGGATGGCTTCTTCTTCGGGCCGACGCTGATCGACGGCATCCCGACCACTTCGCGCGCCTACACGGAGGAGATCTTCGGACCGGTGCTGTCGATCGTGCGGGTCGACACGTTCGATCAGGGCGTGGAGCTCATCAACTCCGGGATGTTCGGCAACGGGACCGCGATCTTCACCAACGACGGGGGTGCCGCCCGCCGCTTCCAGTCGGAGGTGCATGTGGGCATGATCGGCATCAACGTGCCGATCCCCGTGCCGGTCGCCTACCACTCCTTCGGCGGATGGAAGAACTCCCTGTTCGGCGACGCGAAGGCTTACGGCCGCCACGGCTTCGACTTCTTCACGCGTGAGAAGGCCGTCACCGCCCGCTGGATAGACCCCGCCACCCGCGGCGACGACAGCCACAGCGGCATCAACCTCGGCTTCCCCCAGAACAACTGAAACGAGCACCATGAGCGACACCCTCACCTCCGCCCCCGTCGACCTCGCGGCCGACGCCGCAGTCCGCGCCGACGACCGCGGGCACGTCTTCCACTCGTGGAGTGCCCAGGCGCTCATCGACCCGCTGCCGATCGCCGGTGGCCGGGGCTCGACGTTCTGGGACTACGCGGGCAACAGCTACCTCGACTTCTCGAGCCAGCTCGTCAACCTGAACCTGGGCCACCAGCATCCCGATCTCGTCGAGGCCATCCAGAAGCAGGCCGGGCGCCTGGCGACCATCCAGCCGTCGATGGCCAATGACGTGCGCGGCGAGCTCGCGCGACGCATCAGCGAGGTGGCACCCGAGGGCTTTGAGAAGGTGTTCTTCACCAACGGCGGCGCCGACGCGAACGAGAACGCCGTGCGCATGGCCCGCCAGTTCACCGGACGCCGCAAGGTCCTGTCGATGTACCGCAGCTACCACGGCAACACGACCACCGCGATCTCGCTGACCGGCGACCCGCGGCGCTGGGCGAACGAGCCCGGCGACGGATCGGTCGCGCACTTCTTCGGGCCGTACCCGTACCGGTCGCCGTTCCACTCCGACTCGCCCGAGCAGGAGACCGCCCGGGCCCTCGAGCACCTCGAGCAGACCATCGTGCTCGAGGGTGCGCAGACCATCGCGGCGGTCATCATCGAGACCGTCGTCGGCACCAACGGCGTGCTCGTGCCCCCGCCCGGGTACCTCGCCGGCGTCCGCGAGATCTGCGACAAGTACGGCATCGTGTACATCGCCGACGAGGTCATGGTCGGCTTCGGCCGCATCGGCGAGTGGTTCGCGTTCCAGGCGTTCGACGTCGTGCCCGACCTCATCACCTTCGCGAAGGGGGTGAACTCGGGTTACGTGCCGCTGGGCGGCGTCGTCATCTCCGACCGCATCGCCGGGCACTTCGACACCGTCTCGTTCCCCGGAGGGCTCACCTACTCGGGCCACCCGCTCGCGTGCGCCGCGGGTGTCGCGACGTTCGAGGTGTTCGAGCGCGACGGCATCCTCGAGCGGGTGCGCGACCTCGGATCGCGCGTGGTCGAGCCCACGTTGCAGGAGATCGCCCGCCGTCACCCGTCGGTCGGCGACGTGCGCGGGCGCGGGCTGTTCTGGGCCATCGAGCTCGTGCGCGACACCCAGACGCGCGAGCCGCTCGTGCCGTTCAATGCGGCGGGGGCGGATGCTGCGCCCATCGCCGCCGTGATGGCCGCGGCCAAGAAGGGCGGCGTATGGCCGTTCAGCCACTTCAACCGCGTGCATGTGGCACCGCCCCTCGTGATCGAGGAGAGCGAGCTCGTGCGCGGACTCGACGTCATCGACGGCGCGCTGCACGCCGCAGACGAGTACCTGTGATCATGCCCCTGCACAACATCATCGACGGGCGCGCCGTCGCGCCCTCGGGCCCGCTGCTCGACCTCGTCTCGCCGGTGACCGGCGCGGTGTACGGGCAGGCCGGGGTCTCGACGGCCGAGGACGTCGACGCGGCGTTCGCCGCGGCATCCCGTGCCTTTCCCGCCTGGCGCGACGCGACCCCGGCGCAGCGGCAACTGGCGCTGTTCCGGCTGGCCGATGCGCTGGCCGCGCACGCCGACGAGTTCGCCGACCTCGAGTCGCTCGACACCGGCAAGCCGCGCGCAACGCTCGTGGCCGACGAGATCGACCAGTCGGTCGACCAGCTGCGCTTCTTCGCCGGGGCCGCGCGCGAGCTCAACGGCCGCGCGGCCGCCGAGTACGCCGAGGGTTTCACGTCGTACGTGCGGCGCGAGCCGATCGGCGTCGTGGCGCAGGTCACACCCTGGAACTATCCGCTGAACATGGCGATCTGGAAGATCGGCCCCGCCCTGGCCGCCGGCAACACCATAGTGCTCAAGCCCAGCGAGACGACTCCGTCGACGACGGTGCGCCTGGCGGAGCTCGCCGCCGAGATCCTGCCGGCGGGCGTGTTCAACGTGGTGCTCGGCGATCGCGACACCGGTGCGCTGCTGACCGCGCACCCGGTCCCCGCTCTCGTCGCGATCACCGGGTCGGTGCGCGCCGGGATGGCCGTGGCATCCTCTGCCGCCACGCAGCTCAAACGCGTGCACCTCGAGCTCGGCGGCAAGGCGCCCGCGGTCGTGTTCGCCGACGCCGACCTGGCACGGGCCGCGGCGGGCATCGCCGAGGCCGCGTACTTCAACGCCGGGCAGGACTGCACCGCCGCCACCCGCGTCATCGTGCACGAGTCGGTGCACGACGCGTTCGTGCGCGCGTTGGTTTCTTACGTAAGGTCGCACATCTCGACCGGTGCACCCGACTCGGGCGCGTTCTTCGGGCCGCTCAACAACGCCGGGCAGCTCGAGCGCGTCGCGGGGTTCATCGAGCGGCTGCCCGCGCACGCGACGGTCGAGACGGGCGGGCATCGGCAAGGTTCGACGGGCTGTTTCTTCGAGCCGACGGTCGTGACCGGCGTGCGGCAAGACGACGAGATCGTGCAGTCCGAGGTGTTCGGCCCGGTGCTGGCAGTGCAGACGTTCGCGACCGAACAGGATGCCGTGGCCCTCGCCAACGGTGTGCCCTATGCGTTGGCGGCCTCGACGTGGACGACCGACCACGCCACCGCAATGCGGATGAGCCGGGTGCTCGACTTCGGCTGCGTGTGGATCAACGCGCACATCCCGTTCGTGTCGGACATGCCGCACGGCGGCTTCAAGCAGTCGGGCTACGGCAAGGATCTCTCGGTCTACGGGTTCGAGGACTACACGCGCATCAAGCACGTGATGTCGAGCCTGGAGTAGGGCGCTCGGTCGCGCCGCGCGGCGCGCTGGCGCTCGACCGCACGCGGCTGCACCGCCCCGCGCGTGGCCGCTCGGTCGCGGCGCCCGACACGTTGCAAATGGGCATTGAACCTCTCGTTCACACAGCCCCGAGGACAGGCCCACGTATGCCTGTGTGAGCGGGAAGTTCAATGCGGTTTCGAAGCACCGCACCTCGCCCCGTTCCTGGGGGAGGCTGCCCCCGGTGTGAGCGGGAAGTTCAATGCGGTTTTGAGACACCCTGTCTCGTGCGCGCACCCGCGCGGCGCGCTCCGTCGCGGCGCGCTCCCTCGCGGCGTGCTCGCCCGCGACCGGTTCAGTGCCCCGAGATGAGGTCGGCCACCCGCGCCACGGCTGCCGTGCGCGTGCCGCCGCGGGCCTCCTGCCGGTCGGCGAGGCCGTACGCCGCGTAGATGGCGTTGACCGCGAGCCAGCGGAGCGGCTCGGGCTCCCACCGGTGCGCGCGATGCCCCACCCACGGCAGCGACACGAGGTCGGTGTCGCGCCCGAGCACGAGGTCGGCGAGCGTGCGGCCGGCGAGGTTCGTCGTCGTCACGCCCGTGCCGACATACCCGCCGGCCCACCCGAGCCCGGTCACGCGGTCGTAGCCGACGGTCGCCGCCCAGTCGCGCGGAACCCCCAGCACCCCCGACCACGCGTGGGCAATCGGCACATCCGCCGCGGCCGGAAACGCCGTGTGCATCAGCCGCGTCAGCCCCGCGATCGTCCGGCGCTGCGTGCGACCGTCGGTGTCGACGCGCGATCCGTAGCGATACGGGATGCCGCGACCGCCGAACGCTATTCGACCGTCGGCGGTGCGCTGGGCATAGGTGTACACATGCGCCAGATCACCCAGGGTGTCGGCGTGCTCCCAGCCGATCGCCGACCACGCGGCATCCGGCAGCGGATCGGTCACGATCAGCGACGAGTTCATCGGCAGCCAGGTGCGGTGCTCGCCACGCAGGTTCGCGGTGAACCCCTCCGTCGCCCGAAGAACGTGCCCGGCGCGCACCACTCCGCGCGTGGTCTCGACGCGGCCGGGTGTCACGGCCAGCGCCGCGGTGTTCTCGTAGATCACCGCACCGGCCCGTTCGACCGACTCGGCCAGCCCGCGTACGAGCTTGGCCGAATGCACGCGTGCGCAGTGCGGGTGCCACACCGACCCGCGCGGCGACGCGACCCCCACGCGCGCCACCGTCTCGGCGGCAGAAAGCACCGCGACATCCGCCCCCGGCCACTCCGCCTCGGCCGCCGCGAACGCCCGCATGCGCGCGAGCTGCGCGTCGTTGTAGGCGACGTTGAGCTCCCCGCCCTTGACGATGTCGGCGTCGATGCCCGCGGCATCCGCCACCCGGATCACCTCGTCGACCGCATCGTTGAGCGCCGCCTGCTGGCGGATGCCGCCGTCGCGCCCGTACCGCTCGCGTCCGCCGGTGACCGAGTTCGTCAGCCAGCCACCGTTGCGGCCCGATGCGCCGAAGCCCGCGAAGCGCGCCTCGACGAGTGCGACGCGCACCGACGGGTCGAGCCGGCGCAGGTAATACGCGGCCCACAGCCCCGTGAAGCCCGCGCCCACGATGCACACGTCGACGTCGAGGTCGCCGTCGAGTGCCGGGCGCGGCCGCGGCAGACCGATCTGGTTCCACCAGAACGAGACATCCCCGTTGCGCACGCCGACTCCTTTGCCTGTGCGATTTCCGTAGTCGTCACCCAGCTTACGGTGCGGATTCCCGCTTGAATAGTGCGCAGAGACACTGATACCGTCGAGAAGAGCAAGGAGTCGAAGGATGCCGCAACCACCGCGCGCCCCGCTCGACGACACGTCGAAGGCGATCATCGAGCAGCTGCAGGCCGACGGCCGACGCTCGTACGCCGAGATCGGCCGGGCCGTCGGCCTCAGCGAGGCCGCCGTGCGCCAGCGCGTGCAGCGGCTGACCGAGAGCGGCGCGATGCAGATCGTCGCGGTGACCGACCCGATGCAGCTCGGCTTCGCCCGCCAGGCCATGATCGGCATCAAGGTGTCCGGCGACATCAGCGTGGTCGCCGACGCGCTGGCCGATCTTCCGAGCGTGAGCTACGTCGTGATGACGGCGGGCTCGTTCGACCTTTTGGTGGAGGTCGTCTGCACCAGCGATGACGAACTCATCGGCATCCTGAATCACGACATCCGCGACCTGCATGGCGTCATCTCGACCGAGACGTTCGTCTACCTCAAACTCCACAAACAGCTCTATGACTGGGGGACACGATGACCACCACGAGCACCGTCCGCACCGAGGCCGAACTGCAGGCGATGGCCCGCGACCACCTCTGGATGCACTTCGCGCGGCAATCCGTCATGACCGATGGGCCCGGCGTGCCCATCATCACGCGCGGCGAGGGCCACCACATCTGGGACTCGCAGGGCAAGAAGTACATCGACGGGCTCTCCGGCCTGTTCGTCGTCAACGCGGGTCACGGTCGGAAGAGACTGGCGATGCGAGCTGCCCGCCAAGCCGAGCAGCTCGCATTCTTCCCGATCTGGTCGTACGCGCACCCCTCGGCGATCGAGCTCGCCGATCGGCTCGCCGACTACGCGCCCGCCGATCTCAACCACGTGTTCTTCTCGACCGGTGGCGGTGAGGCGGTCGAGACCGCGTTCAAGCTGGCGAAGTACTACTGGAAGCTGCAGGGCAAGCCCACCAAACACAAGGTGATCTCGCGGTTCATCGCCTACCACGGCACGCCGCAGGGCGCCCTTGCGATCACGGGGCTGCCCGGCATGAAGGAGATGTTCGAGCCGGTCACGCCGGGCGGCTTCCGCGTGCCGAACACGAACTACTACCGCGCCGACGAGATGGGCTTCGCCGGCGGCACGCCCGAGCAGTTCGGGCTCTGGGCGGCCAACCGCATCGAGGAGATGATCCAGTTCGAGGGGCCCGACACCGTGGCTGCCGTCTTCCTTGAGCCGGTGCAGAACTCGGGCGGATGCTTCCCGCCGCCCGCCGGCTACTTCCAGCGCGTGCGCGAGATCTGCGACAAGTACGACGTGTTGCTGGTCTCCGACGAGGTGATCTGCGCGTTCGGCCGCATCGGCGAGTACTTCGCGTGCGACGCCTACGGCTACAAGCCCGACATGATCACGTTCGCGAAGGCCGTCACCAGCGGCTACTCGCCGCTGGGCGGAACGATCGTTTCGGACCGGCTGTATGAACCGTTCGCGCACGGCGAGGCATCCTTCCCCCACGGCTACACCTTCGGCGGACACCCCGTCTCAACCGCGGTCGCGCTGGAGAACCTCGACATCTTCGCCGAGGAAGGACTGCTCGAGAACGTCAAGGCGAACTCGCCCGCGTTCCGCGCGACGCTCGAGAAGCTGCTCGACCTGCCCATCGTCGGCGACGTGCGCGGCGACGGCTACTTCTTCGGCATCGAGCTGGTCAAAGACAAGGCGACCAAGGAGACCTTCGACGACGACGAGGGCGAGCGGCTGTTGCGGGGGTTCCTCTCGAAGGCGCTGTTCGACGCGGGCCTGTACTGCCGCGCCGACGACCGCGGCGACCCGGTGATCCAGCTCGCGCCGCCGCTGACGATCGGCCAGAGCGAGTTCGACGAGATCGAGCAGATACTGCGCGGCGTGCTCACGGAGGCCTGGACGCGGCTCTGAGTCGCCGCGGGCGGGCGCCTCGGCCTGCAGATCTGTCGCTGTTGCACGGTCGCAGGCCGTTCTGTGCGCAACAGCGACAGATCCGCGGGGCCTTCACGCGCAGACCGGCCGGAGGTGGACGGGATGCCGGGGCCGCCCGGCCTGCTCAGGGAATGAGCACGATCTTGCCGCGCGTGTGCCCGTCGGCGAGCAGCCGGTAGGCGTCACGCACCTCGTCGAGCGGGAAGGTCGCGCGGATCGGGATCTCGAGCGTGCCGTCAGCCACCGCCTCGGCGAGTTCAGCGAGCATCGCGGCGTCGGCCGTCGCGTGATGGACGACCACCTGCGCACCCAGAGCCCCGGCCGCGAAGTCGGCGACCGTCGCGATGCGCGACGGCTCCACGCCGAGCTCGACACCGAACTGCGGGTAGGGCGCACCGACGGCATCGAGCAGCACGGTCACCGGCCCGCCGGCGGCCGCACGGATGCGAGCGGCCAGATCGTCGCCGTGATAGTCGACCGGAATCACCCCGCGCGACTGCAGCCACGCGTGGTTGTCGGGGCTCGCGAGCCCGACCACGGTCGCGCCCGCGCGGCGCGCCCACTGCGCTGCGACAGATCCGACTCCGCCGGCCGCGCCCGCGACCACCACGACGTCGTCGGAGGCGACGGCCGCGGCATCCACCAGTGCATGCCCGGCGGTCGGGGCGACGTACAGGGTTCCGGCGACCTCCCACGGCACGGCCTGCGGTTTGGGGGTGAGCTGCCCGGCCGGTACGACGACCTGCTCGGCGTGGCTCGCGCGCTCGTCGGTGTAACCGATGACCTCGTCGCCCGGCGCGAACGCCGTCACGCCTTCACCTGCCGACAGCACGACGCCGGCGAAGTCGCTGCCCTCGCCCTCGGGGAAGTGCGCCGGCCACCGGTCCCTCATCGCCCCGGTGTGAATGCCCACCTCGCCCGGATTGATGCCTGCCGCGCGCACCGCGACGACGACCTCGCCCGGCCCGGCCTGCGGATCAGGCACCTCGACCACCTTCAGGACGTCTTCGGAACCGTACTCGTCGAACCGCACCGCGCGCATCGCACGTCCTCTCCCGCCGCGGTCGGCCCGCGGCATCCCTTCCATCCTGGCACCGTCCCTGCCGCTGCCACCGCCCGCCCTCACCTCACCTACGAGAAGAGTGGATGCCGCGGCCGTCGGCCGCCCGTATCTGTCGCTGTTGCGCAGTTTGGGGCGCGAAAACGCGCAACAGCGCCAGATCTGCGAGCCGCGGCGACCCGAACCCCGACCGCCCCCGCACAATTACTGACCGACCGGTCAATCAGGAGCGTATAGTGGGCGCTGACCCCCGATTCGGGAGCCATCTGACCACACAGGAGGATGAGTTCAATGAAGAGGTGGACACGCTGGCAAGACTGGGTGGCCGTGGCCGCAGGCCTGTACGCCGCCCTCGCGAGCATCTGGACGACCCCGCGCACGGGCGCGTCGATGTCGCTGATGATCATCTTCGGCGTCCTGATGATCGCCGCCGGGCTCTGGAGCCTGGCCGCCCCCGGCATGGTGTCGATGGAATGGATCATCGCGCTCTTCGGCGCGCTGCTGTTCGTCTC
>Ga0164242_10005392_pt1 | contig 14252 bp, 12 predicted proteins | sample OricomgcompostMG_FD_108783 | JGI IMG/M metagenome (GOLD analysis project Ga0164242, IMG submission 108783) | Miracle-Growth compost microbial communities from Emeryville, California, USA - Original compost - Miracle growth compost (MG) ... | reverse complement strand
GGCCCCGAAGCACGTGCAGCAGCTGGTCGAGGAGGACTACCTGCGCTGGGACAGCCTCGGTGAGTTCTTCGCCCTGGTCCCGTCGCTGGAGAAGTACGCCGAGCAGGCCGGCAAGCCGGCCGCCAAGGTGCTCGCCGACACCCTCGACCGCGCCACCGGCACCTTCCTCAACGAGGACCGCTCGCCGGGCCGCAAGCTGGGCACGATCGACAACCGCGGCTCGCACTTCTACCTGGCGCTCTACTGGGCTCAGGAGCTGGCGAACCAGACCGAGGACGCCGCGCTGGCCGAGGCGTTCAAGCCGCTCGCGGAGAAGCTGACCGCCGCGGAGCAGACCATCGTCGAGGAGCTCCTCGCCGTGCAGGGCAAGCCGGCCGACATCGGCGGCTACTACTTCCCGGACGCGGAGAAGGCCGCGGCCGTGATGCGCCCGTCGAAGACGCTCAACGAGGCCATCGCCTCGCTCTGACGCGCACTGTGCTCCACCCGCTGTCCCGGCCGCTTGCGGCCGGGACAGCGGTCGTTTCCGTGGCTGGTTGGTCGAGGCGTGCAGGGCAACCGGCACTTCCCGTGCGGAGCTCACCGTGGGAGGTGTGGGTTCGGCTGCCTGCCTCGATGGGCCAACCGCGGCAGCCTCAGCCGTAGACGCCCAGGAAGCCGCGGGCGGCCGCCTCGACGATCTCCTCCGGCGTCGCCTCCAGCGCACCGTCCAGCCAGGCGGTGATCAGCTCGGCCATGCCGCCGATGAACAGCAGGCCGGCGAGCTCGTCCGCGCGCTCACCGCGCGCAGGCAGGAGACCGAGACGAGTGCGCGCCTCCTCGGCGGAGCGGTGCGCGAGATAGCGGAGCAGGTCGGTACGGCGACGGCGCAGCGCGGGGATGCCGGCCGCCTCGATGATCGCGACCCGGCCCTTGCGCGGGTCGTCCACCAAGAGCCGCACGAACGCCTCCACGGTCGCTCGGACCCGATCCGCCGGATCCTCGCCGGCCGCCTCGGCCGCCGCCATGGTGACCTGCTCGATCTCCACGGCGACGCCGTCCAGGACCGCGGTGAGCGCCTCGTCGAGACCGGAGAAGCTCTCGTAGAAGTAGCGCTCGGTCAGGCCGGCCTCGGCGCACACCGCGGTCATCGTGGTGCGGTTCTCCGGGTCGGCCCAGACCGCGAGCGTGGCGTCGAGAAGACGCTGTCGACGCTCGGCGGCCCGCGCCACGGCGCTCATCCCGCGATACACGCCCGACTGCACTGCCATGACCTCACCATGACAGCAGGTGCGGTGGGCGACAAGGTTGACAGGGCGTCCTTCCTGAATCAGGCTGACCATGACCTAGGTCACACCGAGCACGAGGCGGAGGCCGCACGATGATCCAAGCCAGTCGATCGACCAGCCTGGCCGGCGCCAGCGCGTCGTACCGCGATCTTCCGCCGCTCGCCCCCGGCGACAAGGGGCTGCCCTTCCTCGGCCGCGTCTTCGACTACGCCAAGGACCCGGTCGGGCTGATGCGCCACCAGTGGGAGACCTACGGGCCGGTGGCGCCGTTCAACTCCCTGGGCGAGGTCGGCGCGATGGTGCTCGGTCCGGACGCGTGCGGCGAGGTGCTGCAGAACAAGGACAAGGCGTTCGCCAGCGGCTGGCCGAAGATCGTCGGGCCGTTCTTCCAGCGCGGCCTGATGCTGATGGACTTCGAGGAGCACCACGCCCACCGGCGGATCATGCAGGAGGCCTTCGTCCGGTCGCGGCTGGAGCGCTACACCGAGCACATGCAGCCGGCGATCGCCACCGGCATGGCGGACTGGGCCGACGGCGGCAGCTTCAAGTCGTACTGGCGGCTCAAGCAGCTCACCCTCGACATCGCCGCCGACATCTTCATGGGCGGAGCGGCCGACACCAGTCGCGCGGAGATGGATCGGGTCAACAAGGCCTTCATCGCCTGCGTCCAGGCGGCCTCGGGCATCGTGCGCGCCGACGTACCGATGACGCGGTGGGGGCGGGCCTTCAAGGGTCGCAAGCTGCTCGAGGAGTTCCTCCGGCACTACCTCCCGGCCAAGCGTGCGACCGCTACCGACGACCTCTTCTCGGTGCTGTGCCACATCGAGACCGAGGACGGTGAGCGGTTCACCGACCAGGACGTCGTCAACCACATGATCTTCCTGATGATGGCGGCGCACGACACCTCGACCATCACGGCCTCCACCATGATCCAGCTGCTCGGCCAGCACCCGGAGTGGCAGGAGCGCTGCCGGGCGGAGTCGCAGGCGCTCGGTGACGCCCCGACGATGACCGAGATCGACGCACTGGCCTCGATCGACCTGGTGATGAAGGAGGCGCTGCGGCTGCACGCGCCGGTGCCAGTGCTGATGCGGCGCACGGTCAAGGACACCGTCGTCCAAGGCGTGCGGATCCCGGCGGGGCGCGACACGATCGTCGCGGTGCAGTTCTCCCACCTGATGGAGGACTACTGGACCGATCCGGCGGCCTTCGACCCCGAGCGCTTCGCCGAGCCCCGCCGCGAGGACCGGTCACACCGCTTCGCCTGGGAGCCCTTCGGCGGCGGCGTGCACAAGTGCATCGGGCTGTACTTCGGCGGCTTGGAGGTCAAGTCGATCCTGCACCGGCTGCTGCGCACCTACCACTGGAGCGTCCCACCGGACTACCAGCCGCCGATGGACAACCACTCGCTGCCCTTCCCCAAGGACGGCCAGCCGATCACCCTCGTCCGGAACTGAGGTCACATGAGGACATCGCAGGCTGCTGAGGCAGCCACGATCGGAGAGCACAACCTGGCGCTGCTCGCCGAGCGGAGCTTCGGCCTGCTCGGCGACTACGACCAGCTCTTCTTCGAAGGCACCTGGCACACCTCGGCCGAGATCCACGAGCGGTCCGCCCGGGTGGCCGAGGGGCTGCGGAGCATCGGCGTCGAGCCCGGCGACCGGGTCGTGGTGCTGATGATGAACACCCCCGAGGTCTTCGTCTCCTACCGTGCCGTCTGGCGTGCGGGCGCGGTCGTCACCCCGGTCATCTTCCTGCAGACACCGCCCGAGCTGCGCCACATCCTCGAGGACTCCGGCGCCATGGCGGCGATCCTGACGCCCGAGCTGCTGCCGCTCTTCCAGGCCGCCAGCGAGGGTCTCGAGATCACCGCCATCGTCGTCGACGGGGACGGCAGCGGCGGGACCACGCCGTACACCGAGCTGGAGAAGGCGTCCCCGGGCCAGATCGTGCCGCGCGCCGACGACGATCTCGCCGCCCTCCTCTACACCGGCGGTACGACGGGGCGCGCCAAGGGCGTCATGCTGCACCACCGCGGACTGTGGGAGTCCGGCCGGGGCATCGACGCCGTATCGCGCTCGATCGGCACCACCCGCAGCCTGTTGCCGCTGCCGCTCTCGCACGCCTACGGGCTGATCGTCGCCGTCGGCGGGATGCATTCGGACCGACGACAGCAGTCGGTGCTGCAGCGCTGGTTCGACCCGGCCGGCTGGCTGCAGCTGGCCGCCGAGCACCGGATCGAGACCAGCCCGATGGTGCCGGCGATGTTCGGCATGCTGCTCGACCAGCCACGGGACGGCTACGACCTGAGCTCGTTGCGCACCTTCGGCTCCGGCGGCGCTGCCCTGCCGGTGGCGTTGCGCGAGGAGGTGGAGAAGACGTTCAGCGTGATCGTGACCGAGGGGTATGGCTGCACCGAGTCGAGCGCGATCATCACCATCTCGACACTCACCGAGCGCCGCTCGGGCAGTGTCGGCAAGCCTGCCGCCCACGTCGAGCTGGCCATCCAGGGGCCGGACGGCGTGGCGTTGCCGGCCGGTGAGGAGGGGGAGATCTGCGTCCGCGGGCACGGTGTGATGCTCGGCTACTGGCGCGATCCGGAGCTGAGCGCCACGGCGCTGCGCGACGGCTGGCTGCACACCGGCGACGTCGGCCGGCTCGACGAGGACGGCTACCTCTACGTCGTCGATCGGATCAAGGACCTCATCATCCGCGGTGGCTTCAACGTCTATCCGCGCGACGTCGAGGATGTCCTGATGGAGCATCCCGCCGTCGCCTCGGCGGCCTGCGTCGGCCGGCCGGACACGGAGAGCGGTGAGGAGGTGGTCGCAGTCGTCCAGCTCCACCCGGGCGCGTCAGCCACGCCGGAGGAGCTGATCGAGCACGCCCGGTCGCGGATGGCGAGGTACAAGTACCCGCGCGAGGTGATAGTGGTCGACGCCGTACCGCTGACCAGCGTCGGAAAGATCAACCGCAAGGCGGTGCGCGCGCTCGTCCGGGACTGACCGGGCGCCGAAAAACAGCAGGAAAACTGTGGGTGGTCCCGCCTAGGGTCGAGGGGCGATGACCGAGACCCTGACACCGCCCACCACCCGGGCCTCCACGACGGCGCTGCCCGCCGACGTGAGCCGCCGCGTCGACTGGCGGCGCATGCGCAACCCGGTCGCCGGCGCAGCGCTGGTCGCATTGGCGGTCGCGGCGCTGGGGCAGGCGCTCGGGACCGTCGTCGCCGGCCGACTCGCCGAGGGGCCCACGGAGCGTCTGGTCGCCTTCCTCGCCCTGTTCGTGGTCGGTGGCGCGCTGCTCGACACCGCCGGGCGGGTCGCCTGGGCAGGGGTCGTCGATCGAGCCGAGGGCCGGTTGCGCGGCGACCTCATCGACGCGGCCCTGCATCAGCCGCTCGGGGCGCTGACCGAGCAGGCGGTGGGGGAGATCCTCGACCGGGTCGACGACGACACCCACGAGGTCGGCACCCTGCTGCGGATGCAGATGTGGATGGCGCTGCGCACCGCGTTCGGCGTCCTCCCGATGTGGATCGTCGCCGGCGTCAGCTGGTGGCCGGCCTGGCTGCTGTTCCCGGTCGTCGGTGTCGTCACCGTGGTGGTGATGCGACCGTTCCTGGTGGAGATCGCGCGCCGCAAGGTGATCGAGGAAGCCGCGTGGACCGACCACGCCGCCGTCCTCGAGGAGGGCATCGCCGGTCGTGACGACCTGCGCACGAGCCTCGGCCAAGCCTTCGCCATCAGGCGGCTGGCGCAGCTCTCGGCAACCGTGCACGCCCGGTTCTGGCAGGTCGTCTCCGTCGAGGCCCGGCTCGCCACCCGCGCCGGTCTGCTGCTCAACGGCCTGCTGATCGCCATCGCGGTCGCCGGCGTCGCCCTGGTCGCGGGCGGCCACCTCGACGTCGGCCGCCTGGTCACGCTCTTCCTTGTCACGACCGCGTTCGTCGGCCAGATCAACAACCTCGCCCATCAGCTGCCCGACATCCAGGCCGGCGTCGGCGCGGTGATCCGGCTGCGCCAGATGCTCGCCGTCGAGGCGGAGCCGCGCGGCGGCGCGCCCGTGCCTGCAGGCCCGCTCGGTCTGGAGATCCGCCAGCTCGACTTCTCCTACCCGGAGGGCGCCTTCGGCCTGCGCGACGTCACCCTGTCGGTGGCGGCGGGACACACCATCGCGCTCGTCGGACGCACCGGCTCGGGCAAGTCGACGCTGGCCTCGCTCCTCTCCCGCGCGGTCGAGCCACCGCCGGGCACAGTGCTCCTCGGCGGCGTCGACATCACCACCCTGGACCTGCACGACCTGCGGGCACGAGTCGGGGTGGTCACCCAGCGCACCGAGGTCCTGGCCGGCACCCTGGCCGAGAACATCACCCTCTTCGCACCGACCCCGCGAGCTGACGTCGAGGCGGCGGTCGCCGAGCTCGGTCTGGCCGGATGGGTCGCCGGCCTCCCCGACGGCCTCGACACGCTGCTCGGCCCGGGCGGCACCAGCCTGTCGGCGGGGGAGGAGCAGCTGGTCGCGTTCGCCCGGCTGCTGGTGCGCGACGTACAGGTCGTGGTGCTCGACGAGGCCACCGCGCGGATGGACCCGCTGACCGAGAGCCGGGTGGTCGCGGCCGCCGACCGGCTGCTGGCCCACCGCACCGGAGTCCTGGTCGCCCACCGGCTGTCAACGATCGAGCGCGCCGAGATGGTCGCCGTGCTCGACCACGGGCGGGTCATCCAACAAGGCATGCGCGACGATCTGGCGGCGGTCGACGGGCCGTTCCGGCGGCTGCTGGCGGCGAGTGCCGCCGAGGACTTCGCCACCGAGGAGCCGTCGACCGCCGCGGCCGCGGCGCCGACCGCCGACGTCGGCGGCCGCCGACGCACCGGTCACCCACCGCCGCTGCCGCCCGTCCCGCCGGGGCTATCCCTTGTTCGCGGCACCTGGCACGCGATGATCCTCAGGCCCTGGTGGGGACTGTTCTCGGTGGTCGAGTTCCTGATCGGCACGATCTTCGCGCCGCTCGGCGCCATCACCGGATTCGTCTGGGGCCGCATCGTCCAGGCGCTCACCGACGGTCACACCCCGACCGGGCTCACCGCGGTGCTCGTCGTCCTGCTGCTGGTAGCGCCGGCCGTCCTCGCCGATGCGTTCCGGCGCTATCCACGTTGGTGGATCGAGGTGATGCTGCGGGTGCGGATGGCGGTCCTGGTCGGCCAGATCCGGACCCGGCGGCTGCCGCGTACGCCGCCCGGGGAGGTGGTCGCCCGCTCGATGGACGCCGACCGGCTCGCCCGCTACTCCGATCGCTGGATCGACTTCGCCAACGGCATCCTGATCGCCCTGATGACGATGGTGGCCGGTGGCACCTGGCTGGCCGGCGGCATCCTGCTCGCCGTGATGGGCGCCAGCGCCATCGCCTCCTCGATCGGCCGACCCATCGCCGGCCACTCCGCGGCCAGGTCCTCGACCGCCCGGGCCCGCTTCGGTCGAGCAGTGGTCTCCGCGGTCGAGTCGGCCCGCACGGTCAAGCTCGCCGGACGCACGCCGGAGGTCCACGCCCACCTGCAGCAGGTCGACGCCGGCCGCGTGGAGGCGGCCGTCTTCGAGCATCGCGTGCAGACCCTCCTCGACGGCATCCCGATCGTGCTGGTCCAGGCCGGCGTGGTCGCCGCCTGGGCCTGCTTCCTCCACGGTGTCTGGGGACTGGCCACCGCGCTGATGGTCGCCAACGCGGTCAACGGATTCGACTGGTTCGGGCGGGTCGCCGGCGCGGTCGTCACCGAGGCGCCCGGGGTCGCCGCCTGGCAGCGCGCGACCAGCCGCTTCGCCGGTGGCGGCGACATGATGCGGCTGCCGCCCGGTGTCGACCTGGTCAGCGGCGCGGCCCCCGATCCGGCCGCGCCCGAGCGTGCCCCTCTCGAAGCCCTGCACCTGCGAGGCCTGAGCGTGATCCACGACGACGGCACCATCGGCGTCAGCGGCGTCGACCTGTCGGTTCGCCGTGGTGAGCTGGTGCTGCTGCTCGGCCAGGTCGGATCCGGGAAGTCCAGCCTCCTCTCGGCGCTGGCCGGGCTGCTCCACCACACCGGCGAGATCCGGTGGAACGACCTCACGGTCGGGGACCCGGAGGCGTTCCTGCGCCCGGCGCAGGTCGCGCACGTCGCCCAGGTGCCACGGGTGCTCTCCGGGACGTTCCGCAACAACGTCGTGCTCGGGTTCGACCGCGAGCTCGACGGCCCGGTCGCCGACGCCCGCCTGGGGTCCGACCTGGCTGAGGCCGGTGGCCCGGACGCGTTGGTGGGTCACCGCGGCGTACGTCTCTCCGGCGGGCAGGTGCAGCGCCTGGCCCTCGCCCGCGCGCTGGCCACCGACAGCGAGCTGTTGCTCGCCGACGACGTCTCCAGCGCGCTCGACGCGGCCACCGAGATCGAGCTGTGGCAGGCGCTGCGCGAACGACACACCACTGTCATCGGGGCGACCTCCAAGCGGGCCGCGCTGGCCCAGGCGGACACGGTGGTGGTGCTGGTCGATGGGGAGGTCGCGGCGAGGGGTCCGTGGCGCGAGCTGGCGAACGACTGGGCCCACCTCGCCGGTTGAGAGGTCACTTTCGGCGGGTCGAGTCGCCGCCACGACCGGCACCGCCGCCCTCGGTCGCGCGGAATAGGCGCAGGCGTTCACGGGGTTGCAGACTTTACTGTCCTGCCCCCGTTCGAGAGCGAGCCGATGACCGCCACCGCATCCTCAGCCGAGGCGGTCCAGACGCGAGGCCGAGGCCTCGGGATGGCCACGCTCGCACTGGCGATCGGCGGCTTCGCGATCGGCACCACCGAGTTCCAGACGATGGGCATCCTGCCCCAGGTCGCCCGCGGCGTCGGTGTCTCGGTGCCGGAGGCCGGCCACGTGATCTCGGCGTACGCGCTGGGGGTCGTGGTGGGCGTCCCGATCCTGAGCATGTTCGGCGCCACGCTGCCCCGCAAGGGCCTACTGCTCGCGCTGATGGGCGCGTACGGCGTCTTCAACCTGCTCAGCGCTGCGGCCTCCTCCTATGGCCTGCTCTTCTTGGCCCGCTTCCTCGACGGTCTCCCGCACGGCGCCTACTTCGGGGTGGCCTCACTGGTCGCGGCCTCGCTGGCCGACCCGCGGCACCGGGGTCGCGCGATCGCGCGGGTCATGCTCGGCCTGTCGGTCGCGAACGTGCTCGGCGTACCGGCCAGCACCTGGCTGGGGGAGCACGGCGGCTGGCGGGCGCCCTATGCCGTCTCGGCGGTGCTGGCCGCGGTCACTGTCGCGCTGATCTGGCGATTCGTGCCGAAGATCGCGCCGGCTGAGGACTCCAGCGCCCGCCGGGAGGCACGCTCCTTCTTCACCAACCGGCAGGTCTGGCTGACCATGGTCGCCGGTGCGCTCGGCTTCGGTGGTCTGTTCGCCACCTACTCCTACATCGCCAAGACCGTCACCACCGTCGCCCATCTGACGCCGGGCTGGACCCCGGTCTTCGTGCTCGGCTACGGCCTCGGCATGGTCGTCGGCACCTGGCTGGCCGGCGAGCTGGTCCGCTGGTCGGTGCTGCGGGCGCTGGTGCTGTTCAGCGCCGCGAGCATCGTGATGATGCTCGTCTTCTGGGTCGCGGCGCCGGTGGCCTGGCTGCTGTGGCCGGTGGTGTTCCTGGTCGCGCTGGTCGGATCGGTGGTCGCCACCACGATGCAGGTCCGGCTGATGGACGTCGCCGGTGACGCCGTCACGCTCGGCGCCGCGATGATGCATGCCGCCCTCAACACCGCCAACGCGCTCGGCGCGTGGGTGGGTGCGGTCGTCATCGACGCCGGCTTCAGCTACCGCGCGCCGGCGCTCGCCGGTGCCGGGATGGCGCTGGTCGGGGTGGTGGTCCTGTCGTTCAGCGTGGTGCTGCACCGGCGGACCGCGCACCTCACGCGCGTCCACTAGCGCCGGCGCGGACCGGACCGGCGCGGCGCCCTGCCCAGGCGGTGGCGGTTGCGGTGTGTCGGCCACCATCTGGTGAGGGGCCCGCGCAGCGGCACCGGCGCGAGCCGGCGTGCCCGACCGAGTGCCGAGCGGGCCTCGCCGTACTGACACAATGGACGCCATGTCCGACGCCACCGCCCCCGCCGCGCGGCCCCGGGTCCTGTCCGGGATCCAGCCGACCGCCGACAGCTACCACCTCGGCAACTACCTCGGTGCGGTGCGCAACTGGGCGGACCTGCAGGAGGGCTACGAGCCGTTCTTCTTCATCGCCGATCTGCACGCGCTGACCGTCGAGCAGGACCCCAAGATCCTGCGCCGGCGCACCCGCGTCGCGGCCGCGCAGCTGCTCGCCGCCGGCGTGGACCCGGAGCGCAGCGCGATCTTCGTCCAGTCCCACCTGCCCGAGCACGCCGAGCTGGCCTGGATCATGCAGTGCATCACCGGCTTCGGCGAGGCCCGCCGGATGACCCAGTTCAAGGACAAGTCGGCCAAGGGTGGCGAGGGCGCCTCGAGCGTGGGCCTGTTCGCCTACCCGATGCTGATGGCCGCCGACATCCTGCTCTATCGGCCCGCCTATGTGCCGGTCGGCGAGGACCAGCGCCAGCACCTCGAGCTGACCCGCGACCTGGCGCAGCGGTTCAACGGGCGCTACAAGAAGACCTTCAAGCTCCCCGAGCCCTATATCCTCAAGGAGACCGCGAAGATCTACGACCTGCAGGACCCGACGATCAAGATGTCGAAGTCCGCCTCCTCACCTGGCGGCATCGTCGACATGCTCGACGACCCTTTGGTCAGCGCCAAGAAGATCCGCTCCGCCGTCACCGACTCCGGCACCGAGGTCCGCTTCGACGAGGGCGAGAAGCCGGGCGTCTCCAACCTGCTGCGGATCTATTCCGCGCTGACCGGCACCGAGATCGCCACCCTGGAGGAGAAGTACGCCGGCAAGGGCTACGGCGACTTCAAGAAGGACCTCGCCGAGGTGGTGGTGGACTTCGTGACACCGTTCCGCAGCCGCACCCACGAGATCCTCGAGGACACCACCTTCCTCGACCAGGTGCTCGCCGGCGGCGCCAGCCGTGCGCGGGCGGTGGCGTCGCGCACCCTGGCCGACGTGTACGAGCGGGTCGGCCTCGTGCCCGCGACTCGCTAAGGTCGTCCTCGTGCGGACGATCGGTGTGGCCATCCCGATCCCTGAGCCGTGGGGCAGCCAGCTCCAGCGGTTCCGGGAGTCGATCGGCGACCCGATGGCCGGGCACATCCCGCCGCACATCACGCTCGTCCCGCCGGTCGACCTCGCGCCCGCCGTGTGGCCCCACGTCGAGGCACATCTGGTTGCCGCGGCCGATGCGGTCAAGCCCTTCGAGGTCCACCTGCGCGGTACGGCGACCTTCCGCCCGGTCTCCCCGGTGGTCTTCGTCGCGCTGGCCGAGGGCATCTCCGGCTGCGAGGGCCTGGAGCGCAAGGTGCGCAGCGGACCGCTCGGCATCGACCTCAACTACCCCTACCACCCCCACGTCACCGTCGCCCACGAGGTCGACGAGGCGATGCTGGACCGCGCCTTCAACGAGCTCGCCGCCTTCGAGGCCCGCTTCACGGTGGACTCCTTCACCCTGTTCGTGCACGACGACGCGGTGGGCTGGGTGGCGCGCCACACCTTCGAGCTCAACGCCGTCCTCGCGCACTGATGGCTTCCATCGAGGACCGCGTCAAGGAGCGGATCGAGGAGGTCCGCGCGCGCCGGCCGTCGGTCGATCACCTGGTGCGCATGCAGGAGCACTACTCGCACGTGGGCGCTTCGCAGCAGGCGGGGGCGGTGACGTACTTCGGGTTCTTGTCGGTCTTCCCGGTGCTGGCGCTGGCGTTCTTCGTGGTCGGCTGGATCGCCAAGGTGTTCCCGGACGCCCAGCATGCGCTGCACCAGGCGATCGACGACGTCCTGCCCGGCCTGGTCGGCAAGGGCGACGGCCAGATCTCGATGGTGCAGATCCAGGACGCCGCGAACGCGGTCGGCCTGATCGGTCTCGCCGGCGTCCTGTACGCCGGGCTCGGCTGGCTCTCCTCGCTGCGCAAGGCCCTGCAGGTCGTCTTCGAGACGCCCGAGCGGGAGCAGCCGAACTTCGTGATCGGCAAGCTGCTCGACCTGGCCACGCTCGTCGTGCTCGGCGCCGTACTGCTCGTCGCGGTGGGGGTGACGGGCTTCGTGCACGGCCTCTCGGCGCGGGTGCTCGACTGGGCGCACGTCTCCTCGGAGCTGGGGTGGCTGCTGACGGTGCTCAGCATCGCGGTCGGCCTGGCCGCCAACGCGCTGCTGTTCTTCACCATGTTCGCGCTGCTCGCCCGCGCCGACATCGGGGCTCGCTACCTGTGGCAGGGAGCGGCGCTCGGCGCGGTCGGCTTCGAGGCGCTCAAGCAGCTCTCCGGGGTGCTGCTCGCCTCCACCCGGGGCCAGCCGGCGTTCCAGGCCTTCGGCATCTCGCTGATCCTGGTCGTCTGGATCAACTACTTCTCGCGGGTGACGCTCTACGCCGCCGCCTACGCGCTGACCGGCGCGCCGGCGCCCGAAGGGGGCGAGGCGCCGTACGTCCAGGGGCCGTCCTCACCGCCTCCGGACTACCTTGACGAGGTCGGCGCCGCAGCGGCGGCGCACCCGTTCCCGATCCGTCCCTTCGCCGCCGGCGCTGCCACCACGGCAGCCCTCGGCGGTGCCTTGTTAGCGATCCTGAGGAGGAAGAAGTGAAGCTCGAGAAGCGTGGTGGCGCCCTGCTGCTGGTGATCGGCGTCTGGAACATCGTGATCTGGTCCAACTTCGCCAAGAACCTGGCCAAGACCGCGGCCGACCCCGCCCAGGAGCGGCCACGGCCCTACTACGTCGCGCATGCGGTGCTGATCGTGGTGAACTCGATCATCGGGGGAGTGCTCGGCTTCCTGGGCCTCAAGGCGCTGCGCAACCGCTGAGAGGCCACCATCGGCGGGTCGGGGGCCGCACGCGGCCCTTGACCCTGCCCTTACGGCAAGCCTCAGTGTCGTCGGACCGGTGACCGACACCGGGAGGATGGTGACAATGACCGAGCCGACCGCCCTGATGACGATCGGCGAGTTCGCCCGCCGGGCGGGGCTGACGCCGAAGGCGTTGAGGCTGTACGACGAGCTGGGGCTGCTTCCGCCTGCGGAGGTCGACCCATGCTCGGGCTACCGGCGGTATGCGCCGTCGCAGCTCGACCGTGCCCGCTTGGTCGCGGCACTCCGGCTGCTGGGGATGCCGCTGGCACGGATCAAGCAGGTCTGCGACCTGCCGCACGCCGTGGTGGCACTGGAGGTGGATGCCTACTGGTGCCAGGTCGAGGCCGACACGGCAAGCCGCCGACGGATGGTCGCCACCCTCGTCGATCAGTTGAGGAACGAGGCAGACACCATGACGACAACCACCGACGGCCTGCAGGTCACCTTCGGCACCAGCCACCGCCGAGGTCGCCGCGACCGGCAGCAGGACGCGCTGCTCGTCACGACCGAGCTGATCGCCGTCGCCGATGGCTTCGGCGCCTGCGACGACCTGGCCGCTTCGGCTCTCGCGGGCTACGCGGCCGACGGCCTGGCCGGCGCCGTCGCCGCTGTCGTTCCCGAGGTCACCGCCGCGCTGCCGAATCCGCCGGGCTCCGGCACCACCGTGACCGCCGTCGAGCTCGGCGGCGCGACGGCACGGATCACCCACGTCGGTGACGCGCGCGCGTGGCTGGTGCGCGCCGGCGAGCTCCGCCAGCTCACCCATGACCACACCGTCGTCGCGGCACTGATCGAGACGGGCAGCTCAGCGCGGAGGAGGCGTCCTCGCACGAGCATCGCAGCCTTCTCAACCGGGCGCTGACGCCCGGTGTCGTCGCCGACCGCACCACGGTGGCGCTGCTCGCGGGCGACCGGCTCGTGCTCACCACGGACGGCGTCCACACCTGCGTCGGCAACCTCGCCCGGATTCTCACCATGGCGGTCGGCCCGCAGGAGGTCGCCGACCGGGTCGCGGCGGCGGTGAGCGACGCGGGCGAGCCCGACAACCACACGGTCGTGGTCGCCGACCTGGCCTGACCCTCCGCCGTACTGGAAATGCGACGGTGCCCCGCCCGAAACCGGGCGAGGCACCGTCACGAACTGGCTACTCGAGGCGCACTTTCTGACCACTCAACGCGCGAAAAGTGACGTCTCGACCAAGGGTCAGTGACCCTGCTTGATCGCGTGCCGCAGATCCTTGTTGAGCTGCGAGATCACGTCGAGCGGGATCTCCTTCGGGCAGGCCGCGGCGCACTCCCCGATGTTGGTGCAGCCACCGAAGCCCTCGTGGTCGTGCTGGGCGACCATGGTGGAGACGCGGGAGTAGCGCTCCGGCTGGCCCTGCGGCAGCTCACCGAGGTGGGTGATCTTGGCGCCGAGGAACAGCGAGGCCGAGCCGTTGGGGCAGGCCGCAACGCAGGCGCCGCAGCCGATGCAGGTCGCCATGTTGAAGGCGCGCATCGCCTTGTCCCGCGGGGCCGGCACCGAGTTGGCCTCGGGTGCCGAGCCGGTGTTGGCCGAGATGTAGCCGCCGTTCTGGATGATCCGGTCGAACGCCGAGCGGTCGACGATCAGGTCCTTGACCACCGGGAACGGGTCGGCGCGCCACGGCTCGATGGTGATCGTGTCGCCGTCGGTGAACGAGCGCATGTGCAGCTGGCAGGTCGTGGTGACCTCCGGGCCGTGCGCCTGGCCGTTGATCATCAGGGAGCACATGCCGCAGATGCCCTCGCGACAGTCGGAGTCGAACGCCACCGGCTCCTCGCCGTTGGTGACGAGCTGCTCGTTGAGCAGGTCGAGCATCTCCAGGAAGCTCATGTCCTCCGACACGCCGTCGAGCGTGTAGGTGTGCATCGCGCCGGCGGAGGTCGCGTTGGCCTGCCGCCAGATCTTCAGGGTCAGGTTCACTTGTAGCTCCGCTGCTTCATCTCGATAGCCGTGTAGATCAGGTCTTCCTTGTGCAGGACCGGCTTG
>Ga0164242_10005391_pt1 | contig 14254 bp, 11 predicted proteins | sample OricomgcompostMG_FD_108783 | JGI IMG/M metagenome (GOLD analysis project Ga0164242, IMG submission 108783) | Miracle-Growth compost microbial communities from Emeryville, California, USA - Original compost - Miracle growth compost (MG) ... | reverse complement strand
GCGGAGGCGGCGGGTCGCGACGTGGATGGCATCGACAAGATGATCGAGGTCAAGCTCTCCTACGCGCACACCCGCGAGGAAGCGCTGGAGAACACCCGCTTCTGGGGCGCGCTCGCCCTCACCGCCGAGCAGAAGCACAGCGTGCACGATCCGTCGGAGATGCAGCGCCTCGCGGACGAGCTGCCGATCGAGCAGGTCGCCAAGCGCTGGATCGTCGCGACCACCCCCGACGAGGTGCTCGCCGGCGTCAAGCCGTACGTCGACCAGGGCTTCGACCACCTGGTCTTCCACCCGCCCGGCGAGGACCAGGCCGGCTTCCTGCGCTCCTTCGCCGAGGAGGTCGTCTCCGAGCTCAGGGCGCTGGGGACGCCCTGAGTTGGTCGGAACACTGAACGCGGTACGCCCCCGGCCGCTCGAGCAGCCAGGGGCGTACCGCGTGAGGAGGGCGCTGGCGACTCAGCGAGAGCCCGAGACGGTGGCCGACTTGGCCGCCGTCGGTGCGGCGGCAGCGTCGTCCACGCCGGCGGCGTCGCCGGTCGCACCGGCGTCGGCGCCGCTCTTCGGCACGACGATGGCGCTCTCCGGGTCGGGGGAGAGGAACACCGACTGGCCGTGCGCGATGCCGACCTTCTCCCGATAGACCCGCACCCGGAGCAGGTCGTCGCCGACGCGGACGTGGTAGTCCCAGCAGTCGCCGTGGTAGATGCTGAACTCCACCGTTCCCTTCCACGGGCCGTCCTTGCGGGAGAGCCGCAGGCTCTCGGGTCGCATGAAGACACTGACGGCCTCGCCCTCACGCAGTTGCGGTGCGTTCACGCAGGTCAGCGGGCCGGAGCCGGTGGTCACCGTGACGGAGCCACCTTCCTCGACCGAGGCCACGACGCCGTCCACGCTGTTGGAGACACCGAGGAAGCGCGCGGTGAACTCCTCGCGGGGGAAGGTGTAGATCTCCTGGGGCATGCCACGCTCGACGATCCGGCCGTGGTTCATCACGATCACGTCGTCGGAGACGGCGAGCGCCTCGTCCTGGTCGTGGGTGACGAAGACGGTCGTGATGCCCAACCGTTGCTGGACGGCGCGGATCTCGTCGCGCATCCGGTCGCGCAGGCCCTTGTCGAGGTTGCTCAGCGGCTCGTCGAGCAGCAGCACCTTCGGCTGGCGAACCAGCGCACGCGCCAGCGCCACCCGCTGCTGCTGTCCACCCGACAGGTCGGGCGCGGGGCGCGTCGCGAAGTCGGCCAGGCCGACCATGTCGAGCGCGGTGCGCGCCCGCTGGCGCGCTACCTCCCGGGCGACCTTCCCCTTGCCGACGCGGAGCGGGAACATGACGTTCTGCTCCACCGTCATGTGCGGCCAGATCGCGTAGGACTGGAAGACGATGCCGATGGGTCGGCGGTCGGCCCCCTGGAAGATCCGGCGAGCGGGGTCGGAGACGACGGTTCCGTCGATCTCGATGGTGCCGCCGTCGTTGCGCTCCAGGCCCGCGATCATGCGCAGGGTGGTGGTCTTGCCGCAGCCACTGGGACCGAGCAGCGAGACGAGCTTGCCCTCGGGGATCTCCAGGTCGAGGCCGTCGACGGCGTTGGCGGTCACCGTCCGGCCGGGGTAGCGCTTGATCAGTCCGGTCAGCTTGATCATCGGGTTGGATTCCTTTGGTCGGTAGTCGGTCGGTCTGGGGTGAACGGACGCCTCAGTGGCGCTGCTTGACGCCGAAGATGCGGGACAGGCCCTGCATCACGGCGACGAGGATGACCAGGAAGAGGACCATCACGATGCCGAGCGCGGCCACGACGGGGTAGGTGCCGTTGCGGAAGAGGTCGTAGATCTGCACCGACACGACTTCGGTGCCGGAGGTGTAGAGGAAGATCGCCGCCGAGATCTCGCGGAAGGAGACGATCATCGCGTAGAGGAAGGCAGCCAGCAGCGACGGCATCAGCAGCGGGATGAAGACCCGGCGGAAGCTCTCCAGCCAGGACGCCCCACTGCTCGTCGCGGCCTCCTCGAGCTCGTCCTTGATCGCCGACATGCCGGGTACGACGTACCGCATGCCGTACGGCATCGTGATCGTGACGAACGCGATGATCATGATCGTGAACGTGCCGTAGAGGTGCACGGGGAGCGGTGCGGACAGGTAGAAGTAGAGGATGCCGACGCCCATCAGGATGCTCGGCACCGCGATCGGGATGGTCGCCAGGCTGTCCAGGATGCCGCGGCCGATGATCTTCGTCTTGACGGTGATGTAGGCGACCACCGCGCTGAGGATCGTCACGATGAGCGCGGCGCTGAAGGAGATGATGATGCTGTTCTTCAGCGACTTCATCAGCACCGGACGGTGGAAGACGTTGGAGTAGTTCTTGAAGGACAGGTCGTGCAGAGCGCTGATGCTCGGCGGCTCGTAGCCGGGCAGCAGTGAGGACCACAGCAGCATCGCGAGCGGCATCACCACCGCGACGAGGAAGAAGAGGACGAAGCAGGCGAAGCCCACCCAGCGCCACCTGCCGATGTCCTGCACGGTGGCCTTGAAGCCCTTGCCGGTGATCGTCTGGACGGCCGCGCCCTTGCTGGCGCGCCTGGAGAGCAGCAGGCCGATGACCGCGATGACCAGGATGAAGACGCCGATCGTGCCGACGGTGCCGTAGTCCGCGGGGAACTGCTGCAGCGCGGCGTAGATCTTGCTGACGAAGACGTAGGTGTGCCCGGGCACGCCGATCAGCTGGGGTACGTCGAAGGTCGAGATCGACTGGATGAACATCAGCAGCGCTGCGGACAAGATCGCCGGGCGCACCATGCGGAGCGTGATCGTGAAGAACGTCCGCAGCGGCGAGGCCCCCGACGCCATCGCCGCCTCCTCCAGGGAGGAATCCATCGCGGAGAACGCCGCCGTGCCCATCAGGAAGGCGATCGGGACGACATGCATCGACTGCACGAAGATCATGCCGTGCAGGGAGTACACGTCGAACGACGGCAGGCCGATCTTGCGCAGAAGCTGGTTGACCGGACCCTGCTCGGGTGAGAGCAGCAGACTCCACGCGATGGTGTTCAGGATGCCGGGGATGATCATCGGCACCAGCGCCGCGGCGCGGGCGAACGCCTTGAACGGCGCGTTCGTGCGGGTGACCAGCCAGGCCAGCCCGAAGCCGATGGCGATGCAGACGACCGAGGTGGAGACGGCGTACCCGAACGAGTTGGCGACCAGTGGCCAGAACCCGTGCTGGGTGAAGGTCCGCCCGTAGTTGCCCAGGGTCCAATGGCTGCCGCCGACGCCGAGGAAGTTCGACTGGAGGCTTGCGTAGACCATCGTGCAGACCGGCACGAGGGCGAGGTAGGCGACCAGGATCGAGGCCAGCGTCAGGGTGATGTAGCGGCCGTTGACGAAGCGGCGCCAGCCCAGGCGGGGGCTCTGCGGGGGCGGTGTCGCCTCGAGGCGGGGCGGGGTGTCGAGCAGGATGGCCATGACGAGCGGTGTTCCTCCGAATCGGATCGGGACGGCGGCCGGGCGGAGAGTGAGTGACAGGTTCGCTGTCAGGAAAGGGATGACCGCGGAGGCCGGCCGAGCCGACCTCCGCGGCGGGGCATCACTGCGGCGCGTGCAGCGCCTGCTGGTATTCCGCGAGCTCGGAGTTGTACGCCGAGGGGCTCAGCATCGGGTCTCCCCAAGCGGCGGGCCACTTCGACTCGTCCCAGACGGTCGGGTCGTTCTTCACGTCGGGGCGGATCGAGGTGTGGTTGGTCTCGTCGACGATCGCCTGCTGGCCCTCCTGCGAGACCAGCCAGTCGTCGAAGAGGCGGGCGGCCGCGGGGTGCGGCGCGTTCGCGACCACGTCGGTCAGGTTGAGCGACGACGGGAGCGGGTTGATGTTGAGGAATTCCACCTGGTTCGGAGTGTCCTTCTTCATCGACGCCGCCTTGTAGCCGTAGATCGTGGCCGCTCCGGCCGGCTCACCCGACTGGACATCGGTGAGCGCCTCGGTGTGGCTCTCCACGAAGACCGGGTCATTGTCGCCCAGACGCTTGACCAGGTCGAGCGCCTTGTCGTGGCCCATCGACTTGATCAGGGAGTCGTACCAGTTGATCGCCGACGGGTCGATCGAGAACTGGCCCTTCCAGGCCGGCTGGGTGAACGTCTCGATCCCGGTCGGGACGGGGAGGTGCTTCTGCGCCACCACCGTCGGGTTCCACGCGATCGGGGTCGTGTTCGTGTAGACGACGCCCTCGTAGCCCTTCGGCAGGGACAGGCCCTTCGGCAGCGCGGTCTGGTCCGGCGGCGTGTAGGGCTGCAGTGCCTTCGCCTGGATGAGCTGAGCGACCTGCGGGGAGTCGCCGCTCACCACGTCGGCGGTGTACTGGTGGCCCTTCTGCTCGGTGATGATCTTCGGCGGGATCTGGTCGGCGCTCAGCCGAAGCGCGTCGACCTTGATCTTCGGGTAGGTCTTGTTGAAGGCCTTGATCATCGGGTCGACGTCATCGGAGCTGAACGTCGTGTACCACGTCACCTTGCCCTCGGCGTTGGCCGCCTTCGCAAGGTCCGCGTCGGACATCGTGTTGTAGTTGGTTCCCGAGGAGCTGCCACTATCCGAGGAGCTCGAGCCACAGGCCGCCACGGTGAGAGCCAGCCCGAGCGCGACCAGCGGAACGGCTGCCCGCTGGAGAGATCGCCTCGTCCTCATTCCACGTTTCCCTTCTTGCCCGCCGGCCACGTCTGCTCGGGACCGGCAAGGACGAACGCCTAGCGTGGCGTACGTCACGTCTTGGGGTCGAGTATGGCACGATGGTCTGACCATTTGTCAATGAACTTCATGAGGTGACTTGCGGATGACCTCTTCTCCTACGGCGGGGACGTCCGCGTCGGCCTTTCGGTCCTTGCGCGAGCCGAACTTCCGTTGCTGGATCGCCGGCAAGGTGGTCTCCGATCTCGGGACCTGGATGCAGCGGGTGGCGCAGGACTGGCTGGTCCTGGTCGATCTGACCGACCACTCCGGACTCGCCGTCGGCGTCACCAGCGCGCTGCAGTACCTCCCGATGCTCCTGCTCTCGGCGCATGCCGGTGTCCTCGCCGACCGGTGGCCGAAGCGGCGCGTGTTGGTGGTCACCCAGACGGCGATGGGGCTGGCGGCGTTGGCGATGGGGCTGCTCGTGGTCACGCACACCGCCCGACTGTGGGACGTCTTCCTGTGTGCGACCGTGCTGGGCTTCGGCAGCGCGTTCGACCAGCCGACGCGGCAGGCGCTGATCAGCGAGCTGGTCCCGCTCGAGGACGTGCTCAGCGCGGTGAGCATGAACAGCACCAGCACCAACCTCGCTCGCCTCGTCGGACCCGGCGTCACCGGTCTGATCATCGCGGCTTGGGGCACCGGGCCGGCCTTCCTGGTCAACGCCGCGAGCTTCATCGCCGCCCTGGTGGCGCTGGCCCTGATGAACCCGGTCCGGATGCGGCCGGTGCCGAGGCTGCCGCGAGCCAGGGGACAGGTCCGAGAGGGTCTGGTCTATGTCATCGGCCGACCGGATCTGCTGCTCGTCTTCGGACTGACCGCGGTAGTCGCCACGTTCGGCCTGAACTACCAGCTCACCAACGCGCTGATGGCGACCGGAGCCTTCCATCGTGGACCGGAGGCCTACGGACTGCTCGGCTCCATGATCGCGGTGGGCTCGCTCTCCGGAACGCTGCGCGGAGCGAGCCGAAGGCGACCGCGGCTCTCGCTGCTCACCGCGTCGGCGATCGGCTTCGGGATCATCGTCACGGTCTCGGCGCTGGCACCGTCGTACCTGCTCTTCGCCGTCCTCCTGGTCCCGACCGGCTTCGCCTCGATCACGTTCCTCAACAGCGCCAACGGCTCGGTGCAGATGTCGACGCTGCCACACATGCGCAGCCGGGTGCTGGCGCTCTATGTCGCCATTCGGCAGGGCACGACGCCGGTGGGCGCGCCGATCGTCGGCTGGCTCGGTGGCGCCGTCGGCGCCAGGTCCTCGGTGCTCTGTGGCGGGATCGTCTCCCTGGTCGCCGGTGTCGCGGCGATCGCCCTGATCCGGACACGACCCACGCTCGAGGCGGGCTATGCCGCCGCGATCGACGCCCAGGAGCGGACCACGGCCGCCTCGGCGTAGGACGGACAGTGGGTGGCGGCCGTAGCCCAGGAGAGGGTCGTCGGGTCCACGTCAGCCCATCGACTCGGTCGGAGCGCTCTCCATGGCCGAGAAGACCAGGGACTTGATCGTCACCGGGACCGTCCCGGAGGGCTGGCGTACTCGACCGAGATCGACGTAGTCGAAGTCGCGCAGTAGCACGCCGTCGAGCACCACCAGGTCGTTGGTCACGCCGAGCTCGTCGTGCAGCAGCAGTCCGAGGGTGCGGGCCACGTCCGCGTCCAGGATCAGGTAGAGCGGCACGCCCGCGGCGATGCGGGCGTCGAGGGCCTTCACCAGTGCCTCGGCCAGCGACCGGATGCGGGCGTACTCCGGTGGCCCGTCCCACCGCAGTGCCAGCGCCAGGTCTTCGGCGTCGGGGACGCCGAAGCGCTCCACGTGGCGACGGATCTCCTCCTCCACCGCGGCGGTGTCGACGACCTCGCCGAGCTCGTAGTGCGGCTGGGCCACCGGGAGGTTCCGTCGCGGCAGGGTCCGTTCGGCATCGCTGATGAAGCTGGTGATGCCGCTGAGCTGCACGGTGTACTCCGACGCGCCGAGCACGGTGGCCCGGATGCGAGCGTCGGCGGGCAGGATCGGTCCGGGCAGGCGCCCCTCGGCGCCGGCGGCGGCAAGGGCGGCGCCAAGCGCCGGTCCCAGGTCGCCGAAGGTGCGCGACTCGGTGCCGTAGACGTACTCCGAGACCCCACCGGAGAACACGACGCCATCGACGTCGGTGAACTCCGGCAGCGGGCTGGTCAACCACAGCTCAGGGGCGGTGGAGGACTCTCCGTGGAGGGCGGCGAGGAGCTCCTCGGCCATCCGCTCGGCGATGGCGGCAAGGTCCCGGTCACCCACTGTGCTGCCCAGGCCGACGGGGACGCCGGCCCGAGCCGCGTGACGCGCGCCGCCCGGCTCGAGCCGGATGACGGTGCCGTCGGGACCGACCGCCACCAGCCGGCCGCCGACGTGGAAGGCGGCCGTGGCGAGGATCCGGCCGCCGTCCACCAGGGTCAGCTTGGTCGTGCCGCCCCCGATGTCGATGTTGAGCAGCCGGCTGCGGCCATGGTGAGACGCCGCCACGGCGCCGGAGCCGTACGCCGCGAGCATGGCCTCCATGTGGTGGCCGGCGGTGGCGCAGACCAGGTCGCCGGCGCGCTGGCTGACCACCGAGGCGATCAGCTCGGCGTTGCGGCGCCGCAACGCCTCGCCGGTGAGGATCACGACGCCGGTGTCGATCTGCTCGGGCGTCACCCGCGCCTCGTTGTACGCGGTGTCGAGCATGGTGCCGAGGGCGACCGAGTCGATGAAGAGGTCGCCGTCGTGGTCGACGAACGGCGTCAGGTGCACCTCGGACTCGTAGTGGGTCTCGCGGCGCACGACGACATAGCGGCTGGTGAGGTCCTCGCTCAGGCGGCGCAGGTGCAGTCGGGAGAAGGCCACCTGGGTGCCCGAGGAGCCGATGTCGACGCCCACGCTGTGCAGCACGACGTTGTCCTGCTGCCAGATCGGGTTCTCCTCCAGCGGCATCTCGACGCCGTCGTCGTGGTCGTCGTCGACGCCGTGCGCGTGCCCGTGCCCGTGGCCGTGATCGTGGTGGCCCGCCCCGATGCTCATGCGGTCGGCAGCGGCGGGAGGTCCTCGAGCTCCGCGGCGTACGCGGCGTCCATCTGCGGGGTGAGTCCCTTGTCGGCGAGCGCCTTGGCGAAGGTGTCGCGGACCAGCGGCGACTCGTCGGCGTAGTCGATCTGGTCGCCGCCGATGCGCTGGCTGATCCAGGCCTTCGGCACGCCCTGTGCGTTGCGGATGGAGACGACCTCGTGCTTGAAGGCGAGGTAGCGGGCGGGCGTGTCACCGGTGTTGAAGTGCTGGTGGTACCACATGTTCGGAGGCACGATCATCGAGCCGGCCTTCCACTCGTACCGCCGCGGCTCCTCGCCCTCGGGCCACATCAGCGAGTAGCCCTCGCCGCTCATGATGATGACGTGAGCGCCGGGTCCGTGCCGGTGGCCCTTCTTGTACGTCGCGATCGGGAACTGCGAGATGTGGCTGTTCATCGAGCCCTTGGCCATCATGAAGCGGACGTGGCCACCGCCGGCGCCGCGCTCCTTGGCCTCGTTGAGGCGGAGGTTGATCGCGTCGTAGACGAAGTTCGTCTTGAGCAGCAGGCCCTCTCGGTCGTCCTTGTCGGAGAAGTAGTCGGGCTCGCCGTTGAACCGGCCGAGGAAGTCGTGCGAGGTGTTGAAGACGAACTCGGGCTCGTCGTAGAGGTTGATGATCGGCGGCATGTTCGTCGAGGAGACGAAGCGCGCCGCCGTCGTACCCGAGCCGTTGAAGTGCTGGTGCCAGGTATTGAGCGGGATCGCGAACAGGGAGCCGGGGCCCCACTCGAAGGTGACCTTGTCGCCCTTGTCGTTCCAGACCGAGGTCGAGCCGTGGCCCGACAGCACCATGATCATCTCCTCGAAGAGCTGGCGCTGGGGGGCGAGCTTGCCGCCGGCCGGGATCTCGCAGACGTAGCAGTCGTTCGAGGTGCGGGACGCCTCGTGGTTGATGAAGACACCGCGGCCGCCGCGACGCTCCCAGGGCTTCAGCTCGACCGTGTTGAGGTCGGGGATGTAGTGCGCGGCGATGATGTCGAGACCCTCGTCGGCCACCCACCGGACGTAGGGCGAGTCCTTCTCGTTGACGAAGTTCTTCGCCATCTTCTCCGATACGAGCGCGTCCTTGGTCACGTCTCCTCCATCCTCTCGATTTGGTGCAATGGTATTACCAATGCCGGATATGTCAAGAGTCACACCGGATCAGCCCGCCGTTGCCGCTCCGGCCGGCTCGGCCTCCGCGGCCCGGGCGCCGGTGTAGCGGCGGACCGGATTGCTGCTGCCGAGGAAGGCGCCGACGTATCCGATGGTGAGCATGCCGCCGAGGAGCAGCGAGGTGCCCGGCCCCATCGCGCCGGCCGCCGCGCCCATCAAGGTGTCGCCGAGCGCCGGGCCGCCCTTGGAGGCCATCTGGTACGTCGCCGAGACGCGACCGCGTAACTCGTGCGGCGTCTCGAGCTGGACGGCGGCCTGTCGGATCGTCGTCGCCATCGCGTCGCACGCGCCCAGCAGCAGGAGGGCGAGGACCGCGAGCGGGACCATGCCGGCGCGGGCCAGCAGAATCGCGCTGAGCCCGTAGGCCACCGTCGAGATCAGCAGCACCCGGCCCAGTCTGCGACTGCTCCCGACCACCCGGAAGACGGTGTACGTCGCCAGCAGCGCGCCCAGCGAGGGCGTCGAGGAGAGCAGGCCGTAGCCGGTCGCCCCGATGTGGAGGCGGTGCACCGAGAGATCGGGCAGGACGACGCGATAGGAGGAGAAGAGCGTCGCCGAGAGGTCGAGGGACATCATCATCCACACGATCCTGCGATGTCGGACGAAGGAGAAGCCCTCGCCGATCTGGCGCCAGACCGACTCGTGGCGCGGCGCGCCGGGCAGATGGACGACCCTGATCAGGCCGAGGTCGAGGACGAGGACGGCGTAGGTGACCGCGTCGACGAGGTACATCAGGCCGGGTCCGTTCACCGCGATCAGGATGCCCGCGAGCGCCGGGCCGATCAGCACGGCGAGCTCGCGTGAGGGATTGATCAGCGCGAACGCCTGCGGCAGCTGCTCGGCCGGCACCAGTGCCGGGATGAGTGCCTGGCGGGCCGGCTGGTCGAAGGTGCCCGCGGCCGTGGTGAGGATGACCGAGGCGAGCACCTCCCATGTCGTCACGTGGCCGGCCATCGTCAGCACGGCCAGCAGTGCGGCCACGACCATCGCCAGCCCCTGTGACCACTGCAGGAGACGCCGCCGGTCGAGCCGGTCGGCGTACGCCCCACCCAGCGGGCTGAGCACGAGCAGCGCGACGGCCTGGGCGGCGCCCACCAGTCCGGTGGTCCCCAGCGAGCCGGACAGCTCATAGACCTGGAAGAGATTGGCAGCGATCGTTCCGCGACTCCCGACCTGCGACAGGATGACGCCTGACCAGTAGAGATCGAAGTCTCGATTTCGCAGGATGGGGGCGATCGGCACCCGCGCCTCCTTGGGTCGCTCACGCGATATGTCATACCATCAGGCCGATACAGGGTCCTATCACAGGCGGCCGTCGAAGCACTAGGGTTCGCGAACGCAGGTGATGCAACGCGACATGCCCGGAAGGCAGGACGATGGCGGCAAGCTCGGACAAGGCGCTGAACGCTCCGGACTTGTTCAGTCCGGTCAATGTCGATCGGGTGTCGCAGGTGATCGTGGACCAGATCAAGGTCCTGATCCGGGACGGCAAGCTCCAGCCGGGCGACCGCCTGCCCAGCGAGCGCGAGCTGTGCCAGCGGTTCGGCGTCAGCCGGGTGACCGTCCGCGAGGCACTGCGCGTGCTCGAGGCGAGCGGCCTGCTCACCATCCGGGTCGGCGCCCATGGTGGCGCGTTCCTGACGACGCCATCCGCCGAGCGGCTCGGTGAGGGGCTCGCGGATCTGATCTCGCTGGCCCGGATGACGGCCGCCAACGTCACCGAGGCCCGCTTCATCGTCGAGCTCGGCGTACTCCCCCTGGCGGTCGAGCGTGCCACGGATGAGGACGTCGAGGCGCTGTTCGCCATGGTGGCCGAGGCCGAGCAGGCCCTCGAGGGCGGCACCTACAACATCGAGATGTCGGCCGCCTTCCACATCCGGCTCGCCGAGTGCACCCACAACCCGGCCATCGAGATGCTGATGCAGAGTTTCCATGGGCCGATGCGGATGTCCATCGAGGAGTCCCACCTCGCTGCGCCGATGAGCCGTCAAGGGGTGGAGGAGCACCGGCGCCTCGCCGAGGCGGTCAAGCAGCGCGACCTCGAGGCGGCCCGCGACGTCATGGGCACCCACCTCGACCGGACCGCCCAGCGGGTCGGGTCCACGACCGACTGAGCGGGCGGGCCCGGTCCGGTCGATCAACGCGGCCGGAGAGCCGCGGGGTCGGGGTTCAGGCTCCGTGCCCAGGCATGGCCCATGCTGCCGACCAGGGACTCGGCGATGGCGGCCCCGAGGCCCCGGGCCGCACTCCGGTCACGCCGCGACAGTCGCCATGCTGGACTCTCGCCTCCCGGCCGGGTGCCAGCCGTGTTCGGGCCTCTCGCCGCAGACCTCCGGTGATGTTATGTTGCTGATGGTCAATGGATAGACCATTTCGGCTGGAAGGGAGCGCCTGTGCGCGACGACGTGCCTCTCCGCCGTCCCGGCGAGATCACGTGGGAGTTCCGCGCCACGGTCGGCACGGACCACGACTTCAGCAAGAACGAGCGTCACGACTAGACCGTCCGGTCCCGTCTTCGAGAGGAACTCCCATGTGGACCCGTCCCGAGCCCCACGTCATCGACCCCACCCGAACCGCGCTGATCGTCTTCGACATGCTCGAGTGCTACCGCAGCGAGATCGAGGCGTCGGGCGCGCTCCCGTACGCCCAGGAGCTGGTGCAGGTCGCCCGCGACAACGGGATCTTGATCTGTTTCGCCCGTGCCGACCACCGGGAGGACGGCGCTGACTTCACCCGGGTCGTCGCCGACGTCGACCGCCGGTTCGAGCCGTGGACCGACGAGCACCCGCAGCCGACCCGGCCGAGCGCGGGCAGCGACTACCGCTCCTTGGCCGAGCTGGGCCAAGGGCCGGCCGACATCGACATCCGCAAGCACCGGTGGAGCGCCTTCCACGGCACGGCGCTCGATCTCACCCTGCGGGTGCAGGGCATCGACACGGTGCTGATCTGTGGCGGCTCGACCCATGTCGGCGTGGCGAGCACGGTCTATGCCGGCCGTGACCTCGACTACCAGATGATCGTCGTCAAGGACGCGTGCACCGGCCACCGGGAGCAGCGCGACTACTTCTGCGACACGATCTTCCCGCGGATGGTGCGCGTGCGTACCGTCAAGGAGATCGGCACCATGATCCAGACCCCGGAGAGGACCACCGCGTGACCACGACCAGTCCCGCGCCCACCGCGACCGAGGCGCCCTTCTATCTCCCGGTCCATGACGAGGTCGAGCTCTTCGCCGCGGCGTACGAGCAGCGCATCCCGGTCCTGCTCAAGGGGCCGACCGGCTGTGGCAAGACGCGCTTCGTCGAGCACATGGCGTGGCGCCTGTTCGGGCAGCGCGCCGACGCGCCCGAGCAGCCGCTGGTCACCGTCAGCTGTCACGACGACCTGACCTCGGCCGACCTGGTCGGCCGCTACCTGCTCTCGGCCGAGGGCACCACCTGGCTGGACGGCCCGCTGACGCAGGCGGTGCGCGGCGGCGCGATCTGCTATCTCGACGAGGTGGTGGAGGCACGCAAGGACACCACGGTGATCCTGCATGCCCTCACCGATCACCGGCGGATGTTGCCGATCGAGCGGTTGGGCACGACGCTGGAGGCGCACCCCGACTTCCTGCTCGTCGTCTCCTACAATCCGGGCTACCAGGCGTCCGCCAAGGACCTGAAGCCGAGCACTCGGCAGCGCTTCATGGCGATCGAGTTCGACTACCCCGACCGTGCGCTCGAGACCCGGATCATCGCCCACGAGGCGGCAGTCGAGGAGAATACGGCGACACAGCTGGCGTTCCTCGGCGAGCAGCTCCGCCGGCTCGGTGAGGCCGGCGTCATCGAGGGTCCGGGCACCCGGCTGCTCGTCCACGTGGGCGCTCTCATCGCGCGTGGCATCACGCCGCGGCGCGCCTGCGACGTCGGGTTGGTGCAGGCGCTCACCGACGACCCCGACGTGCAGGAGGCGATCACTCAGGTGGTCACCGCCGTCTTCCCGGCCTGATCCCGATGACGACCGCCGCCACCGGCCGCTCCGTCCCTCGTCAGTCGGCAGATCTCGACGATGCGAGCGTCCTCGATGCGCTCGAGGAGGCGGCCGGCCGCGAGCGCACCCGGCACTCGCTCGCGCTCTACTACCGGGCGCTGTGCGGGGAGATCTGCTCGCTGGTTCCCTACGACGACGGGTCGAGCCCGTGGGAGCACGCCGACACCGAGACCACGGTGTGGCTGCCCTCCCGGGCGCCGCTGGACGACCACGCCGAGTTCACCGCCGACGAGTGGTACCAGGTGGCGATGACCCACCGGGCGATGCACCAGACGCTCGGGACCTTCGCGCTCGACCTCGATGAGGACGAGCCGCTCTTCGAGCGGCTGCGCCCGGTCGACACGGGCGACCCCGGCGTACCGCAGCTGGAGCGGCTGGCCGCGCTCTTCGGCCACTCTCTGCTCGGCGTGCACATCTTCGCGACGTGCGAGGACCTGCGCATCGACGCGGCCACCGACCGGCTCTACCCGGGTATGGCCCGGGCGGCGAAGGGCGTGCGCCACGGTGCGCTGCACGAGCGGCCGCAGCCGGCCTCGCTCTTCCCGCGGGCCGCTGCGATCGAGGCGCTGGTGCGGCTCAGCCTCGGCGGCTCACTGGTGTGGGCGGCCACCGTGATGGAGGAGCCGATCGGCCGCATCGCGGCCGTCGCCCGCGTTCTGCGCGACCCCCGCGCCACCGTCGAGTCGAGCGTCGAGGCCGCGCTGCGGATCTGTCACGTCCTCGCCGACCTCCCCACCGCGGGTGCGCATCGTGCCACCCACGAGATCCGCTTCGCCGAGCTCGACGGCGACCCCGAGGACTTCCGTCCCGACGACATCGCCTCGCTCCCGGAGCGGTTGGCCGGCGCCGAGGGCTTCGCCGGGTGGTATGTCCCGGTCGCCTATCGCGACTGGCCCGGCCCGAGGTACGTGGGGGAGCGGGCCGCCGACCTCTCCCTGGCGGAGCTCCTCCCGCAGGTCGCTCAGCGGTCCACCCGGCCCGCGCACGGCACCGACTCGGACGACGAGGACACCGAGGACGCGACCGGCGCCGCCCCGCCGGCGGAGGGGGCCACGCCGAGCCAGTCGGACCGTTCCGATCTCACCCCCGATCTCCGTCCGGCCGTGCCGCTGCCGGGGCCGACCGACGGCGTACTGGCGTCGTCGGGGCCGCTCCAGGCCGGGGGGCCGCACGAGTTCACCTACCCCGAGTGGGACGTGTACGCCGGACGGCTGCTGCCGGATCACGCCCTGGTCCGCGTCCGGCCGGCGCCCTCGGACCGCTCCGACCACGGGCACTTCCGTGCGCTG
>Ga0164242_10005390_pt1 | contig 14256 bp, 11 predicted proteins | sample OricomgcompostMG_FD_108783 | JGI IMG/M metagenome (GOLD analysis project Ga0164242, IMG submission 108783) | Miracle-Growth compost microbial communities from Emeryville, California, USA - Original compost - Miracle growth compost (MG) ... | reverse complement strand
GCTGCGCACGATCCCGTACTACGCCTGGGACAACCGCGACGGCGGCGCGATGCGGGTGTGGATTCCGCTGGCCCGACCGGCCGACTCGGCCCGAAGCTAAATCGTTATAAGCGGCGCGCGAGACCCGCTTCCCTCCACGAGCCCTACCTGTGAAGATGTGCGGAACTCGCGGGGGCCCCTACCCCATTTCTGCGAAAGGCCGAACAGATGACCGACCCCTCCTCAATGACCCGTCGGCCGTTCACGCGGCGCCGCCTGCTCAGTTCGAGCGCGGCCGCTGCAGCCGGTGTAGCGCTGGTCGCCGCCTGCGGTGGCAACGACGACGGCGGGCAGGCCAACCCGACGACGCCGGCCACCACCGAGCCGGCCACCACCGGTACGTCCGACAAGGACAAGGGCACCGGCGGTGACGACACCGACACCGATACCGACGCCGGTGACACCGGCGGGGGAGCCGACAACGGCAAGGGCGACGTGGTGGAACCGCTGCCCAAGCCGGCCTCGTTCTCCGAGTCCCCGCTGCTGGCCGCGCAGGCGAAGGCGGGCAAGCTGCCGAAGCTGGCCGAGCGACTGCCGGAAAACCCATACGTGATCCCGCACAAATGGGCGACCCGCGGCAACTACGGGGGTGTCGTGCGGTTGACCATCACCGACACGGCTGCGTCGAACCCGTACGAAATGAGCTATGGGCACTCGTTCCTGCGCTATCTCAACGACGGCCTGGACGTTGGCCCGGGGCTCGCCGAGAAGTGGACGCTGAACGACGACGCCACCGAGCTGACGTTCCACTTCCGCAAGGGATTGAAGTGGTCGGACGGGCAGCCGTGGACCACCGACGACATCATGTACTACTGGGAAGACATGGTGCTGTCCGATCTGCACACCGAAGGTCCGCCGGACGATGTGCGTGACGGTAAAGACCAGGTGGCCACGGTCACCGCACCTGACAAGTACACGTTGAAGATCAGCTACAAACACCCTGCGCCGGCGGCGGTCGACCGTATCGCCGCATGGACGAACGCCGGGGTGGGCCCGCGGTGGGTGGTGCCGAAGCATTACGCGAAGCAGTTCCACCCGAAATACAACAAGAAGATCAACCCGAAGGGCAACTGGCAGACCAAGCACGACAACAAGCTCCGCTGGGTCATCACACCGAACTGCCCGACTCTGGCCGGCTATTACTGCACGTCGTTCAAAGATGGCCAGTACATGATCTGGCAGCGCAACCCCTACTACTACGCCGTCACCAAGGACGGCGATCAGCTTCCCTACGTCGACGAGTGGCAGTGGCACGTCACCCAGGACCCGGAGGTGCAGAAGCTTCAGATCACCCAAGGCCAGATGGACTACGTCCAGGGCAGCCATACCGGGCTGGCGCTGGCCGACGTCTCGACCATGAACGATGCGGCCAAGGCCGGCAAGGTCAAGGTGCGGCTGTGGGACTCCGGGTCGGGCACCGGCTCAATCACGTTCTTCAACTTCGACACCAAGGACAAGAAGCTGGCCGAGCTGTTGGGTAAGCACGACTTCCGGCTGGCGCTGTCGTTCGCGTTCAACCGGCCGGAGGCGAAACAGGCCATCTACCTGCAGCAGGGCGAGTTGACCACGGGCACGTTGTCGCCGAAGGGCCCGTCGTTCCAGATCAACGACGAGGCGAAGAAGCTCTACGTCCAGTGGCGTGATCTGGCAGTGAAGTTCGACAAGGCGAAAGCGAACAAGCTGCTGGACGGCCTGGGTCTGAAGGACAAGGACGGGGACGGGTTCCGGGAGTATCCGGACGGTTCGAAGCTGCGGCTGCGGCTGGACCGGCAGGCCGACGCGGCGTCAGACCACGTGAAGAAGTGCAACCAGTTGGCGCGCGACTGGAAGGCGGTCGGCCTGAACACGGTCGTCAACCCGGTGCCGCCGACGTCCTTCGGCGACGAGTGGGGTCGGGGCGAGCTGATGACCACCACCGCGTGGGAGGTCGGTGACAACTCGCCGCTGGTGTATGCCGGCTGGGTCGTGCCGGTGCAGAAGGACCACTGGGCGCCGTTGACCGGGCTGGGCTACCAGATGCGGATCTCCGACCGGAAAGGTTACGAGGCCGGCCTGAAGATCAATGATCCGTACAAGCGCAAGCCGCCGTTCATGGTCAAGTCGGACAAGTGGCCGCTGGCGAACACGTTCGCGAAGCTGCAGGACACCTACGACGACGCCCGCATCGAGTCGGATCCGACGAAGCGGATGCAAAAGATCTGGGACATCATCAAGATCCACATCAGCCAGGGTCCGTTCTTCTACGGCATCGTGGACAACTACCCGACGATGGTGATCACCGCGCCGGACTTGAACAACGTCCCGAGCCGGGAGCAGATGGCGTTGGGCGGGTGGACCAACCCGTGGATCATTCCCACGCCGGCGACGTACAACCCGGAGTGCATCTATTGGGGGTCGCCAGACCAACACAAGGGCTGAATCATGGCTGAGCCGCCGGAGCCGTTCTTTGGCGAGGACGGGCTCAGCCCAGTGTGGTGGCTGAGCCGCCGGAGCAACCGTAGGTTGGCGAGGATGGGCTCAGCCACCACAAGTGCACGACGACCGCATCGGATTCGATTCTGATGCGGTCGTTGTGCACTATTGACCGCTGAGCGGCGGCGGTTAACGCGACTGCGGCACGGCCAGCCCGGGTGCCCGCAGCTCGGACGTGTTCAGGTCGACACCGGCTCGGGTCATCAGTTCGTAGCCGAGCCGGGCGCGCCGGACCCGTTCGCTCGTCAGCGCCACCGTGGTCGCCTCGATGTGGGTACCGGCGGGGTACACGTCTGGCGCATTGCGGAGCCCGAACTTGAGGTAGATGGGTGCGGCCACGCGGACCAGCTCGGGAATCTCGTGGTGGCGCACGAAGCCGCCGGTGTTGTCCGGTGTCTCGACGTAGATGTCGACGGGGATGTCCACCGCCGAACGGATGGAGGCGATCTGCGCGACAGACAGGTCGGTCGGCAGGTTGAGCGTGTTGGCGCCGAGGTCCTCGAGTATCCGCGCGCTCGAGGCGTTGGCGGCGGGCAGCATCACCGACACCTTTACCTGCAGGTCCTCGGGCAGGTCGCCGGCGGCGCGCAGCTTGCCGACGACGGCGAGCGCACCCAGGTCGGATATCAGCACGCTCCGGAAACCGTGCTCGACGGCGCGGAGCACGTCGTCGAGCACCGCCGCGAGCTGGGTCTGGCCGGCCGCCACCGGGGCGAGCAGCGCTCCGATGTCCGACCGTGCCGCCGCGGACACGCCCCACCCGGCGCAGGGCCGGGCGAACAGGCTGAGCTCGAGCCCGGCGTCGGCTGCCAGCCCGGCCATCTCGTCCAGCTCCTCGTCGGTGTGCAGGAAGACGCCGGTGCCCTGCGACATGCGCCGGATCGGCACCTGGCGTGACCGCGCACCGTCGAGGACAGCGCGGACGCACGCCGGCCCCTCGACGCTGGGGATCTCCATCCGCCAGGCGGCGCCGTCGGGGAACCGTTTCGTCGAGCTGGGTGGCTCGCCGTTGTCGCGGCCGGGCAGGCCGAGCCGTTCGAGCAGGGCTGAACCGGTGGTTGCGGCCGGGGGCGTCGTCGCGGGCATGGCCGCAGCCTAGGCAGCCGGCGGGAGCGTCACTAGCCGGGTCGCCGCCGGTGTCCGCAAGCTGCCACCGCCAGCCACGGCCGCAGGCGCCGGCCGATAGCCTGGGCCCGGCTGGCTGTGCTGGCTGCGTCGCCCGTCCCGTCGTCTTGGAGGCACCGTGTTCATCGTCCGCTACGCCCGTGCTGACGCGCCCGCCGCGGTAGGCGTCGTGCCGGGTGAGCTGCCCGGTCCGGTCCACCCGCTGGCGGAGGTGGGGTCGCTGTCGGAACTGCTCACGCTGCCGCTCGACCGCGTCCGCGAGCTGACCACCGAAGCGAGCACGCGCCCGGCCGAGTCGGGCGAGGTGACGCTGCTCCCGCCGGTAGACGGCCGTACCGAGGTCTGGGCCTCCGGCGTGACCTACCTGCGATCGCGGGACGCGCGAGTCGAGGAGAGCTCGCAGAAGGACGTGTACCAGAAGGTGTACGAGGCGCAGCGGCCCGAGCTGTTCTTCAAGTCCGTCGCGTGGCGGGTGCTGTGCGACGGCGAGCCCATCGGCATCCGGTCGGACTCGGAGCTGAACGTGCCCGAGCCCGAACTCGCGGTCGTGGCCAACGCCGCCGGCGAGATCGTCGGGTACCTCGTCTGCAACGACGTCAGCTCCCGCACCATCGAAGGCGAGAACCCGCTGTATCTTCCGCAGGCCAAGGTGTACGCCGGTGCGTGTTCGGTGTCGGCCGGCATCCGGGTCGCCTGGGACGTGGAGCACGCACACGAGCTGGGCATCACGCTGACGATCGAGCGCGGCGGGAAGACGGTGTTCAGCGGCGAGACGTCGACCGACCAGATGCAGCGCGGCTACGACGATTTGGTGTCGTGGCTGTACCGGGGCGACCACTACCCGCACGGTGTGGTGCTGTCCACCGGCACCGGCATCATCCCGGGCATGGAGTTCCGGCTGCAGGGCGGTGACGACGTCCGCATCACCATCGACCAGGTGGGTAGCTTGACGAACCGAGTGGTCGTCGGGACGGAGCCGTTCGCCCGGCTCGGCCACGACGATGCCGCAACGAGCAGAAGGGGCATGCATGTCTGACAGCACGCCAGCACAGGTCACTGCCGCAGTCGACGCTGCCGCCGGCGCGGCCCGTGCCTTCGGGCATCCGGATGCGGTGCCGATGCGCATCGAAGCGTTGCGCGCGGTTGCCGACGCACTGGACGCGGCCGCCGACGAGCTGGTGCCGATCGCCATGGCCGAATCGCATTTGCCGGAGGGGCGTCTGCGGGGTGAGCTGACTCGCACGACTTACCAGCTGCGGCTGTTCGCCGACTACCTGGCCGAAGGCAGCTGGGCTGAGGTGACGATCGACTCGGCGGACCCCGACTGGGTGCTGGGCGCCAAGCCCGACCTGCGCCGGTTGCTCGTGCCGGTAGGGCCGGTGGCGGTCTACGGGGCGAGCAACTTCCCGTTCGCGTTCTCGGCCGCCGGCGGGGACACGGCGTCCGCGCTAGCCGCCGGTTGCCCGGTCGTGCTCAAGGCCCACCCCGGGCATCCGCAGCTGTCGCGGCGGACCGGGGAGATCGTGTCGGCTGCGCTGGTGTCGGCCGGCGCGCCCGAGGGAACGTTCAGCGTGGTGGAGGGGCTCGAGGCCGGCAAGCAGCTCATCACCGAACCGGCGATCAAGGCGGGGGCGTTCACCGGGTCGATCCCGGCCGGCCGAGCGTTGTACGACGCCGCGGCGGCGCGGCCGGAGCCGATTCCGTTCTACGGCGAGCTGGGCAGCCTCAACCCGGTCTTCGTGACCGAGCGGGCGGTGAAGGCGCGCGGCGCGGAGATCGCGTCCGGCTTCATCGGCTCGTACACGCTCGGCGTGGGGCAGTTCTGCACCAAGCCGGGGCTGCTGTTCTTGCCCGAGGGGCACGGCCTGCTGGATGACATCGTGACCGCGGCCGAGCAGGTCGAGGCGGCGCCGATGCTGAACGAGCGCGTCGCCAGCGGCTATGCGGGTCGGCTGGGTGACGTGTCCGCCGTGGCCGGAGTGCAAGTGCTGGTGCCGGGGAGCACCGGCGATGCGCCCAAGCCGGCGCTGGCCGCCACGGACGTGCCGACGCTGCTGGCCAACCAGGATGCGTTGCTGGCGGAGTGCTTCGGGCCGTTCTCGCTGGTCGTCACCTATGCCGACGAGGACCAGCTGCTGGCCGCGGCACGGGCGTTCGAGGGCAACCTGACGGCCACGATCCACGGCGAGGACGACGATGCCGCGGAGCTGGCCGAGCTGGTGTACGCGTTGCAGTCGAGAGCCGGCCGGCTGCTGTGGAACGGCTGGCCGACCGGTGTCGCCGTGACGTGGGCCATGCAGCACGGTGGGCCGTACCCGGCGACGACGGCGTCGGTGCACACGTCAGTCGGGCCGACGGCGATTCGTCGGTTCCTGCGGCCGATCAGCTACCAGAACATGCCTGACGCGGCACTGCCGAAGGTGCTGCGGCGCCAGGGCACACCGGACGTGGTTCGGCGAGTGGACGGCGTGCTGCAGGTGCCCTGAGCCGGCCTTCGGCTTGCGCCGGGCGGGCACGGGCGTCGGCCCGCCGCCCGGCAAGCGCCCGCGCCCGTCCGGGTAGGGCCCGCCCAGCTGGTTCAGCCCGCCCGGGGTCAGACCCGCCCGCTGGCTGAGCCCGCCCGGGGTCGGACCCGCCCGGCTGGCTGAGCCCGCCCGGGGTCGGACCCGCCCGGCTGGCTGAGCCCGCCCGGCTGGCTGAGATCAGGGGTCAGCTCACATTGCCCGACGTTCGCTCACCTTGCAACGGGGGCTGAGCCGGGGAAGTCGACGTGAACGTCGGGATTCTCGCGCCAGGTCAACCCTTGACGCCGGTGAGCGTGATGCCTTGGATGAACGTCCGCTGGGCGAAGAAGAACACGATGATCACCGGGATGACCACCAGCGTGCTGGCCGCCATCAGCGGCCCGAACTGCGTGGAGTACTGGCCTTGGAAGAAGGTCAGGCCCTGCGACACCGTGTAGTGGTTGGTGTCGGACAGGTAGATCAGCGGGCCGAGCAGGTCGTTCCAGGACGCCAGGAACTGGAACAACGCCACCGCGGCGAGTGCGGGCTTGGCCAGCGGCAGGATCACCCGGACGAAGATCGACCACTCGTTCGCGCCGTCGATGCGCGCCGACTCGGACAGCTCGCCGGGAATGCTGAGGAAGAACTGGCGCAGCAGGAACACGAAGAACGGCACGCCGAAGAAGTGCGGCACGATCAGCGGCAGATAGGTGTCGATCCAGTGCAGCGACCGGAAGATCTTGAACAGCGGCACCATGGTGACGTAGAACGGGATCATCATCGACCCCAGGATGATCACGAACAGCGGTGTTCGCATACGCCACTGAATGCGGGAGATGCCGTAGGCCACCATGGCCGAGGAGAACGCCGCGCCGATCATCGAGAACACGCAGATGATCGCGGTGTTGAAGTAGTAGCGCAGGAACGGGAACACGTCCAGCCCGTAGATGTAGTTCTCCAGGGTGAGCGTGTCCGGGAACCAGATCACCGGGAATGCGTTGAGATCCTGCGTCGTCTTCAACGCGCCCGAGACCATCCAGTACAGCGGGATGAGGAACGCGACGGAGAGCACGATCAGCACCGCATGCGACACGATCTTCTCGGCGATGCGTGGCCACAGCGGCGTGCGGCGGCGTACGGGCCGTCGGACGCTGATGGTGGTCATGAGGCCTCCGGTCTGGTTCGGGCACGAGACGATGCGTGGCGCACGGGCATGTCAGCGGCCGCCGTAGTACACGCGCTTGCCGACCCACTTGAACGTCGCGATCGCCACGATGGCGGTGATGACGAACAGGATCCAGGCCATCGCGCTGGCGTAGCCGACTTTGAAGAACGTGAAGGCATTTTGGTAGAGGTACAAGCTGGACACCATGGTCGACCCGGCCGGGCTGCCGGTGCCGCCGGTGAGGACGTAGACCGGGGTGAAGTATTGGAAGCCGGCGATCAGCCCGGTGACCAGAGCGAACAGTAAGTGCGGTGAGATGAACGGGATCGTGACGTGCCGGAACCGCGACCACGTGGACGCGCCGTCCACCTTCGCCTGGTCGTGCAGTTCGACCGGCACGTCTTGCAGGCCGGCCAGCATGATCACCATCAGGTTCCCGACGCCCCAGGTGGCCAGGATGATCAACGCCGGCTTCGCCCAGTCCGGGCTGGACAGCCAGGCCGGCCCGTCGATGCCGACGTAGCCGAGCAGGTTGTTCAACACGCCGTACTGCGGGTTGAACACGTACGACCAGATCACTGCCGTGGCCACGATCGGCATGATCGACGGCAGGAAGAAGATCACCCGATAGACGGACTGGCCGCGCACCTTCAAGTTCAGCAGGACGGCCAGGAAGACGGCCACGACGATGCCGATCGGCACCGACAACACGATGATGTACCCGGTGTTCCACAAGGACTGCTTGAACAGACCGTCGTGCAACAGGTCGCGGAAGTTCTGCCAGCCCACCCAGTGGCTGATGTCGCCTACCATCGTGCGCGAGGTGAAGCTGTAGTACAGCGACATCAGCACCGGGTAGGCGGTGAACATCAGCAGCCCGACGATCGCGGGCGAGGTGAAGATCAAGCCCCACTTGACGTTCTGGTTGCGCATCGGCGACTTGGTTCTGCGCCGTCGGCCGGTGGTCGCCGATGTGGCCGAGGTCATCGTCCGGGTAGCCATCGGTCAGCGTCCCATCAGTTCTTTTTGCAGCCGGCGCAGCTCGGTCATCGTGTTCTCCTTGACGTTGCGCATTGCCTGCAGCGGCTTGACCTGCCCGTAGACGGCCTTGGAGATCTGGTCGTCGAGCTGGGCGGTGTAGTAGTCGGCCACCAGCACCGGCGGCCGCGTGTTGGACGAGTTGACCAGCGTGTCGTAATAGGGCCCCATCACCGGGTCCTTCTTCATCAGCTGCAGCGACGAGGACTTCTTGTATGACACGGGGAAGCCCACGTGCTTCCAGCTCGACATCGTGCCCTCGTCACTGGCCGACCACCACTTGATGAACTCCCAGGCGGCCTCCGGCTCCTTCGCGTAGCGGGGAATGAACGCGCTCCAGCCACCGATCCAGGCACCCTGACCGACATGCGTACCGCCGGGCGGCTGGTAGGGCAGCAGCCCGGACCCGATTTCCATGTCCGGCTTGGCGTCGATGATGTCGCGCAGGTTCGGCGCCACCAGCGGCGCCATCGCCAGATTGCCGGTAGAGAACGGGTGCAGGGTCAGGCTCGGCGGCGAGATCGACACCGCGTCCGGTCCGCCCACCTTCTTGGCCGAGTCGCACATCCACTCCAATGCCTTGACGACGTACTCGTCGTCGGGGGTGACAGCGTCGCTGCCCGGTTTGCGGAACTTGCCACCAAACGCGAATCCCCAGGTGAACAGGGAGTTCGACGACCCGTAGATGTCCCAGGGCACCATGCCGATGCGGGTGACCCGTTGGCCCTTGCGTTGCAGGATCTTCGCGCTGTACTCGTCCACCTCGTCGATCGTCTTCGGAGGTGTGTCCGGATCCAAGCCGGCGTCTTCGAAGATCTTCTTGTTCCAGAAGAACGGAAAGTTCGGGTCGGCGTCCCAGTTCAGGTTGTAGACCCGGTCGTTGTAGGTCATGGCCTCGACTGCCGGGGCGAAGAAGTCGTCGAGGGACAACCCGTCGCGTTCGAACCACGGCGTCAGGTCGGTCATGATGCCCATCGCCGCCCACTGCGGCGTCTGCAGGGGAACCAGCTGCGCGACGTCCGGTGGCTCGTGCCCGGCCACCGCGGTCAGCAACTTCTGCTGCGTGGAGCCGTTGGTGGGTGCGAACACGATGCGGACACCGATATCGGTATGCGTCTTCTCGAAGTCGCGGGCGACGTTGACCAAGCCCTGCCCGACGGTGCTGCCCCACAGGCTGTACATCGTGATGTTGTGCTTGCGCTTGCCGCCGCCGGGCGCGCTGGCGGCGTCCTTGCCCAGGCCCATCGTGTCGATCGGCGGCTGGCCTTTGGTGATCGTGCATCCGCTGACGGCGGGAGCAGCGGCAGCCGCGGCCAAGCCGCCGGCTGCGGCGAGCAGCTGTCGGCGAGATATCGGCATTCGCAGCCGTGGATCGCGCTGTCTCATGGGCAGAGCCTCTCGTCAGCGGCCTGGCGTGGGCGCAGCGTGCTGGCCATGGATGGTTACAGCGGGTCGCGGGAAAGGCAAGGCCCGTTGCCGAAATGTTGCCGGGTGCTGAAGGCCGCGTTCGGCCAAAACCACGCGCGGTCCGCACCGACCGCAGGCTTGCCGGCCGAAACCGCGACCCTAGACTGGCCAGCGTCTCGCCCCTTCTGGAGGAGGATCTCCTTGCCCGGCTCCACACCCGCATTGGACAGTCTGCGCACGGCCGTGGCGGCGTGCCCGGCGATCGCCATTCTTCGCGCCCGCGACGCGTCGCGTTTCCCCGTCGTGATCGACACGATCGTCGCGGCCGGCATCCGCGCGGTCGAACTCACCTTCACCACCGACGGGGTAGTCGAGGCGATCGCGGAGTACGCACGGCGCAAGCCGGACGGCGTCGCGCTGGGCGCGGGCACCGTGTTGTCCGCCGAGGACGCCCGGCGCGCCGTGGACGCCGGTGCCACCTACCTGATCTCGCCGACCGTGTGCCTGGATGTGATCTCCGAGGGCAACCGGCTCGGCATACCGGTACTGCCCGGTGCGCTGTCGCCGACCGAGGTCCTCACCGCGCACCGCGCCGGCGCCGCCATGGTGAAGGTGTTTCCGGCCACCCAGGTCGGCGGACCGGGCTATCTGAAGGCGGTCCGCGGCCCCCTGCCCGGCATCGATCTGGTGCCGACGGGCGGGGTCGCGATCGACGCGGTGCCCGACTACCTGGCCGCCGGCGCGACTGCGGTCGGCGTGGGCTCGCCCCTGCAGGGCGACGCAGCCGACCCGGACGGCGACCTCGCCGCGCTGACCCGGCGGGCGGACGCGCTCGTGCAGGCGGCGGGCAGCCGTGGCTGAGCCGTCACCCGAGGTGGCCGCACCAGGTGGATTCGACGTGGTCGCATTGGGCGAGACCATGGGGTTGGTGGCGTTCAACGACACCGGCCCGATGCGGGTAGGCGCCAACGGCCGGCTCTCGATCGGCGGTGCGGAGTCGAACGTGGCGATCGCGCTGGCCCGGCTCGGGCACCGCACGTCCTGGATCGGCCGGGTCGGGTCGGACATGCTCGGCCGGCTGGTCGAGTCGACGCTGCTCGGCGAGCGGGTGGACGTGCGCGGACTGAGCCGCGAGCCGGACCTGCCGACCGGCTGCATGCTGCGCGAGCACCGTACGTACGACCGGTTCCGGGTGGACTACTACCGCAAGGGGTTGGCCGGTTCGCGGCTGGCGCCCGACCACGTACCGGCCGCGCTCGTGCAGTCGGCTCGGGTGGTGCACGTGACCGGCATCTCGCCGGCGGTTTCCGACAGTGCCGGGGCGGCGGCTCGGCGAGCGGTCGAGCTGGCGCACGAGGCGGGTGCGCTGGTCAGCTTCGACGTGAATCACCGGTCGGCGCTGTGGAGCGCAGAGCAGGCGCGGCCGGTGCTGCAGGAGTTCGTCGCCGCCAGCGACGTCGTGTTCGCCGGGCCAGAGGAGGCAGAGCTGGTGACCGGGCTGCCGGCCGGCTCCCCGGACGACCGGGACAACGTGGCGGCGCTGGCGCGGGCGCTGGGCAAGCTGGGGCCGCGGGAGGTCGTCGTCAAGTGCGGCGAGTCCGGCGCGACCGCTTGGCTGGCCGACACGGACGTGGCCGAGTCGATACCCGCGCGTCGGGTCACGTGCATCGATCCGGTCGGTGCTGGTGACGCATTCGTGGCCGGTTACCTGTCGGCGTTGCTCGACGGCGCCCCGGTGCCCGAGCGGCTGGATCGGGGGACCGCGTGCGGTGCGTTCGCGGTGTCTGTTTCCGGCGATTGGGAAGGTGCCCCCCGCCGGGACGAGTTGGCCGTGGTCGGCACCGGCGACAACGTGCTGCGCTGAGGAAGTCGGCGTTGCCGTCTGCATTCCCGGCTCAGCTCCCATTGCGAGGTGAGCAAACCCCGGGAAACGTGAGCTGAGCGGTTGGCGGCACGGCCGGTCTCGCCAGCCAGCCCGTTCCCTCGGGAACGCGTCCGCCTGCGTGCACGTCCGATCGTCGTGAGCGCACGCACGTTCTGGCTGCTGCCGGCCGTCCTGGCCGTGGCGTCGACGTGCGTGGCTTGCGGCGGCCTCGCCGGGTCGCCCGCCGTCCGGGTGCGAACGGCAGCACGCACACCTGCGGCCGCGCCGACCCCGGCACCCCGCCCGCGGACGACCGCGGCGGCGAATCGGCGCGATACTCGGGTCGAGGCCGTGCGGCTGCTCGCGACCGTGCGGTTGCCGGCGACCGCCATCCCGAGCACCAAGGCGCGCGTGCGCACCGCCCTGCCCATGCCGGCCATCGGCATCGAAGCCGCCAGCTCCGCGATCGACGTGACCGGCTACTGGTGGGTGCCCGAACCCATGGACCAGGTCTGGGCGTACGTCCACGCCCACCCGCCCGCCGGCCTGGGTCTGGCCGGCACCTCGCGTAGCAGCGCGCCGCCGGGCGGACGGACGACCAGCGAGGGCATCGGCTGGTCGGAGCCGGACCGGCCCTACGCGATCGACCTCGAGGCGCAAGTCGGGTTGGCGCCGACCGCGAACGGCACGCTCGTCCGCACCGACGGCGTCGGCGTCTGGCTGGATCCGCGCCCCTGGCCCGACACCGCGCGCGGTGCACGTCTACGGGTGACTGTCTCGAGTGGCTGTCCGCGCGGGGACCGCCGGATCGTCGGCGTCCGCAATCCGGCACGACTACGGCCAACGCTGCGCACCGCACTCCTGCCGGCGGCGCGACCGACGGCGGCCCTGTTGTGCACCTATACCGGCATGAATGCAGCACACCCGTGGACGCTGGTTCGACATCGACTACTTTCCGGCCCGGCGGCGCGCGAGGTCGCGGACCGAGTCCACCGGTTGCCGCTGGCACACCCGGTCGGCGGGGTCACCAGCTGTCCGGCCGACACGGGCCAGGCGGTCGTGCTCGCGTTCGGGTATCGCGGGCGTCCGGACGTCGACCTCTGGTACCAGCCGACCGGATGCGGCTCGATAGCCAACGGGTTCAGCACCACCCGTGGCCGCCTGGCGCTACCGATCCGTGCCGGCGGTTGAGCCGCGCCGCCCGCAACGTCGCCCGGGAGGGAACTGGCCGACCGTCGACGGCGTCGTACTGGCATGACCATTCGCCGGCTTCGATTGCTGGCCGGGCTGTTCGCGGCTTTCGCCGTGTGCGCGGGGTGCGGCGCGCGGGCACCGTCGGCGCTCGCCCGGGTCGCCGCGACCACCGCACGGTCGACCCCTGCTCCGACCGCGGCGGGCAATCGGCGCGCGACCAGGGCCGAATTGCACCGGCTGTTGACTGTCGTGACGCTGCCCGAGGGCGCGCGCCACTCCCGGCCGGTGCACGCGCTGTCCTCGCCCGGCGACATCACGCCGGCAGCCGCATCCCGGCTGGACCTGACCCGCTACTGGTGGGTGCCGAAACCGATCGACGACGTGTGGAGCTACTTCCAGTCGCATCCGCCGGCCGGCTTGACTTCCGCCGGCGACAGCCAGTCCTCGGGCCCGTCGCCGGCCGACCGCACCGAGGGAATGGGCTGGTCCGAGCCGGATCGCTCGTTCGCCACCTCACTGGTGCTGGCCGTCAACCTTGCCCTGGTCAGGGGCGGCACCGCGATCCGCGTCGACGGGCAGGGCACCTGGCTCGACCCGCGGCCACCGCGCGACACCACACCGGGGACCCGGGTGCGGACGACCGTGGTGGACGGCTGTCCGCGGTCGGTGCGCGGAGTGGTCGGCGTGCGCAACCCGCGCAGTCTGCACCGTGCGCTGGCGTCCGCTCTGCTGCCGGCGGCTCGGCCAGCCCGTGGGCTGCTGTGCGGCTACGCCCCTCCGCACAGCGCGGCGGCCGGCACGCTTCGTCGATCCGAGCCGCTCACGGCTGCGCAGGCCCGTGCGCTCGCCGATCAGCTGGCCCTCGTACCGCTGGCGCAGCCGCCGGGCACGCCGCGCTACCTGTGTCCGGCGCAGACGTTGGGCAGCTACGTGTTCGTCTTCGCCTATCCCACCGGCCCGGACGTCGACGTCTGGTACACGCGTGCGTGCGAACGTACTGTGTCGAACGGCGTCATCCGGCTCAACGCGAACCCGCATTGGCCGCGGCTGCCAGCGCCCCGCTGAACTCGGTGGGCCAGTCCGGCAGGACCGCTCCGCCCGGGCTGGCCGACGTGGGGGTGGCGGCCGAGAGCTCCGCGATTGGAGCTTGACTCACCGTTTCCTCGCCTGGCTCACCTTGCAAGAGGGGCGGAGCCAGGGAAGCCGACGTCAACGTCGACTTCCCAGCACCTGCGCCCGCACCGCCTCGTAGCGTTCGCCGGCAGCGGCCATCGCCTTGACGCTGCCGGGCGGCGCCGCAGCCTGGTCAGCCGGTGCGGTCGCGGCCAGCCCCAGCGCCAGCATCGCCGCACCGCGGGCACCGACCTCCGGATACGGCTGGTAGCGCACGTCCCGGTCGAACGCCGCAGCAAACGCCTGCCGCCACCACGCCGACTCGGCCACCGCGC
>Ga0164242_10005389_pt1 | contig 14256 bp, 14 predicted proteins | sample OricomgcompostMG_FD_108783 | JGI IMG/M metagenome (GOLD analysis project Ga0164242, IMG submission 108783) | Miracle-Growth compost microbial communities from Emeryville, California, USA - Original compost - Miracle growth compost (MG) ... | reverse complement strand
CTTCGACGAGCGGTCGTCACGCCGTCGCGTGCCAGTTGTAGAACCGCCGCGCCATCGCATCGGCGGGCGAGCGCCAGGTGGCCGGATCGTAGGCTTCGATGAACGGTTTCAGGTCAGCGCTGATTTGCCTGAATAGCGGATGTGCCTTCGACGCCTCGATCGCGCCGCCACCGTCGTCGCCGTCGAAATCTTGCAGGTGGAAATAGAGCCCTCTGTACGAGAACAACTGCCTACGCCGGGTGCCCATCATCTCCGGCATCTCGGTCTCGTCGAATTCGGCGAAGAGCCGCGCGACGTCGTCGCTGTCGTTGGGGTTCATCCGCGCGACGATCAGCGTGCTGTGCATACGTTCTCCCGTTGAGAGGTGGTTCAGGCCGACGGCCGGCCGAACCATCGAAGAAGCGCGGTCGACGGATCGCCGCCGTCGCGCGTGGCCCAAGCGACGTAACCGTCGGGCCGTACCAGCACCGCTGAGGTGTCGAGCAGCGGGCTGCTCGACGACAGCTCGTGCGGCATCGCGGTCACCACATCGACGCGCTCAGACCATGCGGCGGCAGCCGCACGCAGCGGTTCGCTATCGGCAAGGTCGAGCAGGACGCCGCGTGCCGGGTGCAGCACCTCGAAGGTTGTCGTCTTTCCGGAAGCCCCGACGAGTTCTTGCGGCGGTATGCGCCGCCCGAGCAAAGGGTGATCGCCCGGTCCGACGTCGTATGCGATGTCGAAGCCGCTGACCATTCCGGCGAGGTGCCGTGCGACCTCGGGAAATTCCATCAGCTCGGCGAAAACCGTGCGCAACGGCTCGACCTCGGCGCCGCTGAGATACAGCGTGCCTTGCGCCCGCGTGTTGGTGAGCAATCTGGCGCCGACCGGATGCCGCTCGCCGTGGTACGTGTCGAGCAGATCGGCCGGCGCCCAGCCACGCACCGTCGCCGCCAGCTTCCAGCCGAGATTCATGGTGTCTTGGACGCTGACGCTGAGACCCTGGCCCCCGGCCGGAAGGTGCACGTGAGCCGCGTCTCCGGCGATGAGCACCCGACCCCGTCGGTACTGCGTCGCGTGTCGCGTCGCGTCGGTGAACGAGCTGACCCAATGTGCGGCGCCGCCGTGGATGTCCTCGCCGGTGATGCGCTGCCACGCGTCGGCAACCTCGACGAATGTGGGCGGCCCGGTTCGGCGGCGCGGCACGGCGCCGTGTTCGCACACGATGATGCGGTCGACGCCGTCACGCAATGGCGCCGACATGACCATGCCGCCTGGCCTTTTCTCGCCGATCTGGCGAGCCCTTATGTCGCAGCCTTCGACGTCGGCAAGAAACATCTCCATCGTCGCGTCGGTGCCGGGAAAGTCGAATCCCGCGACGCGGCGCACCGTGCTCCGCCCGCCGTCGCATCCCACGACGTACGCGGCCCGCAACGCATCGCGGCCGCGTGATGTCTCGACCTCGACCTCGACGTGATCCCCGCGGTCGACCACACCCACAACGTCGCAACCGCGTCGCACGTCGGCGCCCAGCCCGGCCGCCCAATCCCCGAGGACCGCCTCGATCTGCGTCTGTGGAATCCCGCGAGCTCCGAAATGGGCGCCCTCGAGAATGCTGTAGTCGAGCGGAATGCCGCCGAAGTGGCCGCGCGGGCTGGTCTCCACGTCGCCGAACCGCGACACCAGGCCGCGCTGGTCGAACAGTTCCAGCGTGCGCGCGGTGAAACCGAGGCCGCGCGACTCGGTCGAGGGCTTCTCCAGCCGATCGAGGACAACGACGTCGACCCCACCGAGCCGCAATTCGGCCGCCAGCACCAGGCCGGCTGGGCCGGCGCCGACGACGATCACCGAAGCGTCCATGATTCGCTCCTCATTCGCGCGCGGCAGGAAGCTGGGCGCACGGTTGCGACCGGGCCGAAGGCGGCCGGCACTGATGTGTGACACGGGGAGAAACCGAGGGCCCCCCTCGGCCGGTGGCCTCAAGGGATCCGGATCGCGGTCGGCAAGCTGCCCTGCCGAAAGAGGCGGGCGCTACGCGCGTTGCTGGTGGCGGGACGCGCGCAGCGTGCGGGCTCGCAGGACGACAGCTATGTCGCGAAAGTTGGCACTTGGGCATACCTGTGCCGTCGGGCAAAGCGTGACAGACACCGCAGGCGCTGTCAAGCCGGTGTTTGCCATACCAAACGATTCAATCGATGTCTAGCCCTGCTCAGAGCCGTGCTCTAAGGCATGATTCGCCTGAGCTCACCTGTCGCCCCTGTTGCCGCGCCGAGCCGCCGACGCACGCCACTCCCACTCCTGCCGGACGTCGTCGCCGAACCCGGCTGCGAGCGCGGCGTCGAATGTCTCGCTCAAATACGTGAGCACGCGGTTGAGCAGCCGATCGATCTCGTCCGGCGTCACGGCAAGCAGCGGCAGCCGGCCGAGAAGGTAGACATCGCCACGACTGTCGATCGCGAAGTGGACGCCGTGCATGCGGCCGTTGCGCTCGAGCAGGAAGCGGTAGAACTGCTCGGCGTCGACGCCGGGTTTGCCGACGAAGAACGACTCGACGAGCAGGCTCTGGTCGCCGACGACGAGCCTCACCTCGGCGAACGGCACGTCCCCGCCGACGAGCCGGACGACGTACACCGACTCACCGGCCCGCTCGTAGCCGAGAGCGCGCGCGCCGAGCGCGGCCAGGATCACTTCGTCGATCTCTTCGCGGGCGAGCCAGCTCATGTCAGCTACCTGCCCAGCGCGGCGTAGGACCCTTCCACATCTCGCCTCGCGGTTGCCAGCGCATCTGTGTAGACCTGGAGCACACCTTCGACAGTACGGTCCCAACCGAAGTTTGCGGCGTGAACGAGCGCGCCTGTGGATAACGATCGGCGCTGACCGGCGTCCGCGATCAGCTTGGCGAGAACGCCGGCGTACGAGGCAGGCTCGTGACCATCGACGAGGACGCCGGAAACGCCGTCCTCCACCGCTGTGACGAGGCCGCCGACCCGAGCCGCCACCACGGGCGTCCCGCACGCCTGCGACTCCAGGGCGACCAGCCCGAACGACTCGCTGTACGACGGCACGACCGTGACGGTCGCGGCGCGATAGAAGTCGGCCAGCCGCTCACCGTTAGTGGGTGCTTCGAACCGCACAAGACCCCTGACGCCGGTTCGCCGCGCGAGCGCTTCGAGATGGCCCGGCTCGGTGGCGCCCGCGCCGCTCGGGCCGCCGACGATCACCGCGAGCACCCGGTCACGCAGCGCCGGATCGCGCTCGACCATCAGCGCGAGCGCGCGGATCAACAGGTCGGGCGCCTTGAGCGGCTGGATGCGCCCGACGAACAGCAACACCGCGCGATCGACCGGCAGGCCGAGCCGGCGGCGCGCCGCTTCGGGAGCGCCTGGGCGATAGAGGGCGAGATCGACACCCGGTGGCACGACGGCGATCTTCTCGGGCTGCGCGTCATAGAGGCCGACCAACTCGGCCGCCTCGGCGCGAGTGTTCGCCACCAACCGATCGGCGGCATCGACGACCTGCGCCTCTCCGATCGCCCGTGCTGACGGTTCGGGCGCGTCACCATCGGCGAGCGCGGCGTTCTTCACTTTCGCCATCGTGTGCATGCTGTGCACCAGCGGCACGCCCCAACGCTCTTTCGCCAGCCACCCCACCTGGCCAGAAAGCCAGTAATGCGAGTGGATGAGGTCGTACCACCCCGGTTCGCGCGAGGCCTCGGCGCGTAGCACCGCGGCGGTGAACGCGCACAACTGCGATGGCAGATCGCCTTTCGGGAGAGGTTCCAGCGGGCCCGCCACCACGTTGCGAACGACAAATCCCGGCGCGATTTGGTCGACCGACGGCCGCTCCCCCGATGTGGCGCGAGTGAAGACCTCGACGTCGATGCCCATCGACGAAAGTCGCCGAGCAAGCTCGCCGACGTAGACGTTCATGCCCCCGGCGTCGCCGATCCCAGGCTGCTCGATCGGGGAGGTGTGCAAGCTCAACATCGCCACTCGGCGAACGGGCGGACGGCGATGCAGACGCGTCACCGCGGAGTCGCTGAACGCGTGCGTTCCGCGCGAGACGCCATCAGCCACGGAGCGATCCTTCCTGCACCTCGGACGCCGGACCGCGTGCGCCGAACCGTCCGCGCGCGGATTCTCCCGGCAACCCCAACGACGCGGGCCGACGACCGATTCCCTGACGAACGAGCTGATCATGGTTCGCGGCGTCGCGCCCGTCAGCGGCGGCCGCCTGCGAAGATGCCCGTATGCCTGACACGCGAAGGGACGGGCGCGACGTCGCCCTCGTGCGGTGGTGATACGACCGAGACGCGCGCCGCTGACGCGGTGCGCATGCGCGGCCGCCATCGCGATCGCGACCGCGGCCTGCACCTCGGCCAACCCAGGCGCCGCCACGCACAGCCCGGCCACGCACAGCCCAACCACGCAAGAGCCGGCCGCGGTCTCTGGCACCGAGGCCAGCGCCGCCCCCGCCACCGACGCGCCGGTCCCGGCAGCGCCGTCCCCAGCACTGCCGGGCCCGGCCTCTGCCGGCGGGGAGATCACGGCCGGCCTGGTGCCGCTGCCCGTGCTGGCCAGCACCGACGACTCCGCGTCGTACACCCTCAACTCACGAACGTCGATCACGGCGGGGCCAGGCGCCGGGGTGGCCGCGGCAGCCGGCGATCTGGCCACGTTGCTCCGGCCGGCGACCGGGTTCGCGCTCGATGTCTCGTCCGGGCCCGCCGACTCCGCCCCGGCCAACTCGATCGTGCTGCGACTGGGCCCGGCCAACGCGGCTCTCGGCAGCGAAGGCTACGACCTCACGATCTCGGCCGGTGGCGTGCTGCTCGTCGCGAACGCGCCGGCAGGGCTCTTCCACGGCGTGCAGACGTTACGCCAGTTGCTGCCCGCGTCGATCGAGGCCACGACGCGGCAGGCAGGGCCGTGGCGCGTGATCGGCGGTCACATCGTCGACTACCCACGGTTCAGTTACCGAGGCGCGATGCTCGACGTCACAAGGCATTTCTTCACGGTGGCCGAGGTAGAGCGCTACATCGACGAGCTCGCGCTCTACAAGGTGAACGTGCTGCATCTTCATCTCTCAGACGACCAAGGCTGGCGGCTCGCCATCGACGGATGGCCGAATCTGGCGGCGCATGGCGGCAGCAGCGAGGTCGGCAACAGCCACAAAGGCGGCTACTACACGAAAGCCGACTACACCGCGATCGTGAACTACGCGCAGGAGCGCTACATCACGGTGGTGCCCGAGATCGACACTCCGAGCCACACCAACGCCGCGCTGTCGTCGTACCCAGAGCTGAACTGCGACGGAGTCGCGCCACCCGTCTACACCGGCGAGAACGTCGGATTCAGCTCGCTGTGCGTCGGCAAGCCGATCACCTACGAGTTTCTCGACGCGGTGGTCGCGGAGCTGGCCGCTTTGACTCCGGGCCCATACATCCATCTCGGTGGTGACGAGGCGCAGAGCACCTCGGCGTCCGACTACATCACCTACGTGCAGAAGGCACAGGCGATCGTCGAAGCGCACGGCAAGTCGTTGATGGGCTGGGCCGAGATCTCGGCGGCGAAACTCGATCCCGGCACGGTCGCGGAGTACTGGAAGTTCTCCGACGGTGGCAAGAGCGAGGTGGCGGCCGCGCGTCAGGGGGCGAAGGTCGTCGAGGCGCCGGCCAACCACGCGTACCTCGACCAGAAGTACGACGCGCAAACCCCGCTGGGCCTCACCTGGGCCGGCGACAACGACGTCGAAGACGCCTACGACTGGGACCCTGACGACGGCCAGATTCCCGCCTCTGACGTGCTCGGCGTCGAAGGCCCGCTGTGGAGCGAAACGCTCAAGACGATGGCGGACGTCGAGTACATGGCGTGGCCACGCATGGCGGGCATCGCCGAAATCGGTTGGACGCCGCAACCCGAGCGCGGCTGGGCCACCTATCAAAAGCGGCTGGCCAACCAAGCGCCGCGCTGGAACGCGCTCGGCGTGAACTACTTCCGCTCCGCACAAGTACCGTGGGCACCGTGACTGAAGCCGACCACACCCACATCGTCAACAACGGCAAGCGCGATCTCACGATCGACGAGCTCGCCACCACTCAGCCCGGCCTCGACCGGCTGATGGCCGAGCTCGGGCCGCGCATGCACCGCCTCTATTTCGCCGGCCAGGCAGGCAATTGGCGGCTTGCCGAATATTTCTACCGGTCGATCGTGAAGCAGCTGAAGCTGTGCGGCTTCTCGCGGCCGAAGTACGAGGCGCCGATCGCCGAGTATCTACGCGACGACTGCGAGCCGGTGCGGCTGGCGATCCGCGCCGGCGATGTCGCCGCGTTCGAGACCGCCTACGCCGCCATGGTCGACCGCGCGAATCACTATCACGACACCTGGGGAAAGCCTTACCTGCACTGGGTTTGCCCGCCCACGCCGCCGACGGACCTCGATCTGCGCGCGGGCCTCGACGGCTAACCCGCGTCGAACGCCGCCCACGCGGCAGCGAATTCGTCGTACATCGGCGAGCTGAACAGCACGAACCGCACAAGGTCGACAGCGCTGCCGGCCTCCTTCACGGTGGCGATCGCGATCCGCGCGGCGTCGTCGGCGGGCCAGCCGTAGACGCCGGCAGAGATCGCCGGAAACGCGATGGCTTTCGCGCCGAGCTCGTCGGCGACCCTCAACGACTCGCGATACGCCGAGGCGAGCAGCGGCGAGCGATCCGCGCTCTTGGCGTAGACCGGCCCGACCGTGTGGATGACCCAGCGCGCCGAAAGGTCGCCCGCGGTCGTGGCGACCGCCTGCCCGGTAGGGAGCCCCCCACTGAGGTGGCCCGCGCGCAACGCGCGGCACTCGGCGAGGATCGCCGGACCGCCCCGCCGGTGGATCGCGCCGTCGACGCCGCCACCGCCGAGCAGCGAGGAATTCGCGGCGTTGACGATCGCGTCGACGCGCTGCTCGGTGATGTCGCCGAGGACCAGCTCGACGTTCATCGGTCGCCCCGACGAGCCTCGGCCTTGTGCCGCTGGATCAGGCTGTAGACGACGGTCGCCAGCACCACGACGCCGCCGAAGGCGACGCTGACGCCGGTGGCGATGCCGGATCCCGGCAGCAGCTCGCTAAGCGCCAGCACCCCGCCCAAGCCGATGACGCCGAGCGCGAAGATGACGCTGAAGGCGGTGGAGAGCCGGTTCGCCGCCGCCTGGTCGGCGAGCGTTCGAGCCTTCGACTTCACCCTGTCGAGATGCCGACGCGCCCACTCGTATTCGACGCTCAAGACCAGCAGGCCAAGCGCGATCACCAGGAAGCCGGGCCCCGGCGCGACGAGCATGACGGCGCCGATCATCAAGATGACGAGCCCGACCACGGTGATCGCGATCCGCCGCAGCACCTTCCAGGAACCCGCCATCAGTCGAGCATCTCAAATCAGCCGGCCGATGAGCCGGTCAGCTTCCGAGGTTTCGCAACGCGGGGCGAACGTCGACGAAGTACACGATTGTCGCCACCACGACCGCCAGGCCGATCGGGTTGATCAACGACACCAGCTGCCCGAGCAGAAGCGACACGGCGAGGATCGCCACCCATGCCTGCTTCGCGAGCTTGCCCGCGGCCGCGTAAGCGGCGGCCGGTCGGATCGCGGCGTCGACCAGCGCATAGACCTGCACGCCCAAGACCGCGAGCCGCACGATCGTGAGGACGACGTAGGAAATCGAGTGCACGTCGTCCACGGTAACTCCAACTCCAGGCTGTCCAGGCTCCACGTGGTAGGCCGAGCGCACGCCCTGACGGCCATCAGCCGTCGGCGGCGCCGGTGATTTCGTCAAGGCCGACGAGGTCGGTAGCGTCGGGGGCCCAGCCGCCGGCGCGCGCGTTCGCCCGCACCTGGTCTGGCGAGGTCGCGCCGGCGATCACGCTCGCGACCGCCGGCTGCGCGGCAAGGCCGCCGATGGCGATGTCGAGCATCGTGACGCCACGCTCGTCGGCGAAGACGCGCAACGCCTCGATGACGTCCCATCGCGCGGTGGCGAGTCTCTCGGCGTAACGGCCGCCGTCGAGCCGACTGCCGGGTGGCGGCGGCGCGTCGCGGCGGTACTTGCCGGTCAAAAGTCCATTGGCCAAGGGATAAAACGGCAGCAAGCCGACCCCGAGGTGTTCGCATACGGGAACGAGCGCGGTCTCGGCCCGGCGTTCGAGCAGGCTGTATTGAGCTTGCGTGCTGATAAACCGGGCGCGGCCTGCGACGCGCGCCGTCCAGTCGGCGTCGACGACTTGCCAGCTGCGAAATTGCGACGAACCGACGTAACGCACCTTGCCCTCGTGGACCAATTCGTCGAGAGCGTCGAGGCTCTCCTCGATCGGCGTGCGCGGATCGGGCTCGTGCATCTGGTAGAGATCGATGTAGTCGGTGCGCAGGCGCCTCAACGAGCCTTCGATCGACGCCCGAATGTAGCGACGCGAGCCCCTGGCCTCGTGCGGCGGGCGCGTCATGCCTCCGGCCGGCTTGCCGAATTTCGTTGCCAGCACGATGTTTTCGCGTCGACCTTGAAGAGCCTGGCCAAGAAAATCTTCGGACAAGCCCGGCTGGCTGCCATAGATGTCGGCGGTGTCGAACAATGTGATGCCCGCGTCGATCGCGGCGTCGACGAGCGCGCGTGTGGCGTCCTTGTCGACTCGGCCACCGATGTTGTTGCACCCCAAGCCGACGGTCGAGACGGTGAGCCCGGAGTCGCCCAATTGGCGGTACGTCATGTCGGTCATGACGCCCAGCCTACGAAAGGCTCGTCATGCCGGTGTTGCCGGACGCCGCCTCTCGCCGCCCCCGGGCTGCCCTGGCGCCCTGACCACGGGCGCTTTCCGCGCGGGCGTCTTGCGCTGCGGGCCCTGTGGCGGCTCAGCCTGCTTCACGCCGGCCTTCTTCACGCCGGCCTTCTTCGCGGGCGTCTTCTGCGCAGCCGTCTTCTGCGCCGCGCTCTTCACCGCAGTCTTCTTCGCTGGCGCGGCCTTCGGGCGCGGCGGCTTCTTCGCGGACGACGGCACTGCCGCAGGCGCCGGATGCACAGGCTCCGGCATGAACGGCTCACGGACGAAAGGCTCGTCCTCCTCGGCGTACACGATCTCGCCACGCATCTTCGCGACGACATCCTCACCGCGACGGGTGAGGTCGTCGTAGAGCGCGCCTACTTTCAGGTTGGCTCGAAAAGCCTGACCGATCAACGCGCCGGCCGCCCGCATCGGGAATTCCTTGTAGTCGGTCTGCAAACCGCTCAGCGCCTCCGGCAGTTCGCGCAACTTCTCGTTGACCAGGTCGCTGGCGCCGGCAAGCAGAACCAGCGGCTTGTCGCCGAACACCTTCTGCACGGCGTTCAGCAGATCGTCAGCCCCGCTCATGGCAGCCGCCGCGGGTCGTGACGCGACATCGTGGTGCGCGAAGGGGCCGGCCGTGGCGGAAGGATGGCCGGCTCGTCGTCGTCCGTCTCGAAGCCGTCAGCCGCAGCCGCACGGTCGAGCTCGTCGATGGCCTCGGCGAAGGCGTCGTTCGATGGCCTTGCCTTGGCCGCAGCGCGGGCGGCCGCGGCTTCGTCAGCCCCGCGGCGCTCGTTCTCCTTGCGAAACGAGTCGTAGACCTCGAGCATCACCTGCTTTTGCCGCTCGTTGATCGTGGTGTCGGCGAGCACGGCGTCGACGACGACGCCGCCCGCGATGCGTTCGTCGAGAATGCCGGCCTGCACGTAGAGGGCCTCGGCCGAGATGCGCAGGCCCTTGGCGATCTGCTGCAAGATCTCGGCGCTGGGGCGGCGCAGCCCGCGCTCGATCTGACTCAGATAGGGATTGGAGACGCCGGCGACCTTCGCCAACTGCCGCACCGAAATTTGCGCGTTGCGACGCTGCTCGCGAATGAACTCACCGAGATCGAATGAACCAGCCATAGCGCCAGTGTCACCCAGCCCGCTTGCGATTGCAAGCACCCAGCTAGCACAGCACCCCGGACGACGGATGGCGCCGTTAGCCTTGGCGGATGCGCCTCCACCGTGCCCGCCGTGCCGCGCTCGCGTGCGCGAGCGTCGTCCTGCTCGCCGGGTGCGGGCCGTCGCATCACGACGGCGGGTCGACGACCCCCCAGCCGGACGACGCGACGCAGTCGCCGACCGCGCCGATCCCCACGGGGCCGGTAGCCAGCGGCGCCGCGATCAACGACCCCGGCGCGTTCGCGACCAACCTGCGTTTCCAAGACGTCAGCGACCAACTCTCCGGCGCGCTCGCCGGGTTCAGCAACCGCAAGCTGTCGTTCGGCGAAGGCATCATGCAGGTTCCGCTCGATTGGGCGAATCCCACCAACGGCAAGAAGGTCTCGATCACGGTGTTGCGGGTGCGCTCCGCATCGCAGCACGATCGGATCGGCTCGCTGGTCATCAATCCGGGCGGTCCCGGCGGGTCCGGCGTCGAGGCCGCTTTCGAACTCGCGGCCGCCGAGCTGCCCGACGCCATTCTCGATCGCTTCGACATCGTCGGGTTCGACCCGCGAGGCATCGGGCTGAGCAGCCCGCTCACCTGCATCACCACCAAGGAGAAGGACGCCGCGCTGAACCTGCCGGCCGACCCGGTCTCGGACGCCGAGTGGAACGAGACCGTCTCCACCGACCAGAAATTCGCCGACGAGTGCTACGCCAAGTACGGCGACGACCTGACCTTCTACTCGACCGCCGAGACCGTGCGCGACATGGAGGCGCTGCGGGCCAAGCTCGGCGACCCCAAGCTGACGTACCTCGGCTACTCGTACGGCACGTTGCTGGGCGCCGAGTACGCGTCGGCATACCCCGACAAGGTGCGCGCGCTCGTGCTCGACGGCGCCGTCGATCCGACGATCGACACGATCGACCAAGACAAGACCCAGGCCGCCGGCTTCCAGCTCGCGTTCAGCCATTTCGCAGCGGCATGCACGAAAGGCGGCTCGTGCGCGCTCGGCGCCGATCCGCAGGCGTACGTGCAGAACCTCATGGCCAAGGCGGACGCCGACCCCATCCCGAGCGGCGACTCGAAAGACCATCGCGTCGTCGAGGGTGGCGCGGTGTTTCTCGCGGTGATCTCGGCCCTGTACGACGAAAGCCAGTGGGACCAGCTCACCAGCGCGCTCGTCGACGCCTCGAAAGGCAACGGCTCGGGGGTGCTGGCGCTCGACGACCAGTACAACCAGCGGCAGTCCGACGGCAGCTACACCAACATCGAAGACGCCAACGCCGCGATCGGCTGCGCCGACGACACCGAGCGGCCGAGCCTCGAAAAGGCCCGCAGCCTGCAACCGCAATGGCGAGCGTCGAACCCGCTGTTCGGTGGCTCCGAAGCAAGCGGCGTCGGCTTTTGCAGCGTGTGGAAGGCTCCTCCGGACAAGCCGATCACGGTCACCGACAACGGCGCCCCGACCGTGCTCGTGGTGGGCACCACCGGCGACCCCGCGACCCCGATCTCAGGCGCCAAGCACCTCGCGTCGTTGCTCGGGTCGGGCGACCTGCTCGTCTGGCAAGGCGAAGGGCACACCGCTTACCCGAAGACGACCTGCGTCACCGACGCGGTCAACGCGTACCTGATCGATCTCAAGGCGCCGGCGCCCGGCACGACCTGCCCGGCGGGCTGACGTCGTCCGGGCTCTTAGCCTTCGGTGGGCAGCAGCGCCGAGACGTCGGCTTCGCCCTCGCGATAACGGCGGGTGATCTCGCTCGCGCACGCGTCCATCACGGTTTGGACGGCGCGGCGCTGCTCGGAGATCTCACGCTCGTGGTCGCCGAACCGCACGAGCGTCTCCTCCAGCTGGTCGGCGGTGCGGCCGGCCAGCGCGGAAAGATCAGAGTCGGCGACGAGCCGCTCGACCAGACGCCGATGCTCCTCGACCCGAGAGGGCTCGATCACCGCGTGACGGCCGAGGCCGCGCGCCGGGCTCCGCTCGTCGGCGAGGATGCGCGGCAACTCGTCGATGATGCTGACGGATTCGCCGAGCTCGCCGCGGCGGCGAGCAAGCTCGGCCTTGATGATGTCGACCCGGCCCTGGAGCAACCGGCGCAGGTACGACAGGTCGGCCTCCTCCTGCTCGGCCTCGTTGCGCAGCACCCGGACCTCGGACAACGGCAGATCGGCCAAGCCGTCGAGGTAACCGTCGGACAGCACACGATCGATGCGGCGGTTGCCGACAGGCACGCCGTCCGACAAGTCTGCGCTGCGGTCGTCAGGCACGTGCTGCCTCCGTCGAGTCGTCACTTCCGCTTCAAGTCGGACCATCGCGCGCCCCCGCCCTGTCGATGGACCAAGTGCGCCCATGGTGCCATGCCAAGGACGACCTGGCACGAATCGATGCCGATCTGAGACACCATCTCATCCTCGGATGTTCGTCCGGATGGCTCAATGCTCCCGCCTCAGCTGCCGATGCCAACCGTGAAAGGGTTTCCGCCCCCGAGGCCATCCGGCCGTCGCGGGCGGAGCCCAGCTAGCCGTCTGTTCGAAAGTGGGAGGTCGCCGGTGCTCAAAGGCGACCTCGCGACCAGCCCGATGGAGATCGTTCTCGCGGATCTCGCCGCCGAAGAGGCGACAGGTTGCCTACATGTCGTCGACGACGACGGCGACGAAGCGCTGGTCTACCTCAAGAGCGGGCTCGTCTACGCCGTCTCAGTGCCCGGTCAACGCCCCCAGCTGGGCAGCCGGCTGATCTCGAGCAACGCGCTCGTGCCCGAAAACCTCGCCGAGGCGCTTGAGGCTCAGCGCACCGAACTGCAGGGCTGGCGGCTCGGTGAGCTGCTCGTGCACCTCGGCTTCGTCGAGCAAGACGTCGTCGAAGCGTTCGTGCAGGAGCAAGTGCGCGACGGCTTCACCGATCTCATGGCCTGGAGTTCGGGCCGCTGGCGGTTCCGCAAGAACGAAAAGACCCGCGAGGACGTCGCTCCGCCGACACCACTGAGCGACCTGCTCGACGAGGTGCGTGCCCGCCAAGCTGCCTGGGACGAGATCGTCGTCTCGGTGCACGGACCCAACGCCGTCCCGATGCTCGCGGCCCGCGGTGGCGAGGCCGACGTCACCCTCGACTCGGACACGTGGTCGCTGCTGTGCAAGATCGACGGCGAACGGTCCATCGCCGACCTCGCGCGCGAATGCGGCTTCACTTTGTTCGAGGCCGGCACCGTCGTGCGTGCGTTGGTCGAAGCCGGTTTGGTCGACGTCGAAGAAGACATCGGGCCGGACGGCGATCCGCTGCTGGTCGACATGCCGCCCGACGCGCCCGTCGTCGATGGCGGTGAGGCGTCCGGCTCGACGGCGGCCGACGATACGGACGACGAGGAGTTTCCGCGCGTCGCGGCGCTGGCGGCCGCGTTCGCGCTCAGCGGACGCGGACGCAACGCCGACGCCGTCGAGACCGTCGAGGAGTTCGACGGCACGGGCGACGATGCCGAGTCTGCGGCCACCCCCAGCGAAGCTCCGGCGCTGGCGCGCGTCTCGGAGGCGTTCGCACGTGCGGCGGCGCCCAACACGGATCCTGCCTCGTTCGTCGATCCGTTCCACGTGCCCGACGAGATTCGCCTGCGCCCAGCGGCCAAGCCGAAAAGCGCTCCGGCCAAGCCGACCGAAGACGATCTTCGGCGCGACCGCATCCGGCAAGCCGCGGCGGAAGAATTGGCAGCGGCCCACGCCGAGGCAGAAGCCATGCGCAAAGGCCAGAGCGGTGCCGCTGGCCACATCGCCGAAGTCGTCAATCTCGAAGCCCGGCGAGCCGCGGCCAAGGTCGAAGCTGCTCGGATCGAAGCCGAACGCGCCGCGGCCGAAGAAGCCGCCCGCGCCGAAGCCGAACGCGTCGCCGCCGAAGAAGCCGCCCGGATCGAAGCAGAACGCCTAGAGGCCGAACGCCTTGAGGCCGAGCGCGTCGCCGCGGAAGAAGCAGAACGCCTAGAGGCCGAACGCCTCGCCGCCGAGGAAGCCGCCCGCGCCGAAGCCGAACGCCTAGAGGCCGAACGCCTAGAGGCCGAACGCCTCGCGGCCGAGGAAGCCGCCCGCGCCGAAGCCGAACGCCTCGCCGCGGAAGAAGCCGCCCGCGCCGAAGCCGAACGCCTCGCGGCGGAAGAAGCCGCCCGCGCCGAAGCCGAACGCGTCGCCGCCGAGGAAGCCGCCCGCGCCGAAGCCGAACGCCTCGCCGCGGAAGAAGCCGCCCGCGCCGAAGCCGAACGCCTAGAGGCCGAGGAAGCCGCCCGCGCCGAAGCCGAACGCCTCGCGGCGGAAGAAGCCGCCCGCGCCGAAGCCGAACGCCTAGAGGCCG
>Ga0164242_10005388_pt1 | contig 14256 bp, 13 predicted proteins | sample OricomgcompostMG_FD_108783 | JGI IMG/M metagenome (GOLD analysis project Ga0164242, IMG submission 108783) | Miracle-Growth compost microbial communities from Emeryville, California, USA - Original compost - Miracle growth compost (MG) ... | reverse complement strand
GGCTTACGGAAACGTGGCCAACGCCGTGGAATGCATGAAAATGGGCGCGTTTGATTACGTGGAAAAAAATATTCCCGGCGTCGATGTCTATGAATTAATCTGCATCAAAATCGATCAAGCCATGGAACGCCGCCGCGCCTCGCTTTCCACGGTGCGACGTTTGGAGCAATTTGCCAGATATCAGGAAACGCAGGGCAATGGGCAATGAACAATTGCCCTCCCTTGCCGAAATGCTTCAGGATTGATATATTCTAATCGCTTAAATGACGTAGTCGGGGCTGTGGCGCAGTTGGGAGCGCGTCTCGTTCGCAATGAGAAGGTCAGGGGTTCGAATCCCCTCAGCTCCAGTAAATTCCTATAAAAGTACTTTTACTCCTCCACATATCACAAGGCATTTTAATTGCACTGAGATTTCGTTGGAGGATTTTTTATGTCCCAGTCATTTTCCAAATCTGATGATGTTGTTACATCAACAAAGCGCAAACGCATCCTAATCACAGGAGCGGCAGGAAGAATCGGTTCCTATTTCGCCGAGTATTCACACCAAAAATATGAGCTGCGATTGATGGTTCTGGAGCTAAATGAAAAGGCTAAAGCGATTGGAGATTTTGGAGATATAGTTCAAGGCAACTTGGCGGATATTGAAACTCTCAAGAAACATTGCGCGGGAATTGATACCGTCGTTCATCTGGCCGGAGATCCCAGCCCCTCCGCGACCTGGAATAGCGTTCTTTCTAATAACATCATCGGCACCTACAATCTTTTCGTGGCTGCCAAAGCCGCCGGTTGCCGCCGCGTAATCTACGCGTCTTCGATTCATGCCGTTTCCGGTTATCCTGTGGATGTGCAAGTCAAAACCAACGAGCCGGTGAATCCCGGAGATTTGTATGGCGTCTCCAAATGTTTTGGCGAAGCGATGGGAAGATATATGGCAGAGCAGGAAAATCTCTCTGTGATCGCCATTCGCATTGGCTCGTTTCAACCCGAAGAAGCAGCGCGCAAAGAAAAAAGTATTGGCATGATCGATGCCTGGGTTTCGCGTTCTGATCTGACGCAGCTTATCCAAAAATCGATCGACGCGGAAGATATTCGCTTTGCGATTTTCCACGGAGTCAGCGATAATCGCTTTAAACGGCTGGATATTTCGGATGCGCGCGAGTTAATTGGCTACGCGCCAGAAAGCGATTTAACTCGAGAAAACCCTCAATTACAAAAACTGCATTTGGACGAAAAAGTTTCTTCGCATGCGCAGGAAGATCCACAAAAAGCGGGCATCAGAGAAGAATTATAAGCGCTTTCCAAACAATGCCGTTCCCACGCGAATCATGGTTGCGCCGCATTCGATGGCAATCTCAAAATCGTGCGACATGCCCATCGAAAGTTCCAATTGATCCAGCGTAAAAGTACTTTTAAGGCCGTCTCGCAAATCGCGTAATAAGAGAAAGTAAGGACGAACGTCTTCAGCATTTTCGCAATACGGCGGAAGACACATCAAACCGCGTAATTCCAAATGTGGCTGTTCCCGGCAAAACGCCGCCAGCTTTTCCAATTCATCTACGCGGCAGCCAGCTTTGCTGGATTCATCGCCGACGTTCACCTGTAAAAGTACTTTTAGGGTCTTCTCCGCAAGCGCCGCTTCTCTTTCCAATGCCTTGATTAACGAAACGCGATCCACGCTGTGAATCCAATCAAAATGCGCGACCGCTTGTTTTGCTTTATTGCTTTGCAAGGCGCCAATGAAATGCCAGCAAATGTCTTCCTTTTTTAATTCGCTTTGCTTGGCGATGCCTTCCTGCATATAATTCTCACCCAGATTGTATAAACCATTTTGTACAAACGGCCGCAAACGTTCTGCGGAAACGGTTTTAGAAGCGCCGATCAAAGTGACAGTTTCATTTTGCCGATTTGATTTCGTTAATGCTGATGCGATGCGTTGCTGGATTTCGATAAAGTTTGCTGACATGAGTGCATTACATTTTACCAACATCATCCCGAGCCCCCACGCCGCCAGCGACAAAAGAAAATTCGATCAAATTGAGATTCGATGAATAATAGTATTGTTGTCAGACGGAGCGTAGTCGAAGTCGACAAAAGCACTTTTACTATATTATACAGATATTTTAATTATTTATTATAGTTTACGAAACCCCAAATTGGGGAATAATGATAGATACTTTATTTAAAGGAGACGAATATGCAAACGCATACATCGTACAAACGAGCGTTCACGCTTATTGAACTTTTGGTCGTCATCGCAATTATTGCAATTCTAGCATCAATCCTGTTTCCGGTCTTTGCCAGGGCACGGGAAAATGCGAGACGCGCCAGCTGTATGAGCAACATGAAACAAATCGGTATCGGCTTGATGATGTATACGCAGGATTATGACGAGCGTTATCCCCCTAACTGGCATGGCACCGGCAGCGGCAATCCAAACGATATCGAAACGGATAGTAGCAAACCGGGCGGAGTGTTTATCGTAACAACAAATTCGGTAAGCACCCCTCGCACGGAACACTGGCGCACTTGGATGGATTTCATTTATCCCTATGTAAAAAGCACACAGATATTTATTTGTCCCTCAAGCACTGCGGCTTTAGTCACCACGGCGTCTCCTCCAGGACCACCGCCCAACTATGGATATTCCATCGCTTTTGGAGGATACGGCAGTTATGTAAATAATAGCTTTGGCGGCAGTTCGCCGGCTTATTCACCCATTTCTATGAGTGCAGTAACCAGACCTTCGGAAGTCATTTGTATCGCAGAATATACGAGTGGCTATAGTTACACAATGGGACCATGGAACATGACTGCTACCAATATCGCAAATAGAAATGTTGCGCCGCATTTGGATGGTGGAACTGCCGTATATGCTGATGGACACGCAAAGTGGCGCTCTGGCGCAACGATCAGCGCAAATGTCTATAATGCCGCAGGCAGCAGCGGAAAATGTCCATCACCACCAGACAAAGCCCACTCAACCTGCAGTCCAGCCTGGAATCCATTTCTTTAATACATCCATTAGCAATATCAATGGCGCGGGGCTTTAGAAGCATTTCTGAAATACTTCTAATCTCACACCATAACAAACACATTCAACTTCTATAAAAGTACTTTTTGTATTCCATACAATGCGGAAAGTACTTTTATCATAGATTACAGATATTTATGTTATCAATTACAGTTTAATTCCATGCTTAATGTGGCATAATAAGTAATGTGAAATAAAATTTATTTCGGAGGAACAAACAATGCAAATGAACATTCGCCGTGATAGGAGAGCCTTCACCCTCATCGAACTTTTGGTCGTCATTGCCATTATAGCAATTTTGGCCTCTATCCTCTTTCCCGTTTTCGCCAGAGCGCGGGAGAATGCGCGGCGAGCAAGTTGTTTGAGTAATTTGAAACAGATTGGTTTAGGAATGATGCAATACACGCAGGATTACGACGAAAAATATCCACCAAGTTGGTGGTGTCAAGGAACAACAGCAAGTTGTCCGGCAGAAGCGTTAAATACGGATCCATCCATGCCGAGTGCTCTTTTTAGCGTCAATGGGAATTCAAGTGGCTCTGGGCATTATCAAACTTGGATGGATTTTATTTTCTCCTATGTAAAAAGCACCCAAATCTTTGTTTGCCCTTCCAGCCCAGTGGCCAAAACTATGCCCAATTACGGCTACTCACTTGCTTTTAGTAATTACGGCGGCTATGCCTCAAGTAAGTTTGGTGGTCCTTCGTCAGGTAATTATATTCCCATATCTATAGCGGCAGTGACACGCCCGTCAGAAGTAATAGCTATTGCCGAATATAGCAGTTCGTATAGCTACACAATGGCGCCCTGGAATATGACCGCTACAAATATCGCCAATAAAGCGGTTGCACCTCACTTGGATGGCGGCAATGCAATATATGCAGATGGACATGCAAAATGGAGATCAGGTAGGACAATCAGTGCAAACGTACATGGCGTAACCACCAGCAGCACGGCGTGCCCGTCACCACCCGATTACACCTATGCAACTTGCAGTCGAGCATGGAACCCGTTCATCAATTAAATAAACCAACAGAGTTGAATCAATGCACCTCAAAAGTACTTTTCGACATCTATTTTTGAACGCGAGAAGGTACTTTTACTTTTACAATATTTAGGTAGGAATTTATCACTCATGATTAAACACACACCAAAAGTACTTTTCGCACTCGCACTCGCCGGTTGTTCTTCCACTGCTCAAGCCGGGCCGTTAACATTAGTCAAAAACAACCAACCCAACGCCACTATCGTGTTGGCGGCCAACGCGACAGCTCCAATGCAAGAAGCCGCTGCTGATTTGCAGAAATATATCCAAAAAATCAGCGGCGTGCAATTGCCGTTGAAGACGGACGGCAAAGATGTTGCCGGAATTACGCTCAATGTTGGAAAAACCGCTTCCACGCAAAACAGCGATCTGCCGGATGCGAAATTAAATCCCGAAACGTACGCCATTCATCAGCGCAATGACGATATTTATTTTGAAGGCAATTATCCTTCGCCAACGGCGTTTGCCGTCTATTCCTTTTTGCAGGATCAACTGGGCGTGCGCTGGTTTGCGCCGGGTGATGATTGGGAATATGTGCCGAGCAACGCTAATAAAAGTACTTTTACCGTAAACGTGAAAGACGTGGTTTCCGTTCCCGGCACTTCACCGCGCGTTTGGAGCGGACACAGTTGGTTTGATGATTGGAAAGCCTGGGATTTGCGCAATAAAGCCGTAGTCAGCGAGAAAGTGGAACGGCGCAATTTTCAGAATAATATGTATCACATTTTCCCGCCGTCCAAATACGCCAAAACGCATCCTGAATATTATCCGTTAATTAACGGCAAGCGCTGGATTCCCAAAGACGATAATCAACGCTACTGGTGGCCGGCCATCGGCGATCCAAACGTGCAACGCATCACCGTGGAATATATTCATCAATGGTTTAAAGATCATCCCGATCAGGATTCGTTTTCATTGGGCATGGATGACATCGCTTACATGAGCGACGATCCGCTCAGCAACGCTATGGATTCCAGTCCGGATGATTATAAGAAACGCAATTTCTCCAGCCGCTTTTACAAGTTCATCAACATCATCGCCAAACAGGTGAAGAAAACCGATCCCGACAAATATATCGGAACATTGATCTACAGCATCGCGCTTAAACCGCCGGTGGATGTGCCCAAAATGGAAGATAACGTTTTCGGATTTATCGCCGACGGCAGCGCGGCGCAATGGTATCAACCCGGCAAAAAAGACGAATGGATGGCGACCACCAAAGATTGGGCGGGGCGCGTGCAGCATCTGTCGCGATACGATTATTTCGGCATGGGAACTTTCGCACCACGCGTCTTTCCGCACGCCATGGCCGAAATGATGGACTTCGATAAGTCGCTGGGATTCGATGGCAGTTATGTAGAAATGTATACATTCCTGCCGCAAACCGCGCCGATGATTTGGGCGTTCGCGCAGAAACAGTGGAATTCTAATCTCAAAATCGATGATTTGCTGCACGAGTTCTATACAAAAATGTATGGCCCGGCCGCGCCCACCATGAAAAAGTACTTTGACCTGATGGAGAAATCCTGGAACACGCCACGGCCCGGGCACACCGGCTGGGTGCATCGCAATTTGATTCATCAAGTCACTTCTATTTCGCCCGAAGCGGTGCGTGAAGGAATGGATTTGTTGAATACTGCATATAATCAAGCCAAAAATCCACTAGAAAAAAAGCGCATCGACGTGACACGCGGCGGATTGCAATATGCCAGCTATCCAATTCTCCAATATGCATTGGCGCAGCAAATCGCGGCAACGCCAGTCAATAACGCGGACGAAGCCAAAAACGTTGCCGCTCAGGCAGAGCAATTGGGTAAATTAATTGGCGAGCAAAAGGCGAATTGGCCGCTAATTATGAAACGCCAGGATTTGCTGGGCGAAAATCTGCGCGGATTGAAAGGCATGATTCTGGGTAATGGCGAAAGTTATTTGCAAACCAATACCACCGCTTTGGTAAATCCTGCGGTTCCAGGCATTCTGCGATTGATCGGCTGGTATAACGATAATCAACCCGCGCAAGCGGCTGCCATTTCGCAAAAACTGACCGATAGCTTTCCGGCTGGCGGCCTGCGCGATGCCATTAGTTCCTGGAACTGGGTACAACAAAATCATCCGAAATCGTTGCTTAAAAATGGCAATTTTGAAGACACCGCAAAAAACACCGCTGCCGCCGCGGAAGAAGATTGGAGTTCCAAAGGCGCGCCAGCAAACTGGAGTACCTGGAGCAGCAGTGGCAAGGCGAAGTTTGTGAAAGCGAGCGGCAAAACTAACAATGGCTTCCGCGTTCAAAGTAATACAGACGAGACCAAGGACAACGGCGTGATAATCCAAAACGCCACATTGAATCCAGCCAGTAAATATCTGGGCGTTGTATGGATGAAATCTGCAGATGCGAATTTAGCAAGCAATGCCACCCTCACCTTCCGCTTCCGCACCGCTGAAGGTTGGTTCACCGGCAAAGGCGCAACAATTTCTTCCGGCGGCGCGCCGAGTACAGAGTGGCAACAAATTATCATTTCTTCCGATGTTCCCAAAGGAGCAACAGCAATGGCATTTATGCTGGGCGCCAACGGCGGCGACGCGGTGTTTGATGATGCGGCGTTGTATGAGGTTCCGGCAGGAAAATAGAAAGCGACGTCATTCTGAACGAAGTGAAGAATCCCCCGGAGCCACGACGAAATATGTTAAAACTTCGGGAGTTCTTCCGTCGTTTGAGGCTCCTTCAGAATGACGTCGCAAATACAAAAGTACTTTTAACCAAGATCATCCTCTTTCAACGGTTCGCGCGCGCTATGATAAACGCGAAGGATATAAATTGTTTTGCTTGATTCATCAACGCGATAAATGATTCGGTGAGAATGATAGAAACAGGAGCGGCAAGGAACGCCAGCACTTTTAACTTCCGGAATAATTGCGAAGCGAAACGGTAATTCCTCGAGACGTCCAACAGTTTCCCAAACCATTCCACCATCTCATGACAGCCTGAGGAGAATTTTGAGCGATGTAATAAAAAGTCTGCCTGACGTCATCTTCCGCCTGAGCCGTGGTGACAACCTCAAATTCCATACTTCGCCTTAAACTCCGCCTCCATCTCTGCCTTAAACTCGGCTATTGGCCTTACCCGTCCCTCTTGAATATCGCGTTCGCCTTCCGCAATCGCGGCGAGAAGTTTTTTATGTTCCAGATCTTTTTCATATTCCTGAAACGTCACTGGATCGACAACTACCGCCTGGACAGTTCCATTTACCGTCAAAAGCAACGGTTCTTCGGTTTGATTAATTCCTTCAATAAATCCGCGCGCGTTGCGCTGGAAGGTGGTTAGGGAATGTGAGTTTGTTAAGTTTGTCATGAGACGCCTCCGTGTTAATATCATGTTGATTGCATGATATTATAAATAGGATTTATCACAAATAAAAGTACTTCGATGCAAATAAAACGCCAATCTCACTCCTTTGAGATTGGCGTTTTATCCTCAATTAAGGCAAATCCAAAAGTACTTTTACAACGGCAATTTCACAGCCTGACCAGTCTCCGCGCTTTTATCAGCCGCAAAAACCAACTCATGCGTTTTCACAGCATCAGCCAAATCCGGCTGGCACGGTTTGCCATCCAGAATCGCGCCAATTAATTCTTCTATCTGTCCGTTAAACGGATGATGCGTCACGTCGCCGCTGTCGGGCGGAACTGATGCCATCGTCGTCCAATCATTTTGTCCGGGCAATAACTTTTCTGACCACAGACGATTATCGCGAATGGTGCCTTTGGTTCCCAGCACATCTACGTTAAAGGCGTATGGCATTTTGCAATCGAGCGTGGAAGCCACTTTGCCGACGGTGCCATCCTCGAATTTGCAGATCAAAATGGTGGACGGCGCGAAATCCCAATCGGTATTATCACCTTTGTGATCGATATTATACGCCGACACTTCCACCACTTTTTTATCCAATCCCATGAACCAGCGCATCGCATCAACGGCGTGGCAACCGGCGCTGAGCAGCGACGATCCGCCTTGCTTCTTTTTCACCGACCAATGATATTGCGGATACCATTTTTGGATTCCGTGCCAGTAATCCACTTCCACATAATAGGGATCGCCCAGCGCGCCGGAATCGATGAGGTTTTTGGTATTAATCAGCGCCGGATTCCAATGTAAACAAAACGACACGATGCTTTTAACGCCAGCTTTTTGCACCGCGTCATTCATCGCAACACAACTTTCCCAATCCAGCGCGATGGGCTTTTCCACGCACACATGTTTTCCGGCTTGCGCGGCGCGAATTGTTAAATCCGGATGAGTGTCCGGTGGCGTGGTGATAGACACGATATCCACATCGGGCCGCGCCAGCAGTTCATCGAAATCGGTAGTGATGAAAGCGTCCGGCGCCTCCGCATATTCGGCGCAATGACGTGCTGATTCCGCACGGCGGCTGCCAACGGCTACTAATTTTGTGCGCTCGCATGCTTGATAGGCGCGCGCGTGTTCTCCCGCAACCCAACCAGCGCCAAAGATGGCGGCGCCTAATATTTTTTCTGCCATAAGAAATCTCCTTCGTTTGATGCGATTTAACCGTGGAACAACAAATACAACGAACGTAATTCCTCCTTTACAAGGCTACCGTGTACCCACATCTTCGCAAGAGTGTCATTTCGACCGGAGCGAGGAACGAGCGCAGTGGAGAAATCTTGCTTTTTGAGAGTTATTTTGCTGCCAAACGACAAGATTTCTCCACTCCAAAATTTGCTGAGACAAATTTTTCCGGTCGAAATGACACAATACAAACTTGTGGGCACACAGTAGCTTTACAACGGGGAATTCAAATTACAACGTCACCACTTTCTCCGTGCGCGCCGATTCCAAAATCGCCAGCGCCACAGCTAACGAATCGCGGCCTTCCTGCCAGGAAGCGCGTGGCTTGGTTTCGCCTTTTGCCACTTCCACAAATTCATTTATTTGCTTTTTAAAGCCCTCTCTCAAGGCGTTCGCGGGAAAGGATACTTCTTCTTTATCTTCGCCTTCGCCGCGGTTAATCACAAAACGTCGTTCCGTGGCGCCGGCTTCTTCGTCGCGCGGCCAGGTGATCATTCCTTCCGATCCGGCGAATTCAAAAACGCGCGTTCCCGCGCAGCCCTTGGGCAATCCCCATGACCAAGTCAGCATCAATTCGTCGCCGCTTTCAAATTGCACGGTGGCGGTTCCCGCATCGATGGCGGTGCTGCCTTCGCGGAAGGTGCGTCCGTTACAAAACGCCCATTTGGCCGGGCCAAAGGTGTGCAGCGCAAAATCGATATTATGAATGCAGCCATCCAAAAACGGGCCGCCACCAATTTCGTCATTATTAAACCACGGCGCAGCCGGGCCGTGGCCAAATGCCACGTTATGCCAAACCACCGGACGGCCGATTTTCTTTTCCTGCACGGCTTTGCGGAATGCCATCCATTCGTCATCGAAACGCCGCACGAATCCCACCTGAAACGGCAGCCCGGTTTCGTCCAGTTTCGCCTTGATGACATCGGCCTGTTCCAGCTTGCGCGTCATGGGCTTTTCGCTGAACACCGCTTTGCCATTTTCGAGTGCGGCGTAAATGGCGGTGCAATGAAACGCCGTCGGCACACACACCAGCACAGCGTCAATGCGCGACCACAATTCATCCATATCGGTGGTATTAAAAGCGAACCCATGTTCGGCCGCAAACGTTTCGGCGCGGCCGCCATCCACGTCCATCACGCCAGCGAATTCCACGTCATCGCGCTCTTTCAAATGCGGCAAATGAGCCGTAGGAATGCCGCCCGCACCAATCACACCAATTCTCAGTTTTTCCATAATCGAAATCTCCAGATACCTCTTCCTACTCTAACAAAAAATGGCGGAAGGTTCGAGTGGAAAAGTACTTTTAGCTACAGTTAACGATATACTATTATTTGCCAATGAACTGACAGGGGAGGAATCATGACAGCGCAAGCACTCATTGACAAATTGCACCAATTGCCGCCGGAACGTTTGAGCGAAGTGGAAGATTTCGTGGATTTTCTTTCGCAGCGATATGAACGCGAAAACAATTTTCATCTCACGAAATCTGCCGCGATGATGTCGGCGGACGCGTTTAAAAAAGTATGGGATAATTCCGAAGATTCGGTTTACGACAACCTATGAAGCCTTATTCCTTCGGTGATATTTTGCTGGTACCATTTCCTTTTACTAACCAAAGTGCCAGCAAACAGCGCCCTGCCATTGTTATTAGCACACAAGATTATAATCAGGAACGCGCTGACATTATCATCATGGCTATTACCAGCCAGGTAAAATCTGCGGCAGCAACCGGTGAAGTTATTATTGCAAACTGGGAAAATGCGGGATTACTCAAGCCTTCTGTCATCAAACCAGTTATTGCAACAATTGAGCAAACACTCGTGCGTAACCAATTAGGACATCTTGATGAAGTTGATCGCACTTCGCTTCAATCTGTGTTACAAAAAATTCTCGGAGATGGTTCCTGAATTCTGCCACAAAAGTACTTTTATTTAACATCGATGAACAGGATAACCAGGATAAATATAATCCTATCCATCCTGTTATCGATGTTCGATTTTCACACCAACCGCTCCACCACTTCTTCCACTTTTGCCGCTATTCGCGCGCTATCCATCGCCGTAAATTTCTTATTCCGTAAAAGTACTTTTCCGTCCACAATCACCGTATCCACATCAGATGCGTGAACTGCGTACACCAAATGCGACACCACATTATGCAACGGATATAAATGCGGCGCATCGAAATCGACGATTGTGATATCAGCTTTTTTGCCTATTTCCAACGAACCGATTTCCTTTTCCAATCCCAAACATCTTGCGCCTTCACCCGTCGCCATCAAAAGCGCTTGTTCTGCCGGAATATCAATTGGCGAACGATTTTGCATTTTGTGAACCAGCGCGGCGAGGCGCATTTCTTCCCACATATCTAAATCATTATTGGATGCCACGCCGTCCGTCCCAATTCCCACCGTGATGCCGCGTTGTAAAAATTCGGGTATCGGCGCACAGCCGGACGCCAGCTTCATATTAGATGTGGGATTGTGCGACACCGCGAACGGCGTCTGTTCCATAATATCCATTTCGCATTCCGTGACCTGCACGCAATGCGCCGCCAGCAATGGATTTTCGAGCGCGCCGATTTGCTGCAACACGTGCACCGGAGAATTGCCCCATTGTTCTTTGACTTGCGCCACTTCGGCTTCGGTTTCGGAAATGTGTGTATGTAAAAGTACTTTTGTATCGTTCTTGGCAGCGACCAACTTTTCCCACTGCGGCGGCGTGCAGGCATATAAGGAATGCGGCGCGAAAAAAGGATGCACGCGCCCATCCGCCGCGCCTTGATGATCCTTCACAAAGGCAATTGCTTTATCCAGGCGCTTTTCGGCTTCCGGTAGAAATCCCAAAAAAACACCGCCCGGACAAGCGCGAATGCCGCTTTCGATAATCGCATCCAAACCGCGTTCGTAAAAAAAGTACATATCGGCAAACGTCGTGCTTCCGCCGCGCAGCATTTCGGCGATCGCTAATTGCGTTCCCCAATAAACATCATCCGCTTGCAAGTGCTGTTCAAACGGCCAGATCTTTTCGTGCAACCACGGCTCCAGCGCCATGTCGTCCGCATAGCCGCGCAACAGCGTCATGGCGGAATGCGTATGCGTATTTATTAATCCCGGCAAGGTCACCAATCGCTTGCCACGAATAATTTCATCGGCTTTAAAATCAGGAGCTAATTCATGAGCGCCGACAAAGGTAATGCGATTATCTTCGATATGAATACGTGCGTCAGGAATAACGTCAAATTGTTGATTACAAGTAACGGCAAATGCGGCTTCAATACAAATTCGATTCATGGATGTTCTTTAAAAGTACTTTTACTGCATCACTCAATTAGTATCCGGATTTGGCGTCCGATTAATCAACTGGCTAATGTAAATTTCGCTGGATTGTTGAATATAAAAAACCGGAGCTTCATCACTTTTCGTCTCATTTTGTCCTTCCACGATAAAGTTGCTCGCTTGCAAATTTCTGCAATGTGCAATCTCAAAACCGAGTGCTGTTTCCGTCAAGTCCGCGGAACTTCCCCAGAATGTTTTTTTATTTTTGATCACCAATTGGATATTATGTAACGAGATATTTTCCAAATACGTTTCTTTATTTCCCTTAAAAACACTTGCCATGGATCCTTCTAATGCAAGATTTTCAAAACGGATGTTGGCCACGCGATGCGCTATCGCTTCATTTTCCAAATAGAACCAAATCGGCTGCTGCGCCTGGATAGAAATATTTTCAAAACGGATATTCTCTACCACGGGAACTGAAATTCCATTTTGTTTGGGGCGATCTAAAAATTCTGTTTCCGCTTCGGCCATAAGTACTTTCGGAGTTGGAATCTGACAGATAATCCCCCGACGTGAATTGAAAATGGATATATTGCTGAACCTTGCGTTGCGAATTGTTCCATCGCGCACGTAGCTAATACGGATTGCATTGCAATTTGATTCAAGCGTGCAATTTTCCACCGTCACCTGTTCACAAAACTTCCCTTCTTTCAACGCGCGATTGATGCCGCGCAGAACAATGCAATCGTCGCCGGTTTTAATATCGCAATGAGAGATACGCACATTGCGGCAACAATCAATATCGATTCCATCCGCGTTTATTTCTTCATAAGGTGTTTTAATTGTCACTTTATGAAAACTCACATTCTCGCAACCCATCATCCAAAAAGTCCATGCGGGAGATTCCATGAAAGTTACTTCTTCAATGTGAATATTGTGACAGCGGATAAACCAGATCATCCTTCCGGGACGCGTAGCTTTGTCTTTAATGCACCAAAACAACCCCTCTTTTTTAAATGTATCGTAATGCGCTGGACCTTGGCCGTTGATCACACCTCGCCCGGTAATAGAAATATCGCGTTCACTTTCGGCAATAATCAGATATCGTGCGTTGTAAGGAATATGGTCGGAATTTATATTTCGGCTTTTCCAATTCGGATAATGATCCGGATTAGCACTGCCGCGAAGCAACGCGTTTTCTTCCAGATGCAAGTTCACATCGCTGCGCAAAATCAGAGGGCGAATCGAATAAATTCCTGCGGGGCAAAGTACTTTTCCGCCGCCTTCGCTGCTACACAAATCAATTGCATTTTGAATTGCTTCAGTGTCGTCAGCACGCCCATCACCCATCGCACCTAATTCGCGGATGTTATAGATCTTGTCTATTTGCATGTTAATTCATTATACAACTGTGGAATGAATTCAAAAATTAGAAGCAAGGATATTTCGCGTAAAGGTACTTTTATTTCGAATTTTACACATGCAAATTTCAAATCTCAAAAAAAACAAATAACAAATAAATACCCATATTCTAATTTCACGATTTCAAACAAGAGACTAAAAACCAATAGTTCCGGTTTGGAATTTGAAATTTCATTTTTGTGATTTATTTATTATTTGTTTTTTGAAGTTTGTTATTTTAAATCAGCCAGTGATTTCGCTGAGCTTTACTTCACGCTTTTCATTTTCAGAAAGCAACGCAGCCTGCATAAATGCCATCATTTCCAATGATTCCGCTGGTTCCACGGGAGCGGGCCCGCCCTGAAAGAATGGCACAATCTGTTTCAGCAAAGTGCTGTAAAGCGGCACTGCTGTGGACATTCTTGCTTGCCCAATGGACTTATCGCCAAACACGGTAACGCCATAACCATGTGCACCGCAACGCGAACCGCGCATTGTTCCAACGCGTCCATCTGCCCATTCGCCGGTCACAACAGTGTATTTGTCAGTGGCTTCGCAATTCAGCGAAATGCAACCTTGCCCCATGTATGTGTAGAGGATTTCCACGCCGTGAATTCCGTACCAAAAGAGGCCCGGATTTGTGGGGTCAAGCGAGGCTGGACTAAAGGCATCACAGCCGAGAATTCCGCCGATGCTCTCATCATTTTTCAACGCCACAATGTTAGTATCAAAACGCAACGAAGAGGACGTAAAAAAACGCGCGCCGTGCTGGTCTGCCAAATTAAAAATTTCAGCAGATTCTTTGTAATTGGCTGCCAAAGGTTTATCGATAAAGCTGGGTTTGCCGGATTCAAAAATCGGCTTTGCTTCGGCCAGATGACGGCGTCCATCCACGCTTTCCAGCAGCACGG
>Ga0164242_10005387_pt1 | contig 14258 bp, 12 predicted proteins | sample OricomgcompostMG_FD_108783 | JGI IMG/M metagenome (GOLD analysis project Ga0164242, IMG submission 108783) | Miracle-Growth compost microbial communities from Emeryville, California, USA - Original compost - Miracle growth compost (MG) ... | reverse complement strand
CTGAGCGCGTTTCCGCAGCGGCCGAAAAACTGGGCATTGCCGAGACGTCCACGCACTGGGAGGAGTTCGTCCGCCGCGACGACCTCGACCTGATCGTGGTCGCGACCCCGACAGATCTGCACCGTGACCAGGCGATCGCGGCATTGGAAGCGGGCAAGCATGTGCTGTGCGAGAAGCCGGTCGCGCTGTCCGGGGCGCAGGCGCGGGAGATGCTGGACGCGGCCGAGCGGGCTGGAACGGCGCACGCGGTGTGCTTCGAGGGGCGCTGGATGCCGGACCGCCTCCGGGTCGGCGAGTTGATCCGGAGCCGTTACCTCGGGGATCCGTATCTGGTCCGCTTCACCAGCACCGCGGACTACTGGCATCCGACCCGGGGACTGCAGTCCGAGTGGATGTACAGCGCCGAGGCCGGTGGCGGGTACTTACGCGGGATGGCTTCGCACGACGTGGATTTCGCCTGTGCGATGTTCGGCGATCCGGTCGCGGTGTGCGCGGACGTACGGACCTCGCTGCCGCGACGCAGTCGTCCAGATGGTGGCGTCCTGGAGGTCACGGCCGACGACACCTCCACCGTGCTGTTGCGGATGGCGGATGGCGGCGTCGTAGTGATCAGCACCTGCGCGACCGCTGCCGGCATGGATCGGCGCACCTTCGAGGCGTATGGCAGCACCGGCACGATCACGCTCGAGGGGACCGTCCAGCCCGATCCGGAGGGCATCCGTATCCGGGCGGCGCGCGCCGGCGACGGCGCGCCCGTCGACGTCCCACTCAGCGACCGTGCGCTACGCAGCGGCGCGGCGCTGCCGGTGCGGCGGGCCGCCCGCGCGATCCAGGCGCTGGCGTTCATGCTCGAGGACTGGGTGCCGACACTCCGCGACGGGGCGCCGTCACAGGTGCCGACGTTCTTCGACGGCTGGCGAACCCAGCGGGTGGTGGACGCCGCCCTGGCGAGTTCGGCTGGTGCTGGCTGGGTGTCGCTCGAGTGAGCGGTCCGGAACTGCAGCTGACTCGCACGGACGGCGTGCTGCGCCTGGTTATCGACCGTCCGAAGCAGCGCAACGCGCTGTCGGCGCAGGTACTGAACGGGATGCAGGAAGCGCTGGGATCACTTGAGCCACAGGACCGGGTGGTGCTCGTGGCCAGTTCCGGGGACGAGATCTTCTGCTCCGGGGCCGACCTGGCCATGATGTCGCGCGATGCGACCGGGCTGGAGTTGCACGAGGCGCGTGGGGCGCTGCGCCGACTGATCCTGACGATGCGGGCGCTGCCGTTGCCGGTGGTCGGCCGGGTCCAGGGCCGGTGCCTGGCCGGCGGCGTCGGTCTGGCACTCGGCTGCGATCTCGTGGTCGCCTCGGCGCAGGCTCAGTTCGAGCTGCCCGAGGTGAAGCGCGGTCTGTGGCCGTTCATGGTTTCCGGCCTGCTAGCACAGCATGTCTCGCCGAAGATCGCGATGGACATGATGCTGACCGGCGCGCCGATGTCGGCGCAACGTGCCGCGGAACTCGGATTGGTGTCGCGGGTGGTGGACGCCGCCGAACTCGACACTCAGGTCGAGGCGTTGCTGGCACAGCTCGCCGGCTCGGCCCCGGTGGCGATGCGCCGGGGGAAGGCAGCATTCGCCGCGGCCCAGGAGACCGCGCTCGAACCGGCGCTGGAGGCGCTGCAGGCCCAGCTGTCGCTGTTGACGCAGACGGACGACGTGGCCGAGGGGCTAGCCGCGTTCTTCGACAAGCGCGAGCCCCGGTGGACCGGCCGGTGACCGGGTGAAGCGCCGACGCCGCGATCGATGAGCCGTTTTGTGCGCTGCCCGGCCGGCAGTGAACATTGGGGTCCGGCTGGCGCAGCCGGCCTGGCACTGTGGTCGCACTGGGGTCACGGCGCGATGTTGCTGCAGAAGCGGTCGGTGCACAGCCACCAGGGCGGGACCTGGTCCGTGCTCGGTGGCGCGCTCGAACCGGGTGAGGATCCGGTCGCGGCAGCGTTACGGGAGACGGCTGAAGAAGCGGTCGTCGACCTCACCGGGTTGATGGTGCACGGCCTGGTCCCCGGCCCATGTCCCGCGGACCACTGTGGCTGGACGTACACCACCGTCGTGGCATCGGTTTCCGGTGAACCTGCGGTGTCGCCGCACAGCTGGGAGTCGGAGTCGCTGCAGTGGACCCCGCGCGGCGAACTCGAGGCAGCAAACGCCGGTAGCGGCGGTCCGGAACTGCATGCCGGCCTGCGCCGGGTGCTCCCGGCGATCCTGGCCGTCGTAGACGGTCTGCAGGCGCAGCGCTGAGATCGGTACTCCGCGATCTGCCTGTTAAAGACAATCAGATCGCCTATTGACAACATCCGATCGGCGGTTACAGTCGGCTGCGCAAGATCAACGATCAAGGTCGTAGGCCGAGGGGATCGAGCATGAAGAGTCGACGGTTGTCGGTGGCTGGGGCTGGGGCTGGTGTGCTCCTGGTGGTGGGTGTGCTGGCGGGTTGTGGGACGGCACATGAACCTGCTGCTGATCGGGCTGCCGGCGGGTCGTCGCAGCCGGCGGACGCGGGTTTGGGCGGCACGTTGGTCAGTGACGATCATGTGACTGATGTCGCGACCGGGGCGCGGGTCGATGGCTTGCAGGACGCGTCGTTGCAGATCTTCAGCGGTCCGGTGGCGTTGCGTTCCGCGGACGGGAACCTGATCGTCTACAACAGTTTCGCGTTAGCGTCGGGGGTTGACCGCAGCTCGCTCGTGCCGGGAAAGACAGTGGGCACGCCGAGTATTCGGGTGCATGACGTGTCGGCCGGCACCGACCGGGTGCTGGCCTCGGGTGCGGGGAGTGTCGCCTGGGCCGGGGGCGGTCGGTTGGCGTACGTGCAGGGTGATCGTGCGAGCTGGGACGGGACCGCGTACCGAGGGCGGGTGATGGTCCGCCCGGATCTGCGTGGCGCGGCGGTGGCGTGGACGCCGACGAGTGACCGTTACACGGTGCTGGCGTGGGCCGGCGGGCGGTTGCTGGTGGAGCGCACGCCGGCGGAGCAGGAGGCAGGCGGGGAATTGTTGGTGTTCGACGGCCCGGGGAAGTCCCGTGTGCTGGGCGGGAATGACACCGAACTGGTCGGGGTGGATCCGACCGGGACGATCGCGCTGGTCACCACCGGGGACCCGACCGCAGCCGCGGTGACGTACCGGTTGCTGGACCTGGCGACCGGCGCGGAGGCCGGGAAGGTGGACCTGGGTTCGACGGCCGGCACCGGATTGCCGTCACCGTCGTCGGTCGGGGCGTGGAGCGGGGATGCGGTGGTCGTCGGCTACAGCAGCAAGTTCGCCGTCTTCCATTACACGTCCGGCCCGTCGCCGTCGATGACGCTGCAGAAGCTCGTGGCGATCCCGACCAGTGTCGCGCCGTTCATCCGCGACCCCTATTTCGGTAAGGACCACACCCACGTGTTCGGTGTCTCGGTCGATCACCTGCCCACCGCGCAGGGCCCGCATCAGGAACCGAAATTCGACTCCAACTACGTACTACTCGACTGCACGTTCGCAACCGGGACCTGCGTCGCCCGGCCACAACATCAGTCTGCCGACGGCCACGTCCTCGCACCGATCCGCAACCCCAGTCGACCGATCACCGCTGCCAGTGTCCAGGAGGAATCATGAGCGCGATCCGGGGGATCGTCTGCGGCACCCGTCGCAGGCTCGCATTTCTTTTCGCGGTTGCGATAGCTATTCCACTCCTGTTGCTGTGCCCCTCTCGTGCCGCCGCTGGCACCACCAACTACTTCTGGTTCTACGGTGAGAACACCAGCCAGCAGTACGACGCCCGACTGGAACTGGTGGGCAACTACACCGGGACCGTGTTCTGGAGCGCGCACACCGGCAGCGGGCTCCCCGGCTATTTCGACGACTGCGTCACGAACAAGGGCTGGATTCCCGCCGGCACCGGCGCGATCACCGGCTACAGCTACAACTACCCGGGTACGTCGGTCGTCGGGCCGGTGCTGATCCTCGCCAACCGGCCCTGCCACACCGGGGCGGTCATCCGTACCGAGCTGTTCGTGCACAGCAAATACCCCTGGGTGCCGAACAACTACCAGACCAACGGCTGCATCAAGTCCTGGAGCACCGGCACGCCGTCGACCGCAGGCGGAGCGATCCGCGAGATCGTCGACTATCACGTCTCCTACGGTCAACCGCAATACCTCGTCGTCGGCCCCGCCTGACCGGCGTAGCCACCGCTGTTGATGATCTCGACGTAACGCTCGGCGAACCGGCGCGGCGCGGTGGTCATCGCTCCGACGCTGACAGAACCGGGCGCCCGACGGCGGATGATGGCCCGGTGCCGCCTACGCCGCCCCCGCTGACCCGGCGTCAGCTGCTGTCCGGGCTCGCCGCGTTGAGCGCAGCGGCCGTGACCGGCTGCGGGTCCGGCAGCGCGCACGGCCCGAGCCCGGGCCCGTCGACCACGTCGGCCGGGCCGACCGCCACCGTCGCGCCGCCGGATTGGGATGGCTTGCGCGCGAGCATGCGGGGGACGTTGCTGCGCCCGGCGGACGCGCCGTACGACGCGGCGCGGTTGCTGTTCAACCGCCGTTTCGACGGGATCCGGCCGCAGGCGGTGGCGCAGGCAGCCACGGAACAGGACGTGGTGACCTGCGTCCGCTTCGCCCGCGATCACGACGTTCCGCTGCGAGTCCGCGCCGGTGGTCACTCCTACCTCGGTGCGTCGGCAGGCGACGGGCTCGTCGTCGACCTGCGCCGGCTGGCCGATATCGCCACCCGCGGCTCCCGGGCCACGATTGGTGGCGGTGCCACCTTGCTGGAGGTATACCGAACTCTGGCAGCCCACGGCGTATCGATCCCGGCCGGGTCGTGCCCGTCGGTCGGGCTGTCCGGCCTGGCGCTGGGCGGCGGTATGGGCGTGGTCGCTCGGCAGTACGGATTGACGTGCGACCGGCTGGTCCGTGCTCGGGTCGTGCTCGCCGACGGCCGGGTGGTGACCGCCGGCACCGACGAGGACGCGGACCTGTTGTGGGCGCTGCGCGGCGGGGGTGGCAACTTCGGGGTGGTGACCGAACTCGAGTTCGACACCCACCCGACCCGCGAGCTCGCTGTCTTCACCTGGAGCTGGTCCTGGACCGACGCGGCTGCCGTGCTGACCGGGTGGCAGCAGTGGGCCGTCGCGCAGCCCGACGCGCTGTGGTCGACCTGCCACCTGTTGGCTACCACGGACGCGAGCGGTCCCACGGTCAGCATCAGCGGGGTCTGTCTCGGCGGTAGTGCCGTGCTGCGGGGTCTGCTGGACGGCCTGCGGTCCGCGGTCGGCCGGGCGCCGCGGCACAGCTACCTGGCCGACAAGGACTATCTCGACACGATGCGGCTGGAGGCGGGCTGCTCGTCGATCTCCGACCAGGCCTGCCAAGTCCGAGACTTCGGTGGGAACGGCGCACTGCCGCGGGACGCGTTCGTCGCGGCGAGCGACGTCTTCGAACGGCCGATCGCGGCCGCCGACGTCGACGCATTGGCGAGCGCTGTCCAGTCCCGCCAGGACGATCCGGCGCTCGGCGTCGGTGGTGTCGGTTTCGACAGCTGGGGTGGCGCGGTCGGCGCCGTCGCGCCAGGGGATACGGCGTTCGTCCACCGCAGAGCACTGTTCGTCGCGCAGTACACGGCTTCCTGGCAGGACCAGGCGGGCAACGGACCGCAGGCGGCGAATCAGGCGTCGTTGCAGGCGATGCGGGCCGCGTTGCGTCCTTCCGCGACCGGGTCGGCCTATCAGAACTACGCCGATCCGACGCTGCCGGATCCACTCCAGGCCTATTACGGCAGTAATCTCCGGCGCCTGCGCCAGTTGAAGAAGCGCTACGATCCGGACCAGTTTTTCCAACTCCCCCAGGGGATCTCGCCCGGCTGAGCTCCTGTCCAGCCTTGTGGACCGCGGATTCCTCCACAGGGCCCGGATCGCCGATCGTGGCGACATGGACGAACGCCTCGAGGTCGTGCCGGACGCGCTGGTCGCCACGGCGATGACGCTGCGCCCGGTGCCGGGTCAGCTCGTCGACCTCGCCACGACGCTCGCCGGTGTCGCCGCCCTTGCTGGGTTCGAGCTCGGCGCGCTGCAGACCGCCGAAGCACTGCAGGCATTTGCCGCCGGGTGGCAGCCGGTGCTGGTCGAGCTCGCCCGCCGGGGTGCGTCCCTGGTCGGGCTGCTCGCATCCGCTGGCGGCGACTACAGCGCGATCGACCAGGGGTTGTTCGCGGTGGCCGGCCAGCGGTGAACGGGGCGGAAGCCGTGTCGGCGCTCGCGATCGAAGACGTGCAGGCGAAGCTTGGCGCCCTGGCCGGGCGGATCGAGACGGACGTGGGCGCCGCGCTGGGGCAGGGCGAGGCGACACTGGCACAGCACTGGACCGGGTTCGCGTGGTTGCGGGCCGGCTCCGCGCTGCGGGAGCACGCCGGGGCCGTCGGGATGGTGGCTCAGGTGGTCGCCGCAGTGGGTGCGGCGCTGGGCCCACTGATTGCTGCCGCGGTAGCAGCGGAGGCGGACCGAGCGGCCGCCCAGCGCGCTGCCGCCGGACTGGGACTGGAGGTTGACGGGTTCGAGGTCCGGGTCCGGCCCGATGCTCCGGACCCCACCCTCGCCGCAGCCGGCGCACGCGGGGTCCGGGACCTGCTCGCCGCCGCGGTGGACGTGGTGCGCCGCGCGGATCGGGAATGCGCGCAGGAGCTTGACAGCCTGTCGGCACTCGCCCCTCGGACCCGGGTCGGGCTTGGGCCGGCGCCGCCGGTCCCGCCGCACCTGCCGCCGACGTACGACCCACTGGCGCCGACCAGGGACTCGGACGGCCTGGTCGCACTCGCCGTCGGGTTGCTGGGGGTGACGCTGCGTCGCGCCGCCCAGTCCGGCTGGTCACTGTTCGGACACGGCGTCGGCACGCTGGCTACGGCGCTACGCGACCCTGTCGCGGCGGCGGGAGAACTCGCGCTGCCTCCGCTGGCCCGCGAGGTGACCGCCGCGGTCGCGCTGGCCGAGGAAGCATCGACCGCGACGCCGGGATCGTCGACGGCCGGCTCGCTGACCCGGTTGCTGACCCGGTTGACGTCTGCGGAACCGGGTGGCCTGCCGGTCCGGCTCCTGCAGTTCGACCGCGACGCGGGTGAGATCGCAGAGGTAGTCGGTGATCTCACCTCCGCAGACCAGGTGGTGCTCTTCGTACCCGGAACCGGCTCCGGGCTGGGGAAGTGGGGGAGTACCGAGCGGGCGATCGATGCCATCGCCGCCGCGGTGCGTGTCCAGCCGGGAAGTGACCGGATCGCGGTGATCGGCTGGCACGGCAGTGATTCCCCGCCGGATCTGGTGCACGCGGCGTTGCAGTCGTACGCGAAGGAAGCGGCGCCGCGGCTCGCGGAGTTCATCGCCGGCCTGCAGTTGCGTCCGGGTGTCCGCCTGACCCTCGTCGGGCACAGCTACGGGGGCGTTGTCGCCGGCACGGCGATCCGGGCCGGCGCCCGCCCGGACGCGCTGGTCGGGGTGGCGGCTCCCGGGTTCGGGCCGAAGGTGGACTCGGTCACGGATCTCGCCGACACCCCGACGTATGTCCTGACCCATCCGGGCGACCCGATCGGAGACGTCCAGCCGTTGCAGAGTGCGGTGATCACCGCACTCGCCGTCCCACTCGGCGGGCTGGGGCTGCTCGGTGCCCGCACGCTGGTCGACCGGGTCACCGGCGCCGCCGGGCTCGGGCACCTCGGCGACGACCCGACCTGCGTCACCGGCGCCAAGCGGCTGAGCACCGGGGACGACCACGCCGACCCGCCGCTGCTGCGCACCGACGTCGACCTGCACAGTGATTACTTCGATCCGGGTAGCACGGCGCTCCGGCAGATCGCGCTGGTCGCGCTGGACCGACCCGCAACGCCGTACACCGGCCCGGGCTGCGGCTCGTGACGGGCCCGTGGCATGCGGTCCGGGTCAGCGCGTCCCGGCGCCGAAGCCGCCCCCGGGGAAGCCGCCGCCGAAGCCGCCCGCGGGGAAGCCGCCGCCGAACCCGCTGCCCACGCCGGCGCCGGATCCACCGCGTCCCAGTAGCCCGCCGCGGGTGATCCCGGTGTTACCGCTACTCGGGAGCGGGGTCTTCAGGTCGGCGAGGATGACTTGCTGGCCGGCACTGAGCCCGTGAGTGATCACGACCCGCTCGTCGCTTTGCCGGCCGATGGTGACCACGGTGCGGACCGCCTTGCCGTGCGTGAGTACCTGGACGAAGTGACCGGTTTCGGTCGAGCTCACCGCCGAGACGGGGACGCTGATCGCGTTCTGCACGGTCGCGGTGGCGATGCTGATTGCCGCGGTGGAGCCGTCCCGCAACCCGGTCGTCGGGCCGTCGACGGCGATCGTGACGGCGTAGCTCGTCCCGCCCGTGGTGGTCGGGGCGACGCCGATCTTGGCGACGGTCCCGGTCAACGCCCCATCTCCGCCATCGGGGGAGACCGTCGCGTGTTGTCCGACCTGCAGCTGCGGCAGGTCGGTGACGTCGACGTCGATGCCGACGGTGTACCCGGAAGGCTGGGCGATGATCACCGTGGCGGTGGACGAGCCGGCGGTGACGGACTGGCCGGCAGCCAGGTTCACCGCGAGCACGGTGCCGTTGATCAGTGACGTCAGTGTCGCCTGGCTCAGGTTCTGCTGCGCGAGCGCGACGGCGGCGACGTCGGCGTCGATCTTCGCCTGGTCGGCGGCGAGGGTGGCCGCCGATGCGACACTCGTCGTGCTCGTTCGCCCGGTTCCGGCCGATCCCGACCCTGAACGGCTCGATGCGCTGGTCTGCGACTGCAGCGCGCTCAGGGCCGCGTCGAGTTGCTTCTCGGTGGTCGCGAGGGACTTCTCCTGGTCGGCGATGGCGGACTGCAGACTCGACACGTGATGCAGCGCGTTCAGGCAGGCCGTGCTCCCCGGCCCGGTGTCGGTCGAGCCCCCTCCGGTCGATGGCGCCGTCGGCGAGGCGGTGGCGGATGGCTGGGTCGATGACCCGGTCGCGCAACTCGACTGCGCAAAGACCAATGCAGCCTGGGCCTGTGTCAGCGCCGCGTCCAGTTCCTGCTGGGCCTGCACGACTGCCTGCTGAAGCGCGCTGATCTGGCCGGTCCCGGACTGGTCGGAGTCGGACGAACTGCCAGTACTGCGGCCGGAGGAAGGAGGCGACGCGGTCACGACGGCCGCGCTGGCCGAGGCGGTTCCGATGGATCCCCCGGAGCCACCGGTGTCCTCCGAGCCGGTGCCGGACTGGCCGGTCTCGTGCTGTTCCAGGGTCAGTCGCGCCTGCGCCAACGTGGACTGGGCCTCGGCGAGAGCCTGGCTCAGCGAGGTGGTGTCCAGCTTGGCCAACTGCTGGCCGGCGGTGACCTGCTGGCCGACCGTGACCGCCACGGAGGCGACCTTCCCGGAAGTGGCGAAGGCAGCGGTCTGCCGAGTCGCCGGGGACGCGGTCCCGGTCGCGGTCAGCGTGGTCGCGACCTGTCCGCGGGTGACGGTTGCGGTGCGGTACGACGGACCGCCGTCGTCGGTCGCGGCGTAGGCACCGACCGCGGCACCCGCCAGCACCGCGACGGCCGCGACCGCGACGACGACCGTGCGAGTGGGCTTACGCATCGCTGCCGGAGCTCCCGCTGTTCGCGTTGCCACCGCCACGCGACCCGAAACCGCCGCCGGGACCGCCGGCGAAGCCGCCGAAACCGGCGGTGCAACCGCCATCGACCGGTGCCGAGACGGCAATCGTGGTGGCGGTGATCGCACCGGTGTCGTCGCTGCTACCCCGCGCCGTGGCGCACTGCCCGACAACCAGCGCGCTGCTCGTTGCCGTACCGGTCTTGGTGTACTTCGTGGCCGAGCCGACGGTCACCGTGTACGTCTTGGTGGCTGGCGCTGCGGTGCTCCCGGCGCCGGCGCTCGGCGCGTTGCTGCCGGCCCGGCGTGCGCCGTCGAAGCCGGTTCCGGACACCGTGATGCTGGATCCGGACACGGCGGTGACCTTGCCGGTCACGAAATCGCCGAGCCGGTTCGCCGCGCCGCCGGACGGAGTCGGGAAAGCACTCGGTCGCGAGTCCCCGCCACGGCCACGGAATCCCTCTGGGCCGCCGGTTGGTGCACCTGATGGGCGGCCGCTCGCGCTGCCACCTCGGCCGAAGAAGCCGCCGCTCGGGGCGCACGAGCCGTTCGTGGCGGTGCTGATCTGCACCGAGGCGGCCTGGATACTCGTGCCTGAGCCGGTGCCGGTGACGAGCACGCAGGCGCCGGTCGCGACCGTGGCGAGCGAGGCGCTGGTGGTCGCGGTGATCTTGGTGCTCGCACTGAAGTGCACAGCAGTCTGACTGCTGCTGCTCTGCACCTGGATGGTGTTTCCGGAGACTTCGGCGATGGTGCCGGATGCGCCCGGCTGCTGGCGGAAGCCGCGGCCACCCGACGCGTCGCTGCTCGTGGAGGTCGACGGTGTGGCCGACGCGGTCTGGGCGCTATTCCCGCCACCACAGGCTGCCAGGCCGACCAGGACGACGGCGGCGACCGCCACCGCGGCCGCCGGGCGGCGCAGCGGATGGCCGAATCCTCGCCGGGCGGAGGACAGCTGAGTCGGGTTCATGGTCGCGGTTTCTCCCGGTTGAGGTGGGGTGGTCATTCGCTGCGGAGTGCGTCGATGGGAGCGAGCCGTGCGGCACGGCTCGCCGGGTAGACACCGAAGAGCACGCCGATGGCGACGGCGCTGGCGATTGAGCCGGCCATGGCCACGGGCGAGATGCTGATCGGGTCGGAGCCGACCTTCGGCAGCAGCCACGCTCCGATCACGCCGACACCAGCGCCGAGCAAGCCACCGGCCAGGCCGAGCACCGACGCCTCGGTCAGGAACTGCTGGCGGATCGTCCGCGGCGGCGCGCCGAGCGCCTTGCGCAGGCCGATCTCCCGGATCCGCTCGGTCACCGACACCAGCATGATGTTCATCACGCCGATCCCGCCCACCAGCAACGAGATCGCGGCGATCCCGGCGAGTAGCACGGTCATCGTCTTGTCCACCGACGTGGCGGTGGACACCAGATCCTGCTGGGTGGTGATGGTGAAGTCGGCGTCCGAGCTGGTGCCGATGCCGTGCCGCATCAGCAGGGTCGCGTTGACCTCCTGGTAGGCCGCGCTCAGCGTAGATCGGCTGGCCGCCTCGACGTAGATCGCGTTCGCCTTCAACCGGTTCGCGGTGCTGACCAGCCGCTGCTGTGCGGTAGCCAGCGGCACGATCGCGGTGTCGTCGTTGTCGGAACTGCTGTCCGACGAGCCGGACGAGGCCAGCACCCCGATCACCTGCATCGGGACTCCGGCGACGTCCACCGTCTGGCCGAGCGGATCGGCGACGCCGAACAGCTCCTCGGCGGTCGTCGGGCCGAGCACCGTCACGGCCGCGGCCGACGCCTGATCTGCGGCATCGATGAAACGGCCCTCGGTGAGCTTGCGAGCCCGCACCGACAGCCACGACGCGTTGGTGCCGACGACCTGGGTCGACCAGTTCGTGCTCCCGAAGGTCAGGCTGGCCGAGGTGGACACCGCGGGCGCGACCGCCGCCACGTCCGGTGCGACGGAATGGGACGCGAGCGCGTCGGCATCCTCGACGGTGAGCGTCGACGCCGATCCGAAGCCACCGCGTACCCCCGAGCTGCTGGTGCTGCTCCCCGGCGAGATGACGAGCAGGTTGGTGCCGAGCGCGTTGATCTGGGACTTGACCTTGTCCTGCGCCCCTTCACCCAGCCCGACGGTCAGGATCACCGCGGCGATGCCGATGAGGATGCCCAGCATCGTCAGTGCCGACCGAAGCCGGTGGGTGCTGATCGCGCCGAGGCTGGTGCGGAGGGTCTCGGTCCAGGTCACCGGTAGCTCCCGGGCGTGGCGCCGATCGGTGTGGCCGCGCTCTCGGTCAGCATCCCGTCGCGGATGTGTACGACCCGCTGCGCCGCCGCCGCCACGTCGGCTTCGTGCGTGATCAGCACGATCGTGCGACCGGATCCGTGCAGCCGTGCGAGCAGCCCTAGCACCTCCGCGCTGGAGCCCGAGTCCAGGTTCCCGGTCGGCTCGTCCGCGAGCAGGAGATCCGGCTCGGTGACCAGTGCACGGGCGACCGCTACCCGCTGCTGCTGCCCGCCGGAGAGTTCGCCGGGCCGGTTCTCGTACCGCTCGTCCAGCCCAACCTGGTCGAGGGCCCGCTGGGCCCGCTCCCGCCGCTCGTTGCGCGGCACCCCCGCGTAGATGAGGGGCAACTCCACGTTCCGCCACGCGGACAGCGACGGCAGCAGGTGGAACTGCTGGAAGACGAATCCGATCCTGCGGTTGCGGATGTCGGCGAGCTGCTGCTGCGACATGGTGCCGACATCCTCGCCGGCCAGCCGGTAGGTCCCCTCGGTGGGCACGTCGAGGCAACCCAGGATGTGCATCAGGGTCGACTTGCCCGACCCGGACGGTCCCATCACCGCGACGTACTCGCCGGACTCGATCATCAGGTCGATCCCACGCAACGCCTCGAATGTCAGCGTTCCGGTCGCGTAGGTCTTGCGCAAGGCGCGGACGTCGATCACGGGCGTCCGGCCGGTCATCGCCCGCCGCCGAAACCGCTCGACCCGCCGGTGAAGCGCTGCGGGGCGCCGCCGAAGCCGCCCTCGCCCCGCTGGACAAGCCCCCCGCCGCCGGATCCGTTGCGCCGCAGGTCGGGCAGGTTCCCGCCGCTGCGCCGGATCGTCGTCACGACGACCTTGTCCCCGGCGCTCACGCCCTTGACGACCTGCGTCTGCGCGCCGGACGCCGCCCCGGTGGTGACGGTGGTCTTCACGTCCTTGCCGCCGTTGCGCACCGTGACGTAGCTGCTGCCGTCCGTGTCGCGGCCGATGGCCGCGGTGGGTACCAGGGTGACGTCGGTGAGCTGCTTGGTGGTGATCACCATCGAGACCGTCTGGCCGGAGTGCAGGCCGGTCGGGCTGCCGGTGACGTTGACCACCACCGGATAACTGGACGTGGTGGAGTCGCTGCTCGCGACGTTGCTCACCGAGGCGACCGTGCCGAAGATGTTCGACCCGGCGGCGGTGCCGGTCGGGGTGAGCGTCGCCTGGTCACCCACCTTGATCTGGCCGACCTCGGTGTCGTCGAAGGATGCGGTGGCGACGTAGGAGCCGGTGCTGACCACCTCGATGTCGTAGCTGCTGGAGCCGCTGTCCTGGCCGCTGGCCACGCTGCTGCCGCTGGCGGATCCACCGGACGGGCTGCCCGAACCGCCACCACCGATCTGGTCGCCGACCGCGATATCGACACCGGATACCGTGCCGTCGATGGGAGCGGTGAGGGTAGCCCCGGCCAGTGCCGCCTGGGCGGAGGCGAGCTGTGTCTGAGCGGCGGTGACGGCGGCGGAGTCGGCGTCCAGCTGGGCGGACGAAGCGCCAGCACTGGTGTCAGAGCTCAGTCGGGACTGCGCGCTCACCAGGGTCGAATTGGCCTGCGCGACCGTGCTTTGCAGCGCCGCGGAGTCCATCGTGGCAAGCACCTGGCCCTTGCTGACCTTGCTGCCCTCGGCGACGTTCACCGCGGTGACCGTGCCGGCCGCGGTGAAACTCAGATCGGATGTCGTCTGTGGGGTGAGCGTCGCGGTCGCCGTGACGGACTGCGTGATGGTGCCGGTGGTGACGTCGGCCAACGTGGTTGTGGTGGTGAACCCGGACGAGTCACTACCCCGGGTCGCCGCCCAGGCGCCGGTCCCGGCTGCCACCACCAGTACGAGCGCGAGCGGGACGACCACCTTCGGACGTCGCGCCAGCGCGCGAACGCGAACTGCCACCATTCCTCCTCACCGTTGCGGCAGCAATAGGGGCGCCGCGCAGATCGATGATGAGGGCCGCGGATCAAGGTTCGGCGCGTGAGCCCTGGGAGAACGCTGAGTGCCCGGGCCGTCGGTCGTCGCCGACCTGCGCCGGTACCAGTGCGCGTGAGACGGTGGAGACATGCGAGCGCTGTCCGTCATCCCCGGCCACCCGGAATCCGCCGCGACGGGGGAGTGGCCCGATCCACCGGACTCCGATGGGGCGGTGCTCGTCGAGGGGCTGTTCATGGGCGTGTGCGGCACCGACGTCGAGATCACTCAGGAGGGGTACGGCTGGGCTCCTGACGGCGAGCAGCGGCTGATCCTCGGGCACGAGTCGCTCGGCCGGGTACTCAGTGCGCCGGGCGGGTCCGGCTTCACCGCCGGGGATCTGGTGGCCGGCGTCGTCCGGCG
>Ga0164242_10005385_pt1 | contig 14262 bp, 13 predicted proteins | sample OricomgcompostMG_FD_108783 | JGI IMG/M metagenome (GOLD analysis project Ga0164242, IMG submission 108783) | Miracle-Growth compost microbial communities from Emeryville, California, USA - Original compost - Miracle growth compost (MG) ... | reverse complement strand
GCCTATGACCGCAATGAGCGCGCGGTCGAGCTGACCACGAAGAAGGGCGTCGACGCGCGAGTCCTGGACGTTTTCGATCTGCAGAAAGAAGATACCGAAGGCACCTCTCTCCTCTACGCCGATGGGCTTTTCGGTCATCTCTATGACCCTGTTTCCGGGCTGGCGGCGACGATGTCGACACTTCGTCGGCTCGGATTGCCCACAGGCACGCACCTGCTCGTTTCCAACGACGCCCCGGACGACATCGCTGCCCGAGTCGCTCCCCACCCATCCGTCGGAGGTTTCTGGTTCTTTTCGACGGGCTACCTTGCCGAGGAGATGGAAGCTGCCTCTTTCGACGTCGTAACCGCCTACTACTATGTTTATTCGCGCCCTCTGAGTGGCGCGCGCAGGCGCACCATCGGCGTCGCGCGCGTCGCATAAGCGGTCAGGACGCAAGCGTGCCCATTTCGAACTCGTTTGCGGGACGACTCCTGCCCATACTGCGGCAACTCGCCGATGGATACGGCACTCCGTTTCACATCTATGACGCAGAGGGCATCGTCGACACCCACCGTAAGATGGTGGCCGCCTTTGATGGCGCGGATTTCAAGCAGTATTTCGCCGTCAAAGCATTGCCGAACCCCAACATCCTGAGGCTGCTGGCGGAAGAGGGCGCCGGTCTGGACTGCTCGTCGCCGACGGAGCTGAGGCTGGCTCGCTCCGTGGGTGCTCGCGGCGAGGACATCATCTTTACGGCGAACAACACGAGCTCTGCGGAGTACGAAGAGGCTATCCGGTCTCGGGCATTGGTGACCTTCGATGACGCCGAGATGGCCGATCGGTTGAGCGCCTTGCCCGACCTCGTGTCGTTTCGAGTCGTGCCCGACGGTGTGGTGCCGCGGTCAGTCCAAATGGGCGACGCAGTCGGGTCCAAGTTTGGTGTGGCCGTGAAAGACGCGGCCGGCGCATACGAATTGTGTCGGACGCGCGGCGTCAGGCGTTTCGGCATCCACGGAATGACAATCGCGAATGAGCTGGATACGGCGTCTGCGGTCGCGGCCGCTCGTGCCGTGATGCTTGCAGCGAAGTGGATCTCCTGCCGCACCGGCGTCACCTTCGAATACGTGAACATCGGTGGCGGTCTCGGCATCCCGTACCGTCCCGACGACCGGCCAATCGATGTTGAACTCTTCGCGCGTGGTGTCATTCGCAGCCGCGACGAGATCTTTGCAGGCGCGACACCGCGCATCGTCGCGGAGTTCGGTCGCTATGTCACCGGGCCGCATGGGGTTCTCGTGTCGCGTGTGACGAGTCGAAGTCGGAAGGGTGTGGATGTGATCGCGCTGGACGCGTCCATGTCCGCCCTGATGCGTCCGGCCATGTACCCCTCGGCGTACCACCACGTCACAGCGCCGTTTCGCGGCGGGACAGCGCAAAGATTCGACGTCGTGGGACCGCTCTGCGAGAACATGGACAAATTCGGCACCGATCGGTTGTTGCCTCCGGTGCAGGTCGGTGATCTCGTCATGATTCACGACACGGGCGCCCACGGTCATGCGATGGGATTCACATACAACGGTCGCCTGCGTCCGGCCGAACTCCTGCTCGGGCTCGATGGTCGTGTGCTTGAGATTCGCAGGCCGGAATCTTTCGACGACTACATCGGGACCGTCGTGGACCCGCCTGTCCCGCTCGCTCTCTCGACTCGACACGGGATTGCGCCGCGCGCCGGGGAGTTGACCCGTGCTGACGGATGACACGCGCCGAAGGATCTCTGAGGCGTTCGACCATTGGGAGGATTGGCAGGCCGACGAGCGCGAAGGCGTCCGTCCGGATGTCGATCTTGTGCTCGACCTCCTCGAGAAGGGGTACGTGCGCGCGGCCGACGGCGACCGGTGGCTCCCCGACGAGACCGTCAAAAAGGCGATCTTGCTGTCGTTCCTGCTCGCGCCCAACCGTATGTCGTGTACGCCGCCGCTCTCGCCGAAGCATTTCGACAAGGTGCCCTTGAAGTTCGAGTCGTGGTCTGAGCACGACTTCGTCGACGCGTCGGTACGGGTCGTTCCAGGTGCGGTGGTGCGGCGAGGGGCCTACATTGGTCGACGAGTGATCCTGATGCCGTCGTTCGTCAATGTCGGCGCATACGTCGGCGACGGAACGATGGTCGATACCTGGGCGACAATTGGTTCGTGCGCTCAGGTTGGCGCCCGATGCCATATCTCTGGAGGCGTAGGCATCGGGGGGGTTCTCGAGCCATTGAACGCGCGCCCGGTCGTGATCGAGGATGACGTATTCGTTGGGGCCAGGAGCGAGATAGCCGAGGGCGTCGTGGTGCGAAGCGGCGCCGTCATCGGCATGGGCGTCTTCCTCGGTGCGTCCACGCCGATCGTCGACAGAGGAACAGGCGAGGTCTTCTTCGGGGAAGTGCCGCCGAATGCTGTCGTCGTCGCGGGAGCGCGTGCGAGTGACTCCGTAGCCGGCTTGTCCATCTATGCCGCCGTGATCGTGAAGTATGCGGACGGTCGCACGCGAACGAAGACAGCGCTTAATGCGATGGTGCGGCCATCGTGACCGTGTCCGTCGCCGCGTTCGCGCGCCTAAGAGAGTTGTTGTCAGGGGTAAATCCGGCGCTGCCACCGATCCCGCTGCACATCGGGGAGGTGACCTGCGCCGCCGGCTACGAGCGGGTCTCGGCCGATCACTCCGGCTGGTGGCATTATCCGACACTGGGAGGAACTGCTGAACTCCGCGACGCCTATGCGCGATACCTGTTACGACGGTTCAATATCGAGCCTGGCGAGCGTGTCGCGTTCGAAGCGACACCGGGCAGTAAGCAGGCGGTGTCGGCGGCGATCGCGCTGAGCGTGAGCAGACTGAGCGTGAGCAGACCTGGTCGCGCGGCCGTCTCTGTCGCTCTTCCCAATCCTTTCTATCCGTCCTACCTTGCCGCGACGCAGATCTTCGGTGCGTGCCCAGTGTTTTACGGTGCAGGAACGGATATTTCGCGAGCTGTCGACGGCGCCGAAACCCCCGTCGCGGCGATCGTCGTTTGCCAACCAGGCGTTCCGTGCGGCACAGCGATGTCCGCGACGGAGTTCAGGCAGATCAGCGCGCTCGCCGCGCGTCATGATGCGCTGCTCATCGTGGACGAGTGCTACCTCGACTTTTACATCGACGACGCCATCGTGAGCTACCTCGATGTGACATGCCGGCCGAGGTGCCAGTACGTCGTTCTCCATACTTTGTCGAAGCGGTCGGCGGCTCCCGGCCTGCGGAGCGGCTTCATGGCCGGTGACCCGGCAAGTGTCGCACGGTATGTGGAATTCAACCGCTCGTGCGGCGTCTCCGGTTCAGACGCGACCGCAGCGATCGCGGCCGCGCTGTGGGACGACGACGAGCGCGTCGAGGCATTGAGGCAAGCTGTACGCCGCAACTCGCGGGCTGCTGATGAGGTGCTCGCCGGACTCGTTGGCTATCGCAGTCTCCGCAAGGGCGTCTTCCTCTGGATCCCCGTGCGGGACGACATATCAGTCGCCCGTTCGCTCTGGGCCGATTGCGGCGTTTCCGTGATGCCAGGTTCGTTCCTCGGCTGTGAGACGCGCGACGGCAACCCAGGGTCCAATCATGTGCGCATCTCACTGGCAGGCGACGAGTCGGCGACCGCGGAGGCTTTGCAACGCGTCCGCACATATCTCTCTCATGAAGGGGTGGCAGTCGGTTGAGCGGGCTGGCAGGTTGGCTGCAGCATGGTCGCGGTGTCGACGCCGCGGTTGTGCTCGACATGACGCGTACGCTCCGGCATCGCGGTCCTCACGAACCCAAGTGCTGGGCCTCGCCGCAAATCGCGATCGGGCATTGCGCGCTTCACGACAGTGAAGGGCCGCTCATGCAGCCCGTGTCGGTGCAAACGCGTGTCGGCGAGGTCGTCGCGGCGATCGATGGCGCCATCTACAACCTGGATGAGCTGCGTGCCTCGTTGCGAGCGCATGGCGTGCGCCAGGAGATAGGCAGCGATGCGACGGTGCTCGCTCATGCCTTCGCTGTGTGGGGCGACGATTTCGTCACCCGCGTCGATGGCATGTTCGCGCTTGTGATCTGGGAAACCGCAACCCAGCGCCTGCTGTTGTATCGCGACCGATTCGGAATGAAGCCGCTGTACTACTACCGGCTGCGAGATGGCATCGCATTCGCGTCGGAGCCGAAGGGCATCATGGCGCACCACGGCTTCCGCGCGAGGCTGGAGCTTCGCGCGATGCCGATGGCGCTGCAACCACGGCTGGCGCTGCCCGGCGAAACGCCGCTGAGCGGGCTGCACGAAGTCGCCGCCGCGCACTACGTGGTTGTCACGCCGGAGAGGGGTCCGCGGGCCGTCAGGTACTGGCGGTTGACCAGCGCTTCTCACACCGACTCGTACGAGGACACGGTCGTGCGGGTGCGTGGGTTGCTCACGCGCAGTGTCGCGAACCAACTGCCGTCGGGGGCCGAATGCGCGGCAATGCTCTCGGGCGGACTCGACTCTTCAGCTGTCGCCGCACTCGCCAGCGCCGAACTGCGCCGGCGACGCGAAGCGCCGCTGCGCACCTTTTGTGTCGCTTTCGAGGGCGCTGAAGACACGTTCGTCTCCACGGACCTGCGTCCTGACATCGATGCGCCGTACGCCGAGATGGCGGCACAGCATTTTGGCGCCGATCACAACGTCACGCGACTCAACATGGCCGACATCATCGCTGCCGTGCCACACACCCGCGCCGCCCGCGACCTTCCGGGGTGGGGCCAGTTCGACGCATCGATGTACCTGCTGTTCCAACACATGACCGAAGGGACGACGACTGCGTTCTCGGGCGAGGCGGCCGACGAGTTCTTCGGCGGTTATCCATATTTCTTTCGTCCGGACATGATTTCGGCAGAGACGTTCCCTTGGCTCGGCGATGCCCCTCGGCTCTCCCACTTCCTTTCACCTGAGATCCGATCTGTCGTCGACCCGCTGGAGGACGAGAAGGCGCGCTATTCACAGTTCCTGCGCGACGTGCCTCGACTCGAGGGTGAGGACGCGACCGCGGCTCGTATGCGAGAGGTCCTGTTCCTGGGCATGTGCGGACCGCTGTCGGTCATCCTCGACCGCAAGGACCGGATGAGCATGGCCTCCGGGGTTGAGGTGCGATTGCCCTTCTGCGACCACAAGCTCGTCGAGTACGTCTGGAACATTCCCTGGCATATGAAGGCCCGTGGCGGGCTCAAGGGACTCCTCAGAGACGCGGTCGCCGATCTGCTTCCAGCTTCGACCGTCAATCGGCGCAAGAGCGCGTACCCGCATCTCCAGGACCAGCGTTACGACGCGAAGCTCTTGCAAGCGGCGTCCCGCATCCTGCAGGACGACCGCACGGCGGTCGCGCCGCTCTTCGACGTGCCCGCGATGACGACGCTCATCGACAAGGCCGCGCAGGGCGACCTCGGCACGATGCTGCCTGGCGGCGCGAGCCCGGCGCAGTTGTTCGTCCACATCGTCGAACTCGAGACGTGGATGCAGGCGCACTCGGTTTCGGTCAGCTGATCAACATGCAACGAGACATCACGGAGGGTTCCATGCTCGAACTGGTACCGATCACGGACACCATCGGCGCCGAGGTGCGCGGCATTGACGTCACCGGGCCAATCTCGATCTCAGATTTCCAACGGATCTACGAGGCATGGATTGATCGGACGATCCTGCTCTTCCGCGGTCAGAATATGACTCCGGCGCAGCACATCGACTTCACAAGCCGGTTCGGCGAGGTGTTCGCGTACACGCGTTCAGAGTTCAGCGAGACGTCGTACCCGGAGATCCTGGTGCTCAGCAACATCACCAAGGACGGCAAGCTCGTGGGCTCGCCGGTGAGCGGAAGGGTCTGGCATACAGACGGTCACTACCTTGACATTCCGCCGGCGGGATCGATGTTGTACGGCATCGAGACGCCACCCGTCGGCGGCGACACCTGGTTTGCCAACATGTTCGCGGCATACGACGCGTTGCCATCGTCGATCAAGGAACAGATAGACGACCTTCAGGTCGTCATCAGCCGGCTCCACTCGCGGCCGTACAACTACCCGGATCGCCCGCTGCCCTCAGCCGAGGAGCTCGCGAAATGGAAGGACGTCGTCCAGCCGCTGGTCCGGGTCCACGACGTCAGTGGGCGCAAGGCGCTGTACGCCGGCGGCAACGTGCCTTGGCGGATCGTAGGCATGTCTGAGGAGGAGAGCCTTCCGCTCATCACATTCGTGCAAGAGTTCGCCGTGCAGCCGCAGTTCACTTACTGCCATCACTGGCAGCCGGGTGACATCGTGTTGTGGGACAACCGCAGTGCGATGCACAAGGCGACCGCCTATGACCAGCTTGCGCACCGCCGTCTGATGCACCGAACGACCATCGCGAACGCCGCCGCCCCTGTTGGTCCCGAGAGAGTCGCGGTTGCTCGATGACGGAGACGTACGACTACATCGTCGTCGGAGCCGGCGCGGCTGGCTGCGTGGTCGCGGAGCGGCTCAGCGCGGACCCGTCGAACCGTGTTCTCGTCCTCGATGCCGGCCGGGAGCGCCGAAGTCCGTTGCTCGGGATTCCAGCGGCCGAGACGATCCTGATGGGGAAGCCGAAGTATGACTGGTGCTACACCACCGAGCCGGACGAGACGATCGACGGGCGGGCCGTCGCCATCCCACGTGGCCGTGTTCTCGGCGGCTCCAACGCCATCAACGGGATGATTTTCGTGCGCGGGCAGCGCGAGGATTTCGACGACTGGGAGCGCCTCGGCAACAGCGGCTGGGGATGGAACGACGTACGACCCTACTTCGAACGCCTCGAAACGTATCGGGGACAGCCGAGCGAGGGCCGGGGCACGGCAGGCAACACGTCGGTGTCGTTGCCACGAGAACGGGATCGTCTGACCGATGCCTTTCTTGCCGCGGCGCTGCAGCTTGGATATCCGGCGAACGTCGACTACAACTCTGGGCGTCAGGAAGGCTTCGGGTACTACCAGCTAACACAGCGGGATGGCCGCAGGTCGTCGGCGCTGAAAGACTATCTGTCTGCGGCCCGACGTCGCCCGAATGTACGCGTCGTGACGCAGGCGTTGGTCACGCGTCTGCGTCTCGATGGCAACGAGTGTCGCGGTGTGGAATATCGCATCGGGGATCGTGTGCAGGTCGCGGACGTCGGTAAAGAAGTCATCGTCTGCGCAGGGGTTGTGCAGTCTCCCCAGCTCCTCGAACTGTCCGGTATCGGTTCGCCCGAAGTCCTGGCGAATGTCGGCATTCCGTTGTGCCATGCCTTGCCCGGCGTCGGCGAGAACTTCATCGATCACTACGCGGCACGAATGCGGTGGCGTGTGACGCTGCCCATCACCTTCAATGACCGGACCCGAGGGGCGCGTCTGTTGCGCGAGGGAGTCCGGTACCTTGCGTCACGCCGCGGCGTGCTGAGTCTGCCGATCGCGCTGGGCCACGGCTTCGTGTGCTCAGAATTGTCGCCGCAACGGCCGGACATCCAGTTCCACTTCTCGCCCGCGAGTTATGGAGACGGCTCGAGCCGGCGACTAGACAAGAAGCCGGGAATGACGGTGGGGATCTATCCCCTGCGTCCTCGGTCGCGAGGATCGATTCATCTCCGGTCACGCGATCCTCTAACGCCCCCTGCGATCCGCCCACGCTTCCTCTCCGACGCGTCCGACGTCGCGACCCTGGTAGCCGGCGTTCGTATCGCTCGCCGGATCATTCAGTCACCGGAGATGGACCGCTATCGCCACGCCGAGTTGCTCCCGGGTGACGGGGTCGAGTCCGCGGAGGACATCGTCGAATACGTGCGGTCGCACGGCGACACCTCCTACCACCCGGTCGGCACATGCCGCATTGGCACGGACTCTCTCGCAGTCGTCGACCCGCGCCTTCGCGTGCATGGCATCGCTCGGCTGCGCATCGTCGACGGCTCGGTGATGCCGCAAATGATCTCTGGCAATACGAATGCCGCCACGCTGATGATCGCGGAAAAGGGCGCCGCCATGATTCGCGAAGACGACGCCGAACGAGCCGCGGTCACTCTCAGGGCCCGATCGTGAACGCCGCGCAGCACGGACAGATCGATCTCGCTCCGACCGAGAGTGACGCACGCACACGACTGCGTGGACTGCTGCACGCGCTTGACGCGAATCCGCATTCGACCTTCACGTTCACCGGACCGGATGGAGCATGCACGGACAAGAACTTCGCCGAGGTCGCGGCGGACGTGCGGCAACTGGCGTTGGAGCTTCGCGGCCGTGGCCTTCATGACGGTGACGTGGTGGGAATCGTCGGTGATAATTCCTATGAGTGGGTGCTCGCCGACCTTGCGTGCCTCGAATTGCGGTGTACGAGTGTCGCGCTCACGCCGGCCCAGTGTCGGGCGCCTGGTGGTATCGGTGAAGTCGTCGAGCGATATCAACTCAATGCTGTGTTAGCAACGCATATCGTCCTGGATCCCGTGGACCTCTGCGTCGGTGATCTGTCTCGTAGACCGCTGTCACTAAAGCGGAGGTCGGCAGAGCCGCTCCACCTGCCGGATGATGTGTTCACCATCGTGTTCTCATCTGGGACGTCAGGACGGCTGAAGGGCCTGATGCTCACGGAAGGAGGTGTCGAGAACACTATTCGGGTATCGGCCAAGGCGTGGCGACTGGACGAGCGTGACAACATTCTCATCGTTCTCCCGTACTCCAACTTCCAGCAGCGGTATCTGACGTACGCTGCGATCGCTTGCGGAGCGAACGTCACGGTCGTGCCGCCGGAGCACATGTTCTTGATGATGAAGCGCCTCGCGCCCACCGTGATACTTGGCCCGCCGTCGTTCTTCGAGATCCTGGCCAACCGCCTCCGGGCGGCGAGCTTCCGTGGGCGACTGCGCTATCGAGTCGCGATGTCACTGGCGACGATCGCGCCACGATCGACGGCCTCGGCTCGCCGTCGACTCGGCCGTCCCTACACCGGGGTTTTCGGTCCTGCAGCTCGACTTATGATGACAGGCTCTGCGCCTGTGCCGCCGCACGTCGTGCGATTGTTTGATCGGTTTGCCATGCCGCTCTTCGAGATATATGGGAGTTCGGAAGTCGGGTGGATTGCCTTCAACACCCCGGGGGCCGCACGGATCGGGACAGCGGGCCGGCCCGTGGCCGGTGTCCGCGTCGAGATCACCGACGACGGCGAGGTTCTCGTTGGCACGGCGCATCCACAATGTGCCGGCTATATTTTTGACGGCGTTGAAACGTCAGACGACGTGTTCCGTCCCGACGGGATGATCGCTACGGGAGATGTCGGAGCTATGTCGCGGGACGGGTACCTTACTCTGCTTGGCCGCAAGAAGAACGTCATCATCACACGCAGTGGCGTAAAGCTCAGCCCCGAGGAGTTGGAGAACGATCTCGCGAGGCAGTGTGGGGTCGACCAAGTGATGGTCATCGCGTCCCCCGACAATGCATCCCTGTGGTGCATCGTCTGGATCGCCGACCGGAGCGGCGAGGCAGAGAACGCCGGGATAGCGCACGGCGTCCGGGCTGTCAACGGACGAAACCCGGCTTACGCGCAGATCGTTAAGACATTCGTCAGGGACAAAGCTGAGCTCACAAGCGCACCCGATCTACTCACGCGAAATCTGAAACTGCAACGTGACGCCGTGCTACGACACCTCGCAGCGGAAAGGGCATTTGATGAGTGACAAGACCGAAGCGAAGGTACACCGCGCCATCGCGGCCGCGATATCTAGTGCCGCTGCGAAGGACATCAGGCCAGACATGAGTCTGCGCCTCGACCTCCACATCGACTCCGTCGGACTGATGACGCTCGCGTTTCTCGTAGAACAAGAGACGGGAATCGACGCTTTCAGCCGGGTTCAAGAGTTCGTGGCCGCAGAGAGCGTCGCCGACATCGTCGCCATCGTACGGCGGGCCCAGGGGCTGATGGTATGAGTGACTCGTCTATCATCGACTTCCATTCGCACATCGCGAGCGCTATGTGCTTCCCGCCGTCCTTCACCAGCGGCGTCGTCGACAACATGACGGTGGCTCTGCAGGCGGCCGGGCTGCCCATTCCTCGGGAGAAGGTCACGAGGATGCACGACGCGACTCTCGATGACCCCTGGTGCGACGAACTGATCTCTCAGATGGACGAAGCCGGCATCAGGGAGGCCGTCCTGTTGCTTCCTGACTTTACGTACGCGCTCCGAGACGCCACGCATAGCATTCAGGAACTGGTCGAGCATCATCGCCTGGTACGCGACCGGCATCCGGGACGATTTCGCGTCTTCGTCGGGGTCGACCCTCGCTGGGGGATGGACGGCCTCGAACTCTTCGATAGATGTGTGCGCGAGCACGGGTTCGACGGAATGAAACTCTACCCGCCGTGTGGCTATCCCATCTCAGATCCGGCGCTGTACCCATTCTACGAGATCTGTGCCGAATTGGGTCTCCCCGTCCTGACGCACATCGGGGCCACCGCACCTTGTCTGGACTTCGACATCGCGCGCCCGATTTTTGTTGACAGAGCGGCCCGCGACTTCCCGGGAGTCGACTTCGTGCTCGCGCACGGCACCGTCCACTACCCGGACGAGTGCGCGATGTTGTGCACCAACCGGCCCAACGTCTACATCGACGTCAGTGGTTTCGAAGCATACGGCATTCACGCGCTGCATTCGGCATTCCGGCGTGGCATCAATCACAAAATACTGTTCGGCACCGACTGGCCCGTGTTCCGTCTGCAGGGACGCCAATCCGGCTTCATCGAACGACTGGAGCGTGAAGGAGCCTTCCCCTCGGAGATGTCGAACCGTGACAAAGAGTTGTTCTTCCACGGCAACGCCGAGCGTCTACTCGCAAAGAAGCGTATCCCCGTCAGCACGGTGTGACCACCCTCTCGCAAGAACCGCCCAACACCCAAGGAGTGAGTGTCAATGACTGATCGTTGTCAGCCGCTTACCGAAGAAGAGCTTAAGTCGTTTCAAGAGAATGGCTTTGTCGGGCCCTTCGACCTTTACGAAGCGGAAGAGGCGGTGATGAAGTGGAACAAGGCCAAGATCGAGATGGCACTGTCCCAGAACAAGCCGCACAACTCCACCGTGATCAACTATGATCGCCACCTCGACTGTGACACCCTCTCGGAGCACATCGCTCGCCCGGAGATCGTCTCGAAGCTGCGCGGTCTCATCGGTGACGATATTTTGTGCTGGAAGTCCAACATCTTTAAGAAGGAGCCGGGCGAGGCCGGAACGGGCTGGCACCAGGTCGAAGCGTTCGTGGTCGGCGAGACGACTACGTCATCGGCGCCTTCGCTCAAGTACACGGAGGAGTCGACGAACGTCACGCAGGAGCTCACGGTGTGGACTGCGTTCTCGCCGGCGACCCATGAGAACGGGTGCATGACTTTCATTCCCGGTAGTCACAAGAAGTGGTATTACGACGAGTCGAAGCCGTTGACGAGAAATATTGAGAGCAAGAAGCATGACTTCTTCGGGTATGACTACTCGGAGTTGAAGCTTGATCCCAACTGGGACCCTGACCAGGAAGAGATCGTGGAGATGGAGATGAAGGCAGGTCAGTTCGTCATCTTCCTCGCGAAGTGCGTGCACGGGTCGCGTCCTAATGTCAGCGACATCGTTCGACAGGCTTACGCGTCTCGTTACGTGGCACCGTCGGTGAAAATCTACGAGAACGTGACGCAGCTCGTAGAGTTCGGAGACTCGATCGATCTCGACTACCATGGCTCTGTGCTCGTCTCGGGTGAGGATCGGTACGGATACAACCGAATCCACGAGCGGAACCTCAACGGCGTGCCTTTCAACAAGGTTCCGCTGGCGATTCCCTGAAAACGCTAGCGATCCGGAGAGGAAACGGTCATGCCGACGGTGGATTATCGCGACAGCTTGGTTGAGCTAGCTCTGTCGCACGGAAAGCCTCTGGAGAGAACGGATCTCGAGAGCGCACGGACGAGAGCCGAGCTCGGCATCTCGTCGTTAGACATCATCATTCTCATGAGCGGCTTCATGCAGCGTTATGGGGTAGCTGATTTCCGACCAGAGTGGGTTCCGATGCTCGAGTCGATGGATGGCATCTGCGAGGTCATGGAGGAAATCGTCGGCTCTGCAGAGGTCGGCAAATGATGCAGCTCGCGTTGCCGCTGGGCGGAGTCGCGACGAGCCCGTTCGCATGACGGCACGCATCCGGCCCGATAGCCCGCAGGTGGACGTGTGCCTGGGGGCTATCGCGGTCGTCACCGGACCTGAGGATCGGCACGTGACGGACGTCGTCGACTTCGAGAGACGATGGGCCGCAGCTTCGGCCACGCCGTTCAGCGCGATGGGTTGCCGGACGTACCGGCCGATCGATGATGTCGAGTGCGCGATCGTTGACGCAGTCAGGCAGGCGATCGACCGGTCAGGCTTGGAACGCGGCGACATCGACGGAGTGGTCGTCGCGACCTCGGACGATGCTGTCGACGTGGCCAAGCACGCTTTTGCGCGGCGGGTCCTCGAGCAGACTGGAATGACGGAAGCGATCCCGACGGTCCTGTCCATGCAGCAGTGCTGCAGCTCGATGTCTGCGGTTCGGTATGCGCGATGGCTATGTGCCGGCGGTGCGGCGCGCCACGTCGTCGTCGTCGCTTTTGACGCCGCCAGAGACGACAACCTACGCTTACGTGAGTACGCATTCTTCGGCGACTGTGTCGTCGCCTGTGTGGTCAGCAGAGATTGGCCCGGCGAGTATATGATCGGCGGGCCGGAGATCCGCATGTCGTTTGACGGAGTCAAAGGTGAGGACACATTCGCTTCGCGCGCCTCGCTGTCCCGTAGGGTGTTCGACGACGCGTTGGATGCGGCAGGAGTAGCCCATGCCGACGTCGTTCGCGTCTTTCCGACGAATCTGTACCGACCACTGGTCATGGCTAACGCGGCTGCGATAGGACTTCCGACGTCCGCATTCCACTTCGAGTCCACGCTGAGCACTCACGCTCATTGTGGCAACTGCGACTGGCTGTTGAACCTGGACAACTATTCGCGCACGGTAGGGCTCGGTGATGGTGACGTTTACGTCGGGTATGCGACTGCTCCAGGGTTTGCGGCGGCCACCGTCCTCGTCGCGGGCTCCGGACATGAGGCCAACAAGTGAGTGGAGTGCGCCGATGGAAAGGACAGTGCTCAGCGTGAGAATTGTCGTCGATGACCTCCGTGGTCCTGACATCGCCCGGTTCCTTGAGGAGCATCTCGAGGAGATGCGCGCAGTGACTCCGCCCGGAAGCAAGCATGCGCTCGATCTCGAGGGGCTCCGTCGCCCGGAGATCACTTTCTGGACTCTTCATGTCGAAGATGAGATCGCCGCGTGTGGAGCGCTGAAGGTCATGGACGACCGTAGCGGTGAAATCAAATCAATGCGTACGGGAAGTGCGTTTAGGCGCGGCGGCTATGCGTCGACCTTGTTGCGCCACATCATCGAACACGCCCGCGCGCACGGGCTGCAGCGGCTCAACCTGGAGACCGGATCGACCGAGCACTTCGCGCCGGCTCGCGCGCTCTACACGAAGCACGGCTTCGAGCCATGTGGCCCGTTCGCCGACTACACCGATGATCCTCATAGCTACTACATGACGAAGTCCCTGTTCTAGCAGGACGGGCAGAACGCGCGGGCCGTCTCGGTCCAGAACGGTGTACCTGATGAGAGATGCGGTTTACGACTACGACCAAGCCCTCTATGGGCGTTCTTTCCTCAACTGTTTCGAGCGCCAGTGCCTCGTGATGTTGGCGGCGCATGAACCGAAACGATCGCACTGGCTGCTCCGCCGAGCGTTCATCAGCAGCGACGCCATTCTCGCGCAGATCATCCAGGAGCAGCGGCCACGTTACGACTTCGACAGCGGGCTTCTGTCTCCCGACGACCTGTCGCTGATCGGACTCACTCTCGTCGAGGCTAAGGCGGACACATACGAGGAAGCGCTTCCACTGATCCGAGATGTCGTCGCGGAACGTGGCTACGCGTTTCCCCGAGTGGACATGTTCGGGCTCCCAAATGCCGAAGCGTTCCGATGCCGACACGTGTCGCACTCACTCATCGTGACGTCCTATCGCGAGGACGCGCGTAGCTGGAACGTGATCGACGACAATCCGGCGGGCGTGCTTTGTGAGGCCGCGTACCCGGAAGGCGTGCTGCGACAGGCGTACGACGTGAATGCCGTCAGGGGCGTCCGGTATCTGACGCCATTGGCGAACCCTGAACCCGAGACCGCCGCCGCAGAAACGGT
>Ga0164242_10005384_pt1 | contig 14263 bp, 15 predicted proteins | sample OricomgcompostMG_FD_108783 | JGI IMG/M metagenome (GOLD analysis project Ga0164242, IMG submission 108783) | Miracle-Growth compost microbial communities from Emeryville, California, USA - Original compost - Miracle growth compost (MG) ... | reverse complement strand
TGGCCGGGGGTGGAGGTTCTGTTTTGTGCGAAACCCCCACAGCCGCGGGGGCCCAAAAGGCAATTCTTTGGGGAAAAAACGTGGGGGGGGGCCCCCCAAAACCCCCCCCCCCCCCCCCGAAAGGCGCATTAGTATCCTGACCGTGTGACTAGGTTTGACGGACGGACGATCCGCGTTGACAAGGCCTCGGACACTGGTCCGCGAGGTGGTGGACGAGGTGGCGGTGGCGGCTATGGCCGCGGTGGAGGATACGGCGGCTCCCAGATGGGTGGCTCGCCGCACATGCAGGGCGGCATGCAGTTTGCTGGTCCGCCCCAGCCCTACGGCATGGCACCTAACATGTACGCCCAGCCGTATGGTGGTCGCGGTGGCTACCAAGCCGCGCCCGCATATGGCGCGGCCCCGCAGCAAGGTAAGAATCAGGTTGGACCTTGCGCGCCTCCACCGAACAGCTGGCAGCTAACACGACTAGAAGGATGGACTCAGCAGCCCGCAGCCTCGTACGGCTACGCTGACCCCTCGCAACAGGGCCAGGCACAGCACCCGCAGCAGCAGCAGCCCCCTCAGGACGGGCGCGGGTACTGAGACCAATTGAGGCCGGCCAACTTTGGCAACCATGTCCACCTATGTCCGAAACGTAACCTCCCGCCGTGGCTGAACCCCGACGCAACGCTGGAGAAAAAAAAATGGCCCAACCCATAGACAATTGACGAAAAGGACGGACACACATACCTCTGGTCAGACGCTGAAACCCTAATCTCCCGCCTTTTGTTACCGCTTAAACCGCTCCGACTGCCTGTACGATCAAGTCGTGGTTGCTCTTTGACGGCCGCAAGCATTTATACCCCACCCCCTTGGTTCTTCCGCCATGCCTATCCCCCCCCGGGGTACGGCATTGGTCGGCCATGGCAGCGAGGTCTTGGGTGACGGTTTCACCGCCGCTCATAGATATGCTATGGTTTATCGTTTTCTTCTTTCTTCTTCTCTTCAACACTTGGCCCCCCCAAAAATGTCGATCAAACTTTGCCGCTCGCTTGGGATTTTGATTTTCATGCTTCCGATGCTTTGTTTTACTGCTCCCTTCCCAACGATTTGTTTTTTTTTCGAATAGCAGTTTCCCTGTTACGCCTTGGCTTCTGCTTTTTGCATTATTTTCCTTTCTGCAGAGGGTTATGACCGGGGGCGAGGGAAGACCGGCAGCAGGCTAGTGGGTACCGAAACGACCAAGGTGAATGGTGTGTAGGATCGGACTCCGGGATGGGGGGAAAGGTGGGAGGGGGTTTTTTCAGGATCGTGGCTCCGGGACAAAGGAAAGGGGGAAACCAAAACACCCTGGGCTCTTGCATCTACACGGCGGCATCCGGTTTCTTTCGGGCAGACGAAGCTAGAAAGATCCCTGTAAGAGGAGGGATATCGGGAAAAGAAAAAAGAACGGGATGGAATCGGATGGCTGATAGAGACGACAACGACCACCAAGACGGGATGGGATTTGACGAATGACCGGAGATCTGGGGTTCAAGTTAGGGAAAGGGGAGGAGGAGTGACCTTGAGGTAGATGACCTAAAGGCATTTTTTTTTCTTGGATATGTAGGAAGTGAGGGGAGGTTTCGGGGGGGAGGGGGGGAAAGGGGAAAAGTCTTTCTCGTTTTTGCATGCAAACGACAAACAATGCTGTTTTGTTTCTTCTGCACTTTTCTGTCACGACGTTTTCTCTGTCTCTTCTTGCTCATCTACGCTGCTGACTTTCCTGAACTCGTGATGTTGGTGCTGCTGGTGCTGTTCATGGCGTAGTCCCTGGGTCTGCGGGGGACTGACATGGACAGGAGGAGGCGAACGCAAGATTCCGGTATCATCAGTTCGCTGCTGCTGGTCCAGCCCCGTTTCCGGTCCCCCTAACTCCGGTCCTAGCCCCTCGTCCCCATGGCCACGGTGCTTCGCCGCGATGGCGCGCACCCGATCCGACAGGTCGGTGACGTGCTCGTCCCCGCTGGTGGGGCTCAGCTCGTCGAGGCTTCGCTCCAGGCCCCACAGGTAGTCCCGGTTGAGGCCACTGGGGCCCTCGCTGCGGTAGATGTGCTCCGCCAGGGCTTGGGGGTCCTGCGGGCCGACGAACTGCTCGTTATCCGGGGTGCCGATGTAGACTAGGGTCCGGATGGGTGCGGCGGTGGCGGTGGCGGAGGAGGTCGTCGGGGTGGACGTTTGGCTAGCGGGGTGGAAGGGCGTGTAGTGGATGGTGTAGCCATTGATCTCCCGGATGTCGAGGTAGTCCTTCACCTCGGCAACCTTTTCTGGGATGATGCGGTACGCCGCGCCCCATACCTTGTCGTCGGCCGAGGCATCGTGGTGGTCGGTGAGCTGCTCCCAGTAGCTGCGCTCGATCAGGGTTACGACTCGTCCGGGAGCCTCGGGTGTGCCTCGATGATCCTGGCTATGCAGCGAGACGAGCAGTGATGGATTAGTTGTGACTCAGCCTGACAGGATGAAGGAACGTGTGGCTGGGTGAGGTGAGCAACACCTTTGGCTCGGTGTTCGGATCTTGAACAGTACGCGAGAGGGGGCAGTCTTATGGATGGCATGGGATCTGCATTGCCCTTAAGTAGACTTGGCAGCTCGTCATGAGGTGAGAGAAGTGAAGAAATGGAAGATGAAAACAGTCGGACACGAGGTAGAGAAGAAGGGGACGTCGTAGATACCTTGCCTATATAACAGGTCAGTATCACATATCTAAGCAAGGGTTTGGCGCCGCTATTTAGCGGGGGGACCCGCGCGGATACGCGGCGCCGAAATGGGAGGGGTGGTGGTCAGGGTGCGGTAGATAAGGGTGAAGAGGACGAATGCGGCAAGCAAGGACATCAAGGTGCACCCCCCTTCCACATCCTCCCCCTGGTCGAAACGGTGCTGGGTTGGGGTTGTCCGCTAGAACAGACATGCAACAAATAACGTACCTGCCAGAACCTGCGCACATATCCCGTTACCCAGCCGGGGATCCTCCTGTCTAGGGTGGGGGCGTCAGCCTTGTCGTGGTGCCTGAAATAGCATGATGGTGGTGGAGGAGGTTGGTGGACGCCTTTGAAGGGCGCAGGCCTCGCTAGCAAAGGCTGTTGGGTAAGATTGTGTGATGTTTACCAAAGTGTGGAGGTGGCTTCCATATCAAGCTCCTAGTGAACCGCCGTGTTAGCCGTCTGTCTGGGGCGTAATAGTTCCACGAAATCCTGGTTCCGAGAAGCCCTGGTTTCCACAAACCGGGGGACATCCAGCAGGAAAAGACGGCTGAGTTCGGAGAATAAGGGGATTTTTCTTACCCATAACCAAATAACCAGAACTCCTCCTCCGTCTCAGAAACACCATTAATGGCCATGGTTTAAGTAAATCACAAAATGTGACTGCCGATGCAATAAAACAATCTGTATCTCAAAGGGGGTAAGGGGGAGTGAGAGGTCTGTGTGCTGTGTCGTTTTTTGGTCAAGATCCAACACACGGATCCGAGAGAGGATCGCCCACTTGAGACTCTCCGTTTTTGATCAAAACCGTAAGCTCGTAAGCTGGCGGACGTGCACTCGATATAAACACTTGGATGATTGATAAGCCGTCCGGGGGTTAAAATGACGTCCCTTAGTCGGATTTGCTGAGAGAAAAGATGGTGGTGAACTCTGTCAGAGTGTGGGAAGTATCACCGCATACAGTCGGGCTGTGGAGGAGACATTGAAGTGCTTACATAATGGATATTGAACAACTCATCCTCGAGGCTTTTAACGCCATCCACATTTCCGCTATCCGGCGATCCCTCCGCGGAAAACGCGGATGGAACCCCGTACTCGGTATTTCGGCTTTGGGTGGATGGATACGGAGGGAGGCATGTCTTGATTTATATCTCCCGGGTAGGTCCAGGGCAACTCTCGGGTATCTGAGGCCGAACAACAACTGGATAGATAGATACGAGTTCACGATGGCCTACGGAACCTACTACGCTACGACCACGGCAACCCTAAATACAATCACCCATCTTAAATATCGAATGGCTCCCGGCCCCAAGGAAAACGTGTACGATGAACCCTTCCAATTAGCGGCCACGGAGGTGCACCCGCCAAGAGATAGCACGAACTAGGAAGCAAACAAAAAAAGTTGGTGGTGGTTGTGCTACCGCCGGTAGTGGTTGCGTCGTAGTCTGCACTTGTCAAACTCGCCTACGGATACGCTGAAACGTCAGCATCGCCAAACATCCCACGGCCAGTCATTGTGGCGGGCAGCCCTGTTGCGAGCCTTGTTCGTGCAACCTGGGGACCTGAGGGGGGTCGTGAACCCCCCGGCCGGTTTTACAGTGGATGTTGCGTGATTGATCGAGTGGTACAAGGTATGTGGGGAGCAAGGGGTTCCGCCAAGGGCCCGCACAGGGGAACAAACCGGCTATTCCACGCCGTTGGGGAGGGGGGAAGGATCAGGAGTGTAAGGCTTGGAAGGGTCATCGTTCTTGGTCTCACCAAGAGCTCCTCCAAACAGCGAAGTAATAAGTAATGCTACTAACTAGGTAAGTAATCCTATGATTTCTTCTTGTCAGCCTCTTTCTACTACGTATAGCAGGGAACTATCGTCAAACGTGGAAGCACCACATTATACGCTATTGCTCCTCGGCGTTGCTTTAAATTGTCGTATAACTCGGCTTGTCCTTAACTTGGCTTGCTTGGTATAATAGCTGATCGTCACTGCCCCTCTCTCTCAGCCCTCTTGGCACTGCCTACTTCCTTCGCTGCTGCCCCGCGCGCCCCACGTTCAGGCAGCGCCTCACTCTATCTTTCCCGGGACATAACAGCCACGCGCAAAGGTGATCGCGCATGCGGCTGAAGAACAACTTCCTCTTTATTGATACCTCTCGGTCAAACAATCTCTTCCCAACTCCTACACTCCCAAAAGAACGATCCCTATAAGTTTGAGACGCCGCGGAGCGGAAAGACAGTCTCCCGCCCCTCCTTTGTTTCTGAACCTCGCATATCCCCCCCTCCTTCCTTCACCCCCACCACCCTCCACGACTTTCGACCTAGTCGCCATCCCCCCCTTACGGTCGCAATCATGGCGTACAACCGGAACTATAATCCGGACGAGCTTCCCAGGTGAGGAGTCCCCTTCCACGCAGCAAAGCAGACTTGAGCTTCGCAAAACGACCACACACTCGAACATCTCCGCTAACTCACGCCCGTCCCCTTCCGCTAGATTCGCCGAACCAGAACAGGTAAGGCTTCTGCCTCTTTACTCGCAAGTCCCATCAGGCGTAAACCGCAGGCAAAACTAACCCCCACCCGCGCAGAAAGGCGGTGCCCCCGGCTCCCAACAAGCGCCGCCCTCCTCCTCGCGCTACGAGACCAAACCCCCTCCACCACGCCCCGCCGACCTTCGCCAGCAGCAGCAGCAGCGACCCCCGCCGCCGCAGCAGCTTCAGCAGCAGGACTTATACTCCTCCGCCCCCGACCCCCGGCGACTATCGCCACGACACGGACCCCCGAGCGGCAGTGCGTCCCCCCGAGGAAGCGACCCGCGTTACGTCATGAGCCCTCCGCCCTCCGCTTCCGGACCCCGGCCCGGCGCCGCGGCCGTGTCGAACCGCCCGCCGGTGTCGAGTAGGCCGCCCCCGAGCCCCGGCCCGACTGATAGTGCTGCGGACCCGACGCTACTGCCGTTGTTTAGGGCCGTGGACAAGGATGGTGAGTTTGTGGCTGTTTTACTTTTCGTAGTTTTTCTGTTTTCTGTCGCGAGGAACTTGGGGCGGCGGTGATGGTATATAAGGCGGTGGTTGTATAGGAGCTAGTTCTCGCTAACGCGGTACCTTGCCCCCAACCCGTAGGCACTGGCCAGCTCTCGGAGAAAGAACTCTCGGCGGCGCTCGTCAACGGCGACTGGACGGCGTTCGACCAGCAGACGGTGCGGATGATGATCCGCATGTTCGACAGCGACCGCAGCGGCACGATCGGGTTCGAGGAGTTCTGCGGCCTGTGGTCGTTCCTGGCGTCGTGGCGCACGCTGTTCGACCGCTTCGACGTCGACAGCAGCGGCAACATCAGCCTCGACGAGTTCACCGACGCTCTGGTCGCCTTCCGCTACCGCCTCAGCCAGCCGTTCGTCGAGCTGCTGTTCCGCACCTACGACAAGCGCAACGAGGGCGTCATCAGCTTCGACCTGTTCGTGCAGGCCTGCATTAGCTTGAAGCGCATGACGGATGTGTTCAAAAAGTATGATGATGATCGCGATGGCTATATTACCCTCAGCTTTGAGGATTTCCTGAGCGAGATTCTGAAGCAGCTCAAGTAAGTAGAGAGGAGGCCTTTGATTAAGGGAGAAGTGGGTTGCATGCGACTATTTTCTCGCTGCTCCTATCTCTGCCTCTTGTTTTGGCTCCATGGTAAGGGGTTGACGGTTGGGCCAAGTCGGGTTTGACATCATAGGAGATTGGTATGTGGGTGGTGATGATATAAAATGCCCTTTAACAGGGTGCTGGTTGATGGAGGTATGGACTACGGAACGGACGTGGAGGGGGGGCTGATAACTGTAGGTTTACGGGGAATAAGCTCGGTCTTGCCCCTTATGAACGCTTACAAGCCCCCCCCAAAGTCATGATTTGGGAAAAGGTGAAGGCATATACGAGGCATAGAACCGGGAGATAGCATGTTGCGGACTCAAGAGAAGCTTTACTGTCCTTAGCGGACATTGAAGACAATGGAAGATACCCCCTCTAGCTCTCGGGTCTTGACTAAAAGAATTGATACGTTTTTGTGGGAGAATTCGGTGGCTTTTAAGAAACGTGTAAATAAGACGCCACCATCTACAAGTTAGATTCACACAACATATGGTTCTCCCACCAGACTTTGATCTCTCTCTGTCAGGAATGTCCATTCAATTACAAAAAGATAAAGAGCTCAAGATAAATAGGTACCAAGCCTGGCAAAATCTTCTAATTCCTAGCCACCAGGTATCCCGTTAACCCAGTCATTCATTCATAGCCTCACAGAGGCGGTGGTATCAAGACGTGAACCTTCCGTTTCCCATCCTTGGTATATGGTCCCCGTATCCTGGCGTTGTTAGCCCCCAAAATCGATTAGAAATACATATCGGGTCCAAGATTTCTCTTAAAAATATAGAAGGAAGATAAAACGAAGAAAAAAGCAAGAACGGTAAAATCAGGTAGCGGGACTTCCAGGCCCGGGCATCAAGGCTTGCGTTCAAGTCCTTGCTCCAACACTAAAGCCAACAGACGCTGCCAACCTGTCCAGCGGCGGTGTTGCGGCCTTCTCTTCCTCGAGGACCTGCGGCAATGCCGTCTGCCCCGCCGTAGCATTCGCCGCCGGCGCCGCCACCTTGGGTTCGGCGTCCTCTCCTTTAGCGTCGTCGCGGCCGACGTTCCAGACCCCCTCGCTAGTGAGGACAACCTCCTCGCCGGTGCCGAGGGCGATCACCTCGGTGCTCTTCGCCGGCTTCGTCGTAGAGCGGACGCTTGCAACGCTCCGCCTCCCATCCCCGCCAGTCGGGGTTGCGGCCCCCCGGCGTGAGGACGGCCTCGAAGACGGCGGCGTCTCCTCGTTGACGGTGAGTAGCAGGCTACCTGCCACCTCGTCGCGACGCCACTTGCGTGTGCGCAGCAGCCCGGTAGCGAGGCCGCGCACATCCTTATCTCCGTCATGGGCGCTGATCCAGGCTCGCGCGCCAAGGCGACCGGCAGTCTCCGTGCCGGCCGGAGCGCCTAGCAGGATATTACCGCCGAGCCACCACGGGTTGCTGACGCTATCGAAGCAGTGGAGGAGCGCCGTCAGCGGGAGGGCGGCTTCGGCGACGAGGTGGCCAGTCGTGTAGCTCTGCAGGTTCGCGTAGGAGATGCCGTGGGGCGAGAAGATGATGGAGAGGGGCCGCTCGAGGCTGTGGGCCATGCTGCTCGGCGGGGGTGGGAACGAGGAGCGGGTGGTGATGGATGTCGCTGCGGTGTAGCTTGTCAAGTGGGACGATACGGATAGAGGGAGGGAAGACGCCGAGCGCACGGAGCGGAGAGAGGCGATCCCTGGCGATGTAGGTGTAGGCGGGGATGGATCGATGGTAACATCACGGGTCTCTAGACGAGAGAATATTTTGGGTAGGTGCGCGTAAGACCTGTGTGATTTCGGCGTACCAGGCGGCGAAAGGATCGGGGTTGCGGATCGGGAGGGGAGGGCTTTCCGAGTCGATAGAAAGGAGGATGACGAGGAGGGTGGCGGGCGGTAGGTGATTCCGATGGCGCCATGCAGACCAGACAAGTCCCGCCGTTGTGGGATGAAGGCAACTGTGATCTCACCGGGTTCCCCCCCTTCTACAAGGGGTGGCACCCGGACCCTTACAACGCCCGGGCGGCCGGTGATCCTCGGGTTCTCCCACTTGGGGATCGCCCGCACCTTGTCCTTGTCGAAATACCTCCAACCCCGTATCAGACGTGCAGAAGCCGGCTCAGCGAGGATGATAGTCTTGGTGCCTGTCGCTGGGAGTTGGCGTAGGGTTGCCTCGTGGCAGTGGTCACTCTTGTGCTGCGAGATGATGACGAGATCCGGTTCGGGAAGCTCTCGCAGAGACGAGATGCAGGCCGGGTTCTTATGGGTGGTGAGAGACAGTTTAGAATGGAAAATCTTGGAGGGCCCGGTGATCCAAGGATCCAAAAGAACCCGGAAGGGTTTGGCGTTGACGGCGCCAGATATCGGGTTCGTTAGGAGGGGCTCGAAGGATAGAAGGAAGGAAGCATCACCGTTGAGATGCTTGACCGTCAGTGCCATGGCTGCACGTCTTGAAGAAGAAGACAGCACACGCGTCGGCAAGCTGAAGGGACTGGCGAGAAACAAAGGACGGGTGCAGTCCCTAGATACAGAGAAGTTCACCAGATGGGATGACTTGCACGAGAGCGGAAGAGCAGGATATTCGAGGTAGTAGTAGATAAATTTCCGGAACGCATGACACCCGTCCAGGATGTTAGGTACGAAACGCACGGAAACATTGCACAGCGGGGGAGAGAGGGCGGGTGTGACGATCGGGTTATTAACTGTGTAGGAAACTGACTGGGCAAGAGAGAGGGCGACGCAACGGGAGGGGGGAAACGTTTCGAGAGCTGAATGGCTCGAGTTTGCGGGAAATCGCTTACATATTTGTTGGCTAGGACGCCATAGCGCTCGCCGCTTGGGGTTCGCTCGAACCGTGAGCTTGCAGAGAAATTGGGACGTTCTTTTTTCTTTGCACCTTCCAGGTGTTGATTTGAGGAGAGCGGCCAGGGGAGAAGCGTACCAAGAAAGCGCCAAGGGCAGGTTGACGCGAACGGCGTGTGAGACGTTAGCCTACCGAAGATTGGGCATGCGAGATCCCGGTTCCGAGGCAAGTTAGAGCGAGATCCAGCTCTGGTGCCCCAGTCGTTACCATTCCTTTGGCGAGGCCGTGGCGTATTTGTGGCGTCGAGCTAGTCCTCCTCCTAGGCCTTGCAGCCCTGTGTGCGAATGTACCGACGACTCCGTCTGGGGACATGGAAGAGAGGTAACATCAGCTGGTCTAGCTCGGTTCGAAACCTCTTCAGGCTAGAGCCCGTCTGTGCAACATTTCTTTGCTTGTCGCTTGACAGCGTTGCCGATCGATCGGCTGGGGTTGTAGCGATTGAAGATATGGAGTATTTTCAGACGGGGTCAAAGAGGTGCAGGTGAGTAAAGACGTGGCGTGAGAAATGCTATGCCAGCAACCAGAGAAAGGCGGCAGAGCGGCGGTAGAAGCAATAAATATAGAAACCTGCAGAGGCTTTGATAGGTCAACGCGGGGAAGGGGTGCGAGACGAGGACGGCGTCGAGTCCAACCCAGGGAAGTCCTAGTCCGGAGGCCCCGACGGGAGCATTACCGAGGCTTGGGGACAGAACCATTTTGTGGCGGGAGTTTCGTTTCGTTTGATGAGGCAGTGCTTCTGGCTGCTTCAGGGTGCTGGGGCGAGGCATTCCAAGCGGTTTCTCTGTTTGATGCTCATGCCCAGCATAGAACTCTCAACGGCGTAGAGACTTCGAGAAGTCGGAAGTCTTTCACTTGGCGAGCACCGACACTTTGAGGAGGCATGTGATGGCGCATCGCATCAGGACCGCTCGACTAGTGCAGCATCCCCGGATGCCGACGTCTCGGCAATTTTGTTTGTACATAGGTAGTAGGTGCAAGCTGACAGCCTTTCTTGCAGATATAATTGGGCGGTGACTGGACAAATTATTGATTTTTTGTTGATCTCGAGGATATGCGAGGTGGAGAAAAGAAAATGCCCCTTTTAAATACCCCCTTCGAACGCAGCTGCCAAAGGTAATGGGCAATCGCTGGTGGTGATTTGCTCCTCGAGTTGCTTACTGCTGACTCGTGACTGCCGTTTACAAGGCAAGCCCTTGGACACCTGATTGCTCTCCGTCCCGTTGTCGCCGGTCCTTGCGGTCGAAGTCGGCAGGTGCTCCCTTCACCGCCTTTGTTAGTAGGAGGGGATGGGGGTTACTGCGGGACTAATGTAATAAGAGCCAATGCAATAAGAACCCTGGAATAATTAGAAAGTCGAGACCAAAGCATCCATCCCTCTCTGCTATTTGTTCACCCCTTTCCAACCGCCAACCAGCCTCCCCCCTCCTCTCCCCCCCTAATCCAACTTTTGCATTCTCTCAGCCTCCCGCCTCCGAGTCAGGTCAAGTCAAGCAGCCCTCGACCTTTTTGCCCCGCCTTTTTGCGCAAACTCGTGTCTTTGCTCCAGTTTCTTCATAGAAACGGATGAACGGGCCCACTAAATCCCACACCCCGCTCTCCGCTCCCCTTCTTCCAAGTGAAGAAGCAGAGCAAATCCCTGCCTACTTTCTGCATTACTGCAATGTCTTCGAGCCTCGTGCACCAAGCCGTCCATGCCTGAGAGCGCGGGATGGATGGGAAGCATGTTTGTTGCATGCATAAACCCCCCTTGACTGGCTACCCTTCGTACCTTGGGGCTTTTAGGGGCAACCCAGTCTCCTGGGCCACGACATCATCGACTTTGTCGAGCTGTACGAGGATGGAGGATGGAGCTACTACGTACACTAGGATGTACCTAGTATTAGTCGGAGGATATGCTAGGCTACCTCAGTCAAGGTGGTACTTTGGTTTTGAAGCTCCTCCACTACCGCCCCGATTTCGAAGCTTCGAATCGAAAATGGGTCCATTCCTGCTTGGTGCCACCCACACTAAGTGCACCCACACTAAATGCACACACGCAGCTTTGAGCTCCGTTCAAGCTTCGTGCCCAATCAAGCACTGGCCATTGGGCTTCCGCTCCAGACAAATGCACTGACCCCACCCCTCCTTTCGCGCCGTCGGCTCACCCCCCATCCGACCCCTCGATCGAGTCAGGATCCAGACAATGGGCCACCACCAGGAGCAACGCTGCAAGGTCATTCTGCCTCGAGCGGCACTCGAGCTTCTTCCTGGACATCCATCCCCTATCGTGGAGCTGAAGCCAGTCCCGGGGTGCTAAATCATCACCGCCATGTCAGGCATGCCCACACGACTACGGCGTATTAATTAGCTGGATGCCAAAATTGGGGGCAGAATTGAAAGAAGGGTTATCAGCTAATCGGGTAGCTTTAACGGAGCTGATGGATTGGTGACCTCAGTCAGGTCCAGTCGAGCTCCGCCCCCCGACCCTGACGACATTGGCCAACCCCCATCCAAAGATAGAGAGGTCGGACGACATGCTACTGTTAGTCGATACCTTGTTCACCGCAGAGACATAACCCACATGCTAGGTACTCTTCATGACACACCCCGTAGCTTACCTCGCGCCCCCCATCTCCCACACCCCTCCCCACCTCCCAATTATTACCTCGAAACCCGCTGGGCAGGTACCTGCTTGACGAGTCGGTTTGTCTGCTTTCGGCCAACCTCCAAAGTACCTCCAGCTACCCCTACTAGTAAGGTGGGAAACGAAGAGGTACGTTGTAGTCGAGGGTATGGGGAGTGTGCATACCGAGTACACACACACACACAACTTGCACACACGCACATCTGGAGAGCGGGACTTCTGGGGACCCCCTCCTTGCGTTTGCCTTGCCTTTGCCTCCCTTTAACCAGCCAGATGAGGTAGGGTAGCAGGTCAAGGACGAACCGTCCCCATTCAATGATTTGCGGGTGTTCCCACCCACCACTACCACCACTACTACCACCAGCAAACCAGCACCTGCCCTCCTTCGAAACACCGCCTGTTACAACACACAAAGATTGAAGCTTGCCGGAGCTGAACTGCGCTCTCCCTCCGTAAAACCAGATCGCCGCAGCTGACTTGTTCCGACAAACCCTATTTTTATAAGCTCTGATGCCAAACAGCAGAGGTTCAAATGCGACAGCTCCACCATCGCCAGCACACGAGCCATCTTCAGTTTAACCATCGTCCCCGACGCCCGCGCGCCGCCGCCGCCGCCGCCCGCCTTCTTATCGAGCAGCTATCGTGCCAACATCCCCGCCAAAAACCCCCTCGATCGAGCCAGCGCATGGTGGGGTTTCCAAGATGCCGCCCAGGTCTTCCCTCACCTCGTCCTTCTCAATCACCGACTCTAACAATGAGGTCGTCTGTCCCTTGCGCAACCAAGATGGCTCGAGCTGTCGGAAGCGCTGCATCGGCGTGAGAACCCCTCCCTCCACCCTCCTCCGCCGTCCCGTCCCCCTCCCCCCTTGCATGCCCGCCACCAACGTCGACGACGATGTTGCGTGCGCACACCCTGCGATTTTCGAACAACCAGATTGACAGTTGCCATTTGAACAACAGGAGAAGCGATACCGTTCCATGCAGGAACACATTCGCCGAGCTCACCCGGAGCATTACATATCGAAGCTACCCGCCACCGAGGAGAGCTTCAACCTAATGATCAGCACCGCACCAAGCGAACGACCCCAGGTCCAGCAACACCCCGGACCTTCACACCTAAACCAGACGAGGGGCATGCCTCACCCATACCACAGAGACGACTCGAGTGCGCCGGCAACCCCCCGGAACATTGAAGAGTACCATGGAGGGTCTCTGTTCCCAGCTGCAGCGGCACTCGCCCAACTTCACAACCACAAAATCGAACCTAACTGGGACTCCGAAGTTGTATGCATCCATGCATCCCTCCCCGTCCAACTAACCTCCCCACGTATCAAATTGCTGATTTGCGCTGGCAGGACTGGCACTCGGACAATGAAGGCGGCCGGATTCCCCGGTCCTCGATTGAGCTTCCACCTATACACCTGAACAATGCCGATATCACCAGCGTTCCGTTCCCCGGCCTCGACGGCAATAGGCAAAGGGATATACTACCCTCCATCCTATCATCTTCTCCGCCTGGCCGATCTTCAACTCTTCCGCCGTTGCACAAACCGCTCGGCACCAATCGACCCAGAAAGCAATCCGTCACGAAGAGGGGTCACCAGCGAAAGAAGTCGAAGGGGGCTGCAACCTCGGACTGGATCCGACGCCTCCAGAACAACGAATCTGATTTCCTAAGGCCAGGCAGCGGCGACAGGAAGGCCTTGTCAGCCGAGCCTGCGGGAGTGGATTTCGGGAAGCGCTGGGAGGATCTTATCGACGCCGCAGCATCCGCGACAGATGATATCGACGAGGACAGAACTCCAGTGAGTCTGCAATTCCCCTCGCCGTACGACCCGGCCCTGACTTTTCAGGTCCCGCGATCGCCCGTCTCGGTTCATCGAGCCTCGCTGCCGCCATTCCAGCAAGCCTTCCAGGGGTATCAGGCATCCCCGCTCCAGCAAGCCCTCACCCCTCCTTCATACAACCCGGAAGCGCCCGACCCTTTCCCCTCTGTCGAGAGTGGCGAGAGCGGGGAGAACTTTCATATTGGGTCGCGCGGCTTGTCAGATTCTTCGCCAAGCTTTTCGTCACAACATACCCAGATATACTGCGCCGCATGTCAAAATGTTTCGTTGCTCAAAGAATCGTACGCTTGCACGGAATGCATATGCGGACTTTGCCAAGCCTGCGTCGACGTCCTTATGGGCGAGCAGGGGGCAAGAAGAAAGTGTCCTAGGTGTGCCACGATAGGTGGCCGTTTTAAGCCGTTCCAGCTGGATATCCGATAGGCAGCCATCCGGGGACATGCAGGGCGACTCACCATACTGGCTATGATGTACGCCCGGCCGCTCCCTCTTATTCCCCATGCGTTTTTCTTTCTCTCTATATTGCATATTGGATCCGGCGCATATATGGAACAGTGGCATGGTTGCCTTTTCCTGGGGGACTCTCTCATACGAG
>Ga0164242_10005383_pt1 | contig 14264 bp, 8 predicted proteins | sample OricomgcompostMG_FD_108783 | JGI IMG/M metagenome (GOLD analysis project Ga0164242, IMG submission 108783) | Miracle-Growth compost microbial communities from Emeryville, California, USA - Original compost - Miracle growth compost (MG) ... | reverse complement strand
CGGCGGCTATTGAGGAGGTCCGGGCACGGAGCAAGGAGCTGGGCATACGGTGAATAGGCTCCCCTTCTTCTTGGTGCTTGACTCTTTAGTTGGAGAAAGATTAGAGATATGCCCAATATGTGAAGTCAATAGATTCTTATAGTGACTAATATGTACCTGTATGTCTGCGGGCAACTGTTGAGCTGGAATACCCCCAGCCGCGCTGCTAGTTGTCTCTAAGAGTTATGCCGCTCCCAACTAAATAGTGTACCTATTTGCGGGTAGCTTGAACCCGGTTAGCGAGTTTCCTTTGCGGAAGCTCTATCTACCTCACGAATTCCGCTCGTCATCTGTGAATAGCCTCTTTTTTTCTCTGGTTAAATCGTCCCCGCCCAGAGATCTCGGGTACAATGCGCGCGGTAGTTCGTTGGTTGTGGATTAGTCAGCCAATCCGCAACTCATGAATCTTTACTGAAGGTCAACTGTCGGTTTGCAACCCACCTACATAGGTTCACCAGCCTTGACAGTACGCTGCCTGCCTTGTATTACTCGGCTCCAGCTTCGGGATCATGGCGGAATTCGAAGCCTTAAGAGCGAAGGCAAGCCAGCTCCGCAAATCGGGGAATATTAACGACGACCTGTCGAGGCTCTCTGAGTGTAAGATCACAAGCTCCTAGAAGAACAAGTGAGAAATAAAATCTAATACCGATATCTAGATGTGCCGGCATCCTTCACGCTTGCAGAGATTTCTCAGTTCGAGGAAACCCAGTCTGAGGAGGTAGGTACTGCCTGTACTTCGCGGGATGGTCTCAATCATGCTTACAGTGGCTAGGGGGATACGCGACCGGGGCTTCTCGTTTCGCTAGCATGTCTTCGCCACGGCGATCGGATCCGTGCTGAGCCCGCCGACTCCAGTGCTGCTGGTGAACTTGCGGGTGTTATCGCCAAGTCGATATCGCCCATCTCCGCTCCGCCACGCCAAGGCGAAGACGGGGGTTCTATGAAAGGTGCGAGGCCGGCTCCTCGTTGCTCTAAATAGAGGCTGGAATGATATGAGCAGCCTCGTGTGTGAACAAGTTGACAAGGCTGAAACTATTCGCAGGTGGAGTTCTCGACGAGGACCCCTACGACCGTATATCCCGGCAATGCAGCGAAGTTGCCTATGCCGGACTCCAAGCTCTACAGCAGCTACAGCAACACACATCTGCCGGGGCCCTTGCTAATCGTCAAGTCTTGATCAGCCTGGCAGCCTTTGCCGAAGGTAACGATTCTTGGGCGAGGGAGGAAACCGCAGCGTTGGCGACGGTAATATTGGAGCAACAACTCGCAGACAGCGACAGGGAGTCGTTTATCGTGGAAACGGTCCTTAAAGGGTACTTACGAGCCCTATTCTCCAAATCCGTACCGGTTTCCATCACAGGATCGGGTCGCAAGGCGGAGTATCGTGACCATGACTTGGAGCGGGAACGCGGTCTACCGGACGAGACGGGGAAGACAAAGCCTTGGAAATACGAGGACCTTCGCGCCATACCGGCCTTCTCGTGGGCCATCAACCATGCCGATGTTTGTTTTCCGTGCCTTACCCTCGTTACGAACAGATCTGTTGTTAACTTTTCTACAGGTGGAACTAATCAGCAAGAACTGGCCCTTGTTTATCCCGGTCCTGTTAACACTGCTCGATGACCCTGCAACAAGAGTGAGGGCTCGCGGCCTGGTCCTCGCAACCGGCTTCTTATCCAAATTCCCCAGCAAAACCCTCAGAGAAACCGGCCTAGCGACTGTTTTTGAGCAGGCTATCTTCCCGACACTCAACTTCCTACCAGACTTGACTCCCGAAGACGAGTCCGTCCAGCTACTCAAGCCAACCTTCGAGTCACTCCTTGTTTTGTCAGCTAAGATATCTACAGGGACAGACCCGGCAGAAGGAAACAAGCTTCGAGACAAGATCCTCCGTGATGGGGTCTTCATGGCGTACTTCCACTCTAAAGATCATATCCGGATTGTAGAGGTTCTGCTCCACCAGACGGCGGCGCTGGTAAAAGAGCTGGAGATCCACGCCGTCAAACATCTCAAGGTAGGAAAAGAGCGTCGTATCATTACTTCGCAACATCGCTCGACCTCTCTGCCTCTTTGCTAACTATACAAAAAGGACCTAATTCCAATGCTCTCAGCCACCATCACCGACCCCTTTGCACTCAGCTACCCCCCCGCTCTCCTATCCGCCATCGCCGCACTGCAAGCAACCATCGCCAACTGTTGGCCACGCCTCTCGCGAGGTATCTGGCAAGACGAGATCATCAAGATGCTCGTGCTCGGCTGGCTACACCTAGTCGACGACTCAACCCTGGCATCGGCTAGCAAGCAGACCAGGGATAAAGTACGGGCCGAACTTGTCAAGGCTGCGAAAATGCTGGCCGCGGCGGGAGAGACGGATGACACACCCCTGGCCACAAAGGTGGCGCCGCTGATATCCAAGGAACCAGAGCTTGCTGGGCTCTTCGGCGAAACGGGATAAAATTCGTTAAGCTACGGATACAGGAATTTGTTCCATTTTTAGGAAGGCGGCGGGGTATCTATCAAAAGTAAAAGGATGGGGTATCGCTACGGGTCTATCATCAACAACTCTGTTAAAAAGTACATGCGCGGCGTCTCCATGCTACCAGGCGAACAAGGCCCCTCCTCAACCGGCGACAACTCAGGCTCCTAGTCCACAGGCTGCTGCTTGAACAGGCTCTTCCCCCTCAGCCACTTGCGATACGCCCTATACCTCTTCTTCAGCACGTCCCCCTCCGTCACGGTCAGCGGGTTCTCGCCGACCTTGAGCAGCTCCGCGTACGCGGCGTAGTAATCGTCCTCGCCGCCCGAGAGCGCCGCTGCCGCCGGCCCCCCCTCCGAGGACGTCACGAGCAGGCCGTCGGACTGCCAGCTGCCGCCGACGTACTCCTGGTATTCGGCCGCGACCTCGCCCTCGGCGGGGGCGTCGGCCGACACCACGAGCGGCAGGTTCTGCGGGTGGCTGATGTAATGCGCGTAGTCCTCTGCCTCGGCGGAGCTGACAGTCGGGTTGAGGCTCTCCTGCACCACCTTGGTGAAGGTCCACTGCGCCGCTCGCGACTTCTCTAGTGCTGTCGGCTTCCCGGGTAGCCCGTCCGCCGCCACCGCTGTCAGCGGCACCGGCGGCGGAGGAGCTGGTGCCGTCCGCCTCATGATCCCCTGCGGGTCCCCGGCACTGCTGCCGTTCGGAGTGGGGGCCTTTTCCTGCGATGCCGGCTGCAGCCAGCGCTGGAGGGAGATGCCGCGGGCGGCGGCGACTGGTGGAGTCTCGACGTCTTGGGCGAGGCGGGCAATGTCCTGGGAGTCCAAGATCGTGACGTCCTTCTTGGCCCTTCTCCTGTCCTGGGCGTCGCCTTCGGTCTCGTTACGCACGCGGAAGGGGCTGAGGTCGTAGTGGCCTTCCTGGGTTGACTTGAAGGGGATGTACTTAATGGTAGAATTCATCTTGAAGGGGAACATCTTGAGGAAGGAGGACAGGGTCGCGGGTCGGTAGTACTCGAGCCAGTAGTCGTCGTACGACGAGACGTGTGTTTTGGCCGAGTCTGCTTTGAGTGGTGGGTACGACTGCAGCTTTCTCTCGCCGAGGAACTCTGGCGTGAACCAGTGAATGTAGTCGCGTTTCGTCTTGCCGAACCAGGCGCGAGGGTCTGCGTGGTGGAGATAGTAGTCGGTGACGAGATCCCAGAGCATCGGTTGCCCCTGGGTGAAGATGTAGTTGCCGAGGAATAGATTGTACGCCTCTTGGCGCTGCCCGTCGAGGAACGAGTTGTTGTAGTATCGCTTGAAGCTCTCTATCATGTCTCTCGAATGGCTGGTCCACTGGTTGATCTTGCGATACGTCTCCATCGTGTTGACTAGTTGCGACCCGGCATACTGCACTGCGATGGTGTCACCGTGGTCGTGATACATGTGGGTGAACAAGTTGACAGCGTCCGTGTCGTAGTCGATCCCGGTGCCCTCTAGCATGCCCAGAACATGCAGCTGGTAACCTAGTGCACGCTTGCCGATGACGAACTGGGCGGCGTTGGTACGGTCGAGGCAGTCGATGCAATTCGTCCGGGCCACACCGTTCTGCACCCGGATCGGACTCGTGTGGCCGTCTCCATTGTGGAAAAAGCCCGTGGTGGTGACGACCTCCTCGGCGATCGCCTCCAGGGTCCCGATAACGTCTTGATCCCTGCTCTTAGCAGCCCGGCTCATGTCCCAGGCCCGGTGGATCAACTTCTTTTCGCTAGGGAGGAACTGATTTAGGTAGTCGATAGCTTTGGTGTACTCGGCGAGCAGTTTGCCCTCGCGCGGTGTCCTCTCGCGGGCCTTTACAAGGTTTAATACGTAGATCGGGGCACCATAGCGCTCAAAGAGGTTGTCGAAATGCAAGGCGGCAGCCGTGTAGAAGGGGTCGACGAGGTTTAGCTCTATAGGCGGCTTGGGCGTCACGCCCACGCTATCTTGGGTCCAGTATAGCGGTATGGAGCCGCGGTGCTGCACGTAGCTGGTGTACGCGGGGCTGGCATAAAACTTGGGCCCGGGGGAGTGAAACGAGGTCGTCAGCGCCTCGGAGACGATCTGCTCGGTCTCGACATCGTTGGCAACGTACCCCAGGTCGTTGGCGCCGCGTTTCAGGAACCGAGCGCCGGCAAAGTAGCGACTCCGGCGGGCGATGATAGTGATGTGGGCTGTTCGGCCGTAGATGGACACAGCCGCCTGGTCGATGTAGCCATGGACGATGCGCCGACACCACTCATACGGCGTGTGGAGGGCCTTGACTGCGGGTTCGAGCAGGTGGCTGTTCCACACGAACATGGAGTTAAAGGTAGTAGAGGAGGAGCTGGGCTGCCCACTTAGCAGGGCGGTGCGTTCCTTGGTGATGTTGTATTGCAGGGTGCGAGTGATATCGTACGAATAGCTGTAGTAGAAAGACCTGGTCAGGTCGAGGTTGTTTAGTATCGCGAGGAACCTCGATTCCTCCGTGTTCCGCTGGTCGGCCTTGAAGTTCCGGGGCGTCAACGGGATGAGCTCAGTGCCGTCGATCTGGTATACATAGTGGCCTCCGACCATGGCGACGGTACTCTTCTTCGTGATCAGCAACATGTAGTATGGCCCAGTAAACTTTATAAATCCCAGCAGCCCCCACGTCGTGGACCGGAGCTTCAAGCCGCCAGTTGCGTTATTCCCGTCGTCGATGGCGTCCAGTAGCTGGTTCATGTCCTTTTGACTGTACAGCGTCTTGTCGTCGGTGATGCTCAGCTCCGACGATCCGTCTTCAGTGCGATCGATCTTCAAGATGCGGTACCTCTTCTCGGTCATGTCGCCACCGACAATGTAAAACCTGCTTGCAGTCTCATAGAGGCTGAACTTGTGCATCTTGTGGACCAGGTGCGACTTCTTCCTCTCCGGGCCCTGGCTGCCATCGTACTCCTCGTCGGTGCCCGTCAATTCCTCCGCGCGTGCCGCCGAGTCTGGGCTCGAGGTGCGGACGAACGGCTTGGCAACGGCGGGCTCGTCATCATCGTTATCGTCGCCCCCCGCGCCGGCCGGGGCGGCCGCCCCGTGATGCGGCGTGTCCGCGTCCGCGTCCGCATTGTTGTGTAAGGGCGGGAAGATGGGCACCGTCTCTACGGAATCTACGGTCCGGGCTGAGCTGGGCGGCTGCGCGACGGGATCCCGATCGGCATGGCTGCTGTTCGTGTTGTTGGTGTTCGCGACGTTTTGGTCCTTCTTATCGGTGCTTTCGACCATCTCTGCTCCCGGATGAAGGTTCCGGGCGCATATCTGGCCAAATGCTATGTTATCGCGAGCACCTACACAATAAGGTATGTAGCGATGTTGAGGTTCGCGTACGACGGAGAGGAGCCGGTGGTGGGGGCGGTTGGAGTCGGCGTTGAGATGATGCTGGTGTGGACCGTGTGGTAGAGAAGCTCGCTTATCGATACGGGCTGGCTTGGCCTCGGAGTTGCAGCTTTCGGGATGACTCCCGGGTAGGTTTAACTCCCAGGTAGGTCGCAACTCGTGGGTAGGTTAACTCCTGGGTAGGGTGGGGATTGGCCGATGTGCAGCGCAGCAACGAGGCGGCCGCATGCCTGACTAGTCCCGAATTTCACCTGGAGTATGTACGTCTGCTTCCTTTTGGCGATCCCGTGTGTCCTGACCATTCGTGTCCTGACTATTCGCACCGGACGCCGGGAGGGGAACCTGTCATGTTCCCAGTTGAGGTTAGGTAGAAGGTAAGGTAGAAGGTAAGGTAGAAGAAGGTCTGGAATAGTTGGTAGAGAGAACGGATAAGGTACAGTGTGCCGCTAAGTGGAATCGCACAGCTGGCGAGCCAAACTCGCTGATGATTTAATGATTGATGAGGTGATGTGGCTCAAGCGCCCGCCGTTCAACTCTTCTCCTCTCCAGTCTCAGTCTCCACTGCGGGCGAAGCGATCAAAACGTCATGCAGTTTGCTGCCCCGATTCGGAAAACCGTCTCAGCTCCTAACTACCAACTACACTTCAGATCTGCTGTGAGCCCTGCGTGCAGCTTTCAGGGTCACCAGAAGTCGACCGCCAAACTGCAAGTCGACTTGCCGTAGATTCTAGCCGAGTTCAATTTATCTATCGAGCCCACTTACTGCTACTTTACTTCCCTCTTTCGGCCCCTCCTCCCCCGTGGCCCGCCGTTAAATTCGCAACTCCTCCAAAAACGTCGCGCCGCCTCCGCCACAGCCTGGATGGTGGCCGAACCGTGAGGCAGCCTTCCCCGGCCCAAGTTATCGTCACACAAGATGGCCGTCAAAGGCGAGAGCGCGTATGTGCAGTCCCCCCCTGCCGGCCCTGGCATTGTCGAATTTCTGCGTCAAGCTGCCCGTCTGCACCCGCTCGTAACCATACCATCAGCTATCGCTCACTGCAACCGCTAACTCAAATCGCATACCCGCAGCCATAACCCGACCGAAGGCCTCATTCTGTCGCAGCCCCGGCGACACTTCAAGACCTCGGTCCGCACCGTGTACGTTTTTGTCTGATCTGCAATCTGCGCGCGAACCCCCCGCCGCAATAATGTTCCCTAACTCTGTGAACCCATCCTTCCCAGGCATTGGCAGCTGCGCTCCCTCCTCAGCGCCGAGAGACCGAACACCCTCTACTTCCCGGCCGGGAACGATAGCAATCCGCACATTCAGAAATTGAATACCACCACATGCGAAACCGAAACCGCCAAGCTCCTCCCCTTCCAGCCGCGATGTCTGGTTGCCCGCAACCGCTGGGTATGTTGCGGCGGCGAGCACGGCGAGTTCGCGGCGGTCCACCTAGACGAGGAGGACGACTCGAGCGATCCGGACCTCCGCCAGGTGCTAGGTTCGGGCCTCCGGTCACCGCTGGGCGGCGGCGCCGACGCGGCTCAGATCGAGGAAAGCATCTACTCAATCCTCGCCAGTTCGCGATCCGATAAGACCCTCGTCGCCAAGAGCAAGAAATTTGGCAAGGAGCGCGTGAACTGCATCACCATGTGGTTCCCCCCCTCCATCGCCAAACCGGTCCAAGGTTCCTATACTACGCCTGTCGCCGTCCTTGCGAACAACGACAGGACAGTCACACTCGTCAATCTGGACGACCAAGAGGCCCTTGACTGTTTGCCATACCCCGACTGTGTCAACCGCGCAGTCGTATCCCCCGATGGCCGGTTGCTTATCGCCATCAGCGATGACCCCTACCTCTACGTGCATGAGAGGTGTGAGAAGCAGGCGACATTTGCAGGCGCACCGCGATCCACGGGCTCGCATGCGTTTGAGTGGAGACCCAGCAACAGGATCCATCTCCAGAGTCAGAAGAAGGATGACAAGACCGATAATAGAGGCAGCTTCGCAGCCTGCTTCTCGAGCACTGGGGCCTACCTCGCTGTGGGCACCCAATATGGCACTATCTCAATATTTGACCCGAGGACCTTGGCTGAGCCTGACGTCGACTCGCTGATTACCTCCTTTACCTCGTCAAGACCCAACGCTGAACCAGGCGCGGTCAGGGATATGGCCTTTGCGCCCGGTCCCATCGACCTCCTTGCGTGGACAGAAGACCGTGGCAGGGTTGGCGTGGCGGACCTGAGAAGCGGGTTTCTTTCTCGCCAGACATTGGAACTCGACGTCACCGATGCATTCGACCACATTACCGTTATCGACACGAGTTCCATCGATCCCCGGCTCCTAGATCAGCGTAGCAACCGCGGCGACCCACTGGCGCCTCTGGCGAGCCTCGCCAACGACCTCTACCCCTCGACCGAGACCCCGCCGCCGCACAGTTCAGACGCGCCCGCAAACACCAGCAGCATTGAGCGATACAACCACCCCCTAACTGCGGACGAGACCATGGTTCTGGAGGCCCTCCAGGACCACGGGAGACGGCGGGCTCAGCGGGCCGCTGCCGCAGCACCAACCACGTCCGGCTCAGCACCCAGGTTCTCCTGGATGGAGCGGGCCGCGCGGCCCACCGTGGGGCCGGACAGCCCGGCATCGAGGGAGCGCAGCGCAAGCGTCTCCCGCGCCGTCAACGAGATCATGGGCAACCTGCGCGACCAAAGGGAGCGCCTCCGCGACAGCCAAGAACGCCTCCGTGCCGTCGTCCGCGAGGAGAGCGAGGCAGATAGGCGCCGCTCGGCCGCGATGCCCGCGTACCGGCGCGCCGGCGCCCCGCGAACCTCGACGTCGACGACGGCGGCGGGTGCGGCGTCGACGTCGGCGGGGGGGAGCACGGAGGCGTCGTCGGCAACCGCGAGCGCCGCCGAGATCGAGGCGCGGGCTAGCCGGAGGACGCTCTCGCGGCTGGTGGCCAACAACCCGACCGCGTTCGGCGGGTGGGTCGACCTCGAGGTGCTGCACAACTATGCGTTCGACTCGCCGCCCCCGGCGGCGGCGGCGGAGGCGGACGGGCGCCGCAGGGAGCGCGCGGCGTATCTGAGGCGGGACTTGGACACGATGCCGTATCGGAGGACGCACGGGGTGTTTATGTCGAGGGATGGTGGACCTGACCCGTTTGACACTGCGGGTATGTCGTGGAGTGAGGACGGGCAGACTTTGTAAGCGAAATGGGAACCCTGCGGCCCCTATTTTTCGGATGTGTGTGTAGGAAAGAGAGACTAACTTGTGACCGTCTAGGTATGTGGGCGCTGACAACGGTATCTACGAATTCCGAGTCAACATGTTCCGAAGGAGATTCTTGACTAGCACGACGCTTCAGTGAAACCACAAGGGGGCGGGTTTAACGGTTCTTCAGGGGCATCTATATTGCACAAAGGGGAATGAATGGCGTTCAGGGCGTTTTCGCAGGGTTTTTTTCCTTCTTCTTCACGTTGAACGAGTCCGCTTTTCACAGTGACCGCGCCGGCCTGGTTGGTAGGCTTCCGGGCTGATATCGCTGCCACGGATTCGAACGGCCCTCTGCACGCATGGGGAAAAGTCACGTATCCTCTTCTTGTCTTTCGATCCATTGGGAAGGAAGTGTCGGCATAAGATTGTTTAGCCTCTTGTCTTGTCTTTGTGGCTACGGGAAGCCAAGTACCGGCATCGCACGTCATCGCTGTATTGTACACACATTACTTTGGAACGGTCAGGCTGGGTAGTCGACACAAAGACGCAGTTGGCAAGAGAAACGGGGCCAGCTAGCATCTATCCAGAATACAATAGCCGCTTCACCATATCTGCTATTGCCAGACTACTCGTCAGCCCCGGGCTCTCGATGTTAAGCAAGTTGACCCATCCCTCATATCCCTCTTCCTTTCGGATGATAAAGTCTACAAATCCCTGGCCCGCCCCGACGGCACCTTGCCTTGCTAGCTTGGGCCGGATTCCGGCGTAGTCCGGCGTGAGGAGGGTCTCGTCGATGTCCGGCAGGTACCGCTTAATCTGCTGGATTGCTTCAGGTAGCCTCGCCGGGTTGACTGCCAAGTCGTGCGGCGAGTCGACCCATTCTACATCTGGGCCGAATTTCATGCGCCCAGCCATATCGAGGGTCAGGTGAGTGCCCAGGCCGCCCAGGCCCGGCTCCGGAGCCGGGTACACGAGCGTGCTTACCTTGGGGCTCGAAGCAGGATACGAGAAGTAGTTCCCCTTGGCGTAGTACATTGGTTTCCTCCGGTCAGGCGGCACGATCATGTTATGCACGTCTACGGCGCCGAGACCCGCGGAGTTCACGATAGTATCGGCCGTAATGGTGGAGGTCTCGCCAGTGACAGTATCGCGCACCTCAATCTCCCATCCCCTGCTGCCCGCCACCTTCGCCTCGGGAGAGGCGGTGACGAGTGGGCTCACCGCCTGCACCGTTGTACTAAGGGCAACGGTACCGCCGGCATTCTCAAAGTCGCCGAGCAGACACAGCATGAGCGCATGGCTATCGATGATGCCTGTGGTGGGGCTCTCGAGGATCGCAGCGTCAGCGCGCACGGCAGGCTCGCGAGCCTTTGCCTCGGCGCGGCCGACCCACCGAATAGGCACGCGCGCCTCGCCAGCGCAGAAGTCGTGGATGCGGCGCAACGCGTCGGCCTGCGCGTCGGTCTGGGCGACGATCCACTTGCCGGTGCGCCGGAAGGGGACGCCGCGGTCGGAGCACAGGGCGTAGAGCTGGTCCTTGCCGCGGATGCAGAGGCGCGTCTTGAGCGAGGAGGCCGGGTAGTAGATGCCCGCGTGGATGACCTCGCTGTTGCGGCTGGAGGTCTCGGTGCCGACGGAGGGGTGTCGCTCGATCAGGACGGTCGGGGGCCGCGACGGGTGCGAGGCGAGGGCGCGCGCGATGGCGAGGCCGACGACACCGCCGCCTATCACCTGTGCGGGCGCATTGTCAGCGGGTGGGTGTGGCGGGGTGGCGGGCGAGACCCCCGGGAAGGGGTCACGAGACTGGAGGTATTTATTACAGCGTGGGTGAAGTCGGCGTGCTGTGATGCGGTGGACGAGAAGAGTCGTCGCCGGATAAGTCGGCTATTCATGGATAGGCGACTTTGAACCTGGCGGACGAGCATGTTCGAAGCTAGGATTGGCACATGCCATCCACGACCGGGCTTTACGCAAGGCAACAAGAGGAAGATGGATGATAGTCAGAGAAGGTACGGCGTTGATTAATTATCTAAGTAGCATGGCAAAACATGGTAATCGTATTAATTCATGCAAGGCTACCTACGAGGCCAGGCGTGGAGATGCAGGGAGGAAGTACCCACTCATGCCTTCTTCACACTGAGCAGGCAACCGGGGTACATCAATTTGCAGGTTCGCGAGACGGGGACAGTGGCCGCGCTAGGGGAGGACATCGCCTGACCTGAATCATTGGGCCTGGGCAGATATCAGCGAACCGATAATCAGACCGCGCTGGCGTGATCCTTGTTTCTTAACATCGGGGCCTGCGCTGACATCACCTGTTGCTGCTACACTATAGTCGTCGGTGGAGGGAGACATGGGATCGGCAGGCGATTAATCGTACGAGATATCTAAACACAGACTAACCCAAGACGGAAAGGATCCTTGGCTCTGTGATGAACCATTGGCCTGGCCCGGAACGGGTATGGCGTAAGGTAGTTGGAGTCCTCCCATTTTGGGTTAGGACTCCGTGTGTAAATATTTAGGCGCCGTGTTCGTTTAACTGGACCCCTCCAACGCCGTCCACGTGCAAATGGATCCGATGCGATCGACCCATGGGACTTGCCATTGTCACGCTGCACTCACTCGTCGCCCCTCTCCTTCCCCACCTTCGCCAGGCGAGCTTCGTCAAGCGAGCTTCGTCAAGAAACAGCCCCTTCGAGGCTGTGAGGCTTCGAGGCCTAGGCACCAAAGGAATCCGGATCAGCGAGAAGAAAAAGATGAGATGCGAGAGAGTTTGGTCCAACGTGCATATGTGATCCCTACATTTCTTTTTCCTTTTCCCGCGTTACGACCCCCTTATTTCATCATCCCTCGGCCGATCTCTCCACTGCCCCGCCCTCCTCCAGTGTCAATCGCGTTCCGAAGCGCCATCTCCCCGGCATTACCTCATCCGTGGCAGCGGTGACGCGCCTTCACCCGGCCTCCGGGGCGGCTCGACCACCAATCTGGCAAGCTCCGTTTTGTCGCCACCCTTCCCTCACCCAACGACACTTCTAGCGTTCGTCACACACCCGTTAATATATCGCCGCCCTTCGCCTACGCCTACGCCTCATAGCTCCCGACATCAACTCTCTTCTATCTTTCTCAGTCCTTGCTTCTCCTTCTTCTCTTGCTTCCGGGCATTAACTACGACCTAACACATCACGTCCCATGGCTCCCACCAGCGTCGAAATCCCTCGCTCGGCGCAGAACGGTGACGTGCCCCCCTCGCCGCCTTCGCCGTCTCCGCGCTCGGCCTCTATCTCCCTGCAGGCTACTGCAACCCTCAATGCGGGCCTACAGCGCGACGACCCTCCGAGGAGTATGTGAACCCTAACCCCCCAACTTCATTGCTTATAGCATACTAACATTTTTTATTTTTTTTTTGGGACAGGATCCCCCTCCAGCTCTCTGTCACGGAACCTACAGTCCCCCGACGCCGGACGCCGGCGATCGCAAGTCCTGACGAACCTCCAGATCGCCGACCCCTCCGTGCCCGCTCCCGGCGAGATGGTGACGGCTGACTCGTCGTACCAGCCCGCACCCGCGCTGAGGACTGCAAGCCCGCGCCCCATGTCCGGATCTCCACGCCTTCCCTCGTCCGGCCCCTCGCGGCATAACAGGACGCCGAGCCTCGGGGAGCTTCACCAGGAACTGGAAAACGAGCAGGAGTTCCAGGTGAACCGCCTACTGCAGGAAATCCGGCGATTGCAGGCTCAGGTCCAACGCCAACAGCAGGGCCAGTCTGCCATCGCCGACGAGCCGTCAGACAGATCGGGCCCAATGCCTATATTCGGCTCTGGCCCTCAGTCGGCCCACGCGGGCCTAGGATCCAACTCTGGATCTGTGCCCCGGTCTCCCAGCTTCCCACATCATCCCCGGAGCTCGTTCGATATGGCGCGAGCCGATATCCAACGGCGCTCGAGGACACCCAGCCGGGGCGCGTCGCCCCACCTGCGGTCTACCTCGATAAGCGGCGAGAGCGGGGAGCAGTGGATTCTCGGTGGGCGTGACGAAAATGCCTTCTACCAAGCCGAGACACACATGTTGATCCGGGAGAACCAGATGCTCCGTCACAGGATCCGTGACCTCGGTAAGCTCCCCCAACAACTGTACATTCTTTCACAAGAAGATCATATCAATTTTACTAACCAATTCGCTAGAACGACAACTGTCCGAGGTGACTGGAGGCATTGGGGGCGCCGCAATTACCCACGAGCCCTCCCATACGTCCAACCTCACTTACTCCGCCTCGACCTCCGAGGATTCGTCCCGACAAACTCCGGCGACATCGTCATCCACCCCCCTGCCGACTGTCGAAGATGCGCCCAAGGAGGAGTAGTTATGGCTAAGACTCATCTAGCCTTATCGATTGTGGGCCCCCTGTGCGGATTTACAGCTTAGGAGTTTGTTTACTAGGAAAGGCGTTGGGGCCTTATGGTTTTTGCGATTGGGTCAGCTTTGTTACGAATAGAACGGCAATGAGGCGTTTCAAAGCTTGTGCTATTAGGGCGGTGGGGATTATTTGGCAACTTCTCTCAAAATGGTCTCTCGGTCTCTCATCTTACCTGAAGTCATAAGGCGGCCGGGATGCTGGATTTCATTGGGCATATACAGGAGCGTCGAGCAGCGTGGGAACATGCCCATATTGGTAGAGTTCGTTTGAGGAACTACGTACGGCATATCGGCATTGCGAACTTTTGATCCTAATAGAAATCCCTATCATCTTTTACCATGGAGTAACCCCGAGAACAAAAATGGCAAATCGTAGAGTTCCATTCGGTGTTCTAGGTTGAGCAAATCTTTGAGTAGGTAGCTCCTGAAACCGGAGATTTGGTGGCCTAGAACACCTTCGATACGAAATCCGATCGGCTCAATTGCTCAGTCGTGAGGAGGACGAGGCACGGCTTGTGGAACGAGAGGTGCTGTACCTTCGGCTACCAGGCCCCTATCACGCCTCGGAAGCCCACGGTGAAGAGGGTGTGCTTGGACTCTACCTACCCTGGGTACGTATGCCCTACGCGTTAGGAGCCGTAAAGACGGAACGGAACCGAGGGAAGGGGGGGGGGGGGGGGTGGGCGCCCCGCTTTGTGGGGCGGACGGCGGGGGCGGTGGTAGGCGGAGGGAAACCTTCCCGCGGGGTGGCACCAAACGG
>Ga0164242_10005382_pt1 | contig 14264 bp, 19 predicted proteins | sample OricomgcompostMG_FD_108783 | JGI IMG/M metagenome (GOLD analysis project Ga0164242, IMG submission 108783) | Miracle-Growth compost microbial communities from Emeryville, California, USA - Original compost - Miracle growth compost (MG) ... | reverse complement strand
TTAAACCCAATTATTTCGTCACGCTCGTTTACTACCGGAATCTTCATAGGTCTTATTATACCGATTAGAATGGTACGCGCTAATTAAACGTTTTCTCTATTGGTATACTGGGAGTGGGGAGGTGCGTATGAGAACAACTACAGAGGTATTCGAAGATCATTTAGCGAAGAGGTTAGCTGGTGACCTTGAAGGTGACATCAAGGCTAATTACTCTGACAAAGTAGTCTTCCTGACGGGGACGGGAGCTTTTACGGGGCATGATGGCGTTCGTAAATCAGCAAGCGAGCTAGAGCAGTATGTAGGAAACATGCCGTATGAGTATAACCATACGTTAATCAGAGGCGATTTTGCATTCCTAGAGTGGACTGCTAAGGGCGACAAAAAAGCAGTCTTTGATGGCGCGGACAGTTTTGTTATTAAGAACGGGAAGATAATTTTACAAACCATCCACTATTCGCTTAGTAGAATTGACGAATAGAGCAAGACCATACGCAAAGTTACTCCAGATCTCTAGCGTCTGCAGGCGTACACCTTCGCGTATTTTACTTATTAAATTCTACGACTGATATCAACTCTGGCGGCAAATCCTTTACGATCATCACTTCAGGGCGTCGAATAGTATTTGGCTTAAAAGCTGCTAAGGGCGTAACTGAGTTCCAGTAGTCGTGTGCATAATCGTAGGCTCGAAGCTTGTCATTATTCGCGTAACAAGATTTTACTGCATCGTATTTATCGAGATCTGACACATAACAGTATCTTGACTCGACTGCGAGCTTTAATAGCACCGAATCATGGTCTGACATGTAATCTTTTAATGACCTGACAGACCCGTCCGTAATGTCAATGATGCTTCCGTGCTCACCTATAAATGCATATATATTATTGCTTCGCGAAAGTCCGGCTTCTTTGAGTGAACGGGGCTGCATAGTATCAAGATATTCATCTGTTTCAATAATATCCTGATCATCGCCTTTCTCGCCTCGATCATTGCGCTTTAACCCCTCATGGAGAATACTCTGAAGGGCGTCGTTACTAACCTCGTGGTACAGTATCATATCGTAATTATAAATTAACTTCGACCTCGAAAAGAAGTCCCAATAAAGTCTAGTTGAATAAATGTGAGGCTATAGCTCGCTCCATACGCCTGAATATTTATCAGTTAAGAGTAGCGCCTCAATATCTTTTCTTATCTCGGTAACATCTTCTTCGTCAAGCGGCATGAAATTATCGTAAAACCCCGTCTCGCGGTGGGGGAGCAAAACTGCATCACCATATTTCTGAATCGTAGCGGTGGTTGCACGGCCATAAATCTGCATATGAAGGCTAGGGCCTTCTGGCTTAAATACACCCCAGTTGCCCATGTCCTGGTAGTTCACGATGCCAATATCAACCCCGCGTCGCGCCATACCCGAAACAAGCGCTTCGCCAACTACCATAGATAATTTCAATGTACTCGATAGCAAGTGACGCCGAAAGTTTCGTGCGGTCACGTACCTCAATTTTCGGAAAGAGGTAAAGATGACCACCTTCGGAACGGTCGATAAAAGGCCGCTTTGCCGCTTGAATGTAAAAGTTATCTGTTTCGTAAATAGGAATTTGCGTCCGCATTTACCTATCATATCGAACAAGCAAGAGGTCGCCTATGCAGTGATGAGCGCCGTCGACCATCAGCCATTCTCTCCGCACAAGGAACTTTATGAAGAAAAGATGGCTATCGCACGTAAGAAAATCGCGCGTTACCCAGGGCTACTCGAATTATTTGAAGATTTAGATGCCGATTACCAAAAGAGACCCACTTCTTCGCTTCTAGGTAAACCCCGCTACTGTGTCTATTAGTTAATAATATCTCCCTTAATGTTAGCGAGCTTCTCGCGCCAGCTCCTAAGTTCTTCAGGAGTGAGCCTTTTCCAATCATCTACCTCTCCAACGATTCGGAGCGGCTCATCGCTTCGGTACGAACGTGTGGGATTGCCTGGAAACTTTTTATCGGTAACATTCGGATCATTCTCAAACTCGCCCATTGGCTCAACAATATAAACTCTCGGGCGTCCCGTTCCGCTCGCAAGTTCTGCGGCCAGTCCAGCACCGTTGCTCAGCGCCGTAAAGTATATATGGTTCATCGTAACTTCTGGCCTATAATTTGACCGAAACCCAGGGGTCAATAAATCCCCAACTTGCAGGTCTGCTTTTGTCCCATGGTAAAATGGCCCCTCATCGAGTTTGTGGGACGATTCAGAGTTATGTGGTGTATTTTTCATTTGGGTTACCTCGTAGTAGTGGATGAAGACGTTTTTTAATCGCGGCGGGGAAGATTATATAAACAACTCGGCTATTTCCTCGTCTGTTAATCCATCGGCTTTAGCGATCTTGCGGGCTGCCGCCAAGGCGATACGAACAAGTTCTGGGTCGGCAGTAGTGAGTCGTTTTCGATACTCATAGACATCTTGCACTTGGCTATTAACAAAATAATAACTTTTTAGCGCCTTGGCTTCCTCAGGGGTAACGACAGCATCGAATGCCTCAAGTCCATTTGTATTGTAGAATGTATCAACTAGGTCCCATTGTTCGTCGTAAAGCTGATCTTCTTTAGACAACATCATAGCTCGAATGTAGTGACAATAGGGCAATGGTCGGTTAGTACTTTTGTATTAATATTCAGCTGGACTGTCGTGAGTTGCATAGTACTCAGTATACCAAGCAATGTAAATTTCCAGTATCACACGCCAGCCTCCACTATAAAACGCCAGAAGGAAAGTTCTTTCTAGTCGAGATCCAGCAGTGAGTAGGCTGCAATGACAGGTTCTTCATACGGATGCACAGCTCGAATTACACTCGCTATCGTCTTCGCATCTGACGCATCACACACAACCTCAATTCTTTCTTCCTCGATAATTTCAAGTTCACCGGAGTTTCCTACAGCAGGGTCAGCACTGTGGTTTGGGAGGAAGCGGGCTGTTCCTGGATAGGAAAAACTGCAAAAGCTATAATCCCCAAGTTTACCTCCGCCAGCCTCGCCGATTGCTTTTCGTAGAGTGTCAGCGCTATCAGTAGGTGCGCTTACGATTATCATTACACGGCTCATAAACTAATTCTAGCAAAAAGTAATCTCTATTTACGAAATAACCTGGTAGTGCTTCAGCCCCTCAATGATTCCACCAGCAAAGCGAGCCTGCGCCATGTATGTATTTGTGGGCTTTGATTTATTGACCCATTGCAGCAATTCATCCCGTGCATTACCAACGATAATTGCTTTGTTTTCTTTGAGCATAGAAATGTCATTACCGCTATCACCACATGCAATTATGTCATCTGCATCAATCTGCCATTGCTCCGCCAAGAACCGTATGGATCCACCTTTGTGGCTTCCTTTAGGCAGTACATCTAGGTAAATCCCTTGGCAATACACGGCCTCGACAGGCTGATCTTTAAGGGCATCCTGAACAAGACGGAATACTCGCTCATTATCTTTTAGAAAATAGCCGACCTTATATTCCCGTTGCCCCGAAGCTGGTTGCAATTCTAATTCAGGGATATGCGCAAGGAGCGATCTTACTTTTTGCGTATCCCAGTTGTCGGCAGATGGCCAGTCGGGCATGCGCTCTCCATTGCCAGTGTAGATTTCTGTACCAACTGCAGCAACGAGAGCATCAGGCTCTAAGAGAGATTCTTGTGCCCGGAGCTCGTTGAACGACTCAGGTGACCGGCCTGTAACGTAAACAAGCTTCACATCCTGTTGTTTGCGCAACCCACTAACTACTTGGTTAAACTGCTGCAGCGCCGCACGGTCCCCAACGAGAGTATCATCTAAATCAGTCGCTAATAAGAGTGCTGTCATGAGCGTATCTGAGCTTTAATACTATCTATAAACTCCGATGCAAGGAGCTGCTTCCACGCAAGAAAGAGGGGAGTCGGAAGCCCATCGAAGGTGCTCCACATTTGTGCGGTGCATTTCTCTGGCTCCATATTCTTTACTTTGCCGCTAGCCCAATCGCTGAGCATCCAGATGGTAACGTAATGTTTATTTTCCTCGACAAAGTGATCATTCGCAACGGCCCCAAACCGAACATTCTTTATTTCGATGCCGGCTTCTTCTAAGACCTCTCGTCGCGCTGTCTCTTCAAACGACTCGCCAAACTCAAGATGTCCACCAGGCACAGACCATGTACCGGCGCCATGTGAACCCTTGCGTTGCTGCATAAGGAATTTTCCATCTTTGAAAACAAATACAGCGATGCCGACTCGAACGTTAGGTTTCTCCATGGCTCCATAATAACAAATAGAAAGACTCCCGAAGAAGTTAAGCTACGATATCTATATTTGGTGTGTTGTTTGAAATTTGGGTCAGGTTGCAGAGCGCTAAGGTTCGAATCCCGCCACCCAAGCCAAAATTACTTCAATCAAAAAAATCGCCCGGTATAAATGTGAATATAAATAAGTGAAATGCAGACTATTTATAATCGCTATAGCCGTCAGACAGTGCTTTGTTCTGAGCGAGAGTTGCTAAAATTGCATATCGCTTTGAGCATTTTTCAGTGTGCTTAAGACGGTGGGCCTGTTTATAGTAGCGCTTATACTGCCATATATCTGCTGCAATGAGAGCTACCGCCAATAAAAAGAAACCAGGCTGTATTGATAGAAGGCTCGCTATTAATAAGAGGTGCAATAAAATGCCGATTCCAAGGAATAGATTTGAGAACTTTGATTGATTATCTTTGCCGCAAGTACAGTACTTTAGCTTTAACATATGACTATGATGGCAGAGCCAATTTATAGCTCTCCACTGCTTTCTATTCTTCACGCATATCGCGAATCGGTGGACGCATAACGTTGCGAATAAGCGGCTGTATGCTTGCGGCAATGCTTGCGACAAAAATAATCCCTAAAATACCCAAAAGCAGTGGCGAGGAAAGGCTAAACAAACTGAAGTGCATTTCATTCGAAATGATACCAAATGCAGATAGTGAAGTGTCTGTCAGCTGAGGTCCGTAGATTCTATCAACTGCGTATGCGACGCCGATGCCTAGAATAAAGGAAATAGCAGAAACACGCGCCGCTATCAGCAATGTATAGATTGTGTAGATGGCAGTAATATCAATTCTTTTTGCACCCATAGCACGGTAAACCGCCGTCTCTTTGCGGTTCTCACTCATAATGCGTGAGATTGTGAACCACATGATAATTAACGCCATACCTATCGAGGCGGGAAGAGCGACGGTTAAAATCTGGCGGAAGAGCTTTCCAATCTCGTCAAGAATGAGGTAATTCGATCCGTATGGGTCTGCGTAGAAAGCTTTAGTACATCCCAGGTCGTGGCTTGGGCATGCTTCGTTACTTAAAAATGCGCGCGCTTTGTCGATAGAGCTGAACTCTAAAACTCGCGAGACAAAAGTGGTATTGTCAAGTTCGTATCTTGTTGGATCTGTTTGTGTCGTAATTTGATCATTAAATTTCAGGCTATCAGGAAGCTGTTCGTAAAGCTGGGCGGGTACAACGGCTGAAAAAGAATCATCTTGAGGCGAGAGTAGATTCTTGATATACGATTCAACACTCGTGCTGTATTCACTAAATGGCTGAGCATTCATAATGCCAACAATCTGGAAAGTTGTTAGGTAGTGTGCTGGTGCTACATAAAGACCTAACTTTCTTTGCTCTTCATCTGTCTTCTTCTGCGCATTCTTTTCGATCTGCGTGCGTGTATCTTTCTTGACTGTTATATCTCCACATGCAGATGAGGGAAGTTGGAGCTGAAGGTTTGGCTCTTTATAGCTCGGAGTGTCTTTATTTTTTTCGATATCACTGTAGTCTTGCTGAATCTGTGCAATCATAGCCTGTTCGGCACTATTGCGCGTGCATACTTGGTACGTATGCCCATTTAATTTTTCCTGGATATCTTTTAGCCACTTTCTCTTATCGGACTCCGTCTTAGGTTCGCTTCCAATGCCCACTTCTTTGCCAAAGAGCGAAGCGGCTTCTTGCGCCGTAATAATAACAGGCACTCCTTTTAGGGATTTTGCACTCTTCGTGAGCAGATATCGATCGACTAGGCTATCATCTCGAAATTGATAGTTGCTATTGTACGCAGCGTTGATCAAGTAGCCATAAGATGTGGGGTTACTCGATTTTATGTCGTTAGAGCTGAAATCTTCTTTACCATCTTCGATTAAGCGTGACTGAGGGAGGGTAGGGAAGGCTGTAGAGGCTTGCGCGTAATAGCCGGTTGCGCCATACTTAGCCCCTATGGCCTTTAATTTATCGTATGTATTGGGAGCAGTTTTTGCATACACGCTAAGTTTTTCCGTAAGCCAGGCACTAGTGGCAGGCGAGGTGTAGTCAACCATCCATCGCGCGCTTTCGGAAGAATCATCTGTTCTAAAAGGGTTAGGCTTTAATATAGGAACTTCGCTGGAAGAATCGTAACTAACTCCTGCATTCACATATTTTTGACGTATTGCGTCATAATATTTTTTCTCGAAAGCTTTTATTTCATCAATATCTTTTGCGGAGAGGGAGGAAGGAGCGTCACGTACTGAAACGGGAATGTTCGGGCTTACCTGAACTAAATACTTGTCGTTTCCGGCCGTTTTAATGAAGGAGACTGCACTTTTCTCGGCAGCGGTGAATACAATAATAGATGCAATGAGCGCCGCAAACATTAAGCTTGAAACGATAATGGATGTTATTAATATGCCACGCTTGGATCGCAGCTTTGTATGCGCAAGTTCATAGGCATAGCTTGGTCGTATCATAGAACTACCTCCCCATCTTTTATAATGATAGTTCTATCTGCATGGCTTGCAATTTCCGGGTCATGGGTAACAATGACAATTGTAGTCCCATATTGCTCACGTATTGATTGAAATAGCTCCATTATTGAATGACTGTTGGCTGAGTCAAGATTCCCTGTCGGCTCATCGGCAAAGATAATGCGTGGATGATTAATCAAGGCCCTTGCAATAGCTGCTCGCTGAATTTGACCCCCCGATAGTTCTTTAGGATAGTGCATGGCTCGGTTTTCTAAGCCTATAGTTTGAAGGAGAGACGAAACACTATCATTGATGGTGTGTTTCTGGGTTGAAGTAAACATGGCTGGTACGGCTAGATTGTCCTTTAATCTAAGGAAAGGCTGAAGATAAAACGACTGAAAGACAAACCCAATCTTCTCTCTGCGAAGGTCACTCAAAGCTGCATCGTGCAGGTGTATGATATTTTGCCCATCAAGTATGACCTCACCGCCATCCGGTTTGTCGATACATCCCAATATGTGTAATAAGGTACTCTTGCCACTTCCACTAGAGCCTGTGAGCGCGACAATCTCACCTTTATAGATATTAAGATTTATATTTTTAAGTGCCTCAATATCCTGTTTGCCGACTCTATATCGCTTCGTTACATCTCGGGCAGAAAGAATGATTTCTCTTTCAAGGCGACTAGGGTCTACTGAGCCCGCCACGGAAGTCTGAGATTCTTTTATGCTAAATTTTCGAATGGCATCGATTGCATCACCAGGGTTGTCATCAAAAAAATGCACGAAGTCTTTAACGCGACTATGCATGTCTAGGGATGTGTCAAACTCCTGATTATCTGCACTCATAGATGCGCTAAGTATAGCATAAGCATGAAGCATGTGCATCAAAGCATAAGCATTACTTAAAAAAAGCTGTTGAAAATATTAATAAGATATGAGACACTTGTTCAAGTGCCATATCCTTGGCACAACCCGGATCTGGGAGTGAACGTGAGAAAACTCATCTCCAGCAGTGGCAAGAAGCTCGCTGCTGTCGCCCTGACGGTGGGCATGTCCGGTGCTCTGGTGGGTCTGCTGGGCACGACGCCCGCGCAGGCCGACTCGGGCATCGACATGAACCTGGCCTGCCAGTACACCTACAGCAACACGGTGTACAAGGGCCAGCTGACCTACCCGTCGCAGGGCGCGTACGGCTGGCGCTGCATCAACCGCAGCACCGGTGTCAACGTGGGCGGCGTCAACGTGTACGGCTTCTGCGTGAACGTGCTCGGCGGCTACAACACGTACAACGTCCCGTCCAACCCCTACAGCTGGGTGTGCCTCGGCGCCTGACCAGCACCCGACGTAGCCCGTCGGCCCCATGTAACCGTGGGGTGAAAGGCTAAAGTCCCGGAGGGCGGAGCTGCTTGAGTAAATCGCAGCTCCGCCCTCCGGGCGCAGTCCGAACTTTATTGTAATACCCGACGTGAGCGTTGGGTATTTTTTAGTGGAGCATCCTAATAGTTAACTCTAGGGCTTTAGAAGACCGCCCTATTCAACTATTACTGCCAGCTTCACCGAGCTGCTGAAGTGCGTACAAGTAAGGCATAGACGGCTTATGATTGGGGCTGTAGCCGTCAAATCAAGCCGTCAACCTACCTAATTACACAAAATAATATCGAAATTAACACTGGTACCCCGAGCTGGGTTCGAACCAGCGACCTTAGGCTTAGAAGTCCTCTGCTCTATCCAACTGAGCTATCGGGGCATTGCCATAATTATAGCAAGAGTACCCCAATAAACGAAAAGTAGGCACCCTAGGGTGTCTACCATACATATCTATTGGTGCGGGTGGGGGGAATCGAACCCCCGTCCCAAGTTTGGAAAACTTGTATACTAACCGTTGTACTACACCCGCGAAAGTCTACCGTATTGTAGCATTTTTACGACGCGTAGGGAAGTAATCGCCCTAGTCAACCAAAAAATCGAATTAGTACATTTTTGCTCGCTAAGCTTAGGTTATAATAAAGGAATGGGTTTATTCCGTTCACGATTCAATAAAAATTCCGCCCGCCAGCTATTCCATTCCAGCGGCGTTGTAGGCGATACCGACGGAAAGACTATCGGCAGTACAAGTGCCGAATCATTCGAGCAACGCAAAAAGATTGAAGGCAACCGCCGTCTCGTCGGTGGATACCGCGACGCGGGCGTGCTCCACACCTATCGTCAAGAAGCGCACGATCAGCTGTCGAACCAGCAGCAAGACACCGACGATAATCGTAAAAAGCACCATCATAACTCAATGGTTACCGATCGCCCATCGTCGCGTGTACGCAACGTGCCCTCAAGCCGGATCGATATCATGAAGCCATCATCACGAATTGCCCGTGATACAGGTATCGCAAAACCTGGCATGGGCCCGTCAAAGCCGCAGCCAGGCGTAAAACGCACCTTCATGGAGCCCGTTACACGAAAGTACAATCCGTACCAATAAAAATCACCATAGAAAAAGACCTACCGCAAAGTAGGTCTTTTTCTATGGGGCGAATAATGGGGTCTGAACTATCGTAATGGCATAAACTCGATCTCGGCTACTACAGGGTAATGATCCGTTAGTACATTCGAGATGACTCTATGCTCCAAGATGTTGCCACTCCGACATATAATATGATCATACTTTCTGTCCTTTGGAGTGGTCGGTTCTTGCAGCAGAATCTCTTGGGTATGCACATCGAATAAACGCGGTAAATATTCTTTAAGTAAGTTACTATCAATGTTGAAGTCACCTTGGATAAGCCAAGGCGAGTGATCACCTGCGATTTTTGCCTCGACATCCTGTAAAATAGTTTTCGACTGCTCTGATGGAATATCAATTTCAAAGCGTTTGAAAGGAATAAGATGAAGCGTTGTAACAGTAAGAGGTCGACCTTTTATATCGAGCGTGCAGGTCGAGTAGCCTTTATCGAAACTGGTCACAATACTGCCGTCTTCCCATTCGATTGCAACTTCTGGGTTAGTGAAAAAGCCTCTCGTATGATCGGTAATTTCATAGCGTGTTAAAATGGCATGGCCAAGCTGATTGTCGGTGTCGATATGTGACTGGGAGGTTGAATCATGAATGTAAGAGTAGCCTAAAGCATCTGCAATTGTTTGAACTTGATCGTTGGTATCATTTTTCTGAGTCTCTTGAAGGGTAATGACATCGGGATTTTCTACCTTGAGTAGCTCAATAATCTCATGTAGTCCGTCTTTACTATAGGAGGCTAGGCGAGTGGGGTCAGATCCTTCATCAAGTAGCTTACCGCCACCGATATTCCAAGTGAGTGTTTTAATGCGCATGATAACCAGTATAAATAAAAATACTTCCCTAAGGAAGCATTTTTAATAATGTCTTGGGGCGAATAATGGGGTTCGAACCCACGGCCTCCGGAGCCACAATCCAGCGCTCTAACCAGCTGAGCTATATCCGCCATGTATCTAGTTTTCACTAAACTCCTCTGGATTATACCAGATATAGCGCAATATGTCATCTGTTATTTTGGATTTATAGGCTTATTCCCAAGTGGTCTCGATTTCGGCACCAAGCGTATTAAGGCGGTTGGCAATATCCTCGTAGCCGCGGTTAATGCTATACACGTCACGTAAGATAGATTTGCCAGGTGCGGCAAGCATCGCAAGTAGTATCACCACACTAGGGCGTAGCGCTGCTGGCGCCGTAATATCCGCTGGTTTCCACTTAGTAGGGCCAGTGATGTATACACGGTGTGGGTCAACCATCTCGATTGTTGCATTAAGTTTAGACAGTTCGGTGAAGTAGATAGCGCGGTTTTCATAGCTCCAGTCATGAATAAGTGTGCGCCCACTTGCAACAGTAGCGCAAAGTCCGAGGAACGGTAGATTATCCATGTTAATGCCAGGGAATGGCAATGCGTGGATTTTATCCTTTGGTGCATGTAGCTTCGACTTTTTGAGTGAGATGTCCACCAGGCGAGTGTGGCCATTGCGCGCAGGGTACTCGTCGCTCTGGGTGTACTGTAGTCCCATGCCGCCGAGCGTTGCCATTTCAAGCTCCATAAACTCAATTGGCACGCGCTTTACAGTAATTTCAGAGCCCGTCACAACACCTGCCGCCACAAAGCTCATCGCCTCAATCGGGTCTTCGCTCGGGTAGTAATCAACAGTTTTGTTGATAGACTTTACGCCGTGGATTTTAAGGGTTGTCGTACCAATACCTTCAATCTTCACGCCAAGCTTCTGCAGATAGAAACAAACATCCTGCACCATATAGTTAGGGCTGGCGTTACGGATGATCACTTCACCGTCATATAGCGCCGCAGCCATAATGATATTCTCAGTCACTGTATCACCACGCTCGGTCAACACAATCGCACGCTCCGGGCTACGTGGGTTTGCAGTCGCGTGGTAGTAATCAGTACCAGGGCGAGCCTCAACGCTCAGGCCGAATGGTGCGAGCCCAACCATGTGCGGCTCAACGGTGCGAGTACCAAGATTACAGCCACCTGCAAACGGTAGCTTGAATTCCTTATACTGGTGGAGCAGTGGGCCGAGGAACATAATGATAGATCGTGTGCGCTTAGCGGCTGCGTTATCAATATCTTCGAGCCGTAATACCTTTGGCGGCGTAATCTCAAGATCGTTGTCATCGAGCCAGCGGCATTTTACGCCGATACTTTCGAGTACTTCGATAATACGGTTCACTTCCTCAATACGTGCAACGCGGTGGAAAGTAGTCTTGCCCTTATTCAATAGGGAGGCACAGAGTAGTCCAACAGCGGCGTTTTTGCTAGTCTTTACCTCTATTTCGCCGTGCAGCTCGTTGCCGCCATTAATAACGAAGTTTGTCTTACCAGACTTATTGAGTCGAACGATTTCACTTGAAAGCACTTCACCGATTCGGGCGATCATATCAAGGCTGATATTTTGCCCGCCTTTCTCAATGCGATTAATCGCTGATTGGCTAGTACCAAGAGCGGTTGCTAATTCTGCCTGTGTCATGCCACGGGCTTGGCGCGTTTCTTGCACGAGTGTACCGATATTACGTAGATACTTTTCTGTACTCATACCTCTATAATATACCTATTGTGATATATTAGCAATACACTACCTGTGGTATACTATAGATATGATTTAGCACTACGACATATCACCACAATTAAAAATAGAGTCCAAAGAGGGGGAATTTTATATGAATGATGATATAGTCGCACAACTTATTGCCGGTGAAGCCAAGCGCGAGCGCGAAGGTCTCGAGCTTATCCCAAGTGAAAATTATGTCAGTAGTGATGTTCTTGCGGCACTTGGTAGTGTATTTACCAATAAATATAGCGAAGGCTACCCAGGTAGGCGCTATTACGGTGGTCAAGAATACACCGATCAGCTAGAGCAGCTTGCAATCGACCGTGCAAAGCAACTATTTGGCGCCGATCACGCCAATGTCCAGCCACACAGTGGTGCGCCAGCAAACGAAGCCGTCTACAGTGCATGGTGTGAGCCAGGCGATACGATCCTTGCGATGGATTTAAGCCACGGTGGCCACCTTACACATGGATCGCCAGTTACTCGTAGTGCACATTTGTACAATTTTGTACGCTACAAAATGAAAGACCCAGCAACAGGTGAGATAGACTATGATGAGCTTCGTAAAGTCGCGCTCGAACACCGCCCACGAATTATCCTAGCTGGCTTCAGCGCCTATCCACGCGAGCTCGATTACCAAAAGTTTGCAGATATCGCCCACGAAGTAGGGGAAGACTGCTTGCTAATGGCAGATATGGCCCATATTGCCGGCCTGATTGCTGGTGGTGTAGCGAAAAATCCATTAGATTACGGCTTCCATGTTATTACGACCACCACTCACAAAACCCTTCGTGGCCCGCGTGGTGGCTTGATTCTTTCCAAGGGTAAAGTAGGGAACCCGCTCAAGGCACCCGAGAAAAAGATTGCAAATATCCCAACACTCATTGATCGTGCCGTATTCCCAGGTATGCAGGGTGGCCCCCACATGCACACAATTGCCGCTAAGGCGGTAGCATTCGGCGAAGCACTCAAGCCAGAGTTCCGCGACTATGCTGCACAAATCATAAAGAACGCCGCTAAACTCGCCGAAGAGCTTGAAAAGCGCGGCTTCCAGCTAGTCACGGGTGGTACAAGTAATCATTTGATTCTTGCAGATGTATACAAAAGTTTCGGCATCGATGGCAAAGTCGCGGAGGTAGCGCTCGATAAAATCGGCCTTACCCTCAATGCAAACTCCGTAGCCGACGATCCACTCCCGATGTACCGCCCAAGCGGCATTCGCCTCGGCACGCCAGCCGCAACGACTCGTGGCCTCAAAGAGCAGCACATGGAGCAAATCGCCGAATGGATGAAACAAGCAATCGACAACCGCGACGATGAAGCAAAGCTTGCGAGTCTCCGAGAAGAAGTAAAAGCCTTCATTTCCAGCTACCCACTACCAAGTGATAGCTAGTGCTGGAAAGCAGAGATAAATAAAATAGCTCCAGATCTGGAGCTATTTTATTTATGCGCTTAGATACTATGATGATGCGCTTGAGCGCTTGTAGGTGCACCCAGAAAGGTCACTTGGTGCTCCACCGGTAGACAATGCAACCCAGGCTTTAGTGCCGTAATCCCAGTATTTCACTCCTGCACCTGTAGTACAGATGTAGTAAAGGAGCTGACTTGGACTAGTAGCTGCTGTGGTGAGCGCCGTTGCTTCTGTACTTACGTCAGAGAACGTAACGCCTGTGAGCTGATATGTTTTTCCATTCGCCGAGGCGCCCGTCAATAGCGCTGAATACGCTGGGTATGAGCCATTACCACCGGTGTCATCCGCGTTGTAGGCTTCAATCTTCTTGATTGTAGAATTTGCGGCCGCCTTTGAGCTTGAGGTATTCGCCCTGTTGGTAATACCGTTATATGCAACAATAGTGATCGCTGCAAGAATAGCGATAATCACAATAACGATGAGAAGCTCAACGATCGTGAATCCTTGTTTTCTGAACTGTGAACCCATAAAGATGCCCCCTTATTGTATATATGCTTGTATAATACCAAACTGCTTTTGTTTGCACAAATATTTAAGAGCCTCATTAAAAGGCTCTTAAATATGATTCAACTAGCTACTATGCCGCTGCTTTGTAGGTACATGTACCACTCGTGCCGCCACCAGTAAACAACTGAGTCCACTTATTAGTTGAGCTTGACGCGTAATCCCAATAGGCAACTGCACTTCCAGCGGTGCAAGTGTAAAACTTTAGTACATTTGGTTTTGCTGGCGCTGTCGTCGGCTCTGTCCCGGTTGCAAATGTAACACCCGTTAACTGGTAGGTTGATGAGGCTGTAGCTCCAGTGAGCGCTTCTGGTGTAGCTGGGTATGAGCCGTTACCTCCGGTGTCATCTGCATTATAAGCCTCAATCTTCTTGATGGCACTTGCTGCCGCAGACTTGGCGCTTGATGCGTTCGCCCTGTTGGTAATACCGTTATATGCAACAATAGTGATCGCTGCAAGAATAGCGA
>Ga0164242_10005381_pt1 | contig 14265 bp, 13 predicted proteins | sample OricomgcompostMG_FD_108783 | JGI IMG/M metagenome (GOLD analysis project Ga0164242, IMG submission 108783) | Miracle-Growth compost microbial communities from Emeryville, California, USA - Original compost - Miracle growth compost (MG) ... | reverse complement strand
GTGAGAGCAAACCGTTGGAACCCAACCGATAACCTCGACGGGTGACTCCGGCCGACCTCGCTGATGCTGTCGTGGCTGCGGTGCGTGCCGTGGTGACCGCCGGCGAGCTGGCGGTGGACGCGCCTGACTCGGTCCTGGTCGAGCGGCCGAAGAACCGCGACCACGGCGATTACGCGACCAATGTGGCGCTGCAGCTCGCGAAGCCGGCAGGCCGCCCGCCCCGTGAGGTCGCGGAGGTCATCGCCGCCCAGCTGAGGGACACCGCCGGCATTCACTCGGTCGACGTCGCCGGTCCCGGCTTCCTCAACATCACCCTCGAGGTGGCTGCGCAGGGCGAGCTCGCCCGCACGATCGTGGCGGCGGGCTCGGACTACGGACGTACCGACACCCTCGCCAAGGAGCGGATCAACCTCGAGTTCGTCTCGGCCAATCCGACCGGCCCGGTGCACATCGGGGCGGTCCGGTGGGCAGCCGTCGGCGACGCGCTCGGCCGGATTCTCGCCGCGGCCGGCGCAGACGTCGTACGCGAGTACTACTTCAACGATGCCGGCTCCCAGATCGACCGCTTCGCCCGGTCGCTGCTCGCCGCCGCCCGGGGCGAGGAGATCCCGGAGGACGGGTACGCCGGTGAGTACATCGGCGAGATCGCCGCTGCCATCGTCGTCGACCGCCCGGAGGCGACGAGCCTCGACGAGGCCGACGCACTCGAGCTCTTCCGGGTCGAGGGCGTCGAGCGCATGTTCCAGGAGATCAAGCGGTCGCTCGAAGACTTCGGAGTGGTCTTCGACGTGTACTTCAACGAGAAGTCGCTGCACGAGAAGGGTGAGCTCGAAGCCGCGTTCGGGCGGCTCACCGAGCTACGGCGGATCTACGAGTCCAACGGCGCCTTCTGGCTGCGCACGGTCGACCTCGGGGACGACAAGGACCGTGTGCTCCGCAAGAGCGACGGGGAGTGGACCTACTTCGCGGCCGACTGCGCCTACTACCTCGACAAGCGGGAGCGCGGCTTCGACCGTTGCATCTACATGCTCGGCGCCGACCACCACGGCTACGTCGGACGGCTGCGTGCGATAGCCGCTTGCTTCGGTGACGACCCGGACCAAGCGATCGAGATCCTCATCGGGCAGATGGTGAACCTGCTCAAGGACGGCGAGCCGGTGCGGATGTCGAAACGGGCCGGAAACGTCGTGCTTCTCGCCGACCTCGTCGATGCCATCGGTGTCGATGCGGCTCGCTACGCCCTCGCGCGATACAGCAGCGACTCGCCGATCGACCTCGATGTCGATCTGTGGGCACGGAAGACGAACGACAACCCTGTCTTCTACGTGCAGTACGCGCACGCGCGGATCGCATCGTTGTTGCGCAACGCCGCCGAGCTGGGGATCGCACGTGGCGACGACTTCGACAGCGGTCTGCTCGCCGAGCCGAGGGAAGGCGACTTGCTGGCGGCGCTCGGGGAGTTCCCGAGGATCGTCGCGAGCGCCGCCGAGCTCCGTGAGCCGCATCGGGTGGCGCGCTACCTCGAAGAGCTGGCTGGCACCTACCACCGCTTCTACGACGCGTGCCGCGTGCTGCCGATGGGCGACGAGCCGGCGACCGATCTCACTCGGGCCCGCCTGTGGCTGGTCGAGGCAACGCGGATCGTCCTCGCAAGCGGCCTCGGTCTGCTCGGCGTGACCGCCCCGGATCGGATGTAGTCGGTCATGAAGGCCCATCCCGCCGGCGCGATGCACGCCGACACCACGACGTCGCACCCGCTTGGTGGACCACCCGAGTCGCTTGGCGCGCTGGACCCGCGGATCTGGCCACTCGGGGCCGAGCGCGTTGATGGCGTCATCCGGGTCGGCGGCTGCGACGTGCGGGACATCGCGACCGAGCACGGCACGCCGGCCTACCTCCTCGCCGAGGACGACGCTCGTGCCCGCTGCCGTGGCTACCGGGCTGCCTTCGGCGACGACACCGACATCTACTACGCCGGTAAGGCGTTTCTTTCCAAGGGCTTCGCGCGCTGGGTGCAGGAGGAGGGCCTCTCGCTCGACGTCTCGAGCGGCGGTGAGCTCGCTACCGCGCTCGGGGCCGGCTTCCCGGCCGACCGGATTCTCATGCACGGCAACAACAAGTCGCGCGATGAGCTCGCCGCGGCGGTTGCGGCGGGTGTCGGACGGATCGTGGTCGACAGTGATCACGAGATCGCCCGCCTCGCGCACGTCGCAGAGGCCGCCGGGATTCGGCAGCGAGTGCTGGTCCGGGTCACCGTCGGCGTCGAGGCCCATACCCACGAGTTCATCGCCACTGCGCACGAGGACCAGAAGTTCGGCTTCTCCCTTGCCGGCGGCGCGGCGCTCGAGGCGGTTCGCCGAGTCACCGCGCTTCCGTCGCTCGAGCTCGTGGGCCTGCACAGCCACATCGGCTCGCAGATCTTCGACACGGCTGGGTTCGAGGTTGCGGCGCACCGTGTCGTCGGCCTGCTCGCGACGATTCGAGATGTCACCGAGGTCACGCTGCCTGAGCTCGACCTCGGTGGCGGCCTCGGCATCGCCTACACGCCGGACGACGACCCGGCGGACGTCGCCGAGGTGGCGAAACAGCTGCGTGCGATCGTCGAGCGTGAGTGCGAGGTGGCGTCGCTTCCGGTGCCGCGACTGGCCGTCGAGCCCGGGCGGGCCATCGTCGGCCCGGCCGGCGTGACTCTCTACGAGGTTGGCACCGTCAAGGAGATCGACGGCATCCGGACCTACGTGAGTGTCGACGGCGGAATGAGCGACAACATCCGGACCGCGCTGTACGACGCGACATACACCTGTCTGCTCGCGTCACGCGACAGCGATGCGCCGCCGATGTTGGCCCGCGTCGTCGGAAAGCACTGCGAAGCGGGGGACATCGTCGTGCGTGACGTGTGGTTGCCGAGCGACCTGGCACCGGGTGATCTGCTCGCAGTGGCGGCGACCGGCGCCTACTGTCGCTCGATGGCCAGCAATTACAACGCCGTTCCGCGCCCCCCGGTCGTCGCGGTCAAAGCGGGAGCGAGCCGAGTGATGCTGCGCCGCGAGACGAACGACGACCTGCTCGACCTGGATCTTGGATAGCGGGGCAGTCGAATGAGCAAGCCGTTGAAGGTTGCGATGCTCGGCTGTGGCGTCGTCGGCAGTGAGGTCGTGCGGCTGATCAACGCCCACGGAGACGACCTCGCTCATCGCATCGGTGCACCGGTCGAGCTCGCGGGTATCGCGGTCCGCCGACCGCAACGTGCCCGCGACGTTGCCGTCGACCCCTCGCTGTTCACGACGGACAGCGCGGCGTTGGTCGCCCGCGCGGACGTCGACGTCGTCATCGAGGTGATCGGTGGGATCGAGCCCGCTCGGTCGCTCCTCGTCGCTGCGCTCGAACGCGGCGCCTCGGTGGTCACCGCCAACAAGGCGCTGCTTGCCGAGGACGGCGGGACGCTGTACGACGCGGCGGAACGCGGCAATACGGACTTGTACTGCGAGGCGAGCGTCGCGGGTGCGATACCGCTTCTCCGGCCGTTGCGCGAGTCGCTCGCGGGGGACCGAGTGAACCGGGTGATCGGCATCGTCAACGGCACAACCAACTACATCCTCAGCAAGATGGATGCGACGGGCGCGAGCTTCACTGACGCGCTGGAGGAGGCGCAGGCGCTCGGCTACGCCGAGGCCGACCCGTCGGCCGACGTCGATGGCTTCGACGCTGCTGCGAAGGCGGCGATCCTTGCCGGGCTGGCGTTCCATACGCGCGTGACGGCCGCGGACGTCCATCGAGAAGGCATCTCAGACGTCACAGCAAGCGACGTGGCGAGTGCGCGTGACATGGATGGCGTCGTGAAGCTGCTCGCAATCGCGGAACGCGCGCCGGACCACAACGGTCGTGAGTCGGTCGGCGTGCGGGTGCACCCGGCCATCCTGCCGCGCAGCCATCCCCTCGCCGGAGTGCGTGACGCCTACAACGCGGTGTTCATCGAGGCGGACGCTGCCGGGCAGCTGATGTTCTACGGGCGGGGAGCCGGTGGGGCACCGACCGCCAGCGCAGTTCTGGGTGACCTGGTCGCGGTGTGCCGCAACCGGCTGTCCGGCGCGCGCGGTGCCGGCGACTCGTCATACGCCGCCCTCCCGATCCGCCCGATGGGTCAGACCGTCACTCGCTATCACGTGAGCCTCGACGTCGCCGACAAGGCGGGGGTGCTCGCCAGTGTGGCGCAGGCCTTCGCGGTGCATGACGTGTCGATCCAGACCGTGCGCCAGGAAGGCCGCGGGGACGATGCCACGCTAGATCTCGTGACGCACGACGCAACAGACGCTGCACTGGCCGCGACGGTCGAGGAGCTGCGGCAGCTCGACGTGGTCCGCGCGGTCGCGAGCGTGATGCGAGTCGAGGGAGGAGCCTCATGACGGCCGCCGTAGGTCGGTCGGCACCCTGGCGTGGGGTGATCGAGGAGTTCCGGGACCGGCTACCGGTCACCGATGCGACGCCCGTCATCACCCTGCTCGAAGGCGGTACGCCACTCGTTCCCGCGCCACGCCTGTCACGGCGCACCGGGTGTGACGTGCACCTGAAGGTGGAGGGGCTCAATCCCACGGGATCGTTCAAAGACCGTGGCATGACGATGGCGATCAGCAAGGCTGCCGAAGAAGGTGCGAAAGCGGTCATCTGCGCCTCGACCGGAAACACCTCCGCGAGTGCGGCGGCGTACGCCGTGCGGGCGGAGATGGTCTGCGCTGTGCTGGTGCCGCGCGGCAAGATCGCGATGGGCAAGCTCGCGCAGGCGCTGGTTCATGGCGCGCGGCTGCTGCAGGTCGACGGCAACTTCGACGACTGCTTGAACCTGGCGCGCGATCTCGCGGACAAGTTCCCGGTGGCGCTCGTGAACTCCGTGAACGAGTTCCGCATCGAAGGCCAGAAGACGGCGTCCTTCGAGATCTGCGACGCCCTGGGAGACGCGCCTGACGCGCACTTCCTGCCGGTCGGCAACGCTGGCAACATCACGGCGTACTGGAAGGGCTACGTCGAGTACGCCGCGGACGGTCTTGCGACGCACCGGCCCGTCATGCGCGGGTTCCAGGCTGCGGGCGCCGCGCCCATCGTCCGCGGCGCGCCGGTGCAAGCGCCGTCGACGATCGCCACAGCGATTCGGATCGGGAACCCGGCGTCCTGGCAGCAGGCGCTCGCTGCTCGCGATGAGTCCGGCGGCGCGATCGAGGCGGTCACCGACCGCGACATCCTCGCGGCCTACCGGATCCTTGCCAAGGAAGAAGGCGTGTTCGTGGAGCCGGCGAGTGCCGCGAGCGTCGCCGGCCTGTTGCAGGCCCGGCACGAAGGCACGCTCGATGCGGGGCTACGTGTGGTGTGCACGGTCACCGGCAATGGGTTGAAGGACCCGGAGTGGGCGATCGCCGGCGCCCCGGCGCCGCTGACCATCCCCGCCGAGGTCTCCGCGGCGGCCGAGGCGCTGGACCTCTGATGGCACGCAGGTCGGGGCCGACGTTCAAGGCTGCGCCGATTCGGGTGCGGGTTCCTGCAACGAGCGCCAATCTCGGACCGGGGTTCGACGCGCTGGGGCTCGCGCTCGAGCTCTATGACGACGTTGTCGTCCGTGTCACCGACGAGCCCGGGCTCACCGTCGACGTCGCCGGCATGGGCGCGGCGAGCGTGCCCCGAAACGCGCGGCACCTTGTCGTGAAGTCGATGCGCGCGACGTTCAAGATCCTGGGCGGCGCCCCGTCCGGGCTCGAAGTCGTGTGCGCCAACCGCATTCCGCACAGCCGGGGCCTGGGTTCATCCGCGGCAGCGATCGTCGCGGGTGTCGTCGCTGCACGCGCTCTTGTCGTTGGCGGCAACGAACGCATGGATGACGGCGCAGTCCTTGCATTCGCTGCCGAGCTCGAAGGACATCCCGACAACGTCGCCGCGTGCGTGCTCGGCGGGCTGACGATCGCCTGGACCGACGCCTCGGGTGCGCGCGCGGTCAAGGCTCCGGTCTCGCCCGCTCTGGCACCCGTCGCGTTCGTGCCCGGCACGAGCTCGTCGACCAAGGCCGCGCGCAAGCTGCTGCCGGACACTGTCCCGCACTCGGATGCCGTCGCCAACGCGGCGCGCGCCGCGCTGCTCGTGGAAGCCTTGCGGTCACACCCCGACGACCTGCTCGCCGCGACGGAGGACCGGCTGCATCAGCCCTACCGCGCCTCGGCCATGCCCAAGACCGCGGCGCTCGTGGCCGAGCTCCGCGAGGCAGGTATCCCCGCTGTCGTGTCCGGGGCCGGGCCGACGGTGCTCGCCCTCACGACGAACACGAGTCGCGACCACGCGGTGACGTTCGCCCGCCGCGGCTGGAGCGCCTTGCCACTCGACGTCGACAGCAAGGGCGCCCATCTCGCGCCCCTCTAGCTCGAACGGCACACATCCGCTGCTGCCCTGGACGAGGCTTCTTCTGTGCCTCGGTGTCCGCCTCTCGAGCCGTGCGAGCCGTGTCGTGTGCTGCTTCGGGCAAGGGATGGACACACTGGAATAACGGTTCGGTGACCTTTGTTGGCAGGAATGGACGGCGACGACTAGGCTGTCCCTGCGATAGCCGCCCCATAGGGGCGAGGTTTCCGCTCTGCAGCGAGTCAACGTCCCCGGTACCGAGCCTCACAAAGTCTCCTTGCCGTCGATCGACCCGCAGCTTCCCCGCCTCGAGCCTTGGGGCGCACGCGCAAATCCTCCCCCGGGACCGGCTCCATGACAGCTCCCGCCGCGAAGGCGGGTCTTGGTGCCGCCGTGGCGTTGCCCGGCCGCACCCACCAGAAATAGGGAAGGACCTAAGTGAGCGACACTCACGAGGCCGAGTCCACCGCCGCCCCGACCAACGGGCGCCGCAAGGGGCTGTCCGGAATGCTGCTGCCCGAGCTTCAGACTCTCGCCGGCGATCTCGGCATCACCGGCACCGCCAAGATGCGCAAGGGCGAGTTGATCGAGGCCATCCAGGCGAAGCAGGGGGGCGGCGCTCGCTCCGGCGCCGCGTCGGCCCCCGAGGCGACGAACGGCACGCCGGCGCCACGCGCCCAGCGCGACAGCGACTCCCGCCCGTCCGAGGCACGCCGTTCCAACGAACGTCACGACCGAGACGACGATCGTGACGATCGCGACGATCGGCAGGGCGAGCGGCGCCCGGACAGCCGGGGTGGGCAGAACCGCCCGACCAACCAGAACCGCCAGAACAACAACCAGAACAACCAGAACAACGGTCAGGCTCGCGACCACCAGGGCCGCGAGGGCCAAGGTGATAGCGACGACGAGTTCGGTTCGAACCGCTCCCGCCGCGGCCGCTTCCGCGAGCGGAACCGCGGTCGTGGCCGTGACCGCTTCGGCCCGAACGACGCCGAGCCCGTGATCTCAGAGGACGACATCCTCGTGCCGGTCGGTGGCATCGTCGACATTCTCGACAACTACGCGTTCGTCCGGACCAGCGGCTACCTGTCCAGCCCCGACGACGTCTACGTCTCACTGTCACAGGTACGCCGTTACGGTCTGCGCAAGGGCGATGCCGTCACAGGCATGATCCGCCAGCCGCGGGAAGGTGAGCGGCGTGAGAAGTTCAACGCGCTCGTCCGCCTCGACACGGTCAACGGCATCGATCCCGAAGAGGCCAAGAAGCGTCCGGACTTCAGCAAGCTGATCCCGCTGTACCCGCAGGAGCGGCTGCGTCTCGAGACCGAGCCCACCGTCTACACGACGCGCGTCATCGATCTCGTTGCTCCCATCGGCAAGGGGCAGCGTGGACTCATCGTCTCGCCGCCAAAGGCCGGCAAGACGATGGTGCTGCAGGCAATAGCCAACGCGATCACCACGAACAACCCTGAGTGCCACCTCATGGTCGTCCTCGTCGACGAGCGACCCGAAGAGGTCACCGACATGCAGCGGTCGGTGAAGGGTGAGGTCATCGCCTCCACCTTCGACCGCCCGCCGTCGGACCACACGAGCGTCGCGGAGCTGTCGATCGAGCGCGCCAAGCGCCTGGTCGAGCTCGGCCATGACGTCGTGATCCTGCTCGACTCGATCACCCGGCTCGGTCGCGCCTACAACCTGGCCGCGCCGGCGAGTGGTCGCATCCTGTCCGGCGGCGTCGACTCGACAGCTCTGTACCCGCCGAAGCGGTTCCTGGGCGCGGCGCGCAACATCGAGAACGGCGGCTCGCTGACGATTCTCGCGACTGCGCTCGTCGAGACGGGCTCCACGATGGACACCGTGATCTTCGAGGAGTTCAAGGGCACCGGCAACATGGAGCTCAAGCTCGATCGCAAGCTCGCGGACAAGCGGATCTTCCCGGCTGTCGACATCGACCCGTCGGGCACCCGCAAGGAGGAGATCCTGATGTCCCCCGAGGAGCTGCAGATCATCTGGAAGCTCCGACGGGTGCTCCACGCGCTCGACTCCCAGCAGGGCATGGAGCTTCTGCTTTCCAAGCTCAAGGAGACGCACAGCAACTACGAGTTCCTGCTCCAGGTCCAGAAGACCAGCCCGGCTGAGGGTGCATAGGGAACAAGCGCTGACCGCGTCCGGTTCCACTTCAGGCACACTGGAAGAAGCACCGGTACCGGTTCACCCTGCATTGCGGGGACCCGGCGACCAATCGATGAGGAGCGAAGACGTGAAGCCCGAGATCCACCCCGAGTACGTCGAGACCAGCGTGACCTGTACGTGTGGGAACACCTTCACCACGCGGAGCACCGCGAAGAACGGCGTCATCCACACTGACGTGTGCTCGGCCTGCCATCCCTTCTACACGGGCAAGCAGAAGATCCTCGACACCGGCGGCCGCGTCGCTCGTTTCGAGCAGAGGTACTCCAAGAAGAAGTCTTAGCGCGGATCAGCCGCACGCGGCGCTCTCCCTCGCTTGCGTGCGAGCGCACCCCTGGTCTCGCGCGAAGGAGTTGGAGAAGTCGTGTTCGAGCACGTTGACGAGTTGGTTGCCGAGCACGCGGATCTGGAGAAGCAACTCGCGGATCCTGAGATCCACACCGACCAGGGCAAAGCCCGCGCCGTCGGCCGTCGCTATGCCGAGCTAGGCCCGATCGTGTCGAAGTACGCCGAATGGCAGCGGGCCGGCGACGACCTGGCGGCGGCCAAGGAGCTCGCTGACGAGGACGCGTCGTTCCGTGCCGAGATCCCGGACCTCGAGGCCGCCGTCGCGCGACTGACGGACGAGATGCGAGTGCTGCTGGTCCCCCGCGATCCGAACGATGACAAGGACGTGATCCTCGAGGTCAAAGCCGGCGAGGGCGGCGACGAGTCCGCGCTGTTTGCTGGCGATCTATTGCGGATGTACCTGCGGTTCGCCGAACGGCAAGGCTGGAAGACCGAGGTTCTCGATGCGACCGAGAGCGATCTGGGCGGCTACAAGGAAGCGACGATTGCGCTTCGCGGCCGTAACGAGCCGATGCCGTGGAGCCGGTTGAAGTACGAGGGGGGCGTGCATCGCGTTCAGCGCGTACCCGCAACCGAGTCGCAGGGTCGGATCCACACGAGCGCGGCCGGCGTCCTCGTGATGCCGGAAGCGGAGGAAGTCGAGATCGAGATCGATCCGAACGATCTGCGGATCGACGTCTACCGCTCGTCAGGCCCCGGCGGTCAGAGCGTCAACACCACTGACTCGGCGGTACGCATCACGCACCTCCCGACCGGCATCGTCGTGTCGTGCCAGAACGAGAAGTCGCAGCTGCAGAACAAGGAGAGCGCGATGCGGATCCTCCGCGCGCGCATGTTGCAGGCAGCACAAGAAGCTGCCGACGCCGAGGCGTCAGAGGCCCGGCGCAGCCAGGTGCGCACGGTCGACCGAAGTGAGCGGATTCGTACCTACAACTTCCCCGAGAACCGGATCAGCGACCACCGCGTCGGATTCAAGGCCTACAACCTCGACCAGGTTCTCGACGGCGACCTCGACGCAGTGGTGCAGGCACTTGCCGATGCCGACACTGCTACTGCACTCGGCGGGTAGGTGTAGCGCAGTGTTGACGGTTCGACAGGCGGCGAGCCGATTGGCCGCCGCTGGAATCGACAGCGCAGATCACGACGCGCGGATCCTGGCCAGGCATGCCGAGGCAACTGGATCCGACCTCGAAGGGCTGGTGGTGGCCCGGGAGTCCAGGATCCCGCTGCAGCATCTCGTCGGCTCCACGGGATTCCGCTATCTCGAGCTGGCGGTGGGTCCGGGTGTCTTCATTCCCCGCCCGGAAACCGAGGTGGTCGTCGATGCCGTTCTCGCAGCCGTCCAGGACATCGAGCGGCCATGCGTCGTCGACCTCTGCGCCGGCAGCGGGACGATCGGGTTGTCAGTGGTGCACGAGAATGCAGCCGCCGAGGTGGATCTGGTCGAGGTCTCGGAGCAGGCGGTCGAGTGGATGCGGCACAACCTGGCCGCCCTGGACGAACCGGAGCGCCAGCGCGTGCGCGTTCATCATGCCGATCTCGACACCGCGCCGACGGACCGCGACGGTCTCGTCGACGTGGTCGCGTCCAACCCGCCGTACGTCGCGCTCCACGAACGCGAGCAGGTGGATCCGGAAGTACGCGACCACGATCCCGAGATGGCGCTGTGGGCGGGGGTGGACGGGTTGGACGTGATCCGACGGGTGGTGCGGCGCGCACGGGTGCTGCTCCGACCAGGCGGGACGTTGGTCGTGGAGCACTCCGACCGGCAGGGCGAGTCGGCGCCGGGCGTCTTCAGTGATGCCGGCTTCGCCGATGTCCGTGACCACGTCGACCTCACCGGGCGGCCGCGCTTCACGACGGGACGGTGGCCGGCATGAGCAGAGTCTTCGATTGCGCCAAGCCGGACGAGCGCGAGACCGGAATCGAGGAGGCCGCCGCCGCCCTTCGAAGCGGTGAGCTCGTCGTACTGCCCACCGACACCGTGTACGGGGTCGGTGCTGACGCGTTCCTTCCCGCCGCGATCGACGCGTTGCTGACCGCGAAGGGTCGGGACCGCTCCATGCCGGTGCCGGTGCTCGTGTCCTCGCCGGCGATGCTGGACGCGCTCGTCGACCAGATGCCGGCGCCCGCGACTGCCCTTTCCGAGAAGTTCTGGCCGGGCGGCTTGACGCTTGTCGTACGCCACACCGCCCATCTGGTCTGGGATCTCGGCGACAGCCGTGGAACGGTGGCCGTCCGGATGCCCGCCGACCAGATCGCGCAAGACCTGATCAGCCGGACCGGACCGCTGGCCGTGTCGAGCGCCAACCGGACCGGACATGACGCGGCGACGACGGCGATGGAGGCCCGGCTTCAGCTGGGCGCTGCTGTGTCGGTCTATCTCGACGGCGGTTCAAGCGGCGGTTCCGTGGCGTCGACGATCATCGATGTGACGGGCGAGCGGCCTCGGCTCTTGCGCACCGGTGTCCTGGACCTGGGCGACTTGCGCGAAGTCGTGCCCGACCTTCAGGTCGAGGGCGAGTAGCGGTGGCTGACGTGTACCGCGTGCTGTTCGTCTGCACGGGAAACATCTGCCGCTCACCGTTCGCCGAACGTCTGCTGCGCGCGCGTCTCGACAGCAAGCTCGGGGATGCCGCTGCGCGGATCGAGGTGGCGAGCGCAGGGACGTTCGGGCTCGTCGGAGAGCCCATGATGCCGGAGGCGGCGCAGACGCTGCTCAGCTACGGGGGAGTCGACGACGGCTTCGCAGCGCAGGCGCTCGGTGTCGACGCGGTCGACGCAGCCGATCTCGTCCTCGGACTGACCCGCGAGCATCGGTCCGCGGTGCTCAAGATGGTGCCTCGCGCGGCGTCGCGCACCGTGACCGTGCGGGAGTACGCGCGGCTGCTGTCCGACATCCGACCGGCCGACCTCGCGACGCTGAGCACCGACCCGGTCGAGCGCTTCCGGGCGGTGACGGCCGCTGCGTTCGGTCGCCGTGGATATGCGCCGCCACAGGACCCGTCGGACGACGACGTCCCGGATCCATACGGTGGGCCGATGGCGGGCTACGAAAGGGCCGCGGCAATGATTGACGAGGCGCTCGCAGTGCCGCTTTCGCTGTTGGTCGGATAGCGCAAATCGTCTGTTTTCGGGTGATGCGAAACGCCCGGTGCGGGCGTTCGGTGTCCTGCTGTTCGTGCGTCGTACAGTGAGCAGGCATCCATCGGAGGAGGTTGTCGCCCGCCGTGCGCGAGTACGTGCTCACCGGTGTCTTGGTCGCCGCGGTCACCTATCTCCTCACGCCCTTCGTCCTGCGTCTCGCCGTTCGGTGGCACGTCCTGACCGAGGTCCGGGACCGGGACGTCCACACGATTCCGACGCCACGAATGGGTGGCGTCGCCATGTTCGCCGGCATCTGCGCCGGTCTGCTCGTCGCCAGCCGCTTGCCGACCCTGCAACGGGTCTTCGACTCCAGCGACGCCCAAGGCGTGCTGTACGGCGGCGGCGTCCTCGTGCTGCTCGGGGCGGCCGACGACCGTTGGGGGCTCGACGCACTCACGAAGCTCGCCGGTCAGATCGTGGCCGCCGGCGTGATGGTGCTGCAGGGCGTGCAGCTGCTGTACGTGCCGCTACCCGGCGGTGGTGCGCTGTCCCTCGATTCGGATCTCGGCGTGCCGCTGACCGTGTTGTTCGTGGTGGTCACCATCAACGCGATCAACTTCATCGACGGGCTGGACGGACTCGCGGCCGGCGTGGTCGCGATCTCGTCGCTGTCGTTCTTCGCCTACTCCTACGAGCTGTCCGTGGTCCATCACTTCGACCGGGCCACGGCGCCGACGTTGCTCGCGGCGGTGCTGGCGGGCGCCTGCATCGGATTCTTGCCGCACAACTTCAACCCGGCCAAGATCTTCATGGGCGACTCGGGCTCGATGCTGCTGGGGCTGGTGTTCTCTGCGGCTACGGTGAGCCTCACGGGACAGCTGGATCCCAACGCGCTCGGCTACTACGGGCTGGTGCCGACCCTCTTGCCGCTGCTGCTCCCATTGGCCTTGCTGGCGATCCCGTTCGGTGATCTGGTCTTGGCGATCGTGCGACGCAGTCGGGCCGGTCAGGCACCGTGGGCCCCGGACAAGCAACACCTGCACCACCGCTTGCTCACGCTCGGGCACTCCCACGCGCGCGCGGTGCTGATCATGTACACGTGGTCGGGCCTGATCGCGGGCGGGACCGTGGCGCTCGGGTTGTCGCATGGCCGCCCGCTCGTGGTGACGGCAGTCGTCCTTGCGGCGGTCGCGACGCTGCTCGTGGCGACGAACGTGCCGAGGCTGCGGTTCGTCCACCGCGGCCCTCGCGGCTAACGTAGAGGTGGCGGACAGACCCCCGACGATCAGCCTCACCAGGTTGCTCGGCGTCGGGACTACGTTCGGCGTCTGTGTCGGTCTCGGAGTGTTTCTGGGGGTGCTCGGAGACCACGAGTGGGCGACCTCACCCCTGCTCGCACTGCTCGGCTTGGCGGTTGGTATCTTGGGTGGCGCAGCCAGCGCCTATCAGGTGATCCGGCCGTATACCCGATCCAGCGCCGTTCATACCCCAGCAACCTCAATCACAACTCAATCCGCCAGACCTGACGAAGAAGTCCGATCCGACGAACAGTGAGAGGAAGACGGTGGCCCTCGACGCTCAATGGAGCGCCGTCGCGCGCGGGTATCGGAATGCGCTGATCACCGCGGCGGCGTTCGGCGCCGTCGCCGTGGCTGCTGGGCTCGCGGTCGGGCGTCCGGCGATTGGCCCGTTTGTCTGCTTCGGTCTCGCTATGGGCGGCTACAACGCTCGCAAGCTGTGGAACGACACGCAGGCTCTCAATCCGAGCGCACCGAACCCGCGGACGGCGGTCATGAAGACCTCCCTGGCGCGGCTCGGGCTGATCTCGCTCTTCGCCTTTCTGATCGCCGCGCTCTACCGCAGCAACGGCTGGGGGATCTTCGTCGGCCTGGTTGCGTTCCAGATTGTGCTGATGACGCTGCTCGTCGGCCCGCTTCGCCGGGTGGTGGCCCAGTGATCCATCCGGTCGCGGGCCGAGTGCTCGCAGCAAGCATCGAGGTCGGAGAGCACCCCCAGTTCAAGTTTCTCGGGATGACGTTCAACGTTGACACGATGTATACGACCGCGATCGCCGCGGTTGTGACGGTCCTCTTTCTCTGGTGGGTCGCCCGTAAGGCAACTAGTGGGGTGCCCGGCCGTGCGCAGATCGCGGTTGAGACCGTCGTCACGCAGGTTCGGACATATGTCACCGGCGCAGTTGGTCATGACGTTCCGCCGTGGCTCGTGCCACTGGGCTTTGCGCTGTTCTTCTTCATCCTGTTC
>Ga0164242_10005380_pt1 | contig 14265 bp, 9 predicted proteins | sample OricomgcompostMG_FD_108783 | JGI IMG/M metagenome (GOLD analysis project Ga0164242, IMG submission 108783) | Miracle-Growth compost microbial communities from Emeryville, California, USA - Original compost - Miracle growth compost (MG) ... | reverse complement strand
GCCGGCATGAGCGGCGGCGTGGCGTATGTGCTGGATGAAAAAGATCAATTGGGCGCAAACCTCAACGCGGAAATGGTGGACATCGAAGCGCTAGATGATGTGGAAGAAGTACTTTTGGTGCGCGATCTGATTCAGAAACACAAAAATTACACAGACAGCGCCGTGGCACACGAGCTGCTGGAAAACTGGGAAGACACCGTCCGCCATTTCAAACGCGTAATGCCGCGCGATTATAAGCGCGCGCAAGAAGCAATGAAACGCGTGGAATCTGAAGGCCTCTCCGGCGAGGAAGCCGTGATGGCGGCGTTTGAAGAGAATAAAAAAGATGTGTCCCGCGTGGGTGGGAACTAGATTAGGTTTTTAGGTGAATAGGTATTTAGGTTTTTAGGTGAATTACGATCAAAAGTACTTTTACCTAAAAACCCAAATACCTAAAAACCTACACACCTAAATCCGAAGGATTTATATGGGAAAGCCAACAGGATTTTTAGAATACGAAAGACAACTTCCGGCGGATCGCGAGCCGTCCGTGCGCGTGGGCGATTGGGGCGAGTTTCATGACCAATTGCCCGAATCCGAATTGCGCGAGCAAGGCAGTAGATGCATGAATTGCGGCGTGCCGTTCTGTCACACCGGCACCATATTAAACAACATGGCGGCTGGTTGCCCGGTGAATAATCTCATTCCCGAATGGAACGATCTGGTCTATCGCGGCCAATGGCGCGACGCTATTGAGCGCTTACACAAAACCAATAATTTCCCCGAATTCACCGGCCGCGTCTGCCCCGCGCCGTGCGAGGGGTCGTGCGTTTTGGGTATTAACGACGATCCCGTCACCATTAAGAACATGGAGCGCGCCATCGTAGATCGCGCTTTTGAAGAAGGCTGGATCGTGCCCGAACCGCCCGCCAAACGCACCGGCAAAACCGTGGCCGTGGTCGGCGCCGGCCCGTCCGGATTAGCTTGCGCGGCGCAGCTTAATAAAGCCGGACACACTGTTACCGTCTACGAACGCGCCGATCGCGTAGGCGGATTGCTGATGTATGGCATTCCCAACATGAAGCTGGATAAAAGCCTGGTGCAGCGCCGCGCCGATTTGCTGGCGGCGGAAGGCGTCACTTTCATCACCGGCGTGGAAATAGGAAAGGATATATCCGCGACCGAACTTAAAAGTACTTTTGACGCCGTGATTCTATGCACCGGCGCCACCAAGCCGCGCGATTTGCCCTTGCCAGGACGAGAGTTCAAAGGCATTCACTTCGCCGTTGATTTCCTACGATTAAACACCAAAAGCCTGCTCGATTCGCAGCACGCTGATGGAAATTATATATCCGCTAAAGACAAAGATGTTATCGTCATCGGCGGCGGCGACACCGGAACCGACTGCGTGGGAACCAGCATTCGGCACAACTGCCGCTCGCTGGTGCAGTTTGAAATTATGGGACAGGCGCCCGGCGAACGCCCGGCGAATAATCCCTGGCCGCAGTGGCCCAAAATTCATCGCGTGGATTACGGCCAGGAAGAATCCATCGAAATCTTCGGCGCCGATCCGCGCCGTTATAGCGTGATGACCAAAAAGCTAGTGGGCGATGAAAACGGCCACGTCAAAGAATTGCACACCGTACAGGTGGAATGGAAAGTCGGCGAGAACGGCCGTTTCGGCCCGCAGGAAATCGCCGGCACCGAAAAAATCTGGCCCGCACAATTAGTCTTAATCGCCATGGGATTTTTAGGCCCAGAAGATGCGGCGATTGAACAATTAGGATTAGAACGCGACGAACGTTCCAACGCCAAGGCCGAGCACGGACATTTCACCACCAGCGAAGCAAGCATCTTCGCCGCCGGCGACTGCCGCCGCGGCCAAAGTCTGGTAGTCTGGGCCATCAACGAAGGCCGAGGCGCGGCCAGAGAATGCGACCGGTTTTTGATGGGACATTCGGATTTACCATAACCGGTTCAGAAATTCACACAGGGGCGCGCTTTATGTGTGCCCCTTTTTTGTTACCATTCAAGGCTTATGACAACAGCAGGTAGGGCTGGCTCGCCGAGCCAGCCGCACGTTGCTCTCAGTGAGAGCGCCATACCTTTAAAAATGCAATGTCAATAATTTTGCATAAGTCCTGAACCATTATATATCGTCAAAAGTACTTTTGACGACAACAGGCAGTAATGAAATAATGCATGCTTGTCAAATACGAACTTGCACCAAAAGTACTTTTCGTATCTACTTTTGATGCATGTCCCCACTTTCCGAATCTCTCCGCACCAAACTCATTCCCTGGGCACAATTCCATCCAGAGCGCCGGGTGATTGTAGCTGCTTCGCAGATGCGTGCTTCGGAAATGCCGGATGGCGTCAGGCTGACGCGCCGGAAATTTATTGGCAAACGGGTGATTGTTAAAAACAATCGCTATTATAATAATGCCCGGAGTTTTCTGGCTTTGTGGCCGGAGGATCGTTTAAATGAAGTTGATCACTTGAAAATGGTTTGCGTACTTTCGGGGCAAACTCATTTTCAGGTGGGTGAATATGTCATCAGTTGCGACGCGGGGCATTTTATTTTTCTTCCCGTTGGCATTCCTCATACTGATAGTTCAAAATACAATTTCCCGGAAAAACAGGCGATGGATGAATGCGAGCTTTTATATATTATTCTCCACTCCAATGCCATTCAATGTTGGATGAAACGTTTTCAACGTGAGCAAAAACGCGTTGATGTACTTGAGAATTACTTAGTTCCCGATGATCATACCACGCAACTTTTTCGCATCTTGATGGAGAAGGCAACTTCGAGCGACAGCGTTCCGTTGCAACACAGCCTGGCTTTACTGCCAATTTTTTTCGAGACATTGCAAAAGGAAATTAAAGAGAGACGTTACGTTCATCCCGGCGCCATGGATCAGGATCAAATCCAGGCATCCAATCCCTTGACTTTTGAACAACAATTACGGCAATATATAATTCGCCACATCGGAAAAACGCTCACCGTGAAAGAAGCCGCGCGTGAAATGCATTTTTCGCGCGCTCAATTTTCCAGGCGCGTGCGCCAGGAAACCGGAAAAACCTTCGTGGAAATTCTCACCGAATGCCGTTTGGAAGAAGCAAAAGTACTTTTATGCAAATCCCAATGGACCGTAAATGCCATTGCTGCAACAGTTGGTTTTAGAGCGCCAGCATATTTTCGCCGTATTTTTCGCCAACATGTAGGAGTGACGCCGATGGAATTCCGTAAAAGTAATTTCAAAAAATGAGATAATTTTCTATATGGTGAGACGATAAAACCGTTTCAAAAATCACCGCATAGGGCATACTATACTTAGTAAATAAGTTTTGGGAGAAAATAATGAGAACTTCAAAAAAACATTGCAACGGTTTCACACTGATCGAATTATTAGTTGTTATCGCAATTATTTCTATCTTGGCTTCAATCCTGTTTCCGGTGTTTGCGCGGGCGCGGGAACAGGCGCGAAAAGCGGCGTGCATGAGTAATCTCAAGCAAATTGGCATCGCCATTATGATGTATACGCAGGATTATGACGAATCATTTCCCTATGCCGCGTTACAAGGAGCCGGGGACGGTCATAATTATCGCTGGTTTGATGTCGTCAATCCTTACGTGAAAAGCAAACAGCAAGTTTGGATTTGCCCGACAGCCGGGCCGATGGGGCATTACGCAACTGCCGACGGCTATAACTACGGTGGTTACGAATATAATGTGGGCGGTTCCGTAACAGGCAAAAATCCATATACCGGCGGCACTGCCTCGGGATATGGAAATGGCTTCGGGCTTAACATGGGTTCTCCTTACACACCCAATAAAGGAATTGTCACGTCAGCGATGGTGCAGGAACCTTCCAACACCGTTATCGCATCCGATCCTTGCTCGCTTTCTAAAACGGATTTCCCCTACCGGGCGGAATTTCTTTACGCTTTTATGACGATCAATTATTTGCCGATGCTGCATGGTGGCCCGTTTAATCCTGATGGTTCAGCGGCATACACTCCGGCCTGGCTCAATGCCAATCCCAGCGGCGGCGGCAATTACTTATTTGTCGATGGCCACGTCAAATATCTTCCCGTGACATACGCTTACAGCCATCGTGATATTTTTGATATTGTGAAAAGTCAGAACTAAAGTTGATTCTTATGATGAAAAGTACTTTTATTACTCTCAGCGCAGCACTTTTATGCGGCTTATCAGCTACATCGGCGCACGCCATCATAATCGTGAAAAACCACCAACCCAATGCGGCGATTATCGTGAATACCAATGCCAGCGATCAGGTAAAAACCGCCGCGAAGACATTGCAAATGTATATCGAAAAAAGCACCGGCGCGCTTTTGCCGGTGCAGAATACGCCCGGAAACGAAATCAATATCAACATCGGCGAAACGGATTATGCCAAGGCGCATCATCTAAATCCGGGCAATCTGGATCAGGACGGTTTTATTCTTCAAGGTGTTGATGATAAAAATTTTGCGATTACCGGTGGCAGCGATTGGGGCACGGAATTTGGCGTTGATGAATTTCTGGAACGTTATTTGGATGTGCGCTGGCTGGCTGGCGGAGATTTATTTACCGACGTTCCGCAACACGCCACAGTGGATATTCCCGCCACGGAAATCCGACAGGAGCCGGTGTTTCTCTCGCGCCAATTAAGCCCGATGGGAAATGATTACGACTATTCCAAAAAACAATATCAAGCCATGCCCTGGAGCGCCTATAAAATGTATGATGAATGGGGCCGTTTCAACCGCTTATACAGACGCATCAATTTTACGCACAACATATATAAAGTTTTTCCGGTTAGCGAGTTTGGTGCGGCGCATCCGGAATTTTATCCGCTGGTTAAGGGCAAACGCATTTTGCCGAAGAATGATAAAGACGCCATCACTTGGCAGCCCAATTTTTCCGCGCCGAATATTGCGGATACGGCGGCGGCGCGCATTGAAAAGTACTTTTCCGAAAACCCACAAGCCGGCAGTTTTTCACTCGGTGTTAATGATTCACATGCCTTTGACCAGTCGCCCGAAACTCTGCAACGGCGCCAGCAACTGGGCGGATTGCAGGACGAATATGCCACCTTCGTCAACGATGTGGCGGCAAAAGTACTTTCGAAATATCCTGACAAAAATTTTGGATTTTTGGCCTACATCGAATTGCGCACGCCGCCCAACAACGTGAAATATAACGCGCATGCCATTCCGTATATTACCTTTGAACTCTCACGTTGGAGCGATCCGCAAGCGCGGGAAGTCGCCCAAAGTTTGGCGCGGCAATGGCGCGCATCCGCCCAACAAATCGGCTGGTATGATTATTTTTACGGTTGCCATTATATGGTTCCGCGTTCTATCGAACACGCCGAGGCGGGCGCCTTGCGGTGGCTTTCACAAAACGGCGTGAAGTATTATTACGCGGAAGACTCTCCCAATTTCGGCGAAGGCCCCAAAGATTGGGTGCAGACAAAATTGCTGTGGAATCCCAATCAGGATGTAGATACGTTGATTAATGATTGGTGCACGCACGCGGTTGGCGCAAAAGCTGCGCCATCGCTGGAGAAATATTACGCGCTGTGGGAAAAATTCTGGTCGCAGGATTTGCCGAAATCATCCTGGTATAGCCGCAATTCTGACTATATGTTTTTCCTGATCACCGATTATTTGCTGGACGTGCCGCGCGACTATCTGGCTCAATCCGATCATCTTTTGGAGGGAGCGGTGCAACTGGCGGACACGCCCATTCGCAAGCAGCGCGCCGAAAAATTGCAACAGATGTGGCGATTGTATAAGGCGTCGATCATTGCGCGCCAGGGCGACGACTATTGGAAAACCGCCGATTTGCAAAACGAAAACGACGCCGTCAATTTGTTGCGCAAATGCACCGAAGCCATCGATGCAACTCAGGAGCGCCTGCAAATGTTAAGTGACCTGCGCAATGATCCTCTTTACGGCCATGTCATTTATCGCCTGACTGTCAGAAACACCGATCAGGCGTTCAGCGGCACCAACTGGGGCGCTTCCTCGCTGTGGAGCCTATTGCCGTGGGTGAATAAAAGCGCCGCCGTGCGCGCGGGTTTGGAAAAAATCGCGCAAACGCCGGAGAAACCGCTCTGGCGTTTGAATGGCGATGACAAGGATGTTCCCATGCAAAGCACAATCTCCCAAACCGCCGCGCAAATATTATCCGCCGCAAACGGCGGAGCGGAGCAACTGCTGCAAAATCCTTCCTTTGAAGAAACGGCGCGGAATTGGAAATTGTCTCCGGGACTAATAGTATCAAATAATATTGCATCCGAAGGTTCATCCAGCATTTTGACAACCGGAAAAAATCCGACAACAGTTCAACAAAGTGTGCCTTACAAGCCGGGAACATATTATGCGATTTTCCACGCTTACAGCGCTAAAAGTACTTTTGCGAAAGTGATGCTTTCCTTGAAAGCCGTTAATCCGGCCGGCGCTCAACGCGGGCGCAATTTGCCATCGGGAACGGTAACATTAGATACCGGAAAGTGGAGCACTTTTATTGTTCCCGCAACGCTCAATGAGTTAAAAGTCACGGACACAATGTCGCTTCAAGTGACCGTTGGAATAGAAAATCAAGCGGCGGATGATCACATTTATTTAGACGATGTAGAACTATATCGCGTGGATTGAAATTGGCTGTTTTCATTTCCACAAAGGCGTGAATCTCATAATGATAGCGTAGCTCTAGCGTCCCTCCCGGAGAATAAAAGTACTTTTCCACGGCACGGAGGCCGTGGCCACGGTTTTTGGATGCCTGCGGGAATGACGATGATCAGTGGCGACTTGAGTTAAAATAATTCCCGATGCCAACTCATAATTTCATTTCCTTCTATTCCCACGGTTTCGCGCGGATGGCTGTAGCGGTGCCGCGGCTTGCGGTGGCGGATGTGGATTTTAATCTGCAACAGACATTGGATTTAGCGCGGCAGGCGGCAGAGGCTGGCGCGGTGGTGGCGGTGTTTCCGGAATTGGGACTGACGGGATATTCCAATGATGATCTGTTTCATCAAAGTGCTTTATTGGATGCGGCGAAAGAGGGCTTAAAAGTACTTTTGGAAGAGAGTGCGAATTTGCCGTTGTTGATGTTGGTGGGAATGCCGCTGGCGCATGAGGATCAACTATTTAATGTGGCAGTGGTGATTCTGGAAGGCAACATTTTAGGCGTCGTTCCTAAAACCTATTTGCCCAATTATCGCGAGTTTTATGAGAAACGGCAGTTCGCCAGCGCGGCGGATGCACAAAGTGATGAAATTATTTTATGCGATCAGCGCGTGCCGTTTGGCAGTCAATTGATTTTCGCGGCAGCTAATTTTCCCGGGTTCAAATTAGCTGTGGAGATTTGCGAGGATTTGTGGTCGCCATTGCCGCCAAGCACCTTGGCATCTTTGGCGGGCGCGATGGTGATTGCCAATCTTTCGGCTTCGAATGCAACGATTGGCAAAGCCGATTATCGCCGCGAAATTTGCGCGGCGCAAAGCGGCAAATGCGTGGCGGCTTATTTGTATTCCGCCGCCGGGCGAGGCGAAAGCACCACCGATTTGGCATGGGATGGGCACGCCACGATTTTTGAAAATGGCCGCGAACTGACGCAATCGGAACGCTATTGCAGCGAGGCGCAATTGATGTGCGCGGATATTGATCTGGAACGATTATCGAATGAACGGATGCGATTGACTTCGTTCCGCGACACGGCGCGATTGCATAAAAGTACTTTTGATAGCTATCGCACCATCAAAATTACGTTGCCGATTCCGCAGGAAAAAGTACTTTTGCAGCGGCAGGTTGAACGTTTTCCTTACGTTCCGGCAAGCAGCATCAAACGCGATGAGCGGTGTTTTGAAGCCTACCATATTCAAGTGCAGGGATTGACGCAGCGCCTGAAAAGCAGCGGACTGGAGAAAATTGTCATCGGCGTTTCCGGCGGATTGGATTCCACGCATGCGCTAATCGTGGCGGTGAAGGCAATGGATGAATTGGGCTTGCCGCGAGAAAATATTTTGGCTTATACGATGCCAGGATACGCCACCAGTGACCATACCTTGAAGAACGCACGTGATTTGATGAAATCCTTAAAAGTCACGGCAATCGAATTGGATATTCGCCCTAGTTGCGAGCAAATGTTGCGCGATATTGGGCATCCCTTTTCTGACGGCAAACCGATTTATGACGTGACTTTCGAAAACGTGCAGGCTGGCGAGCGCACCAGTCATTTATTCCGCTTGGCAAATCTATATAACGCATTGGTTTTGGGAACGGGCGATCTGAGCGAATTGGCGTTGGGCTGGTGCACTTATGGCGTGGGCGATCACATGAGCCATTACAATCCCAACGCCAGCGTGCCGAAGACCTTGATTCAATATCTGTTGCGCTGGGTTATTGAAGCTGGTGCGTTCGATAAAAGTACTTCTGCGACGTTGCAATCGATTGTCGATACAGAAATTTCGCCGGAGTTGATTCCACATTCCGAAGGCGATTCCAGCGCGCCTGCGCAAAGCACCGAAAGCGCGATTGGGCCTTATGAATTGCACGATTTCTTTTTGTATTACATCACGCGTTTCGGATTCGTGCCCAGCAAAGTGGCATTTCTGGCGCATGCTGCGTGGAGTGATTGCAAGCGAGGTGCATTTCCGCAAGGTTTTCCCGCGGATAAACAGAACGAATATAATTTGGCAGAAATCAAAAAATGGCTGGGGGTTTTCTTGAAACGATTTTTTGCAAATCAATTCAAACGAACATGCGTTCCCAATGGCCCGAAAGTGGGCTCTGGCGGAAGCCTTTCACCGCGCGGTGACTGGCGTATGCCCAGTGATGCAAGTGGAAAAGTATGGCTGGATGAGTTGGAGAAGAATGTGCCGATAAAGTAGACAGAAATAAGGGCAGACACGGATGCCTGCCCCTTACTCTATATTATTGTGTGCGATTTTACTTCCCTACAACTTTAACGCGCATCAACCGCGCGCCTTCATTGTAATATAAATATCCGTCCGGTTCGGTTCGCGCAAAATGAGTGTCCTTCAAGGATGCATCCTTCGCTAAGAGAGTGATTTTTGAATTGGCTGGATTGATGGAAAATAGATTTCCCGTCGTGCTATCCACGCCATAAATTAATCCATCCGAAGCCGGTTCATCCGAAAGCAACGGCGCGCGCGGATAATCATCGGGAGTGCGGCCGGGCAAATTACCGGTAAAGATAGTCTGGCGTTTCACCGGGTCAAAGACATAATACTTATCAGTAGCAAAACCATAAATCATACCATTTGGCGCCAGCACTGCTTTGCTATAGGAATTCGCGCCAGGAATGGGTTGCGTTTTAAACGTGATTTGCTCAGTTTTAGGATCCCATAAAAATACCCAGGCCTCTTTTTCGGTGGGCTTGGCACTGCTGCCTCCGGCGACGGAAGATGTCACAAAAATCTCGCCGGTTTTAGGAACAGACACAACTGATGAAAAACTCTGATTGTGAATCACATCGCTATACACTTTCACTTTCCAATCTTTGGGATTGACGCGCACCAATGCGCCACCCAAATATCCTTTGATGGGAATGGTGGGTGCGTAGATATTGCCGTCCGGAGCAAGCGTAAGCTGCACGGCGCGTTCCTGATTGGCCAGCGCATGCAACGCCGCGACGGGACGCGGATTGGAAGCGGAACGCGGTTTATCCGGTTGGTAATAATCCAGATAACCGCCCACGTAACTACTCATCAAAATGCCGTCGCCATAAGATAAAATGTCATACACTTGCACATGCCCACGCGTCAAGAATCCCAAATCTGTCAACTTTTTGGTCTTAATATCGAAGGAATAAATGGGACCTGGTTTAAAAGAACTTCCATATAATTTTCCTTCGTGCGGATCGCTAATATTAAAAAGCGAATGCGCCGGCGTATCAAAACCGCTGGGAACGTTAGTAATCTTTCCGGTGACTTTATCTTTCAATTCCAGATTACCGTTTTTATCGATGAATGTGGCAATTTTTCCATTGGCCTCATTATCCAAAACCGCGGCCGGGCGCTCTGGGGCATCGCCGATTTCGATTTTATCAGGAAAACACTTAAAAGTACTTTTACCCTTCAAACCATACACATTTCCATCCGCACCAGTCCACAATTGCGGTGAGCTATACGTTTGCAAATTCTTGGGCAAAATCTGTTGTTTCTGGCCATTGGCGGGATTATATGACCACAATTCGCCATGCTGCATTCCGGTTCCAAAATAGAGCATACCGTCTTTAGAAGCTGCCAGGCTAATCACATATTCTTCTTTGGGATCGTCGGAAATTTTGTCGATCACTTTTGTAGTATCAGTGGCAGGATCCAACACGGAAACGGCGACATCGGGATACGTGCCAACGTAAATTTTGCCATCCGGCGCAATCATTTGACTGGCTTTCATCCAGTAAGTCGCTTTGCTGGGCTGGCCAAGCGGTGTCAGTTTCGCCGTCTCCACATCGTAACGAAAAAACCGGCCAGGATTGCCCGCGTAAATATAAATCGTCTTTTCATCATGCTTGAAAAGTACCACGCCATTGCCCTTGCCATAAGGCGTCAGATCGGCATTGATGATTTTGCCTGTCGTTTCATTCACGCCCACTAAAGCGCTACGCGTGGCAGATGTCAAACCAGCCCAGGCAATCGGCCCGGTTTTGGCGTCCCGCGTGACGAATTCAATATCCACGCTGAAACGGATGGGCTTGCCGAGATCTTCAAATGTGTAAGAAGCTGGTTGCGCCTGCACTGGCGATTTGGCGCAACCAGCCAATAATGCCGCTCCCGCGAGGAGCGGGTAAAAGTACTTTTTCATTGTTTTCATTTTCATAAATTGCATCCTCTAGAATATTATCGATAAAGTATCTCAATGGTAGCCATGGCATGTAGGGGGGTGTGCCGTTACATCTTTAATGACGTCCCACATATTGCTGCAATAGGCCTGGCTTGCTTGTACAAACTTGACGTGTCCATCAGCGAAGAGATAATTTCCTCCTCCACCGGCAGCAACGGCGGATAATGTGCCGTCACCTGTGAACGGGCCGACTTGACCGCCGTGTAATACAGGAGTGTATGAATTACCGGTGGAATAGCCGACTGCGAAATACGCATTATTTTTGTAACCGTTGCTGGCCGGGTCCGCGACTATAATTGTCTCCGCAGGTTCCGGAACCGTTGCAAGACTCAGAGGCCCGTTGCCATTCGGTGTCCCCCAATTTGTGTTGCTATATCCAAAACCATTAGCGATATTCGCAAAGGTTTGTGTGCCAGATATATTCCAGCCATACCCGCCGCTATACTGGCGGTTACTTGTGTTGGGGAGATTAATTTGACCCGCGGTAGGGCAAGTAAACACCTGGTAACTTTTCACATACGGTTGAAGAACCGCATACCACGTTAAACCCGAACCATTGTTGGCTATCGGATATTTTTCATCAAAATCCTGTGTGTACTGAATGATTGCCAGACCGATTTGCTTGAGATTTGACATACACGCCGCCTTTCTCGCCTGTTCCCGCGCCCGGGCAAACACCGGGAACAGGATTGCTGCCAGAATTGCAATAATCGCTATAGTAACAAGCAATTCTATCAACGTAAATCCTTTTGACTTCTTCTTTTGCACATACTTCCCAATTTTCATTTTGATCGCCGCTCCTTAAATTTGCTCCGTTTAACTTAACTGATTAAGTGATCTGTTAAGTTTATTATGCCACAATATTCTATTTTTTAAACATACAAATCAATAAGACTTTTCTAATGAATATAATTTCTTTTCCGTTAAAAATGTTTACCGCCCCCCGCGAAATTCACGGAGGGCGGTAAAAGTACTTTTGTCTTTGCTTTGTTATGGCTTGGCGGGAGCAGGCGCCGATGCAGGAGCGTCCGCAGGAGCTGCAGCTGACGCTGATTCATCAACACCTGGAACAGGTTTGAAGTCATCTCCCACTGCTTTGTACGCCGGATCATCAATTTTGACTTGAGCAGCAGTGCGCAAGCCCTGGAGCAAACGATTTACTGCCGTCTGGTTGATAAAGTTGAGAATATCACGATATTGCGGGGCTTCCGGGCTTTGATTCTGTTGCTGCAAAACCGCCTTCACCTGATCAATCGATTTTTCAAACGGCGGGTTGGAAGGATTCTCGGAATTAAGTTTACGCGCGACTTGTTCCAATTTGTAATCCATTTCCAATTCGTCATGGTTTGTCGTGAAATCTGCCTTGAGAGCGTCCTGGCGATCAGTCACCCGAACGATTACATATACCTTGCGCTGCGCATTACCAATGCTCAACACTTTGCTAACCTCACCCTTCTTGAGTTTGGCCACATCACTACGAAGCGTCGGAGGCAAGGAATCTGGCATCATGTAAGTGGGCGACTCTGCAGTGCTTTGTTGTGCCACTTGATCATTCGCCTTTTTCTGTTCTTCCACCAATTCTTGAAATGATTTAGTTTTTTTGGTCAGTTGCGCTTCCAGTGTATCCGCGCGCTCTTTCGAGGAACTTAACAAAAAGCCCACGCGCAAGCGGGTTGGCTGATCATAATATGCATGATTTTTGTCAAACCATGTTTTTAAGGTTTTATCGTCAACAGTGATGTCCTTGGTTAGCAACATATTCAGCGCCATTTCATAACGGACGCGGCGTTGCAAAGCATCCAATCTGGGGCCACCCACCTGAATAACATCATCCAATTGCGGATTCGCTTTGCGCATTTTTTCGATCTGCTTGTTTACCTGATCGTCGTTGATGCTGAGGTTTTCTGCCTTCAACTTTTGCATCACCAACGAATAGTCGATCAATTGACGCAGCGCACTGTCACCAGAAGTGGCTTCCAAATGCGAATCAATTTCGCCACGAGTGATGGTTTCGCCATTCACCGATGCCACGGATCCACCTGCGCCGCCTTTGGGACAGCCGGCCAGCACAAATGTCAAAGCGGCGCCAGCACAGATTAACCCGGCGCGTCGCAAAAAGGTACGGTTTACAGCATGTTTTGTTGATTTGATTTCCACCAAAATCTCCTTAAATTCAATTAGCAATTAGCAAAAAACTAACGGCGATGGAACATAAATGTTCCTTAAAAGTACTTTTATCCATTGCCAATTGTTCGTTACTAATTGCTCATTTCTATTTTTCTTCTATTTCAAAATTCGACCAGACGTTTTGCACATCGTCATGATCTTCTAGTGCGTCGAGAAGTTTAAACAAACCAGTTGCGTTTTCCTCGTCCAGAGTTATAACGTTTTGCGGCGCCATTACTACTTCAGCGCTCGTCACATTAAATCCTCCATCTTCCAACGTCTTTTTAATTTCACTCAGCGCATCCGAAGCTGTGCTAATCTCAAAGTTTTCACCGGATGCTTTCACATCATTGGCGCCCGCTTCCAACGCCGCTTCCAAAAGAGCATCTTCGTCCACGCCTTCGCACGGCACTGTCAGCAAACCCTGGCGTTCGAATTGCCAGGCGACGGAACCGCTTTCGCCGAGATTCCCGCCGTGTTTCGAAAAGTAATGACGCACATCGGCCACTGTGCGGTTCCTATTATCTGTGGCGGCTTCCACCAAAACAGCGACTCCATGCGGGCCGTAACCCTCATAAGTGACTTCTTCATAATCATCGCTGCCGCCCTCGCCGCTGCCTTTGGCGATGGCACGCTTGATGTTATCGGCTGGCATTGAGTTGCTTCTGGCGCGATCCACCGCCAATCGCAGACGCGCATTGGCGTCAGGATCCGGTCCGCCCAAACGCGCGGCAATGGTTAATTCCCGCGACAATTTCCCAAAAATCTTCCCACGTTCCACATCAGCCTTGCCTTTCTGATGCTTAATCGTACTCCATTTACTATGTCCTGACATAAGCTCCTATTTTATTAACAAAATGAAGTCTGCGCCAGTTTAACATAACGGCAGGAGTCAGAAGTTAGGAGTTAGAAGCCAGAAGATTGCGATCGCCGTAGCGAGTACTTTTACTTCTAACTCCTAACTTCTCTCTTTCCACTTGCATTAAAATCACAGATAGTGTAAGATGTTCCCATCTGCTAAGCGATTATTAATTCTTAGCAAGTTCATTTAGTTTGTCGTTTGTTGAAGTGTCGAGTCGGGGCCTTTTGGTGAACCAGGTCGTACGCAACACATCGGCAGCAGAAGGAGTGCCAAATGGCTACAGGAACAGTAAAATGGTTCAACGATTCGAAGGGCTTCGGCTTCATCGAGCAGGAAGACGGTGGCGAAGATGTTTTCGTGCACCACAGTGC
>Ga0164242_10005379_pt1 | contig 14265 bp, 16 predicted proteins | sample OricomgcompostMG_FD_108783 | JGI IMG/M metagenome (GOLD analysis project Ga0164242, IMG submission 108783) | Miracle-Growth compost microbial communities from Emeryville, California, USA - Original compost - Miracle growth compost (MG) ... | reverse complement strand
TCGGCGGTGTGGGCGGTGCAGTAGCGCCGAGTCGGCGGTGTGGGAATGGTGTCGACGGCGTACGGGCCGAGGTGCGATGGTGGAAGCCACGCGTCCCGCCCGAGATGTCGGCGAGATGTCCGGAGATGTTCGGAGGAACCATGACCAACGACGACTTGAAGGCGAAGATGCGCGAGGCGTTGGAGCGCAAGAAGGAGTCCTCCCACGCCCACGCCGCGACCGCCGACGCCAAGGAGAAGGCGCACGGGTCCGAAGTCGTTGGCGGCGCGCCGAAGATGCACCGACGCAAGGCCGGCGGGGGCGGCTCCTGAGTCGTCCCTACGACGAGCTCTGACGCGCCCCGACGAGCTCCAACGGCCGATGGGCCGGCCGGCGAACGCCCAGGCTCGGTGACGCCCGCGCCCCGAGCCTGGTGGAAGCGGCTAGGTTACTCCCCAGTACGAGTCGTACGCCGACGAGAGCCGAGAGGACGTCATGAGCAAGACCGACGCGGGCAACTTCTTCGAGGACTTCACCCTCGGTCAGGTGATCCAGCACGCGACGCCGCGCACGGTCACCGAGGGCGATCGGGCGCTGTACGGCGCGATCTACCCCACCCGCTTCGCGCTGCCGTCCTCGGCGGCGTTCGCTGCCTCGGTGGGGCTCGCGCCGCATCCGGTCGAGGAGCTGATCGCGTTCCACATCGCCTTCGGCAAGACCGTGCCCGACGTCTCCCTCAACGCGGTGGCCAACCTCGGCTATGCCGAGCTGCGCTTCCACCGCCCGGTGGTGCCAGGCGACACCCTCGCGACCAGCTCCGAGGTCATCGGTCTCAAGCAGAACTCCAGCGGGAAGACGGGCGTGGTCTACGTCCGCTCGACCGCGGTGAACCAGCGTGACGAGGTCGCCCTGGACTGGGTGCGGTGGGTGATGGTCCACAAGCGCGACCAGCAGGCGCCCGCGCCCGAGGCGGTCGTGCCCGAGCTCGCTGCCGCGGTCTCTCCCCAGGACCTGATCGTCCCGGAGGGGCTGGACTTCTCCTCCTACGACTTCGAGGCGGCGGGGGAGCCGCATCGCTTCGACGACTACACGGTCGGGGAGAAGATCGACCACGTCGACGGAGTGACCCTCACCGACGCCGAGCACATGATGGCAACCAGGCTGTGGCAGAACACCGCGAAGGTGCACTTCAACACCCAGGCGCGCCCGGACGGGAACCGCCTGGTCTACGGCGGACACGTGATCTCGCTGGCCCGGGCGCTGTCGTTCAACGGCCTCGCCAACGCCCAGCTCATGGTGGCCATCAATGCCGGCGCCCACACCGCCCCGGCCTTCGCCGGCGACACCGTCTACGCCTGGTCGGAGGTCCTCGACAAGGCGGAGACGTCCGCGCCGGGCGTGGGCGCGTTGCGGCTCCGGCTGGTCGCCACGAAGGGACGAGACGCGTCGATGACCCTCAAGAACCAGGACGGCACGTACGCCTCCGGCGTACTCCTCGACCTCGATTACTGGGCACTCGTGCCACGGTGAGGCGACGCCGTCCAGGATTTGGTCGGCCCCGGCCCGGGAAGGCACCGTGGAAGGGATGTCCAGACAGCGTCCCCTCGAAGAAGTCACACCGTCGACGAGCGGGGAGCCGGCGGTCGAGCACGGAGGGCCCGAAGGGCGCTCGTTCTTCGGGCAGCCGTGGGTGTTGGCCAACCTCTTCGGCGTGGAGATGTGGGAGCGGTTCAGCTTCTACGGCATGCAGGGGATCCTGCTGATCTACCTGTACTACTCCGCGTCGCGGGGCGGTCTCGGGATCGACCAGGGCGTCGCGGCCGGCATCGTCGGGGCGTACGGCGGCGCGGTGTATCTCGCCACGATCCTCGGTGCCTGGCTCGCTGACCGTGCGATCGGCGCGGAGCGCACGCTGTTCCTGTCCGCGGTCGTGGTGATGCTCGGCCACGTGGCGCTCGCCGTCCTGCCCGGCGTCGCCGGGGTCGGAGTCGGCCTGATCCTCATCGCGCTTGGCAGCGGCGGGGTCAAGGCCAACGCCACCTCGCTGGTCGGCTCGCTCTACGTCGAAGGCGACGAGCGGCGCGACGCCGGCTTCTCGCTGTTCTACATGGGCATCAACCTCGGCGCCTTCGTCGGTCCGCTGCTGACCGGGCTGCTGCAGAAGGAGTGGGGCTTCCACCTCGGCTTCGGCCTCGCCGCCGTCGGCATGGCGCTCGGCCTGGTCCAGTACGCCGTCGGCCGACGGCGCCTACCCGCCGAGACCCATCACGTCCCGAATCCGCTGGCGCCGGCCGAGCGCGGCCGCTACGCGGGGCTGGCTGTCCTGGGCATCACGGTGGTCGTCGTTCTCTGTCTGACCCACGTGATCACCGCGGGGCGACTCTCCGACATCGTGATCTGGGTGAGCCTGGTCGCCGCGGTGATCTACTTCACGCTGATCCTGAGCAGCTCGCTGATCACCCGCATCGAACGCCGCCGGGTGTGGGCGATGGTGCCGATGTTCGTGGCCAGCGCGGTGTTCTGGTCGCTGTATCAGCAGCAGTTCACCGTGATGACGATCTACTCCGACCAACGCCTCGACCGCAGCCTCTTCGGATGGGAGATGCCGGTCTCGTGGGTGCAGTCGATCAACCCGGTCTACATCATCGTCTTCGCCGGCGTCTTCGCCGCGCTGTGGACGCGGTTGGGCGAGCGGCAGCCGTCCACCCCGGTGAAGTTCGCCCTCGGCACCGGCTTGATGGGCGTCGCGTTCCTGGTCTTCCTGGTGATGCCGAGCGGAGCCCACGCCGTACCCTTGCTTGGGCTGGCCTTCATCCTGCTGCTCTTCACCTTCGCCGAGCTGCTGCTCTCACCGGTGGGACTGTCGCTGTCGACGAAGCTCGCGCCGGAGCGGTTCCGCACCCAGATGGTGGCGCTCTTCTTCCTCTCCGTCGCCCTCGGTACGGCGATGTCGGGCCGACTCGCGGCCTACTACCACCCCGACCACGAGGGTCCGTTCTTCTGGTGGATCGGCCTCGTGGGGATCGTGGTCGGTGTGGTGATGCTGCTGCTGACCCGGCCGATCAGGGCGCTGATGGAGGGCGTCCGCTGACCGGGGTCACCGGCGCCGTGGGCGCTTGAGAGACTGGCGTCATGGGCCTGTACCTCGTCCGGCACGGGGCGACCGAGTGGAGCACATCGGGTCGCCACACCTCGACCACGGACCTGCCGTTGCTGCCCGAGGGTGAGCAGGCGGCCAAGGAGCTCGCGCCGCGGCTGGCCGGGCTCGACTTCGCCGCGGTGCTGACCTCGCCCCGGATGCGCGCCCGCCGCACCGCGGAACTGGCGGGCTTCCCCGACGCCGTGGTCGAGGAGGACCTGGCGGAGTGGCGCTACGGCGAGTACGAGGGCGTCACCACCGAGGAGATCCACCGCACCGACCCGACCTGGAACATCTGGGACGGCGTCACGCCCGGTGGGGAGAGCGCCGAGGAGGTCGCCGCCCGGCTCGACCGGGTGGTGGCCGCCGCCCGGGAGCGCGACGGCGACACCCTGGTCTTCGCGCACGGTCACAGCCTGCGTGTGCTGGCCGCCCGGTGGCTGGGCCAGCCTGCGGCGTACGGGCGGAACTTCTGGCTCGGCACTGCGACACTCTCGGTGCTCGGCGAGGACCGCGGCCAGCCCGTGGTCGTGCGCTGGAACTGCTGACCGGCGCCGCCGCCCTTGACCGGCCGCCGGGTGACGGGCCACGGTGGGGCTGTGTCTCTCGCGGCCGCCTGTCCGCGCTGCCCGGCACCGGTCGCGCGGACCAGTCCCGGTGGCGCTTGGTCATGCCCTGAGCACGGCCCGGTCCCGCCGCTGTGGCGCACCGAGCGGCCGTCGTACGACGACTTCGTGGAGCACCTCGAGCTCGCCGGATCCTTCCCGTCGTACCTGCCCTGGCCGTTGGGTCCGGGGTGGGAGGTCATCGACTTCGCGGTCGTCGGCGAGGCCGGCGAGGCGAGCGCGACGCTGACCGCAGTCGCCGGAGCGAGCGCACTCGACGGACCGGTCGAGGTGATCGTGGTGGCCGAGGAGCCTGGTGTCGGCCTGGGAGCGCGCTGCGCGGGGACCGTCGGTGACGACCCCGGACCGGAGTTCGGCCAGGGACCGGCGACGGCGAAGCTGCGCATCGGCAGCCAGCAGGTGCCGTTGTGGCCGGTCTCCCTGTGGTCCGACAGCACGTTCTCGGTCCACGACAACGGCGAGGAATGGGACCGCTCGGTGGTGGTCGGCGAGACCGACGGCCGATGGCTCTGGCTGGTGCTCCGGCCGGCCTCCGCGATGCTGTTGCTGCGTGATGAGTGGATTCTGCGCGACGTCTCGGCGCTCGGGCCCGCGCTGGTGGAGCTCTCCTTCGGCGGCCGCAGCGAGAGCTGGTGACCTCCGCGCCACCCGGAGCACGGGGTCACGACTCGGTCACGGCGGCTTGGCACCGATAGCATTTTCGGCGTGCGCATCGACCTCCACACCCACTCCCGGGTGAGTGACGGGACGGAGTCGCCCGCCGAGCTCGTCAAGGCCGCTCGCGCTGCGGGGGTCGACGTCCTCGCCCTCACCGACCACGACACCTCGGCGGGCTGGCCGGAGGCGGTCGCGGCCGCGCAGGAGTACGGCGTCACGCTGGTCCGCGGCATGGAGATCAGCACCGAGCTCGACGGCCGCGGCGTCCACCTGCTCGCCTATCTGCCGGATCCGACCTACCCGCCGCTGGTCGAGGAGCTCGAGCGGGTGCTGGAGGGTCGCACCGGTCGGTTCCCCGGGATGATCGCACGGCTGCGCCAGCTGGGTATCGACATCACCGCCGAGGACGTCCTCGCTCAATCCGGCGACGCGGCCGCATCCGGGCGGCCGCATGTCGCCGACGCGCTCGTTGCCAAGGGTGTCGTGGCCAGTCGCGACGAGGCGTTCGACCGATACCTCGGCATGGGGAGGCCGGCGTACGTGCATCGCTATGCGGCGCCGCTGGAGCCGATGGTTCGCACCGTCGCCGCGGCGGGAGGTGTCACGGTGATCGCCCACCCGTGGGGGCGCAGTGGACGGCAGCGGCCCGACGAGGACGACCTCGCCCCCCTGGTGGAGGCGGGGCTGGCCGGTCTCGAGGTGGACCACCAGGACCACAGCCCGGCGGTCCGCGAGCGATTGCGAGCGATCGCGCGCGAGCTGGATCTCGTCGTCACCGGCTCCAGCGATCACCATGGCACCGGGAAGTCCGGTCACGAGCTCGGTGTGAACACCACCGCGCCGCAGGAGTACGCCCGACTGCTCGAGCGGGCGGCCCGGGCCTCGGCGGCGTCGGGTCGGCCTACGCCGGAGGTCGTCGGATGATCTCGCTGGCCGTCTCGGCGTTCGTGACGCTGTTCGTGATCATGGACCCGGTCGGGACGATCCCGATCTTCCTCTCCCTCACCGCCGGTCGCTCGGCCGCGACCGCCCGCAAGGCCGCCTGGCAGGCGGTCCTGGTCTCGTTCTTCGTGATTGCGGTCTTCGCTCTGTTCGGCCAGGGGATCCTGCACTACCTCGGCATCTCGCTGCCCGCGCTGCAATGCGCCGGAGGGTTGCTGCTCCTGCTCGTCGCGCTCGAGCTCCTCACCGACAACGAGGAGGTGCCGACCGCCCAGACCGGCACCAACGTCGCACTCGTGCCGCTCGGCACGCCGCTGCTTGCCGGGCCGGGCGCGATCGTCGCGACCATGGTCTACACGCGCCAGGTGCACGGCATCGGCGACTGGCTCGCTCTCCTGGTCGCCTTCATGGCGGTCCACCTCGTGCTCTGGCTCGCGATGCGTTTCTCGCTCCCGATCCTGCGCCTCATCCGCGAGTCCGGGGTCCTGCTCGTGACCCGTATCGCCGGACTGCTGCTCTCCGCCATCGCGGTCCAGATGGTCGCCGACGCGGTCCGCGCCTTCATCACCGGCCAGAGCTGACCGCCGAGTCTGCGCTACCGCTCGCATGCCCTGTGCACCGGCGCCGACTCGGCGGCCTGGGGCGGGGCAGTAGCGCCGAGTCGGCTACTTGCGGCCGAGGGACTGAAACCGCTGGAGCACACGGGAGGGCACGGCGCGGGCGAGGGCCGCGATCGCCTTGTACTGCGGTGAGGGGATCGAGAAGACCCTGCCCTTGTCGTAGTCGGCGAGGGCCTCGGCCACGAGTCGGTCCACGTCGAGCCAGAGGAAGCCCGGAGCCGAGTTGCGCCCGACCCCCATCCGCTCGTGGAACTCCGTCTTGGTGAAGCCCGGTAGCAGCGCCATGATCCTCACGCCCTGCGGCTTGTACTCGTGGTGTGCCCACTCGGTGAAGCTGTTGACCCAGGCCTTCGCGGCGCTGTAGGTCCCACGCGGCAGGTACGACGCGACACTGCCGACATTGATGACGCCGCCGTGCCCGCGTGCCGTCTGTGCGGTGAGCGCGGCGTGGGTGAGTCGCAGCGGTGCGATGACCAGGACCTCGGTCATCGCCGTCTCCTGGTCGGCGGTGTTGGTGAGGAAGCGGTGCTTGAGGCCGAACCCGGCGTTGTTGACCAGGAGCTCCACCGGCCGGTCGGTCTCGGCGAGACGCGCCTCGACCCTGGCCAGCGCCAACCGGTCGGTGAGATCGGCGGGAAGGACCTCCACCCCGACGTCGTAGGAGGTCTGCAGGTCCTTCGCGACCGAGACGAGTCGCTCCTCGTCCCGGGCGACGAGCACGAGGTCGTGGCCGCGAGCGGCGAGCTGTCGGGCGAACGCGAGGCCGATCCCGGCGGTGGCGCCGGTGATCAGGGCGGTGCCGGGGGAGGACGCGGGCGTCGGACGGTCGTGGGGCTGCGACATGCGATGAGTCTGACACCTCAATCCCACCTACCTCAGGGCGGTCCGGCATGATGGGCATCGATGACCATCACGCTCGCGGTCGCCAACCAGAAGGGCGGCGTCGCCAAGACCACCTCCGTCGCCTCGATCGGCGCAGCCTTGGCGGAGCTGGGTCATTCGGTGCTGCTGGTCGACCTCGACCCCCAGGCGTGTCTGACGTTCTCCCTCGGCATCGACCCCGAGGATCTGGAGCTCTCCGTCCACCAGGTGCTCACCAAGGGCATGGACGCCGACGAGGTCGTCGTCGAGACCGACGACGGTGTCGACCTGTTGCCGGCGACGATCGAGTTGGCTCGAGCCGAGGCCGATCTGCTCACCCGCACCGGTCGCGAGCACGTGGTGAAGGCGGCTCTGGAGGACCTCGACGCCTACGACTGGATCCTGCTCGACTGCCCGCCCTCGCTCGGTGTGCTCACCGTTGCGGCCCTGACCGCCGCGGACGGCGTCCTCGTGCCGCTGCAGTGCGAGACGCTGTCGCACCGCGGGGTGGGTCAGCTGCTCGACACCGTCCACGACGTACGCCGCTTCACCAACAAGCGCCTCGAGGTCTGGGGCGTCCTGCCGACCCTCTTCGACGGCCGCACCAACCACGCCCGGACCGTCCTCGACACGATCTCGGAGACCTATGGCCTCGAGGTCGTCGAACCGCCGATCCCGAAGACGATCAAGTTCGCCGAGGCTCCGGCCGCGGGTCGCTCGATCCTGGCGACCTCGAGGTCGAGCAAGGGCGCCGCGGCCTATCGAGAGGTGGCCGCCAACCTGGTCAAGCGTGCCGAACGGCCCCGGTCGAGGAGGACCGGACGGTCACGGGGGAGCGGCCGGTGAGCAAACATCGCGCCGAGGTCAAGCCGCGCTGGGGCAGGATCTTCCTCTCCGCCGTAGCCGGACTCGTGGTCCTGGTCGCGCTGGTCGCGGGCATCGGCGTCATGCACGGCTCGGGTGGTGCCCACACAGCCTACGACCCGGCCGCCCACGTCGCCCAAGGGCAGCCGAGTGTGGCCGGCTCACCGGCGCCGACGACACCCCACACCAGCAGTACGCCGACGTACGGCGCCGACTCGGCCTCCAGCGAGGACCCGACCGCCGGCGCGTCGCAGGGCGCTCTGGGCCGTCCGCTCGCCTCCGCCGCGACCGCTCTGCCGCCCGACTCCGGGCACGGTCGCCGGGCGGTGTACTCGATCAGCCGGCAACGGGTCTGGATCGTCGATGCCGGCGGTCGAGTGGAACGCACCTACCTGGTGTCGGGCAGCGTGGAGGACAATCTCGACACCGGCACCTATGCGGTCTACTCGCGCTCGCGCTGGGCGGTCGGGATCGACGACTCCGGGGTCATGCAGTATTTCGTCCGCTTCGCGCGCGGCAACGATCAGGGCGCGCCGATCGGCTTCCACTCGATCCCGACCAAGGACGGGCACCCGCTCCAGACCGTCGGCCAGCTCGGCACACCGCAGTCGCACGGGTGCATCCGGCAGAAGACCGCCGACGCCATCGCGATGTGGCACTTCGCCCGGATCGGCACGAAGGTCGTCGTCGTCGCCTGAGCGCGGCTGCGCCCGGGGCGAGGTATGACTCGCCGGTCAGGCCTCGGCGCCGACCTGCGAGCCGCCCTCGCCGGCAGCACCGCTGCCGCCGGTACTGCCGGAGCGGCGTCGGCGACGCCGGTTGCGCGACGGCTGCTTCTCGCCCTCGGGCGTGGCATCGCCGGCCTCCGGGCCGCTCGCGGTCTCCGCGACGACCGCGCCCCCACGAGAGCGGGTCCGCGTGCGGGAGCGGTTGCGCCGACGGGCGGGCTGCTCGCCGCGCTCGCCGCCGTGCGCGGGCTTCTCGCCCCGCTGCGCGGACGACTCCGCGGGCCGCTCCTGCTTGATCCGGCCCTTGGTGCCCTTCGGGATCCCCATGTCGCGCAGGAAGTGCTCGGAAGAGGAGTAGGTCTCGGCCGGCTCGTCGAAGGGCAGGTCGAGCGCCTTGTTGATCATCTTCCACTTGTGGATGTCGGCCCAGTCGACCAGCGTCACGGCGACACCGGAGGCGCCGGCGCGGCCGGTGCGGCCGATCCGATGGACGTAGGTCTTCTCATCGTCGGGCGTCGTGTAGTTGATGACGTGCGAGACGCCGGTGACGTCGATGCCGCGGGCGGCCACGTCGGTCGCGACCAGGACCTGGACCTTGCCGTCGCGGAAGCGCTGCATGACCCGCTCTCTGGCGGCCTGCTGCATGTCGCCGTGGAGCGGTGCGGCGTTGAAACCGCGGTCCGCCAGGTCGTCGGCGACCCGCTGCGCCTGCCGCTTGGTGCGCGCGAAGACGACCACCTTGTCGACATCCTCGGCCTGCAGCAGCCGGCCGATCATCTCCGGCTTGTCGAGGTCGTGGGCCTGGTAGACGAACTGAGCGGTGGCCGGCACCGTCGCGTTCTCGTACGACGACTCCGCCCGGATGTTCATCGGGTGGCGCATGTAGGTGCGGGCCAACGCCACGATCGGACCCGGCATCGTCGCGGAGAAGAGCATCGTCTGCCGGGTCTCCGGCGTCAGCCGCACCAGCTTCTCGATGTCGGGCAGAAAGCCGAGGTCGAGCATCTCGTCGGCCTCGTCGAGGACGAGCGCGTGGACGTGGGAGAGGTCGAGCACCTTGCGGTTGGCCAGGTCGATGAGCCGGCCCGGCGTACCGACCACGATGTCGACGCCCTCCTTGAGGGCGTCGATCTGGGGCTCGTAGCCTGCGCCACCGTAGACGGTGAGGACCCGCAGCCCGCGGTCGGCGGAGGCGAGCGCGAGGTCGCCGGAGACCTGCAGCGCCAGCTCACGGGTCGGGGCGACGACCAGCGCCTGCGGCTTGCCCTCGGGCAGCTCGGCGTAGTCGGGGTCCTTGGGGGAGACGCTGCGCTGGATCAGCGGGATGCCGAAGGCGAGCGTCTTGCCGGTGCCGGTGCGGGCCTGGCCGATCAGGTCGGTGCCCATCAGGGCGATGGAGAGAGTCATCTCCTGAATGGCGAACGGGGTGGTGATCCCCTTGCGCTCGAGCGCGTCACAGATCTCGGGGTGCACCCCGAGCTCACGGAAGGTGGGCATGCTATCGCTTTCCTCGTGCGGCGAGCTGCTCAGCCAGAAGGGAAGCGCAACGCCGCGCACATACGGTCGGTCCCCGGCAACGGCGTCGTCGCACACGCGCCGGGTGGAATCTTCTGGGGACAGTCTATCGGTAGGGTGCTCCCGTGGTTGCATCGCAGGGACCTGACGCCGTCTTTCCCCCGTCCGCGAGCCCGTCCTCGCGGGGCTCGGAGGATCCCATCTACCACGCCGCGGTGATCGATCTGCTCGGCGCAGTGGGGTACGGCGAGATCTCGGCCTTCGAGCGGCTCGCCGCCGACGGCAGGATGGCGCCGACGCTGGAGGACAAGGTGGCGCTCCAGGGCATGGCGAGCGCCCAGTACGCCAAGATCTCGCCGATCGTCGACCGGTTGCGTGAGCACGGTGTCGACCCGTATGCGGTGATGGAGCCGTTCCGTGAGGCGTTCGACGCCTTCCACGCGCACACCGCGCCCGCGGATTGGTGGGAGTCACTCGTCAAGGCGTACGTCGGCGACGGGCTCGCCAACGACTTCTACCGCGAGATCGCGGGCTTCCTGGACAACGCGACCCGCGACCTCGTGCTCTCCACTCTCGAGGACAGCGGCCGCACCGAGTTCGTCGTCGAGCGGGTGCGACGCGGCATCGAGGTCGAGCCGCGGATCGCGGGTCGGTTGGCGCTGTGGGGTCGACGGCTGATGGGTGAGGCGTTCACGCAGGCCCAGCACGTCGCCGCGGAGCGGGAGGCGCTCTCCGAGCTCCTCGCCGGGGGGCATGTGACGGGCCTGGACCTCACCACGGTCGCCGACATGTTCGCCCGCATCACCCACCGCCACGTCGAGCGGATGGGTCGGCTCGGGCTCGAGCACTGAGCGCCACGACTGGTTCGGACACGATGCGGCGCGGGTCATCATGACGAGTCCGGCGGCGCGGCCCGCCTCCTCGGGCGGTCAGGTCACGTTCCATGCCTGGCGCGGCCGAGCCGGGTTCACCGGTGGCCGCCACCGGGGGACGACCGTCCGCCATGGCGCACTCGTGCTCGGTGGCCCGGTCGGCACTCTCGACTACACCGACCCGTTCGGCGAGGGCCACACGACGACGTACGAGTTCGCGACCTGGCTCTCCCCGCGGGTGCGGACCCCCTTCGGGCTCACCGAGCTGGTCTCCTCCTGGAATGCCACCACGCCCGCCGGGACCTGGCTTCAGGTCGAGGTCAGCGGTAGGACGCAGGCCGGCGTGCAGACCACGTGGCACGTCCTGGGCCGCTGGGCCTGCGGTGACTCCGGAGATCCGGCCTTCCATCGGGCCTGTGTCGAGGGGCGGGCGGACGGCGCGGGTGCGGTCGACACCGATACCTTCGCCACCCGGGGCGGGCACGTCCTCGCCGACTACCAGCTGCGCGTCACGCTCTTCCGGGCGAGCGGCGGCACGGCGACGCCCGCGGTCAGGCTCGTGGGCGCGGTGGCCTCGGGGGCCGCCACCGGGCCGGACCACCCACCGGTCGACACGCCCGAGGAGGCCCCACCGTGCCGGGTCGCCGGCACGGTCCTCGACGTACCCCGCTACTCCCAGGAGCTCCACCGCGGGTCCTGTGTGGAGTACGCCGGCGGTGGGGAGAGCTGGTGCAGCGCGGCTTCGACCGCGATGGTGCTCGACTACTGGGATCGCGGACCCAGCAGACGGGAGATGGCCTGGCTGGACCCGGCCTACCCCGATCCGCAGGTGGCCCACGCCGCCCGCTCGGTCTTCGACTACGGCTACGGCGGGACCGGCAACTGGTCGTTCAACGTCGCCTACGCCGGGTCCCGCGGGCTCGAGGCATTCGTGACCAGGCTGGGCTCGTTGGCCGAGGCGGAGCGGTTCATCGACGCAGGCATCCCGCTGGTCGTCTCTGCGTCCTTCGCCGCGGAGGAGCTGGACGGAGCCGGCTACGCCACCGACGGCCACCTGATGGTGCTGGTCGGCTTCGACCGGGACGGCAACCCGGTCGTGAACGATCCCGCATCCCACCGCATCGCCAGCGACGAGGAGGTGCGGGTCACCTACGACCGGGCGCAGCTGGAGAGGGCGTGGTCCCGCTCCGGCCGGACCGTCTACGTGTGCCACCCGGTGGACGCGCCGCTGCCCGACCGGCGGGGTGGGCGCCATTGGTGACCCGTGAGGGCCGGGACGAGACCAGGGCGGCCCCGTCCAGTCGAACGGGACCGCCCAGGGTCGGTCGCAGGTGAGCTGGTCCGGCGATCAGACGCGCTTGTTGCGGCCGGTGACGAACGACGCGGCCATCACCGCGAGGACGGCGACCACCACCTGCCAGATGTGGCGCCACCAGTCGATGCCCTTGGTCATGTTGTCCCACTTGTCGGTGGGGCTGTCCTTGAAGATGGCGTAGTACAGCGTGTTGCCCACGAGCATCCCGATGATGCCGCAGACCACGGTGAGCCAGAACGGGATGTTGTCACGGTTGCCCGGCGCGAAGAACTTCCCGAGCGAGCCGATGATGATGCCGCCGACGAGGGTGACGATGATCGTCCAGAGCATGGCGCTTCCCTTTCGTGTGCAGAGGTGAGGGGTCAGGACCCCTCAGTGCTGATCCTCCACCCGGTGGGACGTCAATGCACGGAGCCCGTGACGCGGGTCAGGCAAAGGAAGCAGCCGGTACGACGGCCACCGGGTCAGCCGTGGAAGCCGACCTGGCCGATCGTGCGCGGACCGATCTCGACGTAGGCGATGCGCTCGGCGGGGACGAAGACCCTCCGGCCCTTCTGGTCGGTCAGGGTGAACAGGGTCGAGCTGCGGATCGCCTCGGCGACGAGCTTCTCGACGTTCTCCGCGGTGTCGTCGGTCTCGACGACCAGCTCACGGGTGGCGTACTGCACGCCGATCTTGACCTCCACGGGTCCTCCCTCTGTTCTGTGCTCGTCTCGGTGCTTGTCTTAGTGCTCGTCGGTCTTCGGGTAGCCACCGATCCCGCGCCAGGCGAGGCCGGCGACCAGCGCGGCCGCGTCGGCCTGGGAGAGGTCGCCGTCCTCCTGGAGCCAGAACCGCGAGCTGACCTGCGCCATTCCGACGAGGGAGACGGCGAGCAGCTGCGAGGCCGGCTGGGGGAGACCGGTGTCCTCGGCGATGACCACTGCGATCAGCTCGGCGCACTCGGAGGTGACCCGATCGACCTGCTCACGCACGGCCGGTTCATTGGTGAGATCAGACTCGAAGACCAGCCGGAAGGCGCCGGTCTCGCTGGCGACGTAGTCATAGAAAGCCTCGATGGTGCGGCCCACGCGCTCCTTGTTGTTGTCGGTGGAGGTCAGCGCGGCCCGGCACTTGTCGATGATGGTGTCGCACGACTGGGCCAGCAGGGCGAGGTAGAGCTCGAGCTTGCCGGGGAAGTGCTGGTAGAGGACCGGCTTGGAGACACCGGCCCGTTCGGCGATGTCGTCCATCGCCGCGGCGTGGTAGCCCTGCGCGACGAAGACCTCGAGCGCGGACTCGAGGAGCTGCGCACGACGCTCCATCCGGGGCATGCGTGCCCCGCGCGGGCGAACGGTCTCGACGTCGTACTGCTCGGTGGTCACACCCGCAGCCTACTGTGACATCGCGCCCTCCCGGATGCCGGGACGCGTTGGGCGGCGTGGGAGTCGCGAGGGAACATGGAGCAGTGGCCTGGTGTTGCGCCTGCGTTCGACCAGCGTCACAACCGGGTCGCCGCACGGTGCCCCGAGACCGATCCGAGGAGCAGTTGTGTCCCTTCCACCGCTCGTGGAGCCCGCTGAGGAGCTCAGCATCGACGAGGTACGCCGCTACAGCCGGCACCTGATCATCCCCGATGTCGGGATGACCGGGCAGAAGCGACTCAAGAACGCCAAGGTGCTCGTGATCGGCGCCGGCGGCCTCGGCAGCCCTGCGCTGCTCTACCTGGCTGCGGCCGGCGTCGGCACCATCGGGATCGTCGAGTTCGACGAGGTCGACGAGTCGAACCTGCAGCGCCAGGTCATCCATGGCCAGTCCGACGTCGGGCGCCCCAAGGCGGAGTCGGCCAAGGACTCGATCGCCGAGATCAACCCCTACGTCGAGGTGGTCATCCACCCCGAGCGCCTCGACAACGACAACGTGATGCGCATCTTCGAGGGCTACGACCTCATCGTCGACGGGACCGACAACTTCGCGACCCGCTACATGGTCAACGACGCGGCGTACTTCCTCGGCATCCCCTACGTGTGGGGCTCGATCTACCGCTTCGACGGCCAGGCCTCGCTCTTCGCGCCGACCAAGGTCGAGGACGCCCCGTGCTACCGCTGCCTCTACCCCGAGCCGCCGCCGCCGGGCATGGTCCCCAGTTGCGCCGAGGGTGGCGTGCT
>Ga0164242_10005378_pt1 | contig 14270 bp, 13 predicted proteins | sample OricomgcompostMG_FD_108783 | JGI IMG/M metagenome (GOLD analysis project Ga0164242, IMG submission 108783) | Miracle-Growth compost microbial communities from Emeryville, California, USA - Original compost - Miracle growth compost (MG) ... | reverse complement strand
TCACCACCGACAACGGCAACGGTCAGGACGTGCTGCTGCGGGTCAAGCCCCGCTGAGCCAGTGGCTCACAGACCGCCCCACGGGTTGATCCGGTCGGGGTCCTTGCCCTCCGCACGGTCCTGCTCCTCCCAGGCGGCGTTGCGCTCGGCGACCTTCTCCAGCGCCCGCTCGGCCTTCTCGCGGGACGGATAGGGACCGAGCCGGTCGATCGGCGGGCAGCCGTCGGCGCCTTCGACCGCGTGGTGCTTCACGCAGTACCAGAACTTGTCCATGGCTCGAACCTACTCGCTCACCAGAGCCACAGGCCGCCGACGATCTGGACGAGGACCCACAGCACGAAGCCGCCCGCGGCCGCCCCGGCAACCTTCCGAGGCGCCGGCTCGAACCACCGGCAGGCGCGGGCGAAGATCACCAGCCACACCAGGACGAGCACGAGGACCGCCCACCATGGCGAGACCAGCAGGCTGGCCAGGTCGAGGAAGAGCAGGCAGGCCAGGGCCCCCATCCCGACGAAGCCCCACGGCGACACCTTCTCGACCCGTGAGTCCACGCCGGCAACCTACTCGACGGTGCGCGCGACCTGCTGCTGCACGCGGAACACAGCCGCCTCGTGGTCCCAGTCGCCGCTCATCACCGCGGCGAGGCGCAGGTGACCGAGGGCCTCGGCGTACTTGCTCTGCCGCTCCAGCGCCCGACCGAGCGCGTGCTGGGCCCAGACGTCGCTGGGGTCCTCCGCGACGAGGTCGCGCAACACCTCCTCGGCCTTCTGGAGCTGGGCGCGCAGGAGGTAGGCCCAGGCCTGCAGCGTCCGCAGGCCGGTGGTGCGCTGCTTCTCATCGGGCCCAGCGTCGGCGAGGGCGGACTCGATCAGCTCGAGCGCCTCGCGAGGGAACCGTCGACTCAGCAGGTCGTGAGCGGTCCGGTACGCCGACTCCGGGCCCTGCCCAGGGAACATCACAGCGGGTGCGGTCAGGTCGCTCATGTGGGCCTCAACGCGGATCGGGGCCCCGGGATTCCGGCACGGTAGGGTGAGCGCGCGGATGGGCTGGCCGGGCGACCGCGTCGGTGTCTTCGGACCCCGCCGAGGAAAGTCCGGGCTCCACAGGGCAGGGTGGTGGCTAACGGCCACCCGGGGTTGACTCGCGGGACAGTGCCACAGAAAGCAGACCGCCGTTCTTCGGAGCGGTAAGGGTGAAACGGTGAGGTAAGAGCTCACCAGCGGCCCAGGTGACTGGGCCGGCTAGGTAAACCCCACCCGGAGCAAGACCAGACAGTGTGCGCTCGAGGGCTGCCCGCCTGAGCACACGGGTAGGTTGCTCGATCCCGCCGGCAACGGCGGGGCTAGATGGATGGTCGCCGCTCCTTCGGGAGTACAGAACCCGGCTTACAGGCCAGCCCGTCCGCACCAGGCCTGTGACCTGCGGGCTCGCCCTTTTCGGGGACCGCGCAGGCCGTGCGGGGCTCGAAGGATGTCGACCGGTGCGCCGTCAGCCAGCCCGTCGCCGAGAAGACCCTGGCCACCCCAGTGGCGTCTCGCTCGGTAGCGTCCTCGGATGGGGGACGATCAGCGAGTTGGCCGGGCACATCATGTCGGTGTGCGCCTTACCGCTCTCGCGGCGACTGTGAGCTCACGCCCGGGAACGGAGCAGCTCGACGAACTCGTCGGCCATGGCCACCTTCTGCGCCAATGCGGCACGGCGCTCGGTGGCCTCCCGGAGGAGGTCCTGCCATTTCGCCGGGTCCAACTCGTCGCCGCCGCGCAGCATGTCCATCACGCGGTGCATGTCCTCGAGCGAGTAACCGAGCGGCTTCATCCGGCGGATCACCATGAGCCGCTCGAGGTCCTCCTCGGTGTAGAGCCGAAAGCCGCCGTCGCTGCGCATCGACGGCGTAAGCAACCCGATCTGGTCGTAGTGGCGAAGCGTGCGCAGCGACAGACCGGACCGCTCGGCGACCTCGCCGATCTGCATCGACGTGCCGTTCCGTGTCATCCCTCGCTCCTCATCTACCGATTCGCCGCAACCCTCACGTTACGTTAGTGTTGCGCCTGTACGGCGTTCCTCGCTGACCCGCAATCGTCGCACGCGTCGATGCGTGCTTCTCCGTCGACGACCCGAGAGGTCTCGCCTTGTCTATTGCTCTGCCGCGTCCCATGACGGTGGGTACGGCGCTCCGGTCGCCCCGCCTGCTGCGAACCGAGGTGCTGGGCGGACTCGTCGTCGGGCTCGCGTTGATCCCCGAGGCGATCTCGTTCTCGGTCATCGCCGGGGTCGACCCGCGGGTGGGTCTGTTCTCGGCGGTCACCATGGCCATCACCATCTCGATCGTCGGCGGCCGCCCGGCGATGATCTCCGCCGCTACCGGGTCCGTCGCCCTGGTGGTCGCCCCCGTGGCCAAGCAGCACGGGCTGGACTTCCTCGTGGCCACCGTTCTTCTCGCCGGTCTGTTCCAGGTCGTTCTCGGCTTGCTCGGGATCGGCCGGCTGATGCGGTTCGTGCCCCGTTCTGTGATGGTCGGCTTCGTCAACGCGCTCGGCATCCTGCTGGCCTGGGCCCAGTGGGACAACCTCCACGACGTGCCATGGGAGGTCTATCCGCTGGTGGCGCTCGCCATCGCCCTGATCGTGTTGTTCCCTCGGATCAACCGCGTGATCCCCGCGCCGCTGGTCGCCATCCTCGTGCTGACCGCGATCACCTGGGCGGGTGGTATCGACGTACCGACCGTCAGCGACAAGGGCAAGCTCGTCGACAGCATCCCGCCGTTCGGGCTGCCCGACGTGCCGTGGACCGGGCATACCCTGAGCGTCATCGCGCCCTACGCGCTGGCGATGGCTCTGGTCGGGCTCATGGAGTCGCTCATGACCGCCAAGTTCGTCGACGATCTCACCGACACCCACTCCGACAAGAACCGCGAGTCCTGGGGGCAGGGCATCGCCAACATCGTCACCGGCCTCTTCGGCGGCATGGGCGGCTGCGCCATGATCGGGCAGACCATGATCAACGTGCGCCAGTCCGGCGCCCGCAGCCGCGTCTCGACGTTCCTCGCCGGCTTCCTGCTCCTGGTCCTGATGCTCGCGCTCGGCGACGCCGTGGGACGTATTCCGATGGCCGCGCTCGCTGCCGTCATGATCATGGTCGCCATCGGCACCTTCGACTGGCGCAGCCTGCGCACCCTGCGCCGGATGCCGAAGTCCGAGACAACCGTCATGGTCATCACCGTCGTCGTCGTGGTGGCCACCAGCGACCTGGCCATCGGCGTGGTGGTGGGTGTCATCGTCGCAGCCCTGCTCTTCGCCCGCCGCGTCGCCCACCTGGCGAATGTCGAGCGCGAGGTCACCCGACAGACGGACGGCACGGCGTATGCCCGCTACCGCGTGACCGGGGAGCTGTTCTTCGCCTCCAGCAACGACTTCTACTCCCAGTTCGACTACGCCGAGAACCCCCAGCGTGTCGTCATCGACTTCACCGACGCCCACATCTGGGACGCCTCCACCGTCGCCGCCCTCGACGCCGTCACCACCAAGTACCTGGCCCATGGCACACACGTCGAGGTCCGTGGTCTCAACGAGGCGAGCGCCGCGATGTACGACCGGCTCAGCGGGCATCTCACAGGGGCGCACTGATGTCGCACGGCGGCATGGCAGTTCCGCCGCGCGTTCCCGCAGAGCGCCGTCGCCGTGCGCGAGCCGTGGTGGGTGCTGCGCAAGACGGAGGACCCGACCGACATCCACCCGTGTCGGGTGAGCTATCGAACAGTCTCGCGTCGATGGCCCGAGCGCTGCACCAGATCGGCGACTTCCACGACGGTCCGGCACGCAAGCGGTCCTGGGTCAGCGGGCACGCCCGCGCCGGCCGGGCGGCCTCGTGCCAGGTCGCGTGGAAGTCCACCGCGCCGCTCTGGACCGCCGGTCGCCAAGCCGCACTCGCATGCTGGGCAAGCCAGGAACGAGGCGCGGAGTCTCACCGAGATCCCGACCTCAGGGCACAGCACGCTCGGCCCGGTCTTCGTAGGCGGCCACGCGCCGCGCCGAGCGTTCCAGATGGGCAACCAGGATGTCTTGCGCCGCCGGCAGGTCGCGGCGCTGGATGGCGGCGACGAGCTGCGCGTGTTCATCCAGACCCCTGCGCCCGGCCGACGGGCCCCGCCCCTCCTCGCGCAGCGAGAGCAGTATCGAGCTGCGGAGGCTGTGGATCAGCATGGTCAGCGCCGGGTTGTGGGCGCATTCGGCCAAGCGAAGGTGGAACGCGGTCGAGATCGACCGGTCGTACGCATCTTCCTTGAGCGCTTGGCGGCCCTCGTGCACCTGACGGGTGAGGTCGGCGATGTCCGCGGCCGTGGCGCGCTCCACGATCAGCGCCAGACCGCCCACCTCGACGAGCATGCGGGCCTCGGCGGCGTTGCCACCGGTGATCGCGGAGAGCGTCAGGATGTCGGCGAATCCCTCCCCGAGTCGTTCCGGCGAGGGCGTCGTGACGAAGGCTCCACCTCGGTGACCCACCCGGACGGACACCAGCCCGATGGCCTCGAGGACGCGGAGCGCCTCCCGCATCGTCACCCGACTGACGCCGAACCGTTGACACAGGTCGCGTTCGCTTGGCAGCCGGTCACCGGGAACGAGCAGCCCCTCACGGATCTGGGCCTTCACCTGGTCGACGATGATCTCGGAGAACTTCGCGATGCTGACCGGCCTGAAGAGGCCGCGGTCCTCACCGCTGCGTTGCTCGACGGTCACCATGAACCTCCGGGCACTTCGGTGCGGGACCGCCGACATGACAGCGTTGACACTGGTGTCCTTCCGTTGACTTTGGCTTCTGGCACTGGACGAGCAGCGGCGTGCGGTCCGCTCAGCTCTCGCTTCGCGAGGCTCCCGCGGGCAGGGCCGCGACCAGTGCCGGCACCGCGCGTCGTCAGGTCACCTCAGTCCACGGGCACCAGCGAGAGCTGGTCAGGCTTCATCTCCAGATGGACCTCGGTGCCCGGCTCGACCGAGGTGCTCGGTGCGCAGCGCGCTCGGACCTCCTGGCCGCCGACCGCGACGATATGGTCGACCGCGTCGCCGAGGTAGGCGCGAGCCAGCACCTTCCCGGTCCACACGTTCTCGGCGTTGTGCGGACGCTCGACCGACAGGCTCACGGCTTCGGGGCGGATGGAGACGATCGCATCGCTGCCGGTCCGGATCGACGTGGACGGGCACTCCACACTCAACGAGCCGTCGCGCGACTCCACGACGTAGCGATTCCCCTCGCGGGCCTTGACCACTCCCGGCAGGAAGTTGGACGTCCCGATGAACTCCGCCACGAACCTGCTCTTCGGCGACTCGTAGATCTCACGCGGGCGGCCGAGCTGCTCGACGGATCCGTTGCGCATGACCGCGATGTGCGTCGACAGCGCAAGCGCCTCGATCTGGTCGTGGGTCACATAGATCGAGGTGATCCCGAGCTCGCGCTGCAGGCGCTTCAACTCATATCGAAGAGACTCGCGCAGCTTCGCATCCAGGTTGGAGAGCGGCTCGTCCAGGAGGAGGAGAGCCGGCTCGACCACGATGGCGCGGGCCAGCGCGAGCCGCTGCTGCTGCCCGCCCGAGAGCTGTGTCGCGCGCCGCTCGGCGTACTGCCCGAGCTCCATCGTGTCCAGCACTCGGCTGACCCGCTCGGAGATCGCGGCCTTGCCGGGGCGTTTCCCGCGCGGCATCACCGTGAGCGGAAACGCGACGTTGTCGAACACCGTCATGTGGGGCCAGATCGCGTACGACTGGAAGACCATGCCGAGCTCGCGCTTCGGGACCGGGACGTTGACCGTCTTGCGGCCGGAAGCCGCCGAGAACAACACCCGATCGTCCACCACGATCGACCCGGAGTCAGGGCGCTCGAGCCCGGCGATCGACCGCAGCGTCGTGGTCTTCCCGCAGCCGGATGGGCCGAGCAGGGTGAACAGCTCCCCCCGTTCCACCGTGAGTGACACGCCGTCCACCGCCATCACGCGCGGCGCCGCCAACGCCTTCTTGCCGGCGCGCGACGCACGGCGCTCTCCGTCGAAGCTCTTGACGAGATCGCTGATCTCAAGCATTTCGTTTCCACCCTTTTCGCATGTCGATCACACGTGCGCCGTCGATAGCGCCGCTGAGTTGTTGCCCCTGAGTCGCTGAGTTGTATGGGCTCTCGGTGAGCCCTCACCGAGCCGCGCCGGTCCGGCAACGGCGGTCGGGCGGCGGCGGTCGGGTCCCCGGCCGACCCCGCCGCCTCAGTGGACGGCGGAGTCGGCCACGTGGCCCGGCGTTCGCTTGCTTGCTCCCTGCCGGGAGCCTCAATGCTCCAAGCCGAGCAGTGCCCCCGGATTCGCGCCCGCGGCCCGCTTGAGGTCGCTCTCCGACGCACCGGCGTCGAACAGCGCCCCCAGGAAGATCCGCATCAGGTCCGACGGCGAGGGGTTGCTGCCGCCGAAGAAGTCACTCGTCAGCACCACCCGCTCCGCGCCGACCTCCTTCATCAGGCTGACGACCTCCGCCGGGTCGTGTCGCCCGGGGGCCACCGTGGGCCAGCAGAACTCGATCGATGCCCCCAATCCCGCTGCCTTGCACACGAGCTCCCGGGAGGCTCCGACGGACCCGGACAGCGGGTGACCGAACACCAGCCGGTCATACCCGATCCGGTTGGCCTCCTCGGCGCAGGCGAGTGCTTCCTCCGGCGAGGCGTGACCCGTGCTCAGTACGACGTCGTAGTCGCGCGCCAGGCGCAGGATCTCGTTGGCCGCCGGGCTGAGGCGACCGTCCTCCCCGAGCAGCGAGAGGACGCCCAACCGCTCCCCGGAGAAGTGCTCGAACGCCGCGTCGAGCCGGCGCCCGAATCCTCCACGGGAGTGATCGTTCCTCGAGCCCCAGGTGGGGAAGAAGATGGCGCGAGCGCCCATCTGTACGGCCGCCTCGACGCTGAACGGGTCGAGCCCACCGCACGACGGGTTGAGCGTCACGCTCCCGTAGACCTTCACCGTGCCGGTGTAGACCTGCTCGAGGTAGGGCAGCACCGAGACCGTCGGCCACAGGTGCGACTTGAGGACGACCGCGCGCATCCCGGCCTGCTCGGCGCGGGGCAGCCACACCCATTCGGGAGCCGCCTTGCGGAACTGCGTGGCCGAGAACTCGAGGTCGATGTGGCAGTGCAGGTCGACCACGTCGTGGAGCAGTCGATCGTAAACAGTCTCCATGACCACCCTCAGTGCATGTGAGTGCCGCCATCGACGACCAATGTCTGGCCGGTGATGAAGTCACTGTCCGAGGAGAGGAAGAACGAGACCGCGCCTGCGAGGTCGGCAGGAACCTGGACGCGCGGCAGAGCCCGATCCGAGATCCGGGACTTGCGGTGTTCGAGCATGGTCTCGTCCGGCGCCTCCTCGCTGAGCGTGCTGCCGGGGGCCACGCAGTTCACCCGGATGCCGTTCTCGCCGACCTCGCGCGCGAGTGTCTTGGTGAAGCTGACGATGGCGCCCTTCGAGGACACGTAGTGGATCCGGCTGGCCGAGCCCTTCAGCGCCGTGCCGGAGCTGATGTTGACGATCTTGCCGTAGCCGTTCTCCTTCATGTGCGGGATCACTGCCTTGCAGACCTGCCACGTCCCACGGACGTTCACGCGGAACATCAGGTCCCACTCGTCGAGCCCGATCTCGTCGAACGGTGCCCGCGACATCGGAACCACCGAGAACACCGCCGCGTTGTTCACCAGTCCGGCGACGGTGCCGAACTCCTCGACCGCGCGATCGACCATCTCACGCACCGCGGCCTCATCGCTGATGTCGACCCTGACGGCGAGCGCACGGTGGCCTGCCTCCTGGATCTCCGCTGCCTTCTTCTCCGCGCCCGGCAGATCCAGGTCCGCGATGACGACGCTCCAGCCGTCCGCCGCGAGCCGATCTGCGTACGCGGCGCCGATCCCGTGGGCGCCACCTGTCACGATGACGGCACTTCCAGTCTTGTTGGTCACCTTGGTTCTCCTCATTCCTGGGTTGTTGGCGCTCACGCGAGCGTGATGGTGACGGCTTGCTCGCGGCCGTAGCTGAGCAGCTCGTCGAGCGCGCTCTCCTTGCCGACGCCGCTGCTCTTGAAGCCGCCGAACGGCGAGCCCGTCGGCCGCTTCCCGGTCCCGTTGATCGAGATATAGCCAGACTCGATCCGGCGCGCGGTGCGCAGCGCCAGCGAGATGTCGTTGGTCCAGACGTTCCCGGTCAGGCCGAGCGGGAGCTCGTTGACCTGGGCCAGCATGTCTTCGTAGTCGTCCCACTCCAAGACCGACATGACGGGGCCGAAGATCTCCTCGCGCGCGATGCGCATCTTCATCGTGACGTCGCTGAAGACGGTCGGCTGCACGAAGAAGCCCTTGTCCAGGCCGGCCGGTCGGCGACCGCCGTACAGCAGGTTGGCTCCCTCCTCGACGCCGGCCTGGATGTAGCCGGTGACCTTCTCGTAGTGAGCCCGGAAGGCGATCGGCCCCATGTCCGTGTCGTCGGCCAGGGGGTCCCCGACACGCAGCTCCCCGACCCGCTTGACCAGCGCGTTCAGGAAGGACTCCTTGACGTCCTTGTGCACGAAGACGCGCGATGCCGAGCCACACGACTGCCCCATCGAACGGGCGAGGTTCATGGCCGCGACCGAGGCTCGCGCCGCCTTCTCCGGGTCGGCGTCGGGGAAGACGATCATGGGGTTCTTGCCGCCGAGCTCGAGCGAGGTGTGCTTGATCGTCGGCGCGCCGGCCTCGACGATGCGGGCCCCGGTCGCGACGCTCCCGGTGAAGGCGACGCGCGGCACGTCGACGTGGCTCGACAGCGCCTGTCCGGCCCGGGCGCCCGAGCCGGTGACGATGTTCAGCACGCCGGCGGGGAAGACGTCGCGGACCAGCTCGGCCAGCCGAAGCGCTGACAGCGACGTCTGCTCGCCCGGCTTCGCGACGACCGTCGCGCCGGCGGCGAGAGCGGCCGACACCTTGGCAGCGACGAACTTGATCGGGTGGTTGAACGGGACGATCCGCGCCACCACCGGATACGGGACGAACTCGGTGTACGTCAGGGCGTCGGCGCCGCTGGGGATCGTCCTGCCCTTCGCCTCCCCCGCCAGGCCGGCGAAGTACCGGATCTCGTTCGCGGCGCTCGCCACGTCGGCTCGCATGCTCGCGATCGGCAGACCGCCGTCGAGTGCGTCCAGACGCGCGAGCTCCTCGGCATTCTGCGCAAGGAGATCCGCGTACGCCCGCAGCACCTCCCCGCGCTTCGCCCAGGGCGTCTCGGCCCACCCCCTGCTTGCGCGTCGCGCCGCATGTACGGCGCGATCGATGTCGTCGGTGCTCGCATCAGGAATGGAGCCGATGACCTCCTCCGTCGCAGGGTTCTCGGCCTCGAGGACCGCCCCGTCCGATGCCGGCACGATCTCGCCGTCGATCAGCATCCCCCGGAAGGGGATGTCCACGTCACTGGGTCGCACTTGGTTCACCTTTCGATCTATTGACTCAAGATTTCGGCGCGCTCACAGAATTTCGGGCGCAGCGAAGCGTTCTGACTTCGTTGAACACGTGGCGCGAGAGCGCCACCACACGTCGAGTTCGATTCAGAACTCGAGGCTCCGGCCACGGCGGCCGTTGAACCAGATCAAGCCGCCCATGATCACCAGCAGGACACCCGCCCACAGCACACCGATGGTGGCCACCTGCGTCGTCTGGCCGTTAGACCACAGGTGGTACATCTGGACAGACATCACTTCGCGTCCCGGCGCAGCCAGCAGCACGGCCATGGACAATTCCTTGCTCGCCATGAGGAAGATGAAGATCGCGCCCGAGACGAGTGCCGGCCGCGAGAGCGGAAGAATGACGCGCCGGAATGTCGCCCACGTGGTTGCCCCACTGACTGCGGCCGACTCCTCCAGACTGGCATGGATCTGGAGCATCCCGGCGGAGGCATATCGCACTCCATAAGGGAGATATCGCGCGGTATAGCCGATCATCAGGATAACCAGCGTCCCGTAGATCGGCAACGGAACCGACACATAGAACGCGACCAACGAGAATCCCAAGATGACGCCGGGAACCATCAGCGGCAGCGTGGCGGCCTGCTCGAAGACCCAGCCGCCGCGCGTCTTCAAACGCGTCTGGGCCCAGATCCCGATTGCCGATATCGCCATGATGGCGACCGCCGCCACCGCGCCGACGACCACCGTATTCACCACGGATTGATCAAATCCCTGCAGTGACAGGATGTGGGCGAAGTTCTGGAGCGTGAAGTGGCTGACCTGACTGAGGCTCGGGGCCGAGTAGTAGGGCTCCAGGGACGCCCACAGGATGATCCCCATCGGAGCGACCAAGGCGATCAGGCCGTACAGGACGATGCCCGCCGATCCGAACCACTTCACAGCCCCTAGATCCGCCTTACGGGCACGCGTGGGCTTGCCCGAGATGCTCGCGAAGGCGGCCGCCCGCTTGTTGATCTTGTTCGCCAGGTAGAGCAGGCCGGCGACGCCCACCATCAGCAGGACCGCGTAGGCTCCGGCGGTTCCGTAGTCGGGCGGAAACCCTTCGGTGCTCAGGAAGATCGTCGTCGTCATCACCCGCACGTTCCCCGGCAAGCCGATGAGGGCAGGGATCTCGAACGCTTCCAGCGTGCGGACGAAGATCAACATCCCCACACCGATCACGCCCGGCAACGTCAGTGGCCCGGTGACGCGGAGGAGCACGCGAAGTGCCCCAGCTCCGGACACCGCCGCGCTCTCCTCCAGCGAGGCGTCGACGGTTCTGAGGACCGCCGAGAGGAACAGGAACGCGAGCGGTACGGCGATCAGTCCTTCCACCAGGATCATGGCGCCCAGACTGTGTGCGTCGAGCAGCTTCCCCACGCCGAGCACTTTGTGCGCGAAGGCATTCACCGGCCCGCCCGGCCCGAGCAGCATGATCCACGCGATGCTGTAGAGGATGTACGGGATCGACAGGGACAGAAGCATCGTGATCCGGCAGATCGTCGCCCCTGGCGAGTTCGTCCGCTCCACCACCCAGGCCAGGCCACCGCCGATGACGACCGCGACGAGGGTCGCGCCGAAGGTGCTGACCAGAGTGTTGCGCACGATGGTCAGCAGGCCCTGCTGGCTGAACAGCTCCCGGTAGTTGTCCAGGGTTGCACTGCCCGGGGTGCCGAGCACGGTCGTCGAGGTGAAGCTGCGCACGATGACGCTGTACAGCGCCGGCAGCACCAGCGCTGCGACGATCAGACAGGTGACGCCCAGCGGGATGAGGCCCGGATTCGCCTGCCGTGGCGCTCGCGCGGAGCGGCGCAGACTCCGCCGATCTCCGTCGACTGCAAGGGACATGGCCTTACCCGACGAACTTCTGCTTGTAGAGGTCGTTCCACTCGGTGGTCTGCTTGAAGGTCATGTCGGGGTCCATGTACTGCGCCTTGAATCCGCCCCCTTCGGGCTTGAGCGCCTTCACCTTGGCGTCGACTCCCGGGCGGGCGGGGATCGCCCCGCTCGACTGGATCACCTTCTGCCCCTCCTCGCTGAAGATGAAGTCGAGGAGCAGCATGGCCGCGTCGGGGTCGGGAGCGTCCTTGACCAGCGAGATCCGTGAGATCTGGGCGGTCACCGGCTCGAGGGGCGTCCAGTCGATCGGCGCGCCCTGCGCCTTGGCTACCTCGACCTGGTCGTTGAAGACCTCGAGAGCCATCGGCTCTTGGCCGCTGACGACCTGATCGATCACCTCGTTGCCGGACACGTCGAGATTCGCGATCTTCTGCGTGGCCAGCTTGTCGATGTACGGGTCGGCCTTGTCGGCGCCCCATGCGTTGATGAGGTTCCCGATGAAGAGCGGGCCGCCCGAGGTGGCGCTCGTGCTCCACGCCATCTTTCCCCGCCATCGTGGGTCGAGGAGATCCTCATACGTCTTGGGCGCCTCGGCCCGCGTGACCTGCTTGGTGTTGTAGGCCAGGACCATCATGTACTGCAGTTCGGGCCCCCACGTCCCGTCACTCGCCTTCAGCTGTGCGGGATAGCTGTCCAGCTCCGGCGACTTGAACGGCTGGACCATCCCGGCCTGGGCAAGCAGTGACGACGTGCCCGTCCCGTCGACCAGGTCGACGTTGTGGCGACCGGCCTGAAACTCCTGGAGCGCCTTCTGTGCGACGTCGGTCGAGTTTCCTCGGTAGTAGTCAACCTTGATGAAGGGATACTTCTTCTCGAACGCAGTGACCATCGGCACCACGATCTGATCGGGAATCATCGTCGTGTACCACAGGAGGTGCCCCTCCTTCTTGGCGCCGGAAATCAGTTCCTGCGTCCGGTTAGCTCCTGTCAGCGTTGCCACTTTTGCCGTGTCGGCCGCACTCGCGGTCGAGCCGGCACTACCGCATGCGGCCAAGCTGAGGAGGGTGATTGTTGCGCCCACCGCGAGCGCGCTCCGTCGAATCAAAACGTTGCTCCTTCGAACCGGGCTCATCGGCGTGAGCCACGTCACAGAGACTGACACGTCTTGCGGGGTTAGGTCAATCCATATTTTCGTTATTTGGACTGACAATTGATCCGGTTAGCGCAGGCACATTCGAGGCCCGTTCCAGGCATGGAAATGGGCCTTGGAACGGGTGCCTCGATCGACGAATCGACTGCACGCGAGCCGCCCCGCTATCGCGTCGTGAAATGACGGCGTCGGGCGCCTCGCCGCGGCAATATTCGGCAGCGCAGCGCTCATCGTCCTTAGCGACGATTGAACGCGGCTGATCTCGATCGACTTGTCAGGTTGTAGCGGGTCGTGACGACCTCGCCGTGAATCTGTCACCGCCCCCGATCTGAGTTGCCGGCCACGGATAGCAAATGGACCGGGTCGTGCTCCTCGGCGAGAGGGACCAGCCGATCAGGCGACATCACGCCGTCGCCAGCCAGTACGCCGAGTCACGGAAGTCGTCCGCCGTGACCGTTGCCGGGTCCAGGGCGATCTCCGGCCTGCTTGCAAGCGCGCCGAGGACAGCCTTGCGGACGCGACGCCCGTCCAGACCAAGACACGCCTTCGCGAGGTCGCAGTGCAGGTCTCGGTCCCCGGCGAGCCGGCCGATCGCCGGCCACTGGCCGGCGAGCTCCTCGAGAGAGGAACGGACGATCTGTTCGATCGTCACGGCGTCGGGCAATGCGGTGGCGAGCACCAGGTCGGCGCGCGAGAGCACGGCGTCGTCGACCGCGTCGATGAAGTTGGTCGTGGCCACCAGCACCAACTGAGGGCACCGCGCCCGCAACTGGTCCAACCCCGCAAGGACCGCATCGGTGGCACGGTGGACATCGACCGGGTTCGTCTCGAACGACGCCGAACTCCGCCGTACCGCCAATGCCTCGATCTCGTCGATGAGGACGATGGTGTGCGGCCGGCGCGCCGCGATCTCGGGCAGCGTGTCCAAGAAGAGCTTGGACACGCTGCGTTGGCTCTCCCCCAGCATGTCGCTGGGAAAGGCGTGCGGATCGATCTCCACGCACGTGGTGGCGCCGCGCGGCGCCAACTTCAGCGCCGCCGCCTGGGCCAAGCCTTGCGCCAGCGTCGTCTTGCCCGTCCCCGGTGGGCCGGCGAGCACGATGAGCCCGTGCGGACCGCCGGACAGGCCGCCGAGCAGTCGGCCCTGCCGAAGCACCAGCAGTGCCGCGCCCAGCAGTCGCTCCTTCGTCCCCGGTGGCACGATCATCGAGTCCCATGGGCCGTCGTGGTGGTCCGAGGGCAATGCGTGCAAGCCCATCACCCCCGGCGGCAGGGTCTGCTGCCCGCTCACGGCCACGTCGGCCGATCGAGCTCCGGCCACACGACCGTGGTGACGTCGCCGGCCTGGGCGTCGCGGATGTGGTCCGGCGGCTCCTCGAACAGCACCTGGGGATCCATCAGGGCACGCATGGTCTCCAGCAGGCTGTCGAACATGTGCACCCGCACGACCCGGGCGGTGTTCTGGGCCGAGTCGTTGAAGTGCTGGTGCCACAGGTAGTGGTCGACGACGATCAGGTCGCCCTTCTTCCACGGGTGGTTCTCCCCACCCTCGGGTTCGGGACCCAGGTAGGAGTGGCCTTCGCCCTCGAGCACGTAGAGCCACGCCTCGCCGGGGTGCCGGTGCATCGACTGCTGGCGTCCCTGCCCGATCTCGAACATCGCCATGGTGATGCCGGAGGCCTGGTAGCCGATCGCCCGGTCGAGCAGGAACGTGGTCCGTGTTCCTCGTGGCGTGTTGAGCATCTCCAGCTCATCCCAGCTGGTGTGCAGCCGACCGCTGCGCCGAGCGGCCTGCTC
>Ga0164242_10005377_pt1 | contig 14270 bp, 11 predicted proteins | sample OricomgcompostMG_FD_108783 | JGI IMG/M metagenome (GOLD analysis project Ga0164242, IMG submission 108783) | Miracle-Growth compost microbial communities from Emeryville, California, USA - Original compost - Miracle growth compost (MG) ... | reverse complement strand
TCACAGGATTCACGACGGAGACTCCTGGAGGCATCGCCCAGATATCTCCTTTACGATCAACCCTATGCCCCACTCGAAACGCAAGGCATCCGGCGTGCTCGGCGGCGTCCTCGGCCTCATCGGTCTGAGCGCTGTCGCCGGTGTCCTGATCACTGCGACGGTCACCCCCGCCGTCGCCGTCACCAGTGCCGCTGCCACCGGCGCAATCGACATGTTCAACAACCTGCCGAGCGTGCTGCAGATCGACAAGATGATCCTGCCGTCGAAGATCTACTACACCGACGACAAGGGCAAGAACACGCTGATGGCGACCTACTACGACCAGAACAGGACGCCGGTCACCTTCGATCAGGTCAACACGACCATGTACGACGCCCTGCTCTCGAGTGAGGACCCGCGCTACTACGAGCACGGCGGCATCGACCTCATCGGCACCACGCGTGCGCTCCTCTCGAACATCAAGGGCGGGTCGCAGACCCAGGGCGGTTCGTCGATCAGCCAGCAGTACGTCAAGAACGTACAGCTGAACAAGTGCTATTGGAGCGCCGATGCCAACGACGCGAAGGCGCTGCAGGCCTGCTGGCTGAAAGCCAGTGACAGCAGCGGCGCCGACGGATACGAGCGCAAGCTGCAGGAGATGCGCTACGCCATCTCGCTCGAGCAGAAGTACTCGAAGAACGACATCCTGATCGGCTATTTGAACCTCGCGAACTTCGGCGGCACCACCTACGGCATCGAGGCCGCAGCCTGGCACTACTTCGGCGTGCACGCGAAGGATCTGAACCTCTCGCAGGCGTCGACGCTGGCCGGCATGGTGCAGAACCCGAACACGTACCGCATCGACATGGAGAAGGGTTCGGTGACCGACGCCGACGGCAACGGCGTCAACTCCAAGGCGGACGGCTACAAGCTGACCAAACAGCGACAGACGTACGTGCTCGACCGCATGCTCGCCGACGGCAAGATCACCCAGAAACAGCACGACGAGGCGGTCAAGGCTGCGATCACACCCAAGATCACCGATGTGCAGAACGGGTGCTCCGCGGGCTCGGCCGCGTACTTCTGTCAGTATGTGACGGCCGTGCTCGAGCAGGACGAGAACATCGGGTCCGAGCTGCTGCAGAAGGGCGGCCTGAAGATCTACACCACCCTCGACCCGAAGGTGCAGAAGGCCGCGCAGAAGGCGCAGGACGATATCGTCCCCACCTCGGTGAAGGGCTACGACACGACCGACGACACGATCTTCGGCTCGACCTCGGTGAGCGTCGAGGCGAGCACCGGACGCGTGCTGGCCATGGCGCAGAACACCGACTTCACGACGAGCAACACCGCGAAGAAGGGCAAGACCCAGATCGTCTACGCCGGCAGCAAGAAGTACGGCGGATCGATCGGCTTCAACGCCGGTTCGACGTTCAAGCTGTTCACCCTGCTCGACTGGCTCGACAAGGGGCATTCGCTCAATGCGGTGCTCGACGGCACGAAGCACACCCGAGGTCCGTGGACGGACCGGTGCGTCTCCGGCGGCACGTGGAACGTGCAGGCCGACATCCACAATTATCAGCAGAGCCGCGGCTACTACGGCACGCCGGCGAAGTTCACGCGGGACTCGCTGAACACCGGCTTCCTCGAGATGGCCCGCCAGCTCGACCTGTGCGACATCGGTGAGGTCGCGGAGAGCCTGGGGGTGACACGAGGTGACGGCACCCCCATCCCGCTGACGACCGACGGCACATCCAAGAACTCCGCAGACAACCCCGCGCCGTACGAGGTCATCGGCTCCGACAACGTGTCACCGCTCGCGATGGCAGCCGCATACGCAGCCGTCGCCAACAAGGGCAAGTACTGCGAGCCGAAGGTGATCGACAAGATCACCGACTCCGACGGCCAAGACGTCGCCATCCCCGAGACCACGTGCACGCAGGTCATCGACCCCAAGGTCGCCGCGACCGCCGCCTACGCCTTGAAGGGGCCGATGGCAGCCGGCGGATCCGGCTCTGCCGGCAACCCGAACGACGGTACCGAGCTCATCGGCAAGACCGGTACGCACGAGGACTACCAGACGTGGCTCATCACCTCGAGCACGAAGGTGACCACGGCGAACTGGGTCGGCAGCGTGAAGGGTCAGGTGCCGCTCTACAACCTCTACGCGAACGGCTGGCAGACGCTAAACACACTGCGCTTCAACCTCGGAAGGCAGATCCAGGGCGCCATCGACAAGATCTACAAGGGCGGCTCGTTCCCGAAGCCCGACTCGAACCTGACACGCCAGGTGATGGTGGACCTCCCCTCGGTGGTGGGTATGTCGATCGACGACGCCACCAAGAAACTGGAGAAGGCCGGCTTCCAGGTGAAGGTCGGCAAGGAAGTCGACTCGAGCGTGGAGAAGGGCAAGGTCGCAGCCCAGAGCCCGGAGGCGGGCAAGACCGCCGGCGGCAGCCTCGTCACCCTGAGCCCGAGCAACGGCGAGGGTCTCGAGGTGCCCGAGCTGACCGGCCAGGCACCCGAGCAGGCGATCGCCTACCTGCGTGCGATGGGCTTCAGCAACGTGACCTCGGCGTGTACGCAGCAGGACGGCGCGCCGGGCACGGTGACGGGAACGTCGCCGGGCGCGGGCACGCCGGCATCCCGTGACACCACGATCACGGTGAACTACGCCGCAGACAAGTGTGGCGGACGCCCCGGAGACAGCACCGGGCCCGGCAACGGCGACGGCAACGACCGCGGCAACTGATGACGGCCCCCTCCTCAGCGCGCGCCGCCCTCACCGTGCTCGGCACGGTGGGGGCGGTCGGCGTCGGTGCTGCCCTCTGGGGCGTCGGCATCGAACGCCACCTGTACACCGTTCGCCGGCATGAGCTGCGCCTCCTGCCCCACGGCGCCCGGCCGATCCGCGTCCTGCACCTCTCTGACGCACACATGGCGCCGTGGCAGCACCGCAAGCAGCGCTGGATCGCCTCGCTCGCGGCACTGAAACCCGACGTCATCGTCAACACGGGCGACAACATCGGCCACGCCGAGGGGCTCGACGGCATCCGCGCCGCGTTCGCGCCGTTCCGCGGCATCCCGGGTGTCTTCGTGCACGGGTCGAACGACCTCGTCGCCCCCGCGCCCCGCAACCCGCTCAAGTACTTCCTGGGTCCGTCCGAGCACGTGCCGCACGCGACGAACCTCGATCCGGAGGCACTCGACGCGTTTCTCCGCGACGAGCTCGGCTGGTGCGATCTGAACAACGCCGCCGCGACGCTGACGGTGGGCGGAACGCGCATCGACGCCTTCGGCGTCAGCGACGCGCATCGCGACTGGGATCGGCTCGACGAGCTGCCCGACGCCATCGCGGCGCTCGGGACGGGTGCCGATCTGACCTGGGGCGTCACGCACGCGCCGTACCGCCGCGTGCTCGACAGATTCACGGATCTCGGTGCCGACGTGCTCTTCGGCGGGCACACGCACGGCGGTCAGGTGCGCATCCCGTTCTCGTCGAAGGCGCTCGTCGCGAACTGCGACATCCCCCTTGACCAGGCGCGCGGACTGTCCCGTTGGACGCACGACGGGCGCACCGTTCCGCTCAACGTGAGTGCGGGCATCGGGCACTCGATCTATGCCCCGGTGCGCTTCGGCTGCCGACCCGAGACGTCGCTGATCACGCTGCTGCCCCGGTGACACTCCGCGCGGCATCCACCGGACGCTCAGCAAGCCGTCATAGCGTCGCAGACGTGCGCAGCGAATGGCCGGAGATGAAACGGACCGTCGGCGGAGTCATCGGCGGCCTGCTCGGGCTCGTCGCGCTCGGGGTCATCGCCGGAGTGCTCGTCAGCATGACGATCACCCCCGCGCTCGCGATCGCCGGGGTCGGCGCCAGCAGCGCCATCACGACCTTCGACAATCTGCCCAGCAAGCTGAAGATCACCAAGCTGCAGCTGCCGACCACGATCTACGCGAAAGATCCGAAGACCGGCAAGGAGAAAGAACTTACCCGGTACTACGACCAGAACCGCATCCCCGTGACATGGAAGGAGATCGCGCCGGTCATGTACGACGCGATCCTCTCCAGCGAGGACCCGCGCTTCTACAGTGAGGGCGGCATCGATCTGACCGGCACAGCGCGCGCGATCCTCTCGAACGTCCAGGGCGCCAGCGACATCCAGGGCGGCTCGACGATCAGCCAGCAGTACGTCAAGAACGTGCTGGTGCAGGACTGCTACAACCACGTCGACGACGAGCAGAACCTGAGCAAGGCGCAGAAGCAGAAGAAGATCGAGGAGTGCTACGCGGACGCCACCAATGACCAGGGCTCCGAGGGCTACGCCCGAAAGCTGCAGGAGATGCGCTACGCCATCGCGCTGACCCAGCGGTACTCGAAGAACGACATCCTCATCGGCTACCTCAACATCGCCAACTTCGGCGGCGTCACGTATGGCATCGAAGCAGCATCCGAGTACTACTTCGGCGTGCACGCGAAGGATCTGAACCTATCGCAGGCCGCGACGCTGGCCGGCATGGTGCAGAACCCCAACACGTACCGCATCGACATGAAGGCCGGCTCGGTCACGAACGCGGACGGCACGACGGTCAACTCCCAGAAGGACGGCTACAGCCTGACGAAGAAGCGTCAGTTGTATGTGCTGGGACGGATGCATCTCGAGGGCAAGATCACCGATGCCGAGTATCAGGCCGCCGTCAAGGCGCCCATCACTCCGCACATCACGGTCCCCAAGACGGGATGCGGCATCACCGACGCCCCGTACTTCTGCGAGTACGTGACCTCGATCATCCGCAATGATCCCGCGTTCGGCAAGACGCCGGAAGACCGCGAGCAGGCGCTGCGCCAAGGCGGCCTGAACGTCTACACGACGCTCGACTGGCGTCTGCAGAAGGTCGCGCAGAGCACCGTGTCGAAGTACGCGCCCAAGAAGGTGAGCGGCTTCACGTACGGATCGACGATCGTCAACGTGCAGCCCTCTACGGGCGCCATCATGTCGATCGCTCAGAACACCGACTACAACAGTGTGAAGGCCTCCGCCGGTGAGACCTCGATCGTCTACGCGGGCGGTGCCGACCAGGGCAACACCTACGGTTTCGCCGCCGGGTCATCGTTCAAGCTGTTCACGCTGCTGGACTGGCTGCAGTCGGGCCACTCCCTCAACGAAGTCGTCAACGGCACGGTGCGCGTCATTCCACACCTCAAGAACTCCTGCCAGGGCAACTGGACGAACGAGGGCAATGTCATCGTCGGCAACTACCGGAACGAGGCCGGCATCTACGGCACACCGCTCAAGTTCACCGAGGAGTCGCTGAACTCAGGGTACTTCGGGATGGCCTCCGAGATCGACCTGTGCAAAGCAGCGAAGGATGCCGAAGCACTGGGTGTCACCTATGCGAACGGTGACGTCATCCCGATGACGACGCAGACCTCGGTCATCGGGAACACGAAGTACGGCGTCTCACCGATCGCGATGGCCGGCGCCTATGCGGCCATCGCCAACCACGGGAAGTTCTGCAAGCCGTACGTCATCTCAAAGGTCACCGACATGGCGGGCAACGAGCAGCCCACTCCCGACCACAGCTGCTCTCAGGTCATCGACCCGAAGATCGCAGCCACCGCCGAGTACGCCCTGCAGAGCGTGATGCACGGCGGCGGCACGGCCGCCATCGCGAATCCGCAGGACGGCACGGCCTTGTTCGGCAAGACCGGCACCAACGAGGGCAACCAGACATGGCTCATCACCTCGAGCACGGCGATGACCTCGCTGGTGTGGTCGGGCGTGGTCGACGCGGGCTCGAAGAAGCTCGAGAACATCGACCTGTACCACCACTGGAAGAACGGCATCACCCTCGCCGACATCCGCTACTCGATGTCGAAGAGGATTCAGAGCGCCGCCGACGAGTACTACCCGGGCAAGGCACTGGATAAGCCCGAGAAGAAGCTGCTCGCCTACTCCAACCCGTACTACGTCGCGCCGCCGAAGAAGAAGGACGACGACAAGAGCTCCGACAAGGACAAGAGTTCGGACAAGGGATCGGACAAGGGATCAGACAAGGGCTCCGGGAACGACAAGGGCTCCGGGTCCGGGTCCGGGTCCGGCAAGGGCGGTCACGGCTGATGAGCGCCCTGCTCGATTTCAGCTGACGGCCCTGTTCGGGGTAGACTCGAACGGTTGCCACGGGGTGTGGCGCAGCTTGGTAGCGCGCTTCGTTCGGGACGAAGAGGCCGCAGGTTCAAATCCTGTCACCCCGACCAGTCAAAGGCTCCACTTCGGTGGAGCCTTTGCCGTAGAAAGGACGTCAATGCCCACACCGCGCCTGGTCGCGTTCGACCTCGACGACACTCTCGCGCCGTCCAAGAGCGCGATCGATCCGCGCATGGGCGAGCTTCTCGTCGCCCTCGCCGAGCGTGTGGAGGTCGCAGTGATCTCCGGCGGGCAGCTGGCGCAGTTCACCACGCAGGTCGTGGACAGACTGCCGGATGCCGCAGCAGCCGTGCGTGACAGCATCCACCTTCTCCCCACCTGCGGCACCCAGTACTACCGTCTCACCGAGAACGGCGTGCGCGCGGTGTATGCGCATGCCCTCACCGACGACGAGAAAGCCCGAGCCCTGACCGCGATCGAGCAGGAGGCGCGCAGGCTCGGCTACTGGGAGAGCGAGACCTGGGGGCCCATCCTCGAGGATCGCGGCTCGCAGATCACGTTCTCCGCGCTGGGCCAGAGGGCCCCCCTCGAGGCGAAGAGCACCTGGGACCCCACCGGAGCCAAGAAGAACGCTCTTCGGGCCGCCGTGGCTGCGCTGCTGCCTGATCTCGAGGTGCGCAGCGGCGGGTCGACCAGCGTCGACATCACCCACCGCGGCATCGACAAGGCCTACGGCATGCGTCAGCTCGCCGAGCAGACCGGCATCGCCCTCGACGACATGCTCTTCGTCGGCGACCGTCTCGACCCCGACGGCAACGACTACCCCGTGCTCGCCGCGGGCGTGCCCTGCCACGCCGTCACCGGTTGGGAAGACACCGCCGCCTACCTCGAAGAGCTCATTCCGACGCTGCCCGAACACTGACGACCCCGTTCATCCATCGTGGCGCCTGCAGATGGTTAGATTCTTATCGGCGGATCGAGGAGGCGTCACATGGCCGCACGCGTGACCATCACCGAGGTCGCCGCGCGCGCCGGTGTCTCTATCAGCTCGGTGTCGGCCGCGCTCAACGGTCGCCCCGGAGTGTCGGACCGCACCCGCGAGAAGATTGTCGCCCTCGCCGAGGAGCTCGGCTTCGTGCCGTCGGTGCGCGGTCGCAGTCTGGCGGGCAAGCGCACGTACGCCGTCGGGCTGGTCGTGCACCGCGACCCCGATGTGCTCGAGCTCGACCCGTTCTTCGGCGCGTTCATCGGCGGGATCGAGTCGTGCATTGACCGGTACGGCTTCGCGCTCGTGCTGCAGACGAGTTCGAGCACGGACCAAGTGCTCGACCGTTACCGGCGACTGGCGGCGGGCCGCCGTGTCGACGGGGTCTTCCTCAACGAGCTCGAGGTCGACGACGCGCGCATAGACGTGGTCCGCGAGCTCGGTCTGCCGGCCGTCGGCATCAATGCCGACGCCGACTTCCCCCTGCCAAGCGTTCGCCAGGACCACGCCGTGGGAATCCGTGACACCGTCGAGCACCTCGTCGCGCGGGGCCACCGCGACATTGCATTCGTGGGCGGGCCGCCGCACTATGTGCACTCACGCCAGCGCGAGCGCGCCTGGCGCGAGAGCATCACCGCCTGCGGGCTCTCACCGCATCGCATCGCCCCCGGAGCCTTCACCTACGAGAGCGGTCTCGCTGCGGCGGTGCAGCTGCTCGCGGGCGACGAGCGACCCACTGCGGTCGTGTGCGCGAACGATCTGTCAGCCATGGGCTTCATCGCCCAGGCCGAGCACCTGGGCCTATCGGTGCCGCGCGATCTGTCGGTGACCGGCTTCGACGGCATTCAGCTCGGCGCCTATCTGCGCCCCTCGCTGACCACTGTGCAGACCTCGCCCAAGGTGTTGGGGGCCGAGGCCGCACGTATGCTTCTCGCTCTGCTGGACGATGTCGACGTCGCAGACACCGAGATTCCCGCAGCCTCGTTCGTCGCCCGCGACTCCACCGGCCCCGCTCCGCACTGAGACGGTTGCGCCGCGCCGGAGCGTGTGCGACACTGTTCACGCCCGCAACCGAAACGTTTTGGTTGATGTGGTTCCACGGCGGATGCGCCATTTCTGTCATCAACGAGGAAGCAGCGATCACATGGCACAGACACAGAGGCGGCCCTTCCGCCTGACACGAGCGCTGACGGCCGTGGCGGCCGTCACAGCGGCGGCTATCAGCCTCGCCGGATGCTCCGGCAGCTCATCGGGCGACACCGACGCATCGGGCGACCCGTCGGGAGACCTTCAGATCCTGGTCTCCAGCGCGAGCGCGTCGGATGCGGCCTTCACCGCGATCTCCGACGCGTTCCAAAAGAAGTATCCCGACGTGAAGGTGACGCTCTCGACGGTGTCGAACGACAACTACCCGGCGACCAAGTCGTCGCGGCTGACGGCCGGCAACGTCGACATCATCGTTGTGAAGAACTTCGTCGAGGTCCCTGACTTCGCGTCCGACTCGACCTCCGACGACGTGCTCCTGGCCAAGTCCGGCGGCCTCGTCGACCTCACCGACGAACCGTTCATGAAGAACTACACGCCGAGCGTTCTGGACACCCAGGCCATCGGCGGCAAGCAGTACGCCGTCCCCACGGGACTCAGCTATTCGACCGGGGTGTACTACAACAAGGCGATCTTCGAGAAGTACGGGCTCGAGGTGCCGACGACCTGGTCCGAGCTGCAGAAGGTGATGAGCACACTGAAGGACAAGGGGGTCAGCCCGTTCGGGATCGGCGGCAAGGACAGCTGGCCGGCCGGTCTGGCGATGCTCGGCGCCGTCGGTAGCACCTACCCGACCGCCGACGACAAGAACGCACTCGTCGAAGGACTCTGGAAGAACACCGTGTCGCTCACCGACGACAAGCCGCTGAGCATCCTGCAGAAGACCGAGACGATCTTCCAGAACGCACAGCCGAACTTCGCCGGCACCGGGTACGACGACATCCCCGCCGGATTCGCGAAGGGCGACTACGCGATGACCATCGACGGCACGTGGAACGAGCCGACGATCGAGTCGGCCGTGAACGGCGCGTTCGACTTCGGGTACTTCCCGCTGCCGGTCAGCGACGATGCCGCCGACAACGCGATGCTCAACGGCAAGATCGAGCTGCAACTGGCGGTCTCGTCCGGCGCGAAGAACAAGACCGCGGCGATCGCATGGCTCGACTTCTTCTCCGACCCGGCGAACTACAAGACGTTCCTGGAGAAGTCCGGCTTCTCGTCCGCACAGCCCGACATCGCCGCGACCCCGTTCCTGGAGTCGATCGCGAAGTACACGAGCACCTTCCAGCCGGCATGGGACACGCTCTGGATCGCGAACAACAAGGCGGGGCAGGACGCGGTCTTCCCGTTCAACTACCCTGCGCTCGCACCACTCGGCGCCGATGACGCCTCTCAGGCGGCTGCGGCCGCACAGAAGGCCTGGTCAGCCGCCTTCTGATCCGTCCGCGCGGGCGGCGGCTCCGGCATCCCGGAGTCGTCGCCCCTGACCCGGAGACCACGTGTCCACTTCGTTCCCCTTCCCGCGCCGCGGACCGGTGCGCCTCAGCTTCACCGTCGGGCTGCTGACACTCACCGTGTTCGGCCTCGTGCCCGCCGTCGCCGTCCTGGTGGTGTCGTTCACGAACCTGCGCGGTCTCCCCTACCTGCCGGTCAACTGGGTCGGCATCCAGAACTACCTCACCTTCTTCTCCCCCGCCAAGTGGGCCGACAGCGCCAACGCCGTGGGCAACACCCTGGTGTTCGCCGTCGCCAGCACCGTCATGCAGATCGTGCTCGCGCTGGGGACTGCCATCCTGCTCAACCGCCCGCTGCGCGGACGGAACTTCGTCCGCGCGGTCGTGTTCATGCCGACCGTGCTCGGCGTGACGGTGACCGGGCTGATCTGGTCGCTGATGTTCAATGTGAGCGGCGGGCCGGCGGCGTCGGTGCTGGGGTGGTTCGGCGGTGAGTCCGCGTTCTTCGGCGACCCGCACCTCGCCCTTGCGCTCGTCATCGTGGTGCAGATCTGGATGGTCGTGGGCATCTCCGTGATCATCTTCCTCTCCGGGCTGCAGGCGATCCCGACCGAGCTGTACGAGGCCGCCAGCATCGACGGCGCCGGGGGCTGGAAGGCCTTCCGATTCGTGACCGTGCCGATGCTCGCGCCGTCGATCACCGCCAATGTCCTCCTGGGCATCGTCAACGCCCTGCAGAGCTACCAGCTCATCTACGTGCTCACCGGCCCCAGCAACAAGGCGACCCAGGTGCTGTCGCTCCTCGTGTACGTGCAGGGCTTCGGCGGGCAGTCGGGCACCACCCTCTCCCAATCACAGGGCTACGCCGCCGCGGTCTCGATGGTCCAGTTCGCGCTGGTCGCGGTCATCAGCCTGTTGTCGCTGTGGTTCCTTCGCCGACGGGAGGCCAAGCTGTGACCCTCACTCAGACCCGGACCCCACCCGTCTCGCCACAGACGCGTCCCACCCGCGTGCAGCATCGGCGGCGCCCGGCGATCGGCGGCTACGTCTGTGCGGTGATCCTGCTCATCGTCTTCCTCTTCCCGCTGCTGTACCTGCTGAACACGGCCCTCAAGAGCAACGCGGAGTTCATCGCCGATCCGGTCGGGATCGTCCGTGACCCGCAGTGGGGCAACTTCTTCGATGCGTGGCGTCAGGGCGACTTCGGCGCCTACATCCTCAACAGCGTCCTGTACACGGCCGCGGGCGCCACGATCGGCACGTTCATCTCGCTCGTGCTCGCCTTCCCCGTCTCGCGCGGCTACATCCGCGGCGGCAAGCTCTGGTCGGTGCTGTTCGTGCTCGTCCTGTTCCTGCCGAACGCGTTGATCACGCAGTTCCAGCTGCTGCTGCGTCTCGGCCTCTACGACAACCGGCTCGGTTACATCCTGATGGTCGGCGTCGGGGTCGGCGTCGGTCCGCTGCTGTTCAGCGGCTTCGTCTCGTCGATCCCGCGCGAACTCGACGAGGCGGCAGCCATCGACGGCGTCGGCTACTGGCGCTACCTGTTCGCGTTCGTCCTGCCCTTGGCCAAGCCGGCCCTCGCGACGATCTTCATCCTGCAGGCGGTGTGGATCTGGAACGAGATCATCCTCGCGACCGTACTGCTCGCCGACCCTGCGAAGTTCCCCGTCACCGTCGGCCTGTACGCGTTCAAGGGCACGTACTCCAACCAATGGCCGTTGCTGGCGGCTGCCACATTCATCGTGGCCGCGCCGCTCATCGTCGGCTACGTGTTCATCCAGCGGTACCTCGTCAGCGGCGTCCTCGGCGCTGTCAAGGGCTGACCCACCTTCCATGAGAGATCCCCACATCGTGACATCCACTCCCCTCATCCCGTACACGCTCGAGCGGCTGGGCGTGCTCATGTCGCCGAATGCCGACAACGCCCTGGAGCAGGAGGGCGTCCTCAACCCTGCGACGGCGTGGGGTGCCGACGGCTCGCTCTACCTGTACCCGCGTCTCGTGGCCGCCGGCAACGTGTCACGCGTCGGTCGCGCCCGGGTGATCGTCGATGGCGGGGTCCCCCGCGACGTCGAGCGGCTCGGGACCGTACTGGAGGCCGACCGCGGATGGGAGCACGGTGTGGCGCACGGCGGGGTCGAGGATCCGCGTATCACGTGGATCCCGTCTCTGGATCGACATGTGATGACGTATGTCGCGTTCGGCCCGCTCGGGCCTCGCCCGGCCGTGGCCGTATCGCGCGACGGCGAGCGGTGGGAGCGTCTCGGCCCCGTACAGTTCGCGTACGAGGACACGCTCGACACCGACCTGAACCTCTTCCCGAACAAGGACGTGGTCTTCTTCCCCGAGCCGGTGCCCGGCCCGGACGGGACCCTCAGCTACGCGCTGCTGCACCGTCCGATGTGGGACTTCAGCTTCGTCCGGCCCGACGAGGCGCCTCCGCTGCCGACCGGGATCACGGACGACCGTGCGAGCGTGTGGATCTCGTACGTCCCCGTCGAGGATGTCGAACGCGATCTCTCCGCCCTGGCGCGGCCCGCGGGGCACCGGATGGTGGCCGGTCCCCGGTTCGAATGGGAGGCGCTGAAGATCGGCGCGGGGCCGGCACCGATCCGGGTGCCGGAGGGGTGGCTGGTGCTGCACCACGGCGTCACCGGTGAGGTCGTCGGCGGGGCCTTCGTGCCTCAGCAGAACGTGCGCTATGTCGTTGGTGCCCTTCTGCTGGATGCCGCGGACCCGTCACGTGTGCTCGCACGTACCGAGACCCCGCTCATGGAGCCGGAGACCGGCGACGAGACGGCGGGAACCGTGGCGAATGTCGTGTTCCCCACCGCCGTCGAGCGGATCGGTGAGCGCACCTTCGTCTTCTACGGCATGGCCGACTCGAAGATCGGAGTGGCCGAGCTGCACCGCGGTTCGCCGCAGAGCGCGTGGTGAGGATGCGGCGCCGCTCTGGGCGGTGAAGCGCATCGAATCCTCCACAGGCGGGCCGGATGCGGGCGGTTTCTGCGTTATCCACAGGACCGGTCGTTGATCTGGGATTCGTCTGCTTTCAGTGTCGGTGATGGGCGGCATGGTGGAAGCATGAGCACGGCGCCCGCCCACCTGCTCGAGACCCTGGCTGGTCTCGACACCACGCTGGGTGACGCGGTCCACGACGCACTCGCGGCCGACATGGTACGGAGGCTGCCCGATACCGAGCTGCTCAAGCTCACCCGCCTGTCCCCTTACCCGGCCGCCGACGCCCAGACGCCTGCCAGCGTCACTGCAGCGAGGACGCCCCCGCTCAGCGGGTCGCGGCGGCCTTCGCACGGGGCGCCCGAGCCGCCGCCGTGGCGGTACCGGCCGGCGACCCCACGGGCGTCAGCCGCGTCAGCTGCGTGACATGCTTCGGCTCGAGCTCTGCCAGTGACGAGACGCCGAGCAGCTTCATGGTCCGCTCGATCTCGCTGCGCAGAATCTCGATCATGCGATCCACGCCCTGGCGTCCGCCGGCCATCAGACCGTACAGGTACGCGCGGCCGACGAGCGTGAACTTGGCGCCGAGCGCAATGGAGGCCACGATGTCGGCACCGTTCATGATTCCGGTGTCGACCATGACCGTGGCATCCTTCCCCACCTCACGCGCGACCTCCGGAAGCAGCCGGAACGGGATCGGCGCCCGGTCGAGCTGACGCCCGCCGTGGTTCGACAGCACGATGCCGTCGACGCCCTTGTCGATGAGCTTCTTCGAATCCTCGACGTTCTGCACGCCCTTGATCACGATCTTGCCGGGCCACATCTCGCGGATGACCTCGAGGTCGTCGTAGCTGATCGTCGGATCCATTGCGGCATCCAGCAGTTCACCGACGGTGCCGCCGGTCGAGCTCAGCGACGCGAACTCGAGCTTCGGCGTGGTCAGGAAGTCGATCCACCACCACGGGCGCGGAATCGCATTGATGATCGTGCCCAGCGTCAGCTGCGGCGGGATCGAGAAGCCGTTGCGCTTGTCGCGCAGGCGGGCCCCGGCCACAGGCGTGTCGACGGTGAAGAACAGCGTGTCGAAGCCCGCGGCCGCGGCGCGCTTAGTCAGGCCGTACGAGATCTCGCGCTCACGCATCACATACAGCTGGAACCAGTTGCGCCCGTTCGGGTTGGCCTTCTTGACGTCTTCGATCGACGACGTGCCCAGCGTGGAGAGACTGAACGGGATGCCGGCGGCAGCGGCCGCGCCGGCGCCCGCGATCTCGCCCTCGGTCTGCATGAGGCGCGTGAACCCGGTCGGTGCGATGCCGAACGGCAGCGCCGACGGCCCGCCGAGGATCTCGCACGACATGTCGACCGACGGCGCCGGCTTCAGGATGCCGGGGTGGAACTCGACGTCCTCGAAGGCCTGCCGTGCACGGGCGATCGACAGCTCCCCCTCGGCCGCGCCGTCGGTGTAGTCGAATGCCGCCGCGGGGGTACGACGCTTGGCGATCGTGCGCAGGTCGTAGATCGTCAGCGCGGAATCCAGGCGCCTCTTGCGCGCATTGAGCTCCGGCTTCTTGAACTGCATGAGCTCGAAGATGTCGTGCAGGTTGGGCATCTGCCTGGTGACCATCAGCGGTCCTTTCCTTCTTGGGTGAGTCCGGCGTGCGCGTAGTAGCCGGTGATGTGGTCGATGATCAGGCGCCG
>Ga0164242_10005376_pt1 | contig 14271 bp, 14 predicted proteins | sample OricomgcompostMG_FD_108783 | JGI IMG/M metagenome (GOLD analysis project Ga0164242, IMG submission 108783) | Miracle-Growth compost microbial communities from Emeryville, California, USA - Original compost - Miracle growth compost (MG) ... | reverse complement strand
CTGCTCGGCGTGCGCCCGAAGTGGGCGCCGGGCAGCCATCGCGTGACGGACTTCGAGATCATGCCGGCGAGCGCGCTCGGCCGGCCGCGTATCGACGTGACGCTGCGCGTGTCGGGCTTTTTCCGCGATGCGTTCCCGAACGTGATGCACCTGTTCGATGCGGCCGTGCAGGCGGTGGCCGGACTCGACGACGAGCCGGACGACGTCAATCCGCTCCGCGCGCGCGTGCTGCGCGAAAGGGATGCATGGATCGCTCGCGGGCTGGACGAAAGCGAAGCGCGCCGGCGCGCCGGCTGGCGCGTGTTCAGTTCGAAGCCGGGCGCGTATGGCGCGGGCCTTCAGCAGATGATCGACGAGCGCGACTGGCAGACCGACGAAGACCTGGCCCGCGCGTACCGCGAGTGGGGCAGCTATGCGTACGCGCAGACGAGCGCCGGCGAGCACGCGCCCGCGGCGTTCGCGACGCGGCTCGCGACCGTCGACGTCGTGCTGCAGAACCAGGACAACCGCGAGCACGACATCCTCGACTCGAACGACTACTACCAGTTTCAGGGCGGCATGGCGGCGGCCGTGCGCCATTTCTCGGGGCAGCAGCCGCGGATTTACCACGCCGATCACAGCAACCCGGACGCGCCGCGCGTGCGGCCGTTGAGCGAGGAGATCGCGCGGGTGATCCGCTCGCGCGTGGTCAATCCGAAATGGCTCGACGGCGTCAAGCGGCACGGCTACAAGGGCGCGGCCGAAATCGCCGCGACGGTCGATTACCTGTTCGGTTACGATGCGACCGCGCGTGTGATTACGGATCACCAGTACGCGCTAGTGACCGACGCGTACGTCAACGATGAAGACACGCGGGCCTTCATGCAGCGGCACAATCCGCACGCGCTGCGCTCGGTGTGCGAACGGCTGCTGGAAGCAATCGGCCGTGGCCTGTGGCAGGCGCCGGGCGACTACCGCGCGCAAATTGAAGAACAACTGCTGTCCGCCGAGCAGCGGATCGAGGAGAAGCGACCGTGAACCCGATTCGTCAGCCGGACTCCGTGGCGATGCCGCAGCCGTTTCCGCTCACGGCGCTGATCGGGCAGGATGCGCTGCGCGAAGCGCTGCTTCTGGTCGCAGTGGATCCGGCGATCGGCGGCGTGCTGATCAGCGGCCCGCGAGGGACCGCGAAATCGACGGCGGCGCGCTCGCTGGCGGAACTGCTGCCGGACGGGCGTTTCGTGACGCTGCCGCTCGGCGCGAGCGAGGACCGGCTGGTCGGCACGCTCGATCTCGACGAGGTGCTGCGCGGCGGCGACGTGAAGTTTTCGGCGGGACTGCTGGCGCGAGCGCATAACGGCGTGCTGTATGTCGATGAAGTGAACCTGCTGGCCGATACGCTCGTCGACGTCGTGCTCGATGCGGCGGCGAGCGGCATCAACGTCGTGGAGCGCGACGGCGTCTCGCACAGTCATGCCGCGCGGTTCGTGCTGATCGGCACGATGAATCCGGAAGAAGGCGAACTGCGCCCGCAGTTGCTCGATCGCTTCGGCTTGATGGTGCAGCTGGAAAACTGCTTCGATCCGCCGCTGAGGCAACGGATCTTGCGGGCGCGGATGGCGTTCGACCTCGATCCCGATGCGTTCCGCGAAACCCATGCGCCGGCGCAACGGGAACTGGCGCAGCGAATCCGCTCGGCGCGCGCGGCGTTGCCCGGGCTTCCGTTCGCCGACGACGTTCACGACGCGGTGACCGCGCGCTGTATCGACGCGCAGGTCGACGGGTTGCGCGCCGATCTCGTGATGCTGCGCGCCGCCAGGGCGCTGGCGGCGCTGGACGGGGCGGCCGTCGTGACCCACGCGCAGGTGGATCGCGTGGCGGACCTGGTGTTGCGGCATCGGCGGCGGGAATCGCCGCCCGATCATCATGCCGAGGCAACGGGCGCGGATCACCGCGATCAGCCTCCCGCCGGGCAGCGTGCGCAACCGCAGCCCGCGCCTTCGCCGGACGCGGTTCACGGCGGGCCGGCCCGGCGCGACGACGATCCGGATTGGGGCTACCTGCCGCCCGAACCGGCAGGGCTTACCCGCGTGAAGGGCGTCGTCCCGCTTTCCGCAAAAAAACGCTGAACCATCGGAAGGGCGCCGCCGCTGACCCCAGCGGGTTCCGATGGATACCAGGCCAACCCGGCACGCACCGGGCCGCGCGCCGCGAAACGCCGGGCGCACGCGGACATCGCATCGCATGGCCGGCGACGCTCGCCCGCAAGGGGCGCGCGCCGCTGCACGCGGACCACTTGCGCTTCATGCCCCGCGAGTCGGCGGCCAGCACGCTGCATTGCTTCCTGCTCGACTGCTCGGCGTCGATGCTCGGCGGCGGGCGGCTGGCGCGCGCGAAGGGGTTGCTGCTCGCGTGCTTCGATCGCGCCGCGGCCGGGCGGGAGGAGGTCGCGCTGGTCTGCTTCGGCGGCGGGCGCGCCGAGGTCCGTTTCGGTCCAGCCGTGCCGCGCTGGTGGAACGAGCGCTGGGTGCAGCCGCTCGGCGGCGGCGGCGGCACGCCGTTCGCGCTCGGCGCGTCGGCGGCCGCGAAGCTGCTCGCGCGCGCGAGCCGGCGCAAGCCCGCGCAGCAACGCGTGCTCTGGGTGTTCACCGATGCACGCACGCGTGAACTTCCGGTGAGACCAGCCGCGGCGGATCGGGTGGTGATCGTCGATTGCGGACGGGGCGCGGCAACGGTGTTCGAGCGAGGCGAGCAACTCGCCCGCGCATGGGATGCGGATTACCTGCTGCCGGAAGACCTCGCGTTTCAGGCGTCGTACCAGCGCGGCGTGTAGATCCATTCGCCGTTCGGGCCGCCGGCAATCCCGCGCGTCAGCGACGAGCCGATGATCACCATCGTCCGCATATCGACCTGCGAGGATTGCAGCTCGCCGAGCGTCGTCGTGGTCAGCGCTTCCGCCGGGCGGCCGATGTCCCGGCCGAGTACGACGCGCGTGTCCGGCGTGCGCGATTCCCGTACGACCGCCAGCGCCCGGTCGAGCTGCCACGGCCGCGCGCGCGATATCGGGTTGTAGAACGCCATCACCAGATCGGCCTGCGCCGCATGGCGCAGCCGCGTCTCGATGATGCGCCACGGCTTCAGGTTGTCCGATAGCGACAGCACGCAGAAATCGTGTCCGAGCGGCGCGCCGGCCCTGGCCGCCGTGGCCATCGCGGCGGAGATGCCCGGCACGATGCGCAGGTCGACGCTCTTCCAGCGCGCGTCGCCGCTGGTGTCGAGCGCCTCGAATACGGCGGCGGCCATCGCGAACACGCCCGGATCGCCCGACGACACGACGACGACCTGTCGCCCCTCGCACGCCAGCTCGAACGCGTGGCGCGCGCGCTGCAGCTCTTCGCGGTTGTCGGTGCCGTGCAGCCGCTGTTCGTCGCGGAACGGGCCGGCCATTTTCACGTAGGTGTCGTAGCCGAGGATATCGGTTGCGTCGTCGAGGGCCGCGCGCGCGTCGGGCGCCATCAGGCCGGCGCGGCCGGGCCCCAGCCCGACGACGCTCAGACGGCCCCGGCGACGGCCGATCCGCGCGGGATCGACGGGGACCGCCGCCACCGCGAGCATCACGCCGCCGGCGTGAGCGGCAAGCGCATCGGGCGCGCTGATCGACTCCGCGAGCATGCGGGCATCGTCGGCGAACCGCAGCGGCACACCGAGCGCGAGCGCCGCCGCTTCCAGCGACGGATCCTCGATCCGCGCTGCAGGCGCCAGCAGCGCCGCGAGTGCGTGAGCCGCGAGCCCATGCGCGGCCATCGCCTCGGCCACGACGGCCGCGCTGACCGCGCCGGTTTCCGTCACGCACGCCACCACGCTGCGCGGATGGATGACGAGTTCGTTCCGATGCGCGCCGCTCGCGTGCGGTGTCACGCGGATCGTGAGCGTCGCGTCCTCACGCAGCGGAATCGGCGCATCGTCCAGCCACGGCGCTTTGCCGTCGATGCGCGCGCTTTCGCCGGCAAGCAGGTCCGACACGAAATGCTTGCCTTGCTCCAGATCGGCGAGTACGTACCCGTCCGGCGGATCGAGCAGGCAGGTGCCGAAACGCAGTTCGCCGCTCGTCGTGATCGCGGGCGCGACGTCCAGCGCCTGCGCGATCTCGCGGGCCAGCGTATTGGCGCCCGCGAGCCCGCCGAGCAGCGGCACGACCGCGCTGCCGTCCTCGGCCACGGCCAGCACGGGCGGCTCGACGCTTTTGTCGTCGAGCATCGGCGCGACGCAGCGAATCACGATGCCGGCCGCGCACAACGCGACGATCGGCACGCGTTGCGCGTACAGCCGCTGCAGATGTTCGCCGAGCCGCGCGAAGCCGATGTCCGCTTCGCCCTCGATGCGCGATTGCAGTCCGTGCACCGACGAACCGGGACACGCGGCCTGGATGCGTCGCGCAATGGGCAGCGCGCTGCGCCCGAGCACGACGATCGCGGGCGGCGTGGTGGCGGGCGCGTTCAACCCCGCCATTTTCGCCCCGGCACGACGAGCAGCGAGAAGTACGGCGACGCCATCGGGTCCACTTCCGCGAGCGGCACGATGCGCTGGTTCGCCATCGTCGCGCGTTCGACGTAGAGCGCCCGGTCCGCAAGCCCCAGTTCGTCCAGCACGCGCCGGACTTTCGCGAAGTTGCGGCCGAGCTTCATGATGACGGCCGCGTCGGTCTGCGCGAGCTTGCCGCGCAGTTCGTCTTCGGACATCACGCCCGACAGCACCGACAGGCTCTGATTGCGATAGACGAGCGGCGTGCGGAGCACCGCGGCCCCGCCGAGCATCGAACACACGCCGGGCACGACTTCCACGGGAAAGCGGTCCGCGAGCCGGTCGTGCAGATACATATACGAGCCGTAGAAAAACGGATCGCCTTCGCAGACGACCGCCACATCGCGGCCGGCCTCCAGATGTCCGCCGATCACGGCCGAAGCCGTATCGTAGAAGTCCGCGATGATCGCCTCGTACGACAGCGGCGGCTCCAGCGCTTCGGTCGTGACCGGATAGACGAGCGGCAGCCGGATCTGCGCATCGTCGAGATGCGGCTCGATGATGCCGAACGCGTTGCCTCGCTTGCCTTTCGCGACGAAGTACGCGACGACCGGCGCGGCCTTCAGAAGACGCAGCGCCTTCAGCGTCAGCAGTTCCGGGTCGCCGGGACCGACGCCGATACCGAGCAGTTGCCCACGTTTTTCCATCATTCGGTTTCCGATGCCAGTGCGTTGACGGCGGCGGCGGCCATCGCGCTGCCGCCGCGCCGGCCTTCCACGATCACGTAAGGGATGCCGAGGCGGTTGTCGGTCAGCATCGCCTTCGATTCGGCCGCGCCGACGAAGCCGACCGGAAAGCCCAGGATCAACGCCGGCCTGGGCGCGCCGGCGGCCAGCAGGTCGAGCAGATGGAACAGCGCGGTCGGCGCATTGCCGATCACGACCACACTGCCGGCGAGGCGCGGGCGCCACAGTTCGAGCGCGGCGGCCGACCGGGTGTTGCCGAGTTCACGCGCGAGTTCGGGCACGACGGGGTCCGCCAGCGTGCAGACGACCTCGTTGCCGGCCGGCAGACGCGCGCGGGTAATGCCTTCGGCGACCATCCGCGCGTCGCAGAGAATCGGGGCGCCGGCCCGCAGCGCCTGCCTGCCGGCCAGCCCCGCGCCGGCGGAAAACCGCAGCGCATCGACGATCTCGACCATTCCGCACGCGTGTATCACGCGGACCGCGAGTTTTTCGAGGTCGGCGGGGATGCGCGAGAGGTCGGCTTCGGCGCGAATGGTCGCGAACGACTGGCGATAGATGGCCTGGCCGTCGCGGAGGTAATCAGACATCAGGAGACTCCGGGCGCGCCGGCGATCGGGCCGGCCGCCTGTTCGAGGGAAACGTGACGGGCTACGCACGCGCCGAAGCCCGCGCTGCCGTCGCGTCGGTACAGATCGTAGAGGCCGGGGGCCACGGCGAGCAGCGTGTGCTCCGCCCGATGCGCGGCGGCGCATGAGCGTTCGCAGCCGCTCAGGTGGACTTCGCGGGCGTCGTTCAAGCGTTGCGAGAGCGCGAGCGCATCGGACTTCGTATCGGCCCGTGCACGGGCGCAGCCGGTCGAGCCGGCGCACGCGATCATGCGGGCCAGCGGCTCGCGCCCGGTGCACGCGAAGCCGAGCCGGGCGAGCGCCGACATCGTGCGGTCGACGTGCTGCCCGGCGACGTCGGGGAGCAGCACGCCTTGCCACGGCGTCATGTGCAGCGTCGCGCTGGCCGAGACGTCGCGGGCGAGCTGGGCGAGCGCGCGCAGCGTTGAAGTGTCGAGGCGCCCGAGCGGCGGTTGCGCGCCGACCCACCACCGATCCGCACCGCCCTGCCGGTGCGGGCCAAAGCGCAGCATCGGATCGGCGGGCGCGCGCTGCCGGCGCGGAGCGGGTGCCAATGCGAAGTCGAGATACGTGGAAGTCCGGCGCAATAGCGCCTCGACCGGGCGCGAACGCAGCAGATCGCGCATGCGTGGCTGGCCGGGCTCCGCCAGATCGAGAAACGCGTGCAGCAGTGCGCGCACGAGCGCGCTCACCTGCGAAGGCCGTACCGCACCCGACGCCGGGTCGAGAGGGCAGCCGGCGAATCCGAATGCGAACCGCACGGGGCTTCGTGCGCTCTCGTCCTCGCCGGAAGGAACCGCCGCGAGCCAGATGTCGTGCGGATGGTCGAGCATCGCGAGCCGTTCGCCGCCGTCGAGCATCAGCGCGAACTTCGGCGAGAGCGGCGCGAAGCGCGGTTCGGCCACGAGCATTGCGAGAATGGCTTGTGCCAGCGCGCGCGTATCGATCAGCGCGCCGGCATCGCGTCCGGCCACGGGGCTCATCATCAGGTTGCGCACCGTGTCCTGGACGGCGGCGGCTTGCAGACTGAGATCGCATCTTCCGCCGGGGCCAAGACCGCTTTCGATCAATGCGGTGCTGAAAGCGGCTTCCTGTCCGGCACGCACGCCGCGCACCTGCAGGTTCGCCCGATTGGTGATTTCGATCGGGCCGCCGGCGTGCCGTTCGACCGCGTGGGCGAGCGCCTCGGCCTGCGCGGCGGCCAGCGCGCCGCCGGGCAGCCTGATCCGGCAGATACCGCCGTCGAGTGCCGGCACGACATGCAGCAATCCGGGACAGTTCGACGTAGGCATGAAGGCGAAGGCGGGTGGAGAAACGGACAGAAAAGACGAACGTGGCGTGCGATGCATGCGCCGGCCACCTCGCGCATCGATCGCACGAATCGCATCGGTCGAGCGGGGCCGCACGCATATCGCGCGGGCCGGATAGCGCTGTATTATGCCTGCTTTCGTTATCTACACGGCAGCACGGCCTTTGGGTCCGATGCCTTTTTGTTTGCCCAATTGAACAACGCTGATCTCGAATGCGGCGCTCGATCCGCATGGCTCACCGTCGTCGGAATCGGCGACGACGGCTTTGCCGGGCTCGGTCGAGCCGCCCGGCGCGCGTTGCTGGCCGCGCACGTCGTCTTTGGCGGCGCGCGTCATCTCGACATGCTGCCCCGGCGAATCGCCGCGCACCGGCAAACGTGGCCGAGCCCGTTCAGCATCGAGCCGGTGCTGGCGCGGCGCGGTACGCCGGTCTGCGTGCTGGCGAGCGGAGACCCGATGTTCTTCGGGGTCGGCGCGACGCTCGCGCGCGCCGTGCCCGCGCGTGAAATCGACGTGATCCCGTCGCCCTCGTCGGTCTCTTTCGCCGCGGCGCGTTTGGGGTGGGCGTTGCAGGACGTCGCGATCGTATCGCTCGTCGGCCGTCCGCTGGCCGCGCTGCGTGCGGCGATGCACGACGGGACGCGCGTGCTCGTCCTGAGCGCGGGCGGCGATACGCCGGCGGAAATCGCGGCATGGCTGAGCGCGAACGGGTGGGGCGGGAGCCGCATGACGGTGTTCGAGCATCTCGGCGGCGAGCGCGAACGCTGTGTGCAGGCGTCGGCGAACGCATGGGGCGCGCAGCGGGTGGCGGCGCTGAATCTCGTCGCGATCGAGTGCCGCGCGGGCCGCGAAGCGAGACGTTTGCCCGTGACGCCCGGTTTGCCCGACGACGCTTATCGCCACGACGGCCAGTTGACGCGGCACGACGTACGCGCGCTGACGCTCGCTCGCCTCGCGCCGCTGCCCGGCGAATTGCTGTGGGATGTCGGCGCGGGCTGCGGGTCGATCGGCATCGAATGGATGCGGGCGCATGCGGCCTGCCGCGCGATCGCGATCGAAAGCCATGCGGAGCGGCAGCGCTTCATCCGGCATAACCGCGATGCGCTCGGCGTGCCCGGACTGCAACTGGTCGAGGGGCGCGCGCCCGACGCGTTGCAGGGACTCGACGCGCCGGATGCGATTTTCATCGGCGGCGGCCTGACCGTGCCGGGCGTGCTCGAAACCTGCTGGGACCGTCTGCGCGAAGGCGGGCGGCTGGTCGCGAATGCGGTGACGGTCCAGAGCGAGGCGGTGCTGGCCGCCTGGCGCGAGCAACACGGCGGCACGCTGACGCGGATCGCGATGGCCGAAGCGCAGCCGCTCGGCCGTTTCGATGCCTGGCGCCCGGCGTTGCCGATCACGACGCTGGCCGTGCGCAAGCCGGAGCAAGCGTGACATGAACCGCATCCTGCTGCTGGGCGGCACGGGCGACGCGCTGCGTATTGCGAGAGCGCTGCCGGCCGGCCACGTGTACAGCCTGGCCGGTCTTGGCAGGACACCGGACGATCTGGCCTGCGACGTGCGGGTCGGCGGGTTCGGCGGAGCGCAAGGGCTGGCGCGTTATCTGCACGACGAACGAATCACGCTGCTCGTCGATGCGACGCATCCGTACGCGGCGCAAATCAGCGCGAATGCGCGCGCGGCCGGCACGCTGGCCGGCGTGCCGTACTGGGCGCTGCGCCGGCCGGCATGGTTGCGCCGAGCGGGCGACGACTGGCGTGATGTCGACGACTGGTCGGGCATCGTCGCCGCATTGCGCGGGTTCGGCCGGCCGCTGTTCGCGCTAGGACGGGAGCCGCTCGCGCATCTGGACGAAGTGCCTGCGCATCAGTTCTGGACGATCCGCTGTCTCGATCGTCACGACGGCAACGCACGCGCACGCGTGATCGACGCGCGCGGCCCATTTTCGCTCGAAGGCGAGCGCGCGCTGTTCGCGCAGCACGGCTTCGACGTGGTGGTCAGCAAGAACAGCGGCGGCGGCGCGACGCAAGCCAAGCTGCAGGTCGCCCGCGAACGCGGCATGCCTGTCGTGATGGTGAAGCGGCCGGCATTGCCGCCGGCCGATCGTGAGTTCGACGATGTGCCCGCCCTCACCGCCGCGTTGCCGTCATGACGCGCCAACGCGGCCATTCAGTCAGTCTTCGGAGTTTGCATGACCGTTTATTTCATCGGCGCCGGGCCCGGCGACCCGGATCTGATCACCGTGAAAGGCCAGCGCCTCGTGCGTAGCTGTCCGGTGATCCTGTACGCCGGATCGCTGGTCCCGCAGGCCGTGCTCGAAGGTCATCGCGCGCGGCAGGTGGTCGATACCGCCGAACTCGATCTCGACCAGATCGTCGCGTTGATCGAGCGCGCGCATCGCGAAGGCGCCGACGTGGCGCGCGTGCATTCGGGCGACCCGTCGCTGTACGGCGCGATCGGCGAGCAGATCCGCCGCCTGCGGGCGCTGGACATTCCGTACGAGATCGTGCCGGGCGTGACGGCGACGGCGGCCTGCGCGGCGACGCTCGGCTGCGAACTGACGTTGCCCGCCGTCTCGCAGACCGTGATCCTGACGCGCTATGCGCACAAGACCACGATGCCGGACGGCGAAGCGCTCGGCGATCTCGCGCGGCATCGGGCGACGCTGGCGATTCACCTCGGCGTGCGCCATCTCGCGCGGATCGTCGAGGAACTGACGCCGCATTACGGCGAGGCCTGCCCGGTCGCGGTGGTGTTTCGCGCGAGCTGGCCGGACGAGGAAGTGGTGCGAGGCACGCTTGCCGATATCGTCGACAAGGTCCAGCCGACGGATCAGTCCCGCACCGCGCTGATCCTGGTCGGCGAGGTGCTGGCACAGGAAGGTTTCCTGGATTCCACGCTGTACGGCAAGGCGGGCTAGCCGCCGCGTCCGGGCACGGCTGATACGGTGTGCAGGGCGTCATAGGGTACCGGGTGGGTCTCGTCTATACAGTGGAGTCGTTTCATGAAGCGGATATTGATCATTGGTATCGGTGCGGGCGATCCCGACTATCTGACCATTCAGGCGGTCAATGCGCTCAACCAGGCCGATGTGTTCTTCGTGATGGACAAGGGCGTGGCGAAGGAAAAGCTCGTCGCGCTGCGCAAGGAAATCATCGAACGCTACGCGACGGCGCGCAGCTATCGCATCGTCGAAGCGACGAGCCCCGAGCGCCGGCGCGAGGGAGTCGAGTACGTGAACGCCGTCGAAGCACTGAATCGCGACAAGCAGCAGGTGTTCGAGCGTTTGATCGCGGATGAACTGGCCGATGGCGAATGCGGCGCGTTCCTCGTATGGGGCGATCCTTCGCTGTACGACAGCACGATGCGGATCGTCGGCGCGATCGCCCGCAGCGGGCGGCACGCGTTCGACTACGAGGTGATTCCCGGCATCAGCAGTGTGCAGGCGCTGGCCGCGAAGCATCGCATCGCGCTCAACACGATCGGCCAGCCCGTCGAGATCACGACAGGCCGGCGGCTGGCAGAAGGGTTTCCGGACAACGTCGATAGCGCCGTCGTCATGCTCGATGCCCAGAACGCGTTTCGCGAGGTGATCGATGAGGACCTCGACATTTACTGGGGCGCTTATGTCGGCACGCCGGACGAACTGCTCGTCGCGGGGAAACTGCGCGAAGTCGCGGACGAGATCGCGCGCGTACGCGCGGCGGCACGTCAACGGCACGGGTGGATCATGGATACGTATCTGTTGAAGCGGCGTGGCGCATCGCAGGAGTGAGGGCAGACCGTCCGGATGCCGTCGAACCGGCTGCCGGAATCAGTTCCTGCACCATCCATACGCGAGGATGCTCGAAACCGGCTCCCGGGTTGCAACGGCGGCGCTCAGACGCCCCGGCATCGGCAGGTCGATGACCTGAAGATCGCCGCCGCCGGGCTCTTCCGTGGTCAGCACGGCCCCGCTTCGCGCGCCAGGCTCTGGAAGCGGGTCCGTGGCCGGCCGATCGCATATGGCGGCCGCCGTTGTCCGATGCACGAAACCCTGCGCTCCCGCCGCGACCTCGTGTCCTGAGCGGGCGACTCCGCCGCCCTCGCCGGATTGACCGGGCGGCCTCCAGTCGGGCGGCAGATCGTCCGCCAGCGGCGCGGCCGCATGCATGTCGAACTCCGTTGCGCCCATGCCGATGAGAATCCAGATGCCCGCATACGCGACCTGGATAGTGAGCTTGCGGGGCGGGACAGGGTGGACCAGTTCGGGCTGCCCGTCCGGGGAATCCTTGATCTGCAGGCGCTCGGGCGGGCAGGTCAGCATGCTCGACAGAATGGAGCGCAGCAATGCGCGTCCGGTCAGATAGCGCTTTCGCAGCGCCGGGCTATATCCGCGCCGCGCGCGGCTCTGTTCGCTGTCCGATACGATCCAGGCGTTGTCCTGCCGCGATGCCGCGTTCCATTGCGGCCGATATCGCCACAGATGCAGTTCGCCCGGTTCCGGGACGCGCCCGCAGGCGTCCGTGGGGCCGGTGAACGGCAGCGGCCGGAAGCTGAGTCCGGGCGTGCGATACACCGGGTGCTGTTTCAATTCTCGCGGTATGACCGCTTCGTCCCGCGCATAGGCATGAATTTTCCGGCGCATGCATCCCCTCAGTGCATGTAACAGACGGACCGTTCGCGGATGCGGATCGGCAGGCCGGCTTCCAGCAGATCGAGCGCGAGCCAGCGGATGAGTTTGAGGTAGCTGCTCAACGCAGGCAGCGTAAGGCGCTGCGACAGAAACTGGAACGCGGCGTCGGTACGGCCGGCCTGCAGCAAGGCGATGCCTTGAAGGAGGGTTGCTTCGTCGCCGGCCATCTCCGTCGCGCAGCGGCATCGCAGATCCAGCATGCGCGGCATGGCCATGCGCAATGACCGCATGACGATGTCGAAGTGCTCGATTCCGCCTCGCGTCAGCCCCGCGCTGCGAAGCACCGCGCGCCAGTCGAGCACTCCGCGAACGGCGTCGCATCGAGGGCGCAGCCATGCGCGCATCGCGATCAGCATGGTGATTTCCGGCGCATCGGGCTGCTCCATCCATCGTTCGTCGAAGACGTCTGCCTCGGTTATCAGTCGGTGGTGCAGGTTCATCGTTATTCCTCAAGACGTGTCGCGGAGACGGGCCCCGGCGACGTGTGTGGCAGGTCGGTATTGATCTGCGCGCGGCTCAGACGCACGACGGTCCGAGCCATTCGCGAACGTGAAGGGTCCTCGGCGGCCGCAGTGCCGTGCGGTCGCGCGATGCCGGCGTACCGACGAACAGGAAACCGAGCAGGCTATCCGACGGTTCGAAGTCCAGCGCGGCCTTGAGGTTGGCGTCGTAGGTGTCGATGCCGGTCGCCCAGAAGCCGCCGTAGTCCAGCGCATGGATTGCGTTGAGCATGTTCATCGCGGCGGCGCCCACCGACAGCAGCTGTTCGGATTCGGGAATGCCGGTGGCCGAAGAAATCGCCGCGCCCATCGCGATGATGACGGGAGCCGCATACGCCTTCTGCCGCCGGTGCTCATGCGCGGCGCGCGGTTCGCCCGGCGCGCGCGCGGCCGCGACGTCGACCAGCACCTCGGCCAGCGCCGCGCGAGCTTCGCCGCGAATCAGCGCGAAGCGCCACGGCCGCAGGCGACCGTGGTCGGGCGCGCGCAGGGCGGCGTCGAAGATCAGGTCGAGTTCCGCGTCGTTCGGCCCCGGCTCGACAAGCGGCCAGTGCGACTGACGCGACAGCAATGTCTCGATGCCGGCCCGGCGATCGACCGGGTCTTTTTCCGGGGGCGCCCCGGTCTGCGTGATCGACAAGGTATCCATGAGCTCATCCGATGAACAGGAACATTGCTGTCTATGATGGTTAAAAATGTTCCGAATTGCAAATGATTCTCATTTAGTTGCGGCGCAGCGAAGGTTGTTTTATCCTTCGGCAACGGTCATTGACGTGTGCGAGCGCCGCGTCGCTGGGAAAGATTCGCAATGAGACGACGACTCGTGCGGTTGCAGGCTGCAGGGCGCTGGCCCGCGGACGTGGACGTGTGGCACCTGGGGATGCCGGCATCGGGCGCCGGCGTCGATGCGTCCGTTCTCGACCCGGACGAACTCGAACGCGCGGCGCGCTACCGCCGGCCGGCCGATCGCGTGCGCTTCGCGGCGACGCGCTCGGCGTTGCGTGAGCTGCTGGGGGACCGGCTGGGCGTCGATCCGGCATCGCTGCGTCTGACGACGGGCCGCCACGGCAGGCCCGAGCTGGCTCATCCGCATGGCGGCCTGTCGTTCAACGTGTCGCATGCGGGCGAGCATGCGCTGATCGCGATTTCGCAGAAGCGGAGGGTCGGCGTCGATATCGAACGCATCGATCCCGGGCTCGATTGGCGGGCGCTCGTGGACCTCGTCTGCACGGCGGACGAGCAACGGCGCTGGATAACCGGACCGGCGACGCCGCTTCAGCGGGAACAGTTCTTCCGATGCTGGACGGCGAAGGAAGCGCTGCTCAAGGCGGTCGGGCTGGGTATTGCCGACGGACTGCGCGCGCTGGTGATCGATCCGGCGGGCGACGACATGCAGCGGCCGTCTCCCGGTCTGCCCGAGGATCGTCGGTTCGCCGACGCGGCGAACTTCCTGTGTCGCTGGCTGACCGATTTCGCCGGCTATGTTGGCTGCGTGGCCTTCGACGGCCCGGCAGAGTCCGTTGCGTCCTCAACGAGGTCCGCCATCAGCGCAGACTGACGCCGCGAATTCCATAAAAGCAGGTGAAAATAAGATTGATTTGCATTAATCGTTTGCGGGGCAAAATCGTTGCCGGGCTTTATGTCCGGGCGTTCCGGCGTGGACGATCGCGGTAAAATCAATCTTTCAGGGTGCCGAAGAAAGTCCGCCCAGATCTGCGTTACGGGCAGTGCGGTGTGGACGATCGCAGGAGGCGTTCTTCCCGCTGCCGAGCCACCCCTTGGATTGATGTAAAGATGCCCACCCCCACACAAGAAATTGAACAGCAGCTTCAGAGCGCCGGCCTGAAAGCGACCGCGCCGCGCCTGAAGGTGCTGGAGTTTTTCCGCAGCAGCAAGCGTCGGCACTTCAGTGCG